>Ga0182737_1000117_pt1 | contig 150933 bp, 145 predicted proteins | sample eDN5th30CBELigOP_FD_128878 | JGI IMG/M metagenome (GOLD analysis project Ga0182737, IMG submission 128878) | Enriched Organic Plus compost microbial communities from Emeryville, California, USA - eDNA 5th pass 30_C BE-Lig OP (version 2) (version 2) ... | reverse complement strand
GCTGGCCGAGCGCGAGCGCACCGGGCGCGGCCAGCACGTGGACGTGTCGATGCTGGACGCGCAGATCTCGCTGCTGAACTACATGGCCACCATGCACCTGATGTCGGGCATCGTCCCCGAGGGAATCGGCAACGGCCACTTCGTGCATGTGCCCTACAACACCTATCCCACCCAGGACGGCCACATCATCATCGCCTGCATCGGCGACGCGTTCTTCGAGCGTTTTCTCAGCGTGCTGGATCGTCCCGAACTGCGCAAGCCCGCATACCTGACGCAACGCGGCCGCTACGCCGACAAGGCGTTCATCGACGGGCTGGTCGCCGACGAGCTGCGCACCAATTCCACCGACTACTGGCTGGCGCGCTTGCGGCAGGCGCGTATCCCTTGCGGGCCGGTCAACAACTTCCGCCAGGCGCTCGGCGACCCGCAAGTGCATGCGCGCGACATGGTGGTGTCCGTGACGCTGAAGAACGGCGAGACCGTGAAGATGCCGGGAAATCCCATCAAGTTGTCGCATGACGCGCGTGGCGCCGGGTTTGCCCGCCCGCCGGCGCTCGGCGAGAACACGACCGAGATACTGGGCACGTTCTTGGGCTACGACGCGCAACGGATCGCAGCCCTGCGCGAGCAGGGCGCCGTGGCCTAGCCGTGTGCGCAGGCGGCCAGGCGATGCCGCCATGCGAAGAAGAAACAGAGGAGACAAGATGACGACTAATCAACCTTGCGCGCTTCCGGATGGCAAGGCGCCGCCTGTCGATACGCCCGATACGGCTGGCGCCGCCTCGACTTCCGGGCGGGGCGCCGCGCTATCGCGGCTGGAACCGTGGGTCGACATCGCCTGGATCGCCGTCGGCTCGATCCTGTGTTTCTATGCCCAACGCCTGGGCATATGGGGGCCATCGGGGCCCGACTCGGGGTTCTTTCCCCTGATCGCCGGCGCGCTCATCCTGGCGGGCGGCGTCGTCCAGCTGCTGGGCGCGGGCCGGCGCCGGCGGGTCGACGACGACCCGCCGTTCTGGGACCAGGCCGGCGCGTCGCGCCGCGTGCTGGCGCTGCTGGCAGGCATGGTCGCGCTGATCCTGCTGGTCCGGTATGCGGGGTTCATCGTCGCGTCGCTGGCCATGATGCCGTTCCTGCTGCGGCAGGTCGAGAAGCGCAGCTGGTGGTACGCGGCCACGGTGGCCGTCGTCGCCACCGCGGCCGTGCACCTGCTGTTCGGCAAGTTGCTGGGCATGCCGATGCCGCGCGGCCCGCTGGGGTTCTAGCATGGAAGCCCTCGACGGATTGCTGGCGGGGCTGGGTGTCATCCTGTCGCCCGAGAACCTGTACTACTGCCTGATCGGCAGCGTCATCGGCACGCTCATCGGCGTGTTGCCGGGCATCGGGCCGCTGGCGGCGCTGTCGTTGCTGATGCCGGTGACGTTCACCCTGACGCCGGTCGCTTCCATCGCCATGCTGGCGGCCATGTTCTACGGGGCCATGTATGGCGGTTCCACGACTTCCATCCTGGTCAACATTCCCGGCGAGGCCGCCTCGGTGGTCACTTGCCTGGATGGCTACCAGATGGCCCGCCAGGGCAGGGCCGGCGCGGCGCTCGGCATGGCGGCCATCGGGTCGTTCGTGGCGGGTTCGCTCAGCCTGGTGGCGCTGACTTTCTTTTCGCCCATGCTGGCCGACGTGGCGCTGCGCTTCGGTCCGCCGGAATACTGCGCGCTGATGGTGCTGGGCCTGGTGTGTACCATCATGATGATCCAGGGCTCGGCCCTGAAAGGCGTCATCATGATTGCCCTGGGCTTCGCCTTCGGCGCGGTGGGGCTGGACACCGTCAACGGCATGGAGCGGCTTACCTTCGACCTGCCCGAGCTGGCGGGCGGGATCGACCTGGTGGCGGTCGTGATCGGGCTCTATGGCATTTCAGAGATCCTTTTCAATGTCGAGCAGCTGGCCAGGAACGAGATCGTGCAGGGCGGCATCCGCAACCTGCTGCCCACCCGCAAGGATTGGGCCGTTTCCTGGAAACCCATCGTGCGCGGGTCGGGGCTGGGCTTCCTGCTGGGGGTGGTGCCCGGCGGCGGGCCGGTGACCGCGTCCTTCATGTCTTATGCCCTGGAACGCCGCATGGCCCGCGACCCCTCGCGTTTCGGCAAAGGCGCCATCGAGGGCGTGGCCGGCCCCGAGTCCGCCAACAATTCGGCGGTGTCCAGCGGCATGATCCCGCTGCTGACCTTGGGCCTGCCGGGCAATGCCGTCACTGCCCTGCTGATGGGCGCGCTGATCATCCAGGGCGTGCAGCCGGGGCCCACGATGATCACTCAGCATGCCGACGTGTTCTGGGGCGTGATCGCCAGCATGTATGTCGGCAATGTCATTCTGCTGGTCCTGAACCTGCCGATGATCGGATTGTGGGTGCAGCTGCTGCGCGTGCCCTACGCCATCCTGTTTCCGGTGATCCTGCTGCTGGCCGTCGTGGGCACGTATTCCACCAACAAGAATTTCTTCGACCTCTGGGTGATGCTGGGTTTCGGCGTGTTCGGCTACGTGCTGCGCAAGTTCCGCTACGAGATGTCGCCCTTCGTGCTGGCGCTGGTGTTGGCGCCCTTGCTGGAGCAGTCGCTGCGCCAGTCGCTGGTGATGTCGCCGGAAGGGTTCGGGATCTTCCTGAACCGGCCGCTGACGGCCGCGCTGCTGGCGTGTTCGTTGTTGCTGGTGCTGGTCATCGTGGCCGGCAGGATGAGAAAAACGCTCTTCAAAAGTACAAACCAAGGAGACATGTCATGAAAAGAACGATTGCCGCGTTTGCGGCTGCCCTGTGCGCGGCGCTGCCCCTTGCGGCCCAGGCCGCGGACGATACGCGGGCGCGCATCGAAAGCCTCAAGCCCAAGGATTTTCCCACCGAACCCATCGAGGTCAACGTGGTGTACCCCGCGGGCGGGGGCATGGACATCAACGCCCGCCTGGCCGCGAAGTACTTCGAGAAATGGACCGGCGCGCAGGCGATCGTCAACAACCGCACCGGCGGGGCCGGCCTGGTGGGACACACCTATCTGGCGAACCAGGCGCCCAACGACGGCTATACGGTGGCCGTGATCGCCAACCTGATCTTTGCCGATTCGATGCTGCGGGCCCATGGCCGCTGGGACTTCAACAAGCTCGAGCCCATTGCCTTCCTGAACTATGAGGGCATCAACCTGGTCGTCTCGGCCGACGGCCCCTATCGCGACAAGAGCTTCAAGGACCTGGTGCAGCTGGCCAAGGACAAGCCGGGCACCGTGCGCATCAGCATGCTGCCCGGCACCATGTTCGAGTACATGGTGGAGCAGGTCGAGCAAGTGTCCGGGGCCAAGTTCCTGAAAGTCCCGTTCCAGGGCGGCGCGCCCTCGGTCACCGCGCTGCTGGGCGGCAACGTCGACATCGCGCTGGGCTTCTACGGCGAGATCCGCAGCTTCCTGGAAGCAGGCAAGCTCAAGCCCGTGGGGGTGTCCAGCGCCCAGCGCTCGCCTTTCATGAAGGACACGCCCACCATCAACGAATCGCTGGGCCGCAACGACGTGCTGTGGGGCGCCACGCGCTGGGTCGCCGTTCCGGCCGGCGTCGCGCCCGACCGGCGCGCCTACCTGACCGCGGGCTTCAACGCGGCGGTGCGCGACCCCGGGCTTCAGGAAGAATTCCGCAAGCTGGGCACCGTGGTGGACTTGTCGCTGGATTCGCCGGAGAAGATCAAGAAGCATCTGGACGAGCTGGCCGCGATGGAACGGGAGTTCTACCAGAAGACCGGCCGGCTCAAGCAATGACGCCGCAAGGCCGCGGGCGAGGCCGGCACGACCCGGGCGCCCGCGACCCGTACACGGAATGACTATGCAGACCAATAACGATTCAGCGTTGCTTGCCCCGATTGTCCTGTCGGGCCAACGCCTGCGCAACCGGGTGGTGCACACCTCGATGAGCACGTATATGGCCAAGGAAGGCCGTGCCACCGAGCGCCTGATTCGCTATTACGCCAATCGGGCCCAGGGCGGCGCGTCGATGGTCGTGACGGAACCGCTCTCGATGGCCCGCCACCAGGTGGCCTGGAGCCGTCCGCGCGTCTACGACGACGCGCAGCTGGACGACTTCAAGCGCTGGGCCGAAGCCGTGGAAACCCACGACAGCCGCCTGGTCGGCCAGATCCAGGACGGCGGGCGCGCGCGCCACGAAGCCGGGCGAACCTTCAGCGCCATCGGGCCCTCGCCCCTGCCCGACGACCTGAGCTGGTCGATGCCCTACGTGTTGAGCGCCGACGAGATCCGCGGGCTGATCGAGGAATTCGCGCAGTCGTCACGGCGGCTGCGGCAGTGCGGCTTCAGCGGCGTGGAGCTCTCGTCGGCGCACGGCCATCTGTTTCACCAGTTCCTGTCCCCATGGGCCAATATCCGCGACGACCAGTACGGCGGCGACTGGGAAGGCCGCACCCGCTTCGTCGCCGAGCTGGTCGAGGCCATCCGGGCCGAGTGTGGCGGCGATTTCATCATCGGGCTGAAACTGCCGGGCGACGATGGCGTGGCCGGCAGCATCGGTCCGCCGGAATCGGCCATCATCGCCGACTTGCTGACCCGCTCCGGGCAAGCCAGCTATGTGTGCTTTGCGCAAGGGGCGCACGCCAAGTCGCTCGAGATGCACGTGCCCGACCGCCATGGCCCCACCATGCCCTATATGGAACTGATCCGGCATTTGAAACCGTCGGCCAACGGCATTCCCGTGATGGCATTGGGCCGCATCACCGATCCGGCCGAGGCCGAGGGCATCCTCGAGCGCGGCGAGTCCGAGCTGATCGGCCTGGGCCGCGCGTTGCTGGCCGACCCGGCCTGGTTGCCCAAGGCGCTGGCCGGCCGGACCAACGACATCCGGTACTGCGTGTCCTGCAACACCTGTTGGGACACCATCATCACACACAACCAGCCCCTGGCTTGCATCAACAATCCGCGGGTGGCCGACGAGGCCGAAGTGGACTGGTGGCCGCGCCGCGACGCGCAGCGCCGCCGGATCGTGGTGGTGGGTTCGGGGGTGGCAGGCCTGGAAACCGCATGGGTGGCCGCCGCGCGCGGCCACGACGTCGTAGTCATGGGGCGTTCGGCGGAAGTCGGCGGCAAGGCCCGGCTGCGGGCGCTCTTGCCCGGGGGCGAAACCATCACCAGCGTGTACGACTACCAGTTCGTCGCCGCGCAGCGCGCCGGCGTGCGTTTCGAACTGGGTATCGACGCCGATGCGCGAGCCATCGCCGCGAAGCGGCCGGACATCGTGGTGCTGGCCACCGGCGCAACCATGTACACACCGCAATGGATCCCGCGCGATATCGCCGACGAGGGCCTGGTGCCGGATTTCCATGCCGCGCTGTGGGAACTGGTGCGCCACACCCAGAAGCAGCCCGGCACGGCGGTTGTCTACGACATGGACCACACGGAAGGCACCTACGCCGGCATCGAATTGCTGGGCCAGCTGTTCGAGCGAACCGTCGTGGTGACGCCGCGCGAGAGCATCACCCGGGAAGTGTCTGTCGTGGCGCGCCAGGGCATCCTGCGCCGCTACGCGCACCTTCCCATTGAAGTGATGACCTTGGCCGAACCCGTCTGGAGCGAAAGCTTCGAGTCGGGCTCGCTCGAGGTTCGCAACATCTATACCGACGCGCGGCGCCTGATCGACGACGTCGCCTTCCTGTCGTATTCGACCCCGCGCGTGCCCGACAAGCGGCTGGTCGAACCCTTGCGCGCGGCCGGCATCGACGTCCACCTGGTGGGCGATGCCCGCACCGCACGCAATATTCTCGCCGCCACCGGTGACGGTCACCGGCTCGGCAATTCCCTTTCATGATTTCTTGGACAACTCCGGAGACTCCGCATGCCAAGCACCCGCATCGCCACCATCGACGACACCACCACTCATGCCGCCATCCTGGCCGCCGCGGCCAAGGCCCGCGAGCTGGGGTTGGCCATGAGCATTGCCGTGACCGACGCGGCCGGCCACCTGAAAGGCTTCCTGCGCATGGACGGCGCCTCGCTGATCTCGCTGCAGATCGCGCAGGACAAGGCCTATACCTCGTCAGCCACCGGCCTGCCCACGCACATGTGGCACGACTACATCAAGGAAGACAAGCCGCTGCTGCACGGCATCGTCCACACGCCGCGCTTCATCGTCTTCGGCGGCGGCTTCCCGATCAAGGAAGACGGTGCGGTGATCGGCGCGATCGGCCTGAGCGGCGGCCATTACACCCAGGACATGGAGTGCGCCCAGGCGGCGCTGGCGGCGATTGCCGGGTAGCCATGCGGCAAGATTCAGCCCCGGCTTGGTCAGCCGGCGGGCTTTTCCTGCTTGCCGGCATCGCCCCGGGGGTCGCGCGGCAGGAAGTACAGCACCAGCAGCGAGCAGGCCCCGGTGCAGATGAACGCGTAGTCGTAGCGACCGCTGACGGCGATGAATGCCGCGAAGGCCGTCGGCGCCAGCATATTGGTCAGGTTGACCAGTATGCTCGACCCCGCCGCGGTTTCGGAAATCAGCTGGGGCGGCGAGCGCCGCGCCACTTCCGCGATCTGCACGCCATTCCAGCTGGCCGCTGAACAACCGGCGACGAACGCCAGCAGGATGACGGTCCACAGCGGCCACTGGGCGGTGGTGAGCCCGAGCAGCGCCGTCGTCGCGGCCGACAGGATCGCGGCGATCGACAGCGCCGCGGTGGGCGAGCGCAAGTAGTCGGACAACCAGCCCAGCGCTACCCGGCCGATTACGCCGCCCGCCTGCATGACGGCGAAGACCACCCCGGCAAGCGCCAGGGAATACCCCAGCCGGTCTATCAGATAGATCACCGTGAAGGTGAACCAGCAGCTCTGGGATACGGCGAACAGGCTGCCGACGACCGACATCTTCAGCAGGCCGCGGTTGTGGATCAACGACGACAACGGCACGGTCAGCGTATGCAGCGACTGCAAGGTCGGCATGGAAAGCGCGCGGCGCTTCCTGGCCTGGGGCTCGTCGATGGCATTGCTCAGCCGCCAGGTAAGCGCGGTCGGTACGATGACGAGCAGTGCGCAGGCAAACAGGGAAAGGCGCCATCCGACCAGCGTGACCACCACCGGCACAAGCAACCCGGCTATCACGCCACCCAGGGGCACGCCGGCCTGCTTGATCGAGAAGATCAGGTTGCGCATGCCCGGCGGGGAAAACCGCTGCAGCACTTCACTGCCCGCCGGGTTCGAGGCGCCGTTGCTCAAGCCCATCAGGAAGCAGGCCGCCAGCGCGATGCCGAGGCTGGGAAACAGCAATAGCGCCAGGCACGCGGCGCCCAGGTACAAAGTGAGCTGCAGGGTGCGCATGCCGCCGATCTGCTTGAGCAGCGCCGACCCCACGACCAGGATCGCCAGCCCGCCCATCGAGTTGCTGGCCGTCAGGTAGCCGATCGAACTGCCGCTCCAGCCGAATTCTTCGGACATGCCTGGGCCGATGATGGGAATGAGCCGGGATAAAAAAGATGAAGTGGTTTGCAGGGTGAAGATGGCCGCTACGGGCATCAGCCAGGCAGGTGCTGCGCGTGTCATGAAGTCTCTTGAACGGTTTGCCCGGCGTTGCCGGCCGGGCGGCGCTTCTCATTCCAGGTGGGGATGGCGGTCCGCCAGCCGTTGGCGCCGCTGCCGCAGCGCTTCCAGCTGTTCTTCCAGGGTCTTGATCTCGGCCTCGACGTCCAGCAGGCTTTGCTCGATATGCTCGTACGCCTGCTGCAGCAGCACCTTGGCTTCGCGCGGGCTGGATGCGTTCGGCGTATCGCCGCGCAGCGGCCGGTTCGCGGTCTCGGGCAGGAAGACGGATGTCACAAGGCCGAAAATCGAGGCGGCCATCAGATAGAAGGCCGGCATCATCAGGTTGTCGGTTTCTTCCACCAGCCATGCGGCCACGGTGGGCGTCAGGCCGGCGATGATGATGGCGACATTGAACGAGCTGGCCAGCGCGCTGTAGCGGATGCGGGTGGGAAACAGCGCGGGCAGGGTGGACGCCATCACGCCGGTCAGGCAGTTCAGCAGCACGGCGATCAACAGCAGGCCCAGGAAGATCAGGCCGGTGTTGTCGCTGCCGATCAGCCGGAAGGCGGGCAGCGCCAGCACCAGCAGGCCCAGGCTGCCGATCAGCAGAAACGGCTTGCGGCCGATCTTGTCGCTGACGAAGCCCACGACCGGCTGGACGAACAGCATCCCTATCATGACGACGACAATGATGAGCACGCCGTGCTGTTCGGAATACCCCAGGCTGCTGGACAGATAGGTGGGCATATAGGTCAGCAGCATGTAGTAGGTGACGTTCGTGACCAGGACCATGCCGATGCACACCAGCAACGCCTTGCGGTACTTGGCGAAGATCTCGCGAAAGGACACCGTTGGCCGTTCCTGCACGGCATCGCGGTCTTCTTTCTCCATTTTTTCCAGCTGCTGGGTGAAGGCCGGGGTTTCCTCGGCGGCATGGCGCAGGTACAGGCCCAGCAGCCCCAGGGGGCCGGCCACGAAGAACGGCACGCGCCAGCCCCAGTCCAGGAACGACGCGTCGCCCATCATCGTCTGCAGCAGCACGACCAGCCCCGCGCCCAGCACGAAACCTGCAATGGAGCCGAAATCGAGCCAGCTGCCCAGGAACCCGCGCTGGCGGTCGGGGGCATACTCGGCGACGAACACCGCCGCGCCGGTGTATTCGCCACCCACCGAGAACCCCTGGGCCAGCTTGCACGCCAGCAGCAGGATCGGCGCCCACAGGCCGATGGTGTCGTACGACGGAATCAGGCCGATGCAGAAGGTGCTGATCGCCATGATGATGATGGTCAGCGACAGGACCTTCTGCCGGCCGAAGCGGTCGCCCATCACCCCGAAGAACACGCCGCCCAGCGGGCGGACCAGGAACGGCACCGAGAACGTGCCCAGCGCGGCGATCGTCTGCACGGCGGGCGAGGCGTCCGGGAAGAATACCTTGCCCAGCGCGAAAGCCACGAAGCCGTAGACGCCGAAGTCGAACCATTCCATCGCATTGCCCAGCGCGGCTGCCGTGACGGCCTTCTTGAGCTTGGTGTTGTCGATGACGGTGATGTCGTCGATCCGCAACGGACGGGCCTGCTCGGACGCTGAAGATGTCTGTGCCATGGATCTGCTTCCCGTATGCCAGGTATGGAGATAACTGACACCCGGCCGTGCGACCGGGTCGCGAAGCCGGGTGTCTTGTTTATATGGATGGCATTCCTCAATAGGGGATTCTACTGCCTGCGTGGCCGCGCGGGCGCGGATGGCCCGCGCCGAAGGCGGTGGCGCGCCGCGATCGACCCCATGGCAAGAGCCGGAAGAATCATAAAAGCGCTTTATGTGTCCGAATCAATATCCCGAATTGGTCGTTTTCCCGCCCGGCTTCTAGACTTACCGGGCCTTGCCGCGGCACGCCGCCATTTCCGGCCAGACGGACAACCATGCCCAAGCTCGACCACGCCTACAACATCGAAGACCTGCGCAGGCTTGCATGCCGGCGCCTGCCCCGCGGATTGTTCGAGTTCGTCGACCGCGGCGCCGAGGATGAAGTGACGCTGCGAGCCAATCGCGCGGCCTTCGAACGCATCGCGCTCAAGCCCCGTGTCCTGAAAGACATCGCGGGCCGGTCGCTGAAGACGGCGTTCTTCGGCAAGGACGCCAGCTTTCCCGCGGCGATCGCGCCCACGGGCGCAGTCGGGCTGATGCGCTACGACGGCGAAGTGGCCACGGCACGGGCGGCGGCCGAGATCGGTATTCCCTACACGCTGTCCACGGCCTCTATCGCGCCGCTCGAAGACGTGGCGCAGCGCGCCGGCGGCGATCTGTGGTTTCAGCTCTATGCCTGGCCCGAGCTGTCGTTGTCCGAAGAGATCATCCGGCGCGCCAGGCGCGCCGGCTACCGCGTGTTGATGGTGACGGCGGATTCCGTTGTCGCGTCGAACCGGGAATACAACCGCCGCAATGCGTTCACGGTGCCGATCCGCCTGACGGCACGCAACTTCCTGGACGTGGCGAGCCATCCCGGCTGGGTTGCCGGGGTCATGCTGCGCCATCTGCTCAACGGCGGCGTGCCGGAGTTCGCCAACTTGCCCGCCGAGTTCCGGACCGACCTGCGCGGCAAGGGCAGCAAGCGCCTGATGCCCGGCAATGTCTGCCTGACCCGGGACATCATCGCGCGCCTGCGGGATATGTGGGACGGGCCGTTTCTTGTCAAGGGCATCCTGAATGCCGAGGATGCGCTGCTGGCGGCGGATTGCGGCGTGGATGGCGTGGTGGTCTCCAATCACGGCGGGCGCAATCTGGATGGCGCCATGGCGTCGATCGACGCGCTGCCGGCAGTGGCCCAGGCGGTCGGCGATCGCCTGACGATATTGCTGGACAGCGGGATCCGCCGCGGCGTCGACATTGCCAAGGCAATGGCCTTGGGCGCGGACGGCGTGCTGCTGGGGCGCGCGCCGTTATGGGGGGCCACCGTGGCGGGGCAGGCAGGCGCGTTGCATGCCATGAACATCCTGCGAACCGAGCTGGATCGCGTCATGGGCCAGTTGGGGTGCGCCGGCGTCGCCGAACTGGGTGCGCATTGCGTCGCGGGCGGTACCATGCCGGCATGAGCCGCATCATGCAATATCGCGCTCGAGGGTCGAGCACTGCTGCGCGACCTCCATGATTCTGGAAATGACGGTGGACTCGCGGGAATCCGTGGCGCACACTACCGAGAACTCCACCCAGCTTCCTTGCTGCAGGCCCGGCACGGGAACCAGGGCGCCGCTGTCCAGGTCGTGCTGGATCAGCACGGACGACAGGCATCCGATGCCTCCGCCGCCAAGCACGATCTCCCGGGCGGCGGCCATGTTGCTGATGCCGTTGAAATGGCGCGGGTTGCCGCCGCCATCCATGATCACGCGCATGGCGTCGGTCCAGTAGAACGACTCGCGCTGCACGCACCAGATCGGCGTCTGGCGCAGGAAATCCAGCACGTTGCCCGGCCAGTGGCGATCGAGAAAATCGCGCGACGCCACCCACAGCATGCGGTCATAGCCGATCGAACAGGACGACAGCCTGTTCTTGTCGACCGGGCCGGCCACCATGGCCACATCCAGCTTGCGTGCCTCGAGTTTCTGCAGGACTTTTCCCGCTAGGTCTATTTCGACATCGTAGGTCAGGTCCGGCATGGACTTCTGCATTTCCCGGATCAGGCTGGGAAACCAGCTCATGGAGATGTTGCCCGCGCCGATGCGAACGGTTCCGCTGGTGATGTACCCCGAACTTACCGAGGCCGTCAGGGCCTCGAGTTGCTGGAAGATGGGTTCGGCCTCTTCCAGGAACTTGCGGCCTTCCATGGTCATCTCGACCCCCCGGCCCGCCCTGATGAACAGCTTGACGCCCAGGGCGCTTTCCAGTTCGCGCATCCGCGCGGAAATGGCGGGCTGGGTGGTGTACAGCCTGTCGGCTGCCGCGGTGAAGCTTCCCAGGCGCGCGATCCAGAATGCGGTTTCCAGGTTGGCGAGGTTGATGCTGCGCACGGAAGCTCCTGTGTGAAGTGCGGCAAGGTATCCCGGCCTTCCACGCGCCGGACAATGACGAAAAAATAACTCGCCGGCGCCTGCCGGACAACTGCCGCAGGCCGTCGCGCGCAGTGCATGCGATCCATACCCGATGTTTATGCCTAGATATAGAAGTATCTGATTGGATGCCGGCTTCCGATTCGCAGACAATGACGCTTCGCCGGCGGTTGCCGGCGGCCTTGCCAAGATAATCAGAAATCAAAGGGAGACCCCATGCGCAGACCATTCATGGTGCGTTGCGTCAAGCGTCTGCTCGCTCCGTTCCTGCGCCGCCTGTTGTGCTGTGCGCTTGTCTCGGCCGGATCGCTCATGGGCGCGGCGCAGGCGCAGAAGAGCTACGAGATGATCATTCCCATCGCCGCGGGCGGCTCGCTGGACCTGATGGCCCGCGCCGTCGGCGAGGCCTTCTCGCGCGATGTGGGCGCGCCGCTGACGCCCGTGAACAAGGTCGGCGCGGGCACGCTGGTCGGCACCCGCTATGTCATGCAGGATGCGCGCACCGACGGCCACCTGCTGTTGTTCACCGGGCTGCCGTACACCACGCTGCAGTTCAAGGATGGCGGCCCCGCGTTCGACCAGAGCCGGTTCAAGCCGGTGATCTACGTGGGGTGGCAGCCGACGGTGCTGTTCATCCGGTCGTCCATCCCCGTCGACGACATTGCGTCGTTCATCGCGTGGGCCAAGAAGCGCCCCGAGGGCGTCACGTTCGCCTCTTCGGGGATAGGCAGCAGCCCGCACATCGCGGCGGAACAATTCTCGGCCATGACCGGCGTGAAGATCGTGCATGTACCCATGGGCGGATCCAGCGCCTTCGTCCCGGCGCTGGCCGGCGGGCACGTGGACGCCGTATTCGACGCCCCGGCCACCCGTTCGATGGTGAAAGAGGGCAGGTTGAAAGCGCTGATGGTGGGAAGCGACACGCCGCTGCCCGATTGGCGGGACCTGCCCACTTCCGAAAAGGCGGGGCTGGCCGGCTTTCGTTCCGGAACCTGGTACGGTGTGCTGGCGCCGGCGGACACGCCCGACGCCCTGGTTACCGATCTGAATGCCAGGCTGGGCAAGGCGCTGAAAAGCAAGATTGTCGAAGACCGAGCCAGGGAGTTCGGCATCGCGCTGGCGGGCGGAACCCCGGGCGATTTCGCCGGGTTGCTCCAGAGCGAACACGTCCGCATCGGCGAGTTGATCAAGACCCGCGGCATTGTGATCCCCTGAGCCGGAAAGGAACGCTCATGAGCCATACCGATATTCTGGGCGAGCGCATTGCGGGCTTGCGGTTCGAGGCCATTCCGGCAGACGTGATCGACAAGCTCAAGACCTGCCTGTTGTACGGAATGGCGATGGCGGCCACCGCGGGCACCCGGGACTCGCTGGAGCTGTCCGTACATGCGGCCAACGATGCCCCGGGAGGCGCTCGCGTACTGGCGTCGGGCCTGTCGCGGTCTGCCGCCGACGCGGCGTATATCAATGCCTTCCGCATGTGCGCGCGTGGCCAGAACGACACCTACGCGCACGTCTATGCCCATCCGGGATGCATCGTCATTCCCGTCGTGCTGGCCCTGGCGCAGGACAGGCATTGCAGTGGCAGGCAGGTGCTGGCGGCGATGGCCGCCGGCTATGAAGTGCTGGCGGCCATCGCCTCGGGCCACGCGGATGCCGTGGTCGGGCGCCGTTTCCGGGCGACTTCCACGTTCGGCGTCTTCGCGGCGGCGGCCGCGGCGGCGCGTCTGCTGGAACTCGACCCACAGCAGTGCGCGCATGCCCTGAGCCTGGCCACGCAACACAGCGCCGGCACGATGCAATGCTGGTCGGAAGGCACCCCGGAATGGCGCATCCAGGTTGGCAACTCGGCGCGCGCGGGCATCATCTGCGCCCTGCTGGCCAGCCGGGGCTTTCCCGGCGCGCGGCATGCGCTGGAAGGCGACAGCGGCTTCTACCAGGCGTTCGCCGGCCGGCCGCCGGTCGGTGAACCGGGCGGGTCGTGGCAGACGCCTTCCGTCATTTTCAAGCCGCTGCCGGGCTGCCTGATCAACCAGGCGCCGCTGTACCTGTTGCTTGCGCTGCAGCGGCAGTACGGCTTCGAGGCATCGCAGGTCGACGGCGTCGACGTGTGGCTGTCGGAGCGCAACGCGGCCTATCCCGGCATCGATCGCCACGGGCCATTCCAGGCCGCCACGGGAGCGGTGATGAGCTGCGCCTTCATGCTGGCCGTGGGGCTGCGCGACCGTACGCTGCGCATGCCCGATTTCCAGGCGCTGCACGGCCCCGGCGCAATTCACGACCTGAGTCGCCGCGTGCGGGTCCGGGCCTGCGCCGAATTGCCGGACTGGGGCGCCCGTGTCAGCGTGCGGCTGAATGGTGGTGCGACGCACCAGGACGAGATGGTCGAGATATCCCGGTTCGGTTTCGATTGGACCGAGACGGATGCGCTGCTGTCGACGATGGTGGACGAATGGCCATGGCCGGACGGTGCCGGCCGATACGAGCAGTTGAAGCAGGCCGTGGCCGGGCTTGACCAGGCGCGGGATATCCAGGGCCTGGTGTCGGTGCTGTGCGAAACATGACGCCCGCGTCCGGATGCCCCCGTTAGCGGCCGGGATAGTCGGCTTCGGCGCTGCGCGCGCTTGTGGCCCGGATCTCGTCCAGCCGGGCCTGCATGGCCTTGAGCACGACATCGCATCCGATGGTGCCCAGCACAAGATGGCGCGGCGCGTCGAGCTTCAGGGCCACGTCGGCGATCAGTGCGGCCGCGCGTTCGGGGTCGCCGGGTTGCCGGCCGCTGCCGGCCTTGGTCTGATCCATGCGGGCCGCCACGGTGCTTGCGTAGTCGGCGATCTGGCTTTCGGTGACTCGTAGCGACCGGCCCGCCCAATCTGTGCGAAACGGCCCCGGTTCCACGCAGGTGACGTGGATGCCCAATGGCTGGACCTCGGCCGCCAGGGAATCCGACCAGCCTTCGACGGCGTGCTTGCTGGCGGCGTAGTAGCCCGACCCGGGACGCCCGACCAGCCCGGCGACGGACGTGATGTTGATCACGTGCCCCCGGCGCCGCAGCCGCATGCCCGGCAAGACCGCGCGGGTCAAGGCAAACAGGCCGAAGACATTGGTATCGAATTGCCGCCGTATTTCCGCTTCGTCGCCTTCTTCCACCGAGGCTTGATACCCATAGCCCGCGTTGTTGACCAGGACGTCGACCCCGCCGTACTGCTCGTCGGCCAGTTCGACGGCAGCGCGAATCTGTTCGGGCCGCGTGACATCCAGCGCGGCCGCCAAGGCCCGGCCCGGCGCGCAAGCCGCCAGTTCTTGCACCGCTTCGGCCGAGCGGGCGGTCACGATCGCGCGGTGGCCTGTTGCGAGCACGGCTTTGGCAATGGCGTGCCCAAGACCCGATGAACAACCGGTTATCAGCCAGACAGGGGATGTCATGTTGCTTGCTCCTGTTGAGCCAGTCGAAGTGAATGGAAGATGAGCCTGCCGTGATTATCGGCCACAAACCGGTAGGCAAGCCATAAAAGCTTGGCCAGTGATGTCGATAAAAACCGGTGATTGGTATTACAGAAAACCCTTCGATAGACTCGTCCCGCCAATGCGCAATTGCGCGGCGATGCCATGAGGCAGCCCGCGAGCGCCCGGAGGAGGCAGATGGCCACACGTGTCAAGGTCGCCGTGCTCGACGATTACCAGGATGTCGCGCGGCAATGCGCCGACTGGAGTCCTCTGCGCGAAAGGGCCGAGGTGACGTTCTATCGAGACCATATCGCCGAGCCCGGCGCGTTGGTGCGGCGGTTGCTCGATTATGACGTGGTCTGCCTGATGCGGGAACGAACCCGCCTGGACGCCACGGTACTGCCGAAGCTGCCAAAACTGAAACTGATCGTCACCACGGCGATGCGCAATGCCGCGCTGGACATCGCCCTGGCGCGCCAGCTGGGCATGACGGTATGTGGCACGGGCGCGGTCCAGACCGGCACGCCGGAGCTGGTCTGGCTGCACATCCTGGCGCAGGCAAGACAGTTCGAGCGCGAGCGGGCGGGGTTGCGCGAGGGCCGCTGGCAGGTGTCGATCGGCCAGGACCTGCACGGCGCCACATTGGGCCTGGTCGGGCTCGGCAGGGTGGGAGAGCGGGTGGCACGCGTGGGCAATGCATTCGGCATGCACGTGCTGGGCTGGAGCCCGCACATGACGCCGGAACGGGCACGCGCCGCCGGGGCCGAGTTCGCGCCGAAGCAGGAACTGTTCGCGCGCGCCGATTTCGTGGTCGTTGCGTTGCAGCTTCGGGAATCCACCCGCCATGTCGTCGGCCCGGCCGAACTCGGCCTGATGAAGCCGCATGCGTACCTGATCAATACGTCGCGGGCGGGCCTGGTGGATGAAGACGCGCTGATCGCCGCCTTGCGCGAGCGGCGCATCGCCGGAGCCGGGCTGGATGTGTTCCACACGGAACCCCTGCCCAGGACACATGCGTTCTGGTCGCTGCCGAACGTGATCCTGACGCCGCACATCGGCTACGTCACGGCACGGACCTATGAGCAGTTCTATCGGGAAACCGTGGAAGACATCTGTGCCTGGCTCGACCAAGCGCCGACAAGAGTACTGACCGGAACCGAGTGATCGGTTCGAGAAGCATTCACTCAAGGAGGAAATCAATGTCCATCACTATCAAGCCGGCGCCTTCCGGCTTCGGGGCGGAAATCCGCGGCGTCGACTTGCGCCAACCCATCGATGAAGCAAGATACCGGGAGATCGAGGCCGCGCTTTCCAGGCACGGCGTTATCTTCTTTCGCGACCAGCCCTTGCAGGAAGCGCACCAAGAGGCATTCATCCGGTGGTTCGGCCCCCCGAATGCGCTGGCCCGGCAGTTGAACAACAGCAGGATGAAGAATCCCTACTTCTACGACGTATCCAATGTCGACGAGAACGGCGACATCATGATGCAAGAGCACGAGCGGCGGCTGTACCTGCAGGCCAATCTGTTCTGGCATACGGACATGTCGATGCGGCAGCCGCCCGCGCGGGTCACCGCCTTGAATGCCATTGTGCTGCCCGAAGTCGACCCGCCCGATACCGAGTTCGCCGATACGCGGTCGGCCTGGGAAGCGTTGCCGCCGGGGCGGCAAAAAGAACTGGAGAACCTGCGCGTGGTGCACAGCGTGTATGCGTCGCGCGCCAAGGTCGGCTACACGAACTTCAATGCCGAGACGCGCAACCTGTTGCCGCCCACCGAACACCCGCTGGTGCGGGTGCACGCGGGGTCGGGGCGCAAGTGCCTGTACATTGGCGCGCACGCCTCGCACATCGTCGGCATGGACGAGGCCGAAGGCCGGGCGCTGCTGGACGAGCTGGCCGACTTCGCCACCCAGCCGCGGTTTCGCTATGTGCATAAATGGCAACCTTACGATCTGCTGGTCTGGGACGACAGCTGCACGCTGCATCGCGCCACGCCGTTCGACGACCAGAAATACCGCCGGGAGCTGCGCTGGTGCTCGGCCCGCGAGCTGGAGCCCGTATAACCATGAAACTCGTGCGATTCACGCTACGCGATTCCGCCGGCGAGAGGCTGGGCGTATTGGCGGGCAGCCTGACCGACCCGTACGTACTCGACCTGGCGTCGATGCCATGGGCCGCCGAATACAACGGTCTGCCCGCCACCATGATGCAGGCGATCGCCGCCGGGCAGGCCGGGCTGGACGCCGTGCAAGCGGTGGCGCGCCGGGCGGGGCAAGACCGGGACGCGCCATGGGCGCGCGATCCGGACGAAATCGTCTGGCTGACGCCGGTGCCGCCCCGCTCTTGCATTGCCGCCGGGCGGAACTTCGGCGCCCACCGGCTGGAAAGCATACGTGGCAATCCGACGGCCGGCGCGGGGTTCCAATCCGATTTTCCAACCGGTTTCATCAAGCTGGGGCGCGTGCTGGTGGGACATCGCGCCGAGGTCAAGCGCCCCGAGGACGTCGAGCAGATGGACTACGAGGCCGAGATCGCCGTCGTGCTGGGAAAGGACCTGCTCAACGCGTCGCGCAAGCAGGCCAACGACGCCATCTTCGGCTACACCATCATGAACGACCTGTCCGCGCGCGAATGGCAGTTGGCGGAAATGCGCAACCAGCTGGTCATGATGGGCAAGAACTTTCCCGGGTTCGGCCCGCTCGGCCCCTGCATCCTGACGGCCGACGAGGTGCCCGATCCCACCGCGCTGCGCATCTGGCTGAAGGTCAATGGCGAGCTGCGCCAGCAATCCGACTGTAGCGACCTGATTTTCCAGTTCGACGAACTGGTGGCGTTCTGGTCCCGGGTCGGCCTGCAGGCAGGCGACCTGATCAGCAGCGGTACGCCGGAAGGGGTGGCCTTGCACCGCAAGCCCGATCCACGGCCTTATTTCCTGAAGCCCGGCGATATCGTGCACACGGGCGTCGACCAGATCGGCGTGCTGGAGACGCGGATCATCTAGAACAACGAGACACATGCCCGGATCGGCGCCGAAGCGTCGAGGGCGAGGAGAGACGATGGTCAATTACAAAATCATGATGGCGGGCGCCGCGATGCTGTGCGCGACCAGCCTGCCATGCCCGGCCCAGCCATTCGCGCCGGGCAGCGCGGTGAAAATCGTCGTGCCTACCCCGCCGGGCGGCGCGAGCGATACGTCGGCGCGCATCCTGGCCGAGGGGCTGCAGGCCTTGTGGAAGCAACCCGTTGTCGTCGAGAATAAGACCGGGGCGTCGGGAACGATAGGCGCCACCTTCGTGTCCCGGGCGGCGCCCGATGGCCATACGCTGTTCTTCGGCACCGGCTCGACGCATGTCGTCGCGCCGCTGATGCTGGCCGAGAAGCCCTACGATCCCGAGCGCGATTTCACGCCGCTTGCCGTCGTGGGTTTCGCGCCGTTCGTGCTGTTCGCGCGCAGCGACCTGCCCGCCGACAATCTGCGCGACCTGGTCAAGTACATCCGGGATCGCAAGCCGGACTTGAGTTTCGGTACGTCGGGGCCCGCCACCATCTACGAGGTGGCGGCGCGGCTGCTCGAGATCGAGAGCAACGCCAGGTTCAACCACATCCCCTATAAAGGCCTGGCGCCGATGGCCATGGATGTCGCCGCCGGCAGGGTCGATCTTGGCGTGGGCCCCGTCGATGGCTATCTGAAGAATCCCAAGCTGAAAGTGCTGGCCGTGCTGGGCGACCAGCGCGTGGCCGCCTGGCCGGATACGCCGACCAGCAAGGAAAGCGGGCATCCGGCATTCACCGTGCCGGTCTGGGCGGCCATATGGGGGCCGCCAGGCTTGTCCGGGGAGGCCCAGGCTGGCTTGACGCATGACCTGCTGCAGGTGCTGCAACAGCCTGCCGTACAACAGAAAATCGGCAATACCGGGATCATCGTCCAGGCGGGCGATGGCCAGGCGCTACGGAAACTGGTCGGGCGCGACCTGGGAGCCCTGCAGGCGGTGCTCAAGGCGCAGGCGGGGCCGTAGGCGGGAAGCCGTGCCGCGTGCCCGGCCACGGGCCGCGAAGCGCTAGACGATCGAGTCGAGCCCTCTCGAGCGGCCTGGGGAAAGTCTTTCGGCGACGCGCTTGAGCGCCTCGCCCAGTACCTGGATGGTCGAGGCGCGCCCCAGGCTCAGGCGCATGGCATGGGGCACGGGCGCTTCGCCGATCAGGAAATGCGAGGCCGGCGATACCTGCACCCCCTCTCGGTAGAGTTCGGCGGCCATCTCGTCGGACCGGATATCGCCCGTCGAGACCCAGACATGGTAGGTGGCGGTGCGGTCCGGCGTCTGCATGGCGGCGCCAAGGATGCTTTTCGCCAGGGCGACGCGGCGCTGCGCCTCGGTGCGATGCAGCGCCACGCATTGATCCGCCCGGCCCGAGGTGATCAGCCGGGTGGCCACGGCAGCCTGCAGCACGGGTTCGGTCCAGGCAAGCATCAGCATGGCGTCGCGCAGGCGCGGCACCAGCGACGCCGGCGCCGCGATATAGCCCAGGCGCAGGCCGGGCGCCACCGTCTTGGACAGGCTGGTCACCGCCACGACGCCATCCGGCCACAGGGTGGCCAGGGGGGGCGCCTCGCTGCCGAGGAACAGCCCGTAAATGTCGTCTTCGACGATGGGCACGCCCGCCGCGCGGGCCGTGCTGACCAGGGCGGTGCGCCGGCGCGCGGACATGGTCACCGAGGTCGGGTTGTGCATGGCCGGGGTGCAGACGATGGCCTTGGCCTGGTGCCGTTCTATCAAGGCGGGCAGGGCGTCCACATCGATGCCCTCGCTGTCCACGTCGATGCCTATCAGCTTGATGCGCAGCAGGTCGCCGATGCGGCGCAGGCCGGTGTAGTTGAGCCGTTCGCACAGCACGGTGTCGCCGGGCTGCGTCAGCGCCAGCAACGACACCACCAGGCCTTCGTGCGCGCCTTGCGTGATCAGGATGCGCTCGGCATCCACCTGGTAGCCGCGCTTGGCGAACCAGTCCCGGCCCGCCTCCCGGTGCTGGGCGCTGCCCGGAATGGGTTGGTAGTCGAACCCATTCGCCGCGTTCATGACGTTGGCCACGTCCTTCAGGTTTTCCTGCAGCAGCGCGGCGGTGATGTCGACGGGCGGCGCGTTCAGCGAAAGATCCAGGATGGCCGGCAGGCCGTCCTGTGCGACGCCCTCGGCCGGCCGGGCGGCGATGAATGTGCCGCTGCCCGCCCGCGCCGTCACCAGCCCCCGGCGCATGGCAATGCTGATCGCCTTGGTAACCGTCGCGATGGTGACGTTCAGGTAGGTGGCGATATCCCGCTGGGGGGGCAGGCGCATGCCGGGAAGCAGCACGCCGTCGGCAACGCCGCGTTCAATGGCGGCGACAACGGCCGCGTACTTGGTACTTCCCTCGGTCTGCAGGGTGGGCGCCCAGCCTGCCATGAGCGCGGCGCCCGGCGCAGGCGGGGAGGTATCCGTTTCGGCATGCTTTGTTTGTTTGCCCGTTATTGGCATCCGAGACTCCTCACTACCAGCCTATGGTCAGCCACGAGCCCCCTGGGAGATACATCAGGCCAAGTAATACTATTAGGACCGCGCCGATGAACGGAAGTGTACCCTTAAACACTTCCATGACCGGCACCTTGCTGATCGCGCTGATGACGAACAGATTCAAGCCGATCGGCGGGGTGATCACGGCCAGCTCCATATTCAGGATCAACAGGATCGAGAAATGGGTCAGGTCGATCTGCGAGGCATTGAGCAGCGGTATCAGGATCGGCATGGTGATCAGGATGACCGATATCACCTCCAGGAACATGCCCAGCATCAGGAAGAACAGCATCAGTGCCGTGGTGAGCTGCCATCCGCTGAGATCCAGGGCCGAAATGAATTCGAAAATCTGCTGAGGCAGCCTTTCCGCGGTCAGCGCATAGCTGAACAGGCTGGCTCCGGCAATGATCAGCATGATCATGCCGGCGGTGGACGCCGACAGCGTCAGCATCGCCGGCACCTTGGCCCAGGGCGTCCGGTATACCACCAGGGCGATCAGCAAGGCATAGATGCACGCTACCGCCGACGCTTCCGTCGGCGTGAAGTACCCGGAATAGATGCCGCCCAGGATGATGATGGGCAAGAGCAGCACGCCGCCGGCTTCCCGCGTGCGCTGCAGGCGCACCGCCCGCGATTGCCTGGCCGACGGCGCCACGCCCGAGCGTACGCCCGCGACGAAGGCGAACAGCACCAGCATCGCCGACAGGGCGATGCCCGGCAGCAAGGCGGCCTTGAACAGCCCGCTGATCGACGTTTCCGTGATCATCCCGTAGATGATCAATGGAATGGAGGGCGGCAGCACGATGCCCAGGCCCCCCGCCGTGGCGATCAACCCGACGGAGAAGGGGCGCTTGTAGCCGCGCGCCAGCATCTCGGGGATCATCACCGACCCCACCGCTGCCGCGGTGGCGGTCGACGAACCGCAGATCATCGAAAAGAAAATGGTGGCCATTACCGCCACCACCGGCAAGCCGCCGCGGTTGTGGCCGATCCAGGCGTCGACCATGTGCACCAGCTTGGCGGTGGCGCCGCTGCGGTTCAGGATCTCGGCCGACAGGATGAAGAACGGGATCGACAACAAGGTCGTGGAATTCAGCGCGCCGAACAGGTACGACGCGAAGGTGCTGGGGTACTCGCCGGCGGCCGTCATGTAGGCCAGGCCGGACAGCGCCAGCGTGAAGGCGACGGGGGCGCCGATCAGCAGCCCGAAGCCGAGAACACCGAAGGTAGATAGCATGCTGGGGCTCCCGGCCTAGATGTTGCCGGCGTGGGCCGACAGTTCCGGCTCGGCCGATGCACCCGCCGCCCGCGGCCCGGCCTGGAAAACCTCGACCAGGTGCGCCACGGCATGCACCAGCATCAGCAGGCCGCCCAGCGGCATGATCAGCTGGGGAATCCACATCGGTATGCTGATCATGCCCAGCGTGCGGTCGCCGAAGGTCAGGCTTTCGTCGATCAGCAGGTAGCCCGAATAGCAGAGCACCGCCGACATCCCGACCATCAGCAGCGCGCTCAGCAGCCGCAGCGCATAGGCGATGGGGGGCGGGCACATCATCAGCAGGACATCCACCCGGACATGGATATTGCGCTGGATGCCGACGCCGGCCGTCAGGAATACGCTCCATACTGCGCAGAATGCGGCGATCTCGTACAGCCCGCTGAAACTCAACCCCAGCGCGCGCAGCACGATCTGCACGAAGACCAGGGTTGCCGCAATAAAAAGTAGAACCCCGCCGCTGAGGTCTTCGACCCATTCCGCGGCGGCGATCGTCCTGCCGAGTGCTCTAGCCATGGTGCGTTCTCGTCAGCCGTCTCAGTGCTGCTGCCGGATCTGGCCGATCAAGGCCTTGGCCTCGTCGCTCTGGGCGGCTTCGGCCGCATCGGCGACCTGTTGCCATTGACCGAGCTCTTGGGCGTCGGGCGTGAACCATTCCAGTCCGTTGTCCGACAGGAACTTCTCCCAGCGGGCGATATTGCCGAGCGCCTGGTCGCGATTCCAGGCGCTGGCTTCCTCGGCGGCGCGCAGGAATCCGGCTCGCTGTTCGGCGTTCAGGCGGGACAGGCTCTTGCTGTTGGCCACCAGGCCATAGCCGCCGACACCGAACATCATCTTGCTGCCGGAAGTCAGCACTTCATTCCATTTGGCCGGCCCGGCGTAGGTCGGGGTGGTCAGCACGGAATCGGCGACGCCTTGCTGCAAGGCCAGGTAGACCTCGGTGGCGGGAATCGAGACAGAGGTGGCGCCCGCGGCTTCCAGCAATGCCTCGAGCGGCCGGGACGGCGCCATGCGGACTTTGCGGCTGCGCAGCTTGCCCGGCTCGCGGATGGGTTCGCCCTTGGCAAACAGGTAGACGGGGCCGTCGTGCCAGATGCCCAGGCCGGTGATCCCGCGCGAGGACAACGACGACAGCAGGTGCTTGCCGACCGGACCCGCGAAGACGTTGATCGCGTGTTCGGGGTTGCGGAACAGCAGCGGCTGGTAAAGCACGTCCCATGACCGGTCGATAGTCGAAAAATAGCTGGTGTAGGGCGCCGCGATATCGATCTGGCCGCGTGCCACGGCCCGGATCTCGTCCATGGTGGGCACCAGTTGCCCGCCGGGATAGACCTGCACCTTCACCGTACCCGATGTGTACTTGTCGACCAGCTCCGCGAACTTGTTGGCGGTCTGGCCCTTGATCGCCGTCTCGGGCGCCTCGTGCGCGAATTTCAGAACGACCTCGGCAGCGTGGGCGGCAGGCGCCGACGCCGTGGCCAGACATACCGCCGCCATCCAACGGCCCAGATATCTATACATGGAAACCCCCTTGCTATGTAGTAGGTTGCTCGTGCTGCAACCTCATAAAATCATATTACGCAAGCGGGATGAATAGGTATAAATACTAGGCTAATGCCTGGTTTGGTCGAGCTATTCTGTTCGCGTCGGGATGATTTTTCAGGGGAAAGCGTGGTTTTCTACCAAATAGAGGGGTTTTATTCATATCTCTATCCAATAATACTAGTTGACCAGCGTTATTGTACTCTTTAGTCTTCATAATTGAACTAGTTTTATTGAGAGGAGTGCAAGATGGTCATCCCCAGCAATCAAGCGTTGATCGATGGCGAGCTGTATGTTCCCGGTTTGCCGGTGGAGTACGTGACCGAGCGCTTTGGCGTCGCCGCGGCCGACATCGCCAAGCTCGGATCGGCCGAGAATCCCCACGGCGCGTCGCCGAAGGCCGTGGCTGCGGTGAAAGAGGCGGAGTCGCGGCTGGATATCTACCCGGACTGGACGGCCCGGGCGCTGCGTACCGCCATTGCCGAGAAATACGGCTTCGAGCCGGACGGCGTGGTGTGCGGGTCCGGCGAGACCGAAGTCATCTCTATGGTGATCCGGGCATTCGCCGGGCCGGACGACGCTGTGCTGATGCACAAGCCGTGCTTTCCGCTATACCGCATCTACTCGCACTGCGAAGGCCGGCGTCCGCTGTATGCGCCGATGGGGCCCGATTTCGAATTCCTGATGGACGAGTATCTGGACCTGCTGCGCCAGCGTCCGCGCATCGCGTTCCTGACCAGCCCGCACAACCCCTGCGGCCGCCTCATGGAAATCGACGACATCCGCCGGGTGTGCGAGGCCGCCGACGAGGCGACGCTGGTCGTACTGGACGAAGCCTACATCCATTACAGCGAGACCGAGGGCGGGATGCACTTGCTGCGCGAATACCCCAACCTGATCGTGCTGCGGACCTTCTCGAAGGCGTTCGGACTGGCGGGCTTGCGCGTCGGCTTCGGGATTGCCCACAATACCCGCCTGATCGATCCGCTACGCCGCATCAAGCCGACCTGGAACATGGGCCAGGCACAGATCGCCGGCGGCGTCGCTGCCATCAACGACGATGCGCACGTGGCCCGCGCCGTGAGCACGGTTGTCGAGAATCGCGCGTATGTCGCCGCGGAACTGCAGAAATCCGATCGTTTCGCCATGGTGCCGGGCTCGCGCTCGAATTTCTTCCTGACGCGGATTCTCGACCCCGATCTGGGGGCGACTCACGTGTTCAACGAATTGCTCAAGCGCGGCGTCATCGTCAAGGACGGCAACGATATCATCGGCCTGGGCGACAAGTACCTGCGGGTCGACGTGAATCTTCGCAAGCACATGGACCGCTTTCTCTGGGCGCTATCCGAAATCCGCCCGCAGTGAGGACGACAGCAATGGCACAGAAAGCACTCGTGATAGGCATCGACGTAGGCGGCACCTTTACGGATGCCATTGCGCTGGACCCGGATGCCGGCCGGATACTGGCCGCATTCAAGGTGCCGTCCACGCCGTCGGATCCCGCCGAGGCCGTCGTGTCCGCATTGAAGCGCATTGCCGAGACATTCGATATTGCCGGCGCCACGGTCTGCCACGGCACCACGGTCGGCACCAACACGCTGATCGAGCGCAAGGGCGCCAAGGTGGCGCTGGTAACCACCGAAGGCTTCACCGATGTCCTGGAGTTGCGGCGGCAGAACCGGCCCACGCTGTATGACTTGTCGACGGCCGTATCCGAGCCGCTGGTGCCGCCGCAGCGCCGTTTCGGCGCCGCCGAGCGCATGGACGCCCAGGGCCGGCCGATCAAGCCGCTGGCCGGCCTGGCGGCGCTGGCCGAGGCGGTGCGTGCATCCGGAGCGGGCGCGGTGGCCATTTCCTGCCTGCACGCCTATGCCAACAGTGCCCACGAAAAAGCCATTGCCCAGGCGGTGCGCCAGGCGCTGCCCGATAGCTTCGTGACAGCTTCGCACGACGTGTGCCCGGAATTCCGCGAGTACGAGCGCACCAGCACCACCGTCGTCAACGCCTATATCGGCCCGGCGGTCGAACGCTACATCCGCCGGCTGGCCGAGGCGGCCGCGGCAATGGGCATAGACGACCTCATGATCGTCAAGTCCAACGGCGGGCTGACGGCGCCCGATAATGCGCAACGCTACCCGGCGCATTTGATCGAATCCGGGCCGGCGGCCGGCATGATCGCCACCACGGCCTACGCGCGCGCCACCGAGCGTCGCAACGTGATCGCCTTCGACATGGGCGGAACCACGGCCAAGGCGGGGGTGGTGCAAGACTATCAGCCCAAGATCACCGACGAATTCCATGCGGACCATCTGGTCAACGGCAAAGAAGTGGGCGGCTATCCGATACGCAGCGCGGTGCTGGACATCATCGAGGTGGGCGCCGGCGGCGGCAGCATTGCGTGGATCGACAATGGCGGCGTGCCGAAGGTGGGGCCCGAAAGCGCGGGCGCCGATCCCGGCCCCGCGTGCTACAGCCGGGGCGGCCAGCGTCCCACCGTGACCGATGCCCATGCCGTGATCGGCACGCTGAATGCCGAGACGTTTGCCGGCACGGGCGTGGAATTCTCGCGCGACCTGGCGGTGGCGGCGATCAAGACGCACATCGCGGACCCGATGGGCTGGTCGGTGGCGCGCGCCGCGCACGCCATCATTGCCATCGCGGTAGCCAACATGACTGAAATGGTGCGCCTGGCAACCGTGCGCCGCGGCCTGGACCCGCGCGAATTCTCGATCGTGGCCTCCGGCGGCGCCGGCCCGCTGCATGCCGCCAATGTGGGCGCGGAAGTCGGCGTGAAAGAAGTGATCGTGCCGCCGTATCCGGGCATATTTTCCGCGCTGGGCGCGATGCTGGGGGAAATCCGCCACGATTTGTCGACCACGCTGCTGCGGCCGTTGTCGGCCTTGCCGCCCGACAGCATGGCAGCGGCTTTCGATGCGCTGGCCGACAAGGCCGCCGGCTTGCTGGCGCGGGAAAGCGGCGGGGCCGGCTCGGTGCTGCAGACCCGGTACGCCGACCTGCGCTTCGCCGGGCAGTTGTCCGAGTTGCGCGTGCCGCTGGGCGCGCAGGGCGAACCACTGCCCGATGCGCCCGAGATCGAACGGCGCTTTCGCCAGGCGTACCAGAAAGAATTCGGATTCGACCTGGCCGATTCGAACGTCGAGCTGGTCAATGTGCACCTGGTGGCCGAGCGCCCGATCAAGGCCGACGCGGGCAGCGCGTTCCGGGGGCAGGCGTCGTCGCAGGCTGCGCCACGGCCGTACCAGACGCGGCAATACCTGGACGCGGACGGTGGCGAACAGGCCATCCCTGTCTATCGCAGCGCCGACTGCGGCGGCGCACTGTTGCGCGGCCCGCTGATTGTCGATCATGCCGGATCGACGGTGTGGGTGCCCGCCGGACAGACGGCATCGGTGGGCGCCGACGGCGGCGTCGTATTTCGTCTCGAGGAGGCCTGAAGCCATGGATCATTCCAACCGTGACGGTTCCATACTCGAACGCGACCCCGTCACGTTCGAAGTCGTCAAGAGCGCCTTGTATGCCATCTGCGGCGAAATGAAGAGCGTCATCATGCGCACCTCGTTCTCGCCGCTGCTGAGCCTGTCGGCCGACCTGTCGTGCGCGCTGCTCGATGCCCGGTGCAACGTCATTGCCCAGGGCGTGGACATTCCCGTGCACTTGGGCGCCGCGCGCTTCACCGGCCTGGCCGCCCTGGCGCGCTACCCCGCCGATACCTGGCGAGAGGGCGACGGCGTGCTGCTCAACGATCCCTATGAAGGCGGCACGCACCTGCCGGACATGTCGCTGCTGACCCCGGTGTTTTCGCAAGGCCTGCATGTGGGGTTCGTGCTGAGCCGCATCCATTGGCCCGACGTGGGCGGCATCGCCGCCGGCAGTTCCAGCGTCTGCGACGAGATCATCAAGGAAGGCCTGCGCGTGCCGCCCGTGAAAATCATGGACCGGGGCGAGATACGCGAAGACGTGCTGCGCTTGATCCTGGCCAACGTGCGGGTCCCTTCGGACCGCAAGGGCGATTTCCAGGCGGCGCTGGCGGGCCACGCGCGCGCGACGGAACGCGTGCAGCAGCTTTGCGAGCGCTACGGCGCCGCGGCCGTCGTCGAGATCATGACCGATACGCAGCGCTACAGCCGGCGGCTGGTCGAGGCGGCGCTGGCAGGGCTGCCCGATGCGGAAGTCAGCCACGCGGAGCGGCTGGACGGGGACGGCATCACGCCCGGTATCTCGCCCCTGGTCACCGTCACCATCCGCAAGCATGGCTCGACCATGGCTTTCGATTTCACGGGGTCTTCGGCCTGCGTGCCGGGCCCGATCAATGCGCCGCTGCCGGTCACGGCGTCGGCGGTCTATTACACGGTGCTGAGTTTCCTGGGGGGCGAGATCGCGCCGAATTCCGGCGTCTACGCGGGCATCGATGTCATCGCCCCGCCTGGCAGTATCGTCAACGCCGCGTACCCGGCACCGGTGGTGGCCGCCAATACCGAGACGGCCAACCGCATCGCCGACATCCTGCTGGGGGCGCTGGCCAAGGCGTATCCCGAACGCGTCAGCGCGGGCAGCTACGGGTCGGCATGCGTCTACACCATGGGCGGCTATGACGCCGCGCGCGAGCGGCCTTTCGTCCATTACGAAACCATCGGCGGCGGGATGGGCGCCACGGCCACGCAGCGCGGCAGCAGCGGTCTGCGCACGCACATGGGCAACACCATGAACCTGCCCATAGAAAGCATGGAAGCGCAGCTGCCGGTGCGTTTCGTCAATTACGAGATCGTCCGGGGCAGCGGCGGCGACGGCTTGAATGCCGGCGGCAACGGCGTGCGCAAGACGGTCGAGATCCTGGCCGACGAGGTGCAGGCCTCCGTGCTGGGCGAACGCACGCGCACGCCCGCGGCCGGAGTGGCTGGCGGCGGCCACGGGGCGTTGGCGGCATTCCGCCTGCATGGGCCGGACGGCGTGCAGGAGCTGGAAGCCAAGAGCGGGCCCCACAAGCTGATGAAGGGCGCGAGGCTCGAGATGGTCACCGCCGGTGGGGGTGGCTGGGGCGTTCCCGGAAACGTGAAGGAGCAAGCATGAACATCAACAGACCCGATCCCCGGATCCGAGTGGCATTGCTGGTGCCGTCTTCGAACCGAGTCATGGAAAACGACCTGCATGGGGCATTGCCGAAATCCAGATTCACGGTGCACACCGACCGCATGTACCTGGTAGAGACGACCCGCGAGAAAGAAATCGAGATGATCGAGCGCTTTGCGCCGCAGGCGGCCGCCGACCTGGGCACCGCCCATCCCGATGTGCTGGTGTTCGGCTGCACCTCGGCGGGGTCGCTGTTCGGCCTGGACTACGACGCCAGAATATGCCGCGAGCTGGGGGAAAAAGCCGGTTGCGAAGGCATCGGCGTCATTTCTTCCGTGGCGCGCGCGCTGCAGCGGCAGAACGCCAAGCGGCTGGCCGTGCTCACGCCTTACAACGAAGACCTGACGGCATCCGTGGCGAAGGCCGCCGGCGCGGGCCGGGAAGTCGTCTGCGCGTTCGGCATGGGGATCACCGACAATGCCGCGCTGGCCGACCCCACGCCCGATGACATCGTTTCGTTCGCCAGGCAGAAGCTGCGGGGATACGAGTTCGACGGCCTGTTCGTGTCTTGCACGAATTTCCGGGCGCTGGAAGCGCGCGAGGCGCTGCAGGATGCGTTCAAGACGTCGGTGGTGACCAGCAACAGCGCGATGATCGACGCGCTGCTGGCGTACGCGCCCGAATAGCGGCCCCGGCGTGCCGGGTAGCAGGCGGCCGCCTTCAGGCGGCCGGCTTGCGCCGGTAGAGAATCGTGATTTCCATTTCCTGGGCCGATTCTCCGCGCTGGTTCACGAAGCGGCGGGCGAAGGTCACGATGCCCGCGTCGGGCCGCGACCGGCTTTCGCGCTTGGACAGCACGGTGGTTTCCACGTGGATGGTATCGCCGTGCTTGACGGCCACGTTCATGCGCCACTTGTCGATGCCCAGCACGGCCAGCAAGGTGCCGTCATTGATGCCCGAGGCGTAGTTCAGGCCGGCGGCCACCGCGAAGACCAGCGGCGCGTGCGCGATGGGTTCGCCGAAGGGCGATTGCCGCGCGTACTCGTGGTTGGCGTGAATGTCGTTGAAATCGCCGCTCAGGCAGGCAAAGTTGACGATGTCGGTAGCGGTGACCGTGCGGCGTCCCGTCGCCATGACTTCGCCGACGGAAAAATCCTCGAAGTACTTGCCGCGAGGCACGTAAGTAGCGGTGTTGCTCATGCCAGCCCCATCAGTTTCGCGATGATATTGCGTTGGATTTCGTTGCTGCCGCCGCCGATCGGCCCCAGCCGGGAATCGCGGAACAGGCGCTGCATGTCGTGTTCCATTGAGTAGCCGGCGCCGCCCATGACCTGCATGCCGATGTGGGCGCACTCGAAATCGCAATCGGTGGCCACGATCTTCGCGATGGCGGTTTCCATGCGGGTATCGACCCCGGCGTCCAGCATTTCGGCGGTGCGATAGGTCACCAGGCGGGCCAGCTCGGCCTTGATGCGCATGTCGGCGAGTTTATGCTGGATGACCTGGTGGCTGCTGATCGGCACGCCGAACTGCACGCGCTGCGTGGCGTAGTCCTGGGCAATGTCGATGGCATGCTGGGCGTTGCCGGCGCCGCAGGCCGCGATCGCCATCCGTTCCAGGTTCAGGCCGCGCATCAGCAGTTTCCAGCCGCGGTTCTCTTCGCCGATGATATTCCGGGCCGGCACGCGCACTTCGTCGAAATACACCTGGTTGGTGTGGGTGGTGTGGCGCCCCATGGTCTGGATCGGCAGGATGGATACGCCCTTGGCCTTGGCGTCGACCAGGAAAATGCTGAAGCCATTATGCACCGGCTGGGCAGCCGGATCGGTCTTGGCGACGACGACCAGGTGGTCGGCCACGTGGGCCGAGGTGATGAACCATTTCTGCCCCGTCAGGATGTAGTCGCCGTCGCGGCGCACGGCGTGCGTCTTGATCGCGGCGGCGTCCGAGCCCGTCTGCGGCTCGGTCAGCGCGAAAGCCAGGTAGATGTCGCCCGCGATCATCGGCACCATGTAATCGCGCTTGAGCTGTTCGCTGCCGTTGTGCAAGAGTTGCAGGCCGGCGTATATCACGCTGGTCATGTAGGTCGTGCCCAGGCATGCATAGTGGTAGGACAGGGTTTCCAGCAGCACCGCCAGGTCCTTGAAGCTGCCGCCCAGGCCGCCGTATTCCTCGGGGTAGGGCAGGCCCAGCCAGCCGGCCTTGGCCAGCGCCCGGTATGCGTCCGTGGGCCAACCGCCTTCCTCGTCCAGCTGCCGGATCTTTTCCGCCGGCAGTTCTTTCTGCGCCAGTTTCAAGAGCGACTCGCGCATCATTTTCTGTTCGGATGTGAATCCGAAATCGGTCAGCAACGGCATTCCTTCCTCCAGTCATTTGACGGCATGCGATGAATATCCGCAGTATAGAATACAAAAGAATCCCAATGTATACTTAATTGGGATTTGCTCCGATTCCAACCTGTCTTTATAAGTGGTCCTGTCATGAACGCTGAACTTCCCGCCGCCGACGAAGGCCCTTTGCACGCATGGCAAGCCGCCCTGGATGCGGGGCGCCTGACGCTGCAGCGCTGTACGGCCTGCGCGCGGCATGTCTTTTACCCTCGCGTGCTATGCCCTCATTGTGGCGCCGGCTCGCTGCAATGGCAGTCCAGCGCCGGCACGGGCACGGTGTATTCCGTGACGGTCGTCGCCAGGCGCGCCGAAAAGGGCGGCCCCTATAACGTCGTGCTGGTGGACCTGGACGAAGGCGTGCGCCTGATGTCACGGGTGGATGGCGTGCCGCCGGACGACGTCAGGATAGGCATGCGGGTCGGGCACGACATCGTGCGCGAGGGCGACAAGTCGGTGCTGGTGTTTCGTCCGCTGGCGCGCCAGGACGCATGACGCGGATGGTGCCCGCGCCGCCGGCGCGGGCACCAGGCCTCACAAGGCTTTTTCCAGCTCCGGCAGTACCTCGAACAGGTCTCCCACGATGCCGTAGTCAGCCACCTGGAAAATCGGCGCTTCGGCGTCGCTGTTGATTGCCACGATGACGCGCGAGTCTTTCATGCCGGCCAGGTGCTGCACCGCGCCGGAAATGCCCACGGCAATGTACAACTCGGGCGCCACGATCTTGCCTGTCTGCCCCACCTGCTGTTCGGGCCGCGCATAGCCGGCGTCGACCGCCGCGCGCGACGCGCCCACCGCCGCGCCCAGCCGCGCGGCAATGGGTTCCAGCAAGGTGAAATGCTCGGCCGACCCCAGGCCGCGCCCGCCGGACAGCACCACCCGCGCGTCGGCCAGGTCCACGCGCCCATGCCGGGCTTCGTCGCGCGACACGAGCTCGCACAGGGCCGGGCCGAAATCGACGTCGATATCGCGCGCCGGGGCTTGCCCGGGCCCCGTCCCGCTGGGCGGGAAGGCGGTGGTGCGGATCGTGACGACTTTCACCGGATCTTCGGAACGCACAGTCACCAGCGCGCTGCCGGCGTACATCAACCGCGCGAAGGTATCCGCCGAATCGATGCGCACCGCCTCGGTGATCTGCATGACATCCAGCAGCGCGCTGGCGCGCGGCAGCACGCCGCGCGTCAGTGGGGTGGCCGCGGCCAGCAAGTGGGTGGCGGACGTGGCCCGGACGATTGCCACCAGGGCGTTGGCCAGCCGTTCGGGAGCGGCGTCGACCGGTTCGGCGCTGCGCGCGCGCAGGACTTCCTTGACCCCTTCCAGGCCGGCCGCTTCCGCCGCCGCGGCATCGATATCCGGGCCAAGCAGGACGACGCTAACCTCGCCCAAGCGAGCCCCCGCCGCGACAGCGCTGAGCGCGCTCTTGCACAGCCCGTCGGCGGTGTGTTCGGCCCAAACGATCGTGTTCATGCGGTTGCCTCCGGCAGTACTTTGGCATCGTCGCGCAGCCGCGCGACCAGTTCCGCCGCGGTGGCTACCAGTGTGACGCTGCGCTGGGTCTCGTTGGGGTGGGCGCTCAGCATGGCCAGACGCGGCGCCAGCGTGCCGGCGGGTACCAGCGAGTCGGCCGCGATGGTTTCCAGGGGCTTGCGGCGCGCCGCCATGACGTTGGGCAGCGTGGCGTAGCGGGGCTCCGCCAGGCGCAGGTCAGCCGTGGCCACCGCGGGCAGGCGCATGCGGATAGTTTCTTGCCCCGCCTCGGCATCGCGCGTGGCGGTGAGCTGGCCGGCTTCGGCCCGCAGGCTTGCTACGAAGGTGGCTTGCGGCCAGCCCAGCAGCGCCGCCAGCATGGGTCCGCATTGCGCCGCGTCGGCGTCGATCGACTGCTTGCCCAACAGCACGAGGTCGGGCGATTCTTTGCGGACGACCCCGGCCAGCAGCTTGGCAATGCCCAGCGAATCGAGCGGCGCCTGCGCGGTTTCGGCCAGTATGCCGCGGTCGGCGCCCATGGCGAGCCCGGCGCGCAGCGTGTCCTTGGCGGCGGACGGGCCCACGGAGACCAGCACGACTTCTTTGGCCGTGCCGGCTTCTTTCATGCGGACCGCCTGCTCGACGGCCACTTCATCGAAGGGATTGATGCAGGTCTTCAGCCCGTTCGTATCGATCGCTGTGCTGGCCGGGCGTACGGTGATGCGTACGTTCGGGTCGACGACCCGCTTGATGGCGACGAGAATCTTCATCGCGCATCAACGCTGGCTGTAGCCGGCGGCGCTGGCGCCGGCCAGGCGGCCGAAGACAGCGCCCGACATCAGGCCGGCGCCACCCAGGTAGTTGCCCCAGAAGATGCCCCCCACCAGTTCGCCCGCGGCATAGAGGCCGGGAATGGTGGTTTCGGTCGTGTCCTGCACCTCGCCCTGGTCGTTGATGCGCAGGCCGCCGAACGTGAACGTGATGCCGCAGGTAACGACAAAGCCCGTGTACGGCGCCTTGTCCAGGGGCAGTGCCCAGTTGGACTTGGGCGGGGTGATGCCCTGGGTCTTCACGCCATCGAGAATCGCCGGGTTGTAGTTCCCGGGCTGGCAGGCCGCGTTGAATTCCTTCACGGTGCGCACGAAGTTTTCCCGGTCTATCCCCAGGCCGTCGGCCAGTTCTTCCAGGGTGTTGGCGGTGAACTTGGTGACCTGCTTGATACGGTATTCGTCGCGCACCATGTCGATGGTCTTGGCGTCGAATACCTGGACGGCGGCGCGCTTGGGCTGCTTCATGACTTCGCGGCCGTACTTGGCGTAGGTGTGATTGCGGAAGTCGGCCCCTTCGTCGACGAAGCGCTCGCCGTTCATGTTCACGATGATGCCGATGGGGTACGAGTGCTTCTGGAAGTTGTCCAGCACGACGCGGTCGCCGAAGGGCGGCGCGCTGATGTCCCACTGCACGGCATGGGCCGACGACCAGCCGCCGTAGGCTTGCGCGCCGATGTCCAGCGCCGCCTGGATGCCGTCGCCGGTGTTGTGGCGCGTGCCCCGCACCCGGCAGGATTCCCATCCGGCGCCGAGGTAGGCGACGCGCATGCGCGGGTTGGCTTCGAAGCCGCCGCATGCCAGCACCACCGCCTTGGCGTCGATATGGGCGTAGCCGTCCGGGCCCATGACGCGCACGCCGGTGACGGCGCCTTTGTCGTTCTGCAGCAGCGAGCGCAGGGCGGTGCCGTAGCGGATCTCGATGCCCAACTTTTCCACCCGCTTGATCAGCGAGTCGATCAGGCCCCAGCCACCGCCGACCGCCTCGATATTGACTCCGCCGTAGAAGTGATGCTTGCCCTCGACCTTGTACGACTGGCGGCCGAACATGGGAATGAATCGCACGCCGTGCGAGCGCATCCAGACCATGGTTTCACGCGAGCGCCCGATGAGAATGTCGGCCAACATGGGATCGGTCTGGCCTTCGGTGACGCGGTCCAGGTCGGTGTGATAGAGGTCTTCGGGCAGGGGCGGCAAGACGATTTGCGCGACCTCGGCATCGGACAGGTCCACCAGTACGTCTTTGCGGACGTCGTCGATGCCGGCGTGGACGAAGCGGAACCCGCCGGCGGTAAAGAGCGAATTCCCGCCTCGCTCTTCTTCGGATGCCTTTTCCAGTACCAGGACCTTGGCGCCCGACTCGGCGGCGGAAATCGCCGCGCACAGGGCGGCATTGCCGGCGCCGACCACTACCACATCAAATTTCTGTTGGGACATTCCCTGCTCCATGTAAATGTGCGCATAAGTGCTCTTGTGTATACGCGTGTATTTTATGGATGGGAATGCGCCGGGTCAAGCGCGGCGCGAGGTTCGGGCCACGCAAAAGAAAAGCCGACGCGAAGGCCGGCTTGGTGCGGGATGGAAGGGGGCGGGCGGTTCTGGAAGGGGGCGCCCCTAGCGCTTGTCGTCGCTGGCGAACAGCCGCTTCATGCGCACTTTCTGGGCGGCGCGGATGTGCGCCCGCAGCGCCTGTTCCGCGCCATCGGCGTCGCGTTCGCGGATGGCGGCCACGACCGCCTCGTGTTCCTTGAGGGTTTCGGCGGCGCGTTCGCGGTCGGTGAGCGTGGTGCTGCCCAGCAGCGACAGGGCGTCGTGCAGCACCGTGAGCATGTTCACCAGGTACCGGTTGTGGCTGCAGCGGTACAGCGTTTCGTGGAACTGCCGGTTGCTGATCGCCAGCTGGGTTTCGTTGTCGAGCGAGGCCTCGTACTGGTGGCACAGGTCTTCGAGAATGGACAGCTCGACTTCCGAGGCGTGCTGGGCCGTCAGCCGGGCCGCCGTGCCTTCGAGCACTTCGCGCATGTAATAGAGCTCGGTCACCATGCTGTAATCGAGCTCGGCGACCACGATCCCGCGCGTGGCGTCGTGCACGACCAGGCCTTCGGACTCGAGCCGGGCCAGGGCCTCGCGGATGGGCGTGCGCGACAGGCCGATGGATTCGGCCAGTTCGACTTCCCGCAGGCGTTCGCCGGGTTTCAGCTGGCCGCTCTGGATGGCGGCCCGCACATGGCGATACGCGCGTTCCCCGCGGGGAAGGTTTTCCAGCTTGTCAGGGGCGGCTATATCGGTGGAGCGAGGTTGGCGCTTTTTGGTAGTAGCCATATCGATACGATCACACGCAAAAACCCTATTATCTCATGCGTATAACCCATTCCACACGCTTGCACACGATTGTGTGCAAGCGTGTGGATGGCCCGACGCGGCGTCGGATCGCCGCCGGCTACGGCGGGAAAAGACGCCTTCCTACGTCTTGACCGCGAACGGGTCGGCGTCTTCGCCGGAGAAGTCGATCATGACGTTCTTGCTGGTCAGGTATTCGTCCAGCGCCGCTTCGCCTTTTTCGCGGCCGAAGCCGCTTTCCTTCACGCCGCCAAAGGGCGCTTGCACGGCCAGGGATCGGTAGGTATTGACCCAGATCTGGCCGGCGCGCAGCTCGCGCGTCATCCGCAGGGTGCGCGAGAGGTCGTTGGTCCAGATGCCCGCGGCCAGGCCATAGGGCGAATCGTTGGCGATGGCGATGGCGTCTTCTTCGGTGTCGAACGGAATCACCGAGAGCACCGGCCCGAAGACTTCTTCGCGGGCGATTCTCATGTCGTTGCGGACATGGTCGAAGATGGTGGGTTGCACGAAATAGCCCCCGGCCAGGGCGCCTTCGGTCGCGGCGGCGCCGCCGGTGACCAGCTGGGCCCCGTCCTGGCGGGCTTGGGCGATGGCGCCCAGGATGCGCTGGAATTGCGGCTCGTTGGCTGCCGTGCCCATTTCCGTGGCCTCGTCGACCGGGTCGCCCATGCGGATGCCACGGGCGCGTTCGGCCAGGCGTTCCACCAGCCGCGCGTGGATGCCCCGTTGCACCAGCAGGCGCGAGCCCGCCACGCAGGTCTGGCCCGTGGCGGCGAAGATGCCCGCCAGCGCGCCCGAGGCCGCCCGCTCGAAATGCGCGTCGTCGAAGATGATGTTGGGCGACTTCCCGCCCAGTTCCAGCGTGACCGGCACTAGCTTGCGGGCCGCCGCCGCCGCGATCTCGCGGCCCACGGCGCCGCTGCCGGTGAAGCTGACCTTGTCGACGGCGCCCTCGACCAGCGCGCGGCCGGTGGCCGCGGCGCCGCTGACCACATTGACGACGCCCGGCGGGAAGCCGGCTTCCGCCACGAACCGGCAGAATTCCAGCGTGGTGACCGAGGCGTGTTCGGACGGCTTGATCACCACGCAGTTCCCGGCCGCCAGCGCCGGGGCCAGCTTGTTGGCCAGCAGCCCCATGGGCGAGTTCCACGCGGTGATCAGGGCGACCACGCCCAGCGGTTCGCGGGTGGCGTAGTCGAACATGTCCCGCTTGTCCAGCGGCATCTGGCTGCCCCAGAGCTTGTCGGCGTAGCCCGCGAAGAACCGGTAGGCGCGCGCGGCGAACACCATCTGCGGCCGGGTCTCGCGGATGACCTTGCCATTGTCGGTGCTTTCCATGTGCCCCATGCGGGCCGCATTGGCCTCGAGCAGGTCCGCCAGCTTGTTCATCAGGCGGGCGCGCTGCAGGCCGCTGGTCTTGCGCCAGGTGGTCTCGAAGGCCTGGCGGGCGGCGGCGATGGCTTGCGCCACGTCGTCCGCGTCGGCTTCCGACACGGTGGCCCAGGCGTTGCGGTCGTAGGGGTTGATCGAGTCGAACCGGTTGCCGGACCTTGCCTCGACGAAGCGCCCGTCGATGAACAGCGGATAGTGCGGGCGGCTCATGCTGCGGCCCCCTGGGCCTGGCCGCGGAACCAGGCGATGTACCGGCGGATGCCCGCCCGTACGTCGACCTGAGGTTCCCAGCCGATTTCCCGGGCCGCCTTGGCGCGGCTGAAATTCAGGTGCGCCACCGCGGAAGATCGCACGGCGCGCGTATCGGCCTTGTAGTCGGGTTGCAGATGCGCGTTGCCGGTTTCTTCCAGCACGATTTCCACGACCTGCTTGAGCGTCGTGTCCACGGCCGTGGAGATGTTGAGCACATGATTGGACGAGGCGCTGGTCATCGCCATCAGGCAGGCGCGGGCCACGTCGGTGACGTAGATATAGTCGTGGACTTCGCTCCCGTCGCCGACGATCTCGGGGCGGTCTCCGCGCAGCACGCGTTCCAGCGTCTGGGCGATGAACAGGGCGTTGACCGCGCGGGCATGCTGGCGCTCGCCATACACCGACGAGAACCGCAGGGCATTGAATTCCAGGCCGTGCGACCTTGCATATTGCGCGCACAGGGCCTCGCCCATGAGCTTGCTGGTGCCATACATCTGGGAAGGCGCGGGCAGCCCGGCACTGGTGTAGGGCGTGTCTTCGGTAATGGTGTCGGCCGTGCTGTTGCCGTAGGTCGATACCGACGACGAGAACACGATGCGCTTGACGCCGGCGGCGCGGCAGGCTTCCAGCGTGTTGACCATGCCGATGACATTCACCGACAGGCCCAGCGGCGGGTTGTTCGCCATGGGCAGCGTCAGGAAGCCCGCCAGCGCGAAGAGGCCGCTTGCGCCTTCGCACACGGCGGCCAGGTCGGCCGGAACCAGCACATCGCCCCGGACCAGTTCGACGCGTGCGTCGTCTTTCAGGTGCGCGATGTTCTCCGGGGTTCCCAGCGAGAAGTTGTCGAACAGGCGGATGCGGGCCGCGCCGGCGGCCAGCAGCTGGTCCGCGATGTGCGAACCGATCAGGCTGGCGCCGCCGGTAATGGCGAACGTCTTGCCGCGGATGCCGGCGGCCACGTCGTTGGAAGCGAGGGCGAGAGTAGAAGAGGTCATGGGCGAGGAAGGGTGGTCATTGGGGATCGATGTGGGCGGCCTGGACGAGCGCTTGCCATTGTCCCATTTCGGAATGTATGGACGCCGTGAGCTTATCGCTGCTGCCGGGGAAAGGGATCAGGCTTGGGTTCTCGATGCGCTGCGGGACGTTGGCCGAGTTGGCGTAGCCCCCGCTCCGGGGCTTCTGTTGGCGGCGCTGGCCGAGCTCGAGGAGCGCCTGCGCCAAAAAGGCTTGCACATGGGTGGCCTCCTTGCGGGGCGGTCAGCACCGTAGCGCCTCTTCGGTGGCGAGGATGTTGGTCACCTGGCTCGAGAACGCGCCGCCGCTGCCCTGGCACAGGCAGGTCCGGGCGTTATCCACCTGGCGATCGCCGGCTTCGCCGCGCAGTTGGCGGGTGCCTTCGATCAATGTGAACAGCCCATACATGCCGGGGTGCGCGAACGACAGGCCGCCGCCATTGGTGTTGACCGGCAGCGACCCGCCCGGCGCGATGTGGCCGTCGCTGACGAAGCGGCCGCCTTCGCCCTTGGGACAGAACCCGAGGTCTTCCAGCAGCATGATCGTGCTGATCGTGAAGGCGTCGTACAGCTGCACCACATCGATGTCGGACGGCGTCATGCCGGCGGCCTCGAAGGCGCGGCGCCCCGAGGCGGAAGCGGCCGTCGAGCACAGGTCTTCCATGGCCGATACCTGCTTGTGCCAATGTTCGGAGGCCGCGCTGAGCAGGTAGACCGGCTTGCGGCGCAGATGCCGCGCGCGGTCGGCACGCACCATCACCAGCGCCGCCGCGCCATCGGTGACCAGGCAGCAATCGTGGCGCCCCAGCGGGCTGGACACCATGGACGCCGCCAGGACGTCCTCGACGGACAGGGGATCGCGGGCGAAGGCCTCGGGGTTGCGTTGGGCCCACTTGCGCGCCGATACCGCGACGTTGGCCAGGTCGGTGCGCGTGGTGCCGAACTCGTGCATGTGCCGGGCCGCGCACAACGCGTACGACGACACCGGAAAGCGCGCCGCGTACGGGGCCTCGGTGGCCGACCAGCCGCCGGCCACCGAGGTCTGCAAGCGGCCCATGGCGGTGCGCTGGTTGCTGGCATACACGATCAGGGCAACATCGCACAGCCCGGCCTCGAGGGCCATGGCTGCCTGCTGGGAATGCACCAGGAACGACGAGCCGCCCAGCCGGTTGTTGTCCGAAAAGCGCGGCCTCAGGCCAAGATATTCCGCGATGGACAGTGTGCTCAGGAACTCGGTCTGCATGCCGGCGAACAGGCCGTCCACATCGCGCAGGGCCAGGCCGGCATCGGCCAGCGCGGCGGCCGACACACGCGCGATCATGTCCAGCGGCTCCAGGGTGCCCGCACCCTGGATGTATGCGGTAGCGGCGCCTGCGATGGCGGCCAGGGGGGCGGGTTTCATGATCGCGCAGCACTCCTGTCGCAAGAGGCCGGGCGGCATGGAAAGCGGGAAATGCCAGGGCTATGCATGTTATGTATACGAATGAATTCTAATGTCGACCTTTGTCATGGTATGGCTCGTCGACAGGGCTGTCAAGGCTGGCGCGCCGCCGCTGCGCGGGTGCCGGCCGCGCGTCACCGGCTTTCCGCCAACAGGGCATCGAGGGCCAGCACGCCTTGCCCGGCGGGCAGCACGCGCAGCGGGTTGATTTCCAGGTCATGCCCGCCCGGCACGCGGGCCAGCGTCGATAGCGCGGCGATGGCGGCGGCCAATGCGTCCAGGTCGCCTGCGGGGGCGCCGCGCCATCCTTTCAGCAGCTTGTGGATGCGCGTTTCCGCGATCATGTCGTGGGCCGCCGCGATGTCGATGGGCGCCAGGCGAATGCTGATGTCTTCCAGCCATTCGGCCATGACGCCGCCCGCGCCGAAGACGATCACCGGCCCCAGAGCGGGGTCGTTGCGCAGCCCCAGCATGCAATCTGTGCCTTCGGCAGCCATGACGGATACCAGGTAGCCGTCGATGCTGGCGTCGGGCCGCACGCTTCGTATGTGCCCGTGCATGGCATCGACGGACTCCTTTACGGCCCGCGCGCCGCGCAGCCCGAGCGCCACGCCTTTCACTTCTGTCTTGTGCGGGATATCGGCCGAGGCAACCTTGACGGCCACCGCGCCGTCGACCGTCTCGGCAAAGGCCGCCGCCGCGTCCGCGTCGGCGCATACCGCTTCCCTCGGTATCGGGATGCCGATCGCCTGCAGCAGCGCCTTGGCCTGGACTTCGGAGGCGGGGCCGCGCGGCCAATCGACCGCGGGCGCGTCGCCGATGGCGCCCGGCGGGCGGTCGAACGCGGCGGCCGCGCGCGCGAGCGCTGCATGCACCGTCACCATCCTGGCCGTGTCCTCGAACACCGCGAAACCGGCGTCTTCGTAGCGCCGGACCATCTCGGGGCCGGCCAGGATGGACAGCCCCAGCCATTTGCGCGGATGCTGGCGGGCCGCCTGCGACAGGGCGTCCAGCCACTGGTCGCGCAGCGCCGGGGCCGCGCCCGCCATGCCTACGAAGATATCGGCCGCGTCATAGGCGGGGCCGTCGAGCAGCAGATCCAGGGCCTGCCCGAAATCGCCCAGTTGGTTCAGCACCTGGCCCGTCACGTCCACCGGGTTGGAGACCGAGGCGTGCGGCATGATGGCCCGGATGCGGTCCTGGACCGGGGCCGGCGGGCTGGGCAGCGCCAGCCCCTGGCGGATGAGCTGGTCCGTCATGTGCACCGCGAATCCGCCGGACGGGCTCAGGATGACGGTCGACGGGCCGCGCGGCATCCGGCCGTCGCGGACCGCCAGCTGGGCCGCGTACGCAACGTCCAGCAGCTCTTCGATGCTGTCGGCCCGATGCACGCCGAAGTGCCGGCAGGCGGCGTCGAATACCCGGTCTTCGCCGGTGAGCGACGCGGTATGCGAGGCGGCCGCCGACTGGCCCGCCGGCGTGCGGCCGACCTTGATGGCCACCACGGGCTTGCGTTGGCGGCGCGCCGCTTCCAGCGCGGCGGTCATGGCCGCGCCGTCGCGTATGCCTTCCAGGTACAGCAGGATGACGTCGATGTCGGGGTCGAGCGCCATGGCGTGCAGCAATTCGGCCGTGTCCACATCGCATTCGTTGCCGGTACTGACCCATTGGACGATGGACATGCCCCGGTCGCCGGCCAGGCGGCGGGCCTGGCTGCCCCAGCCGCCGCTTTGCGTGACCATGCCAATGCGGCCGCCGCTGGCGAACCCTTCTTCGAACATGCTGGAAAACGTCATGTAGCTGCGCGACCGCGCGTCGTAGGCCCCGAGCGAATTCGGGCCCAGCAGCAGCATGCCGGCCTGGCGCGCGATGCGGGAGATCTCGGCCTGGGCCTGCTGGCCGCTGGCCCCGGTTTCGGCGAATCCGCCCGCAAAGACGATGGCCGAACGCGCGCCCGCGGCGGCGCATTCGCGCAGCGCCTGCGGCACGTCCGGCGCCGGCAGGGCCACGATGACGGCGTCGACGGATTGCGGCAGGGCGCCGATGGAAGGCCAGCTGCGCTGGCCCTGGACTTCCGCGCGGCGCGGGTTGATGGCGAAGACCGGCCCCTCGAACCCCCCCTGGATGAGGTAGCGCAAGGTGCGCCCGTTGCCGCGCGCGGGGTCGGACGAGGCGCCGATCATGGCGATCGAGCGGGGTCTGAGGAGCGGGGTCAGGTCGCGCATTGTCGAGGTTCTCCTTTGTTGGTATTCTTCAGTATACTTGCACGCACATTAGAATACGAAAGACGGAATTGATTCATTCAACCCGCGGAGACAAACCATGACTTCCCATATCCCCCGGCGCTCTTTTCTATTGGGCGCCATGTCCGCTGCCGCAATGATGTCCACGGGCGTACGCGCCAATTCCGCGTCGGGTTATCCGGCGCGGCCGGTCAAGATGGTGGTGGCCTTTGCGCCGGGGGGGCCGATCGACCTTGCGGCCCGTGTCGTCGCCGAGAGGCTGACCGAGAAAATGGGCCAGCCCTTCGTCGTCGAGAACCGGACCGGCGCCAACGGCGCCATCGCCGCCGACCTGGTGCGGGCCTCGGAGGCCGACGGCTACACCATGCTGATCAGCAACGCCAGCATGATCACCATCACGCCCACCTTGAAGAAGGACTTGAAGTACGACGTCAAGCGCGATTTCGCGCCGGTCTCGCGTATCGCGTCCTCGGCGCTGATCCTGGTGGTAAACCCCGAGGATCCCGCGACGCGGGACATCCACAATGTCGATGACCTGGTGGCGGCCACCAAGCGGGCCCCAGGCAAGTTCTCGTACGGGTCGGCGGGGGCGAATGGCAACGTGCAGCAGCTGGCGTTCGAGCTCTTCGCCAGCGAGGCGGGTGTCTCGCTGCTGTCGGTGCCCTACAAGGGATCGTCGGAAGTCCAGGCCGCGCTGCTGTCGAAGACGATTTCCCTGGCGTTCGACACCCTGACCGCCATTCCTTATATCAAGAGCGGCAAGTTCCGCGCGCTGGCCGTGTCTTCCCGCGAGCGCATGAGCCAATTGCCCGATGTCCCGACGATGACCGAGCTCGGTTTCAAGGATTTCGATATCGGCTTCTGGTCGGGCGTCTTCATGCCCAAGGCGACGCCCAAGGCCATCGTCGACAAGGTCAGCCAAGCCATCGTCGAGGCCTGCAAGGACCCGGCGGTGCGCGCGCGCCTGGATCCGTTCGGCGCGGTGGTGGCGTCCAGCCCCGCCGAGTTCCAGAGCCATATCCAGAAAGAGACCGCCCTGGTCGCGGACGTTATCCGTCGAGCCAATATCAAATCAGAATGAGCGCCGCCGCACGCCTTCCCCGCCGCCTGCTGATCGCCAATCGCGGCGAGATCGCCATACGCGTCGCGCGCGCCGCGGCCGAGTTGGGCATCGAGCCGGTATGCCTCTATTCGGACGACGATGCCCACGCGCGCCACCGCTTTTCGGTGGAGCGGGCCTTCCCGCTGGATGGCCACGGGCCGGCGGCGTACCTGGATGCCGGCCGGATCCTGGACATGGCCCGGCGCGCCGAATGCGGGGCGATACACCCCGGCTATGGCTTCCTGAGCGAGAACGCCGGCTTCGCCGCCCAATGCGAAGCGGCCGGGCTGGCGTTCATCGGCCCGGCCGCGCCGGCCATCGAGCTGCTGGGCGACAAGGGCCGGGCGCGCAAGCTGGCCGCCGAACTGGGGATCGCGGTGGCGCCGGGCACCCGGGGGCCGTCTTCGCTCGAGGCCTGCCAGGCGTTCTTCGATTCGCTGCCCGCCGGGGCCGAGATCATGATTAAGGCAGTGGCCGGAGGCGGTGGGCGCGGCATGCGGGTGGTGGCCTCGCGCGAGGCCCTGCCGGCGGCCTTTGAGCGTTGCCGATCCGAGGCGCGCGGCGCCTTCGGGTGCGACGAGGTCTATGTCGAGCAGCGCTTGCGCGACGTGCGGCATATCGAAGTGCAGATCGCCGGCGATGGCAAGGGCAACGTTCGCCACGTTGGCGAACGCGATTGTTCCGTGCAGCGCCGGCATCAGAAGGTCGTGGAAATCGCGCCGGCGCTGTTCCTGGACCGGCAAGCCGCGCGGCGCCTGCGCGAGGCGGCCATGCGCATGGCCGCCGAACTGGACTACCGGGCGCTGGGAACCTTCGAGTTCCTGGTGCCGATGCAGGGCGGCGAAGATTTCTTTTTCATGGAGGCCAACCCGCGGCTGCAGGTCGAGCATACCGTGACCGAAGAGGTCTACGGCATCGATCTCGTCCGCGCGCAGATCTTGCTGGCCTGCGGCGCCAGCCTGGACGAGGCCGGCGTCGCCGCCGACCCGGCACCGCGCGGCTGCGCCGTCCAGTTTCGCGTCAACCTGGAAAGCCTGGACCAGGATGGCTCGGCCAAGCCCGCGCGGGGCCGGCTGAGCGCGTTCGACCTGCCGGGCGGACCCGGCGTGCGCGTCGACACGTGCGGCTACAGCGGGCTGGAACCGAGCCGTGCATTCGATTCCCTGGTTGCGAAAGTCATCGTGCACCACCCTTCCGGCAGCCTGGCCGACACCATGGCGCGCGCCGCGCGGGCCCTGGCCGACTTCCGCATCGAAGGCGTCCAGAACAATCTTGGCATCTTGCGCGCCCTGGCGGCCGACCCTGCGCTGCGTGCCTCGGCCGTGACGACGGCCTACTTCGATACGCAACTGCTGCGCTTGCTGGACGCATCCGCGCAAGCCGGCGTGGGGCTGCCGGCCCTGGCCGACGCCGCGGAAGCGGTCCCGTCCGCCGGCGCCGACGCGGTGTCGTTGCCCGCGCCGCTGCGCGGCGTAGCGGCGCCCATGGGCGGGCGGCTGCTGAACTGCCTGGTCGCCCCGGGGGATATCGTGAGCGTCGATACGCCGATCGCGATTCTCGAGTCCATGAAAATGGAGCACGAAGTGCTCGCGGGAGTATCGGGGCGCGTCGAGCGCCTGCTCTGCGCGGCCGGCGCGCAACTGGAAGAGGGCGACCTGGTGCTGGCGATCGAGCCCATGGACGTCGATGCCGCAGACCGGGGCGACGACGCCGCGGTCGATCTCGACGACATCCGCCCCGATCTGGCAGAGGCGATCGGCCGCCATGCGTATCTGCGGGATGCGAACCGGCCGGCCGCGGTGGCGTCGCGCAACAGCCGCGGCAAGCGGACGGCCAGGCAGAACCTGGACGACCTGCTCGATGAAGGCAGCTTTGTGGAATACGGTTCGCTGGCCGTGGCCGCGCAGCGCAGTCGCCGCGACATGGAAGAACTGCGCAAGATCAGCCCCGCCGATGGGTTGGTGGCCGGAACCGGCAGCATCAATGCCCATGCTTTCGGCGTGGAAGGCGGCCGCTGCATGGTGATGGCCTATGACTACACCGTGTTCGCCGGCACACAGGGTTTCATGGCGCACCGCAAGTCGGACCGGATCCTCGAATTGACAGAGCGGCTGCGCCTGCCGCTGGTGCTTTTCGCCGAAGGCGGGGGCGGCCGTCCGGGCGACACCGACAACATCGGCGGCGCGAATCCGTCCAACCCCACGTTCTGGCGATTCGGGCGGCTCAGCGCGCTGGTGCCGCTGGTGGGGATTCTCAGCGGGCGCTGCTTCGCCGGCAATGCCGTGCTGCTGGGCGCCTGCGACGTCATCATCGCGACGCGGGATGCCACGGTGGGCATGGGCGGCCCGGTCATGATCGAATGCGGCGGGCTGGGCTCGTTCACGCCCGAGGAAGTGGGGCCGGTGCGGGTGCAGGCGCCCAATGGCGTCGTCGATGTCGTGGTGGAAGACGAAGCCGCCGCCGTGGCGGTCGCGAAGAAGTACCTGGCCTTCTTCCAGGGGCGATTGTCCGACTGGACGTGCGCCGACCAGCGCGCCTTGCGCCATGTCGTTCCCGAGAACCGGGTACGGGCCTACGATGTCCGGCGCGTGATCGATCTGCTGGCCGATACCGGTTCGGTGCTGGAACTGCGCAAGGATTTCGGCTTGGGCGTCGTGACCGCGCTCGCCCGGCTGGAAGGGCGGACCATCGGTATCATGGCCAACAACCCCCAGCACCAGGCCGGCGCCATCGATGCCGACGAATCGGACAAGGCGGCGCGCTTCATGCAGCTGTGCGATGCGTTCGAGATCCCGATCCTTTCGCTGGTGGACACGCCGGGGTTCATGGTGGGGCCCGCCGCCGAGAAGCGGGCGCTGGTGCGGCATACGGCCCGGATGTTCGTGACCGCGGCCGGCCTGTCCGTGCCGATGTTCGTGGTGGTGCTGCGCAAGGGCTATGGCCTGGGCGCCATGGCGATCGGCGGCGGCGCGTTCCAGCGCGCGGCGGTCAGCGCCGTGTCGTGGCCGACCGGCGAATTCGGCGCGATGGGTCTGGAAGGCGCGGTCAGGCTGGCCTACCGTAACGAACTGGCCGCCATCGAGGACGAGGCCGAGCGCCAGCGGCGCTACGAAGAACTGGTGGGCCGGATGTACGAGCACGGCAAGGCCGTGAACATGGCGCCTTTCCTGTCGTTCGACGATGTCATCGACCCGGCCGACACGCGGCGCTGGCTGGTGCGCGGCCTGCAGGCATTGCCGCCGGCGCCGCCGCGCACGGGCAAGCGCCGGCCCAACATCGACCCTTGGTGACATCATGCCGTCTTCCATGGCCGACGAGCCCTTGCTGGTCCAGCGCGATGGCGCGCTGGTGATGTTGACGCTGAACCGGCCGCACGCCCGCAATGCGCTATCGACCGGCATGCGGGACAGCCTGGCCGCCGCCGTGCGCGATATCGAGGCCGATACTTCGGTGCATGCGGTGCTGCTGCGCGGCGCGGGCGAGCATTTCTGCAGCGGCGGCGATGTCAAGGCCATGGGCGATGGCGATGTGGCCACCGCCCAGGCGCGCCTGGAGCGCATGCGCAGCTACCATCCCCTGATCATCGGCCTGGCGCAACTGGACCGCCCGGTGGTGGCGGCCGTGGACGGGGCGGCATACGGCGCCGGCTTCGGGCTGGCGCTGCTGGCCGATATCGTGGTGGTGTCGTCGCGCGCGCGGTTCTGCATGGCCTTCCATCGGCTGGGGCTGGTGCCGGACTTCGGCGCCATGTATTCGCTGCCCAGAGCGGTGGGGGTGCAGCGCGCCAAGGAAATCATGCTGTCGGCCCGCGAAATCGGCGCGCGTGAAGCCGTCGAGCTTGGCCTGGCCCTGGAGATGGTGCCCGCCGGGCAGCTGCATGATCGCGCGCAGGCCCTGGCCCGGGCGCTGGCCAACGCATCGCCCCTGGCCACCGGCCTGACCAAGCGCGGCCTGCAGGCCGCGCCGTCGGCCAGCCTGCTGCAGATGCTGGAAATGGAGTCGACCGCGCAGTCGGTGGCCGCGACGTCGGCCTATGCGACGCAGGCCATCGACGCGTTCGCCCGCAAGCAGCCGCCGCGGTTTCGCTGGCCGGCGCCGGGCTGAAGCGTCGCGGCGCCCGGGATCAACGCCCTTCGAAGGCGACGGGCCGCTTGGCCAGGAAGGCCTCGCAAGCGTTCGCGTGGTCTTGCGTGCCGCGCAGGAAGGCCTGCAGGTCGGCCTCGATGCTCAATGCATCGTCCAGCGACGCGGGCCGCCGGGCCAGGGCGGATTTGGTGGCGGCGATGGCCAGCGGCGCAATGGCGGTGTATTGCGCGGCCTTGTCCAGCGCCGCCTGCAGCGCGCCGCCCTGGGGCGCCAGCGTATCGACAATGCCCCATTGCAGGCCCGCGGCGGCGTCGAACGGCTGGCCTGTCATGAGAATGTCGCGCGTGCGGCCCAGGCCGGCGCGCTGCGGCAGCGTCCAGAACAGGCCGCAATCGGCCACCAGGCCCAAGCGGCCGAAGGCCGCGCTGAACCGGCTGCCCTGGGCGGCGACGACGTGGTCGCACGCGGCCGCCAGCGACAGCCCGGCGCCGTAGGCGACGCCTTCCACCGCGGCCACCACCGGCTTGGGGCCGCCCAGCACAAGGCGTATGACATCGTGCAGCACATCCAGGCGCTGGCGCGCCACTAGGGGGGCGGGGCGTTCCGCCATTTGCCTGACATCGCCGCCGGCGCTGAACGCGTTGCCCGCGCCGGTGACCACGATGCAACGGATGCGGGCATCGGCATGGGCCTCGTGCAGCCGCTGGCACAGCGCCATGCGCATGTCGGGCGACAGCGCGTTCAGCCGGGCCGGCGCATCCAGCGTGATGACGACCGTCGTATCGTGCAATTGCCAGCCTATCGTCCCGTCGTCCATATTATGTATACCGTTGCATTCTATTGTGGACCGATGGTAGACTCGGTGTCCCGATTCTGTCAATGCAAAGACGCCGTTCATGATGAGCTCTACGCTGGTATCCGCAGCCTCGGCATTGTCCGCGGCGGCACTGTTTGACAGACAAGTTCATCTGCGCGGTTCCAGCCCGGCGGTCGTTTCTTCGCGGCTTTCCCTGACGTATGCCCAGCTCGACGCCCGGGCCGGCCGGCTGGCTCGCCGGCTTCGGCAGGCCGGTGTGCAACGCGCCGACCGCGTCTGTGTCCTGGGCGAGAACGACCCCGATACCATCGTGCTGTTCGTGGCCGCGTTGAAGCTGGGGGCGACCGTCGCCACCCTGAATCCGCGCCTGGCCATTGCCGAATTGCGGCATTGCGTGAGCCTGGTGACGCCCAGCGCGCTGCTGGTCTCGGGCAAGCAGGCCGAACGCTTCGACGACCTGGCGGCGCTGGGCGTCCCGGCCATGCGGTTCGGCGGCGGCACCGAACTCGACGCGGCGATTTCCGACCCGGCCAATGACGCCGGCCAGGACGTGCCCGCCGAGTCCGATCCCGAGGATATCCAGTTCATCATCTATACCAGCGGCACCACGGGGCTGCCCAAGGCCGCCATGATCAGCCAGCGCGCGATGCTGGCGCGGCTGATGGTGTACGTGCTGGACTACGGCGTCGATGGGGCCGATACCTTCCTGGCCTGGTCGCCGCTATGCCACATGGCATCGGTCGAGCTGGGCTTCGGCACGCTGCTGCTGGGCGGGAAGGTGGTGGTGCTGGACGGCCCGGATCTTCCTGCCATCTGCGATTACCTGGAAACAGAGAACCTCAGCAACCTGATTTTCTTTCCGGGCATGGTCGAGCAGGCAATCGCCTATCTGCAGGCGCGCCGCCCCAAGGTGCGCCGCCTGAAGAAGTTCGGCGCGCTGGCCGACCTGTTCAACCCGCGCGATATCGCGCGGCTGACCGGTTTGCTGGGGGTGCCGTTCACCAATACGTTCGGCAGCACCGAGACGGGCATGCCGCCCCTGTCCGCCGGTCGCCTGCCGGCCGGGCAAGTGCCGGCCGACTTCGGCAAGTTGCCCAGTTCCCTGTGCGAGGTGCGGCTGTTCGACAGCGTCGGCCGGGAATGCCATGCCGGCGAAGTCGGCGAGCTCGCCATGCGCGGGCCGACCCTGTTCAGCGGCTATTGGGCCGCGCCCGAAGCCACGGCCGAGGCCTTTCGCGGCGGGTGGTATCGCAGCGGCGACATGTTCCGCCAACGGGCCGACGGCCGCTACGACTACGTCGACCGGCGCAAGTACCTGATCAAGTCGGGCGGCGAGAACATCTACCCCGCGGAGATCGAGCGCGTCGTGCTGCTGCATCCCGGCATCGCGGATGCGGTCGTGGTGCGGCGCGCCGACGCGCATTGGGGCGAGGTGCCCGTGCTGGTCGCGGTGGCGCGCGCGCAGCCGCCATCGCGAGCAGAATTGCTGGATTTGTGCCGCCGCGAGCTGGCGGCGTTCAAGCGGCCGAAAGACGTCATCTTTGTCGAGGCCGACACATTGCCTCGCAGCAGCACCGGCAAGATCGTACGCAGCGAAGTCGAGATCTGGGTGGCGCAGCAGCCGGCCTGCGCAAGCCAGGGCTGACGCGCGCCTACCGCACCTGCGACGTTCGCATCGCGTGGTCCAGATAGCGCTGTACGTCGGGGCGCGACGGCGTGCCCGGGTCGTGCCGCCAGATGCCCGAGTCGAACAACAGCCGCTGGGTCACCGCGACGATGCTGTTCATCATCGCTTTTTCGATGACGCCGAAGTTGCGGTGCGCGGCGATGGTGAACTGGACCGGATACACGAATGACGGATCGGCCAGCGGACGGCTTTGCAGCCGCCCGTCGCAGATTTCGTCGATGATGCCGCCGATCGGCGTGACGGTGGCCAGGTCCTTGTGCAGCAGCAGGCGGCGGATCAGCGACAGCGACTGGACCTGGTGGCGGACGTCCAGTTCCACTCCTTGCTGGCGCGCCGTGTTGATCAGCAAGCGGCCCACGCCTTCTTCGTACGACAGGGTGGCCAGGAACAAGGGCAGGCGCCCCAGTTCTTCGATGCTTACCGTCTCGTTGCCGGATAGCCGGGCGAACAGGGCCGGCTTGCCGACCAGGCAGAAAGGTTCGTAGCCGAGTTTCCAGGCGCGCGTCGAGCGGTCCTGCGCATCCAGGCCGTATGTCACGGCGCAGTCGATGCGTTCTTCGAGCAGGAATTCGTGCAGGCGCGTCATGAACGCCTCGACGATGATCACGTCCAGGCCCGGCGCCGTTTCCTGCATATGGCGAAGCAGGTATTCGCCGACCAGCGTGCTGATGCCAGGGGTCAGGCCCAGCACCACCCGCCCGGATTTACCGGCCTGGAACTGTCGCAGCTTTTCCCGGCTTTCCGACACGCTCGAGGTGATGCGGGCCGCTTCGGTCGCGAAGACCAGGCCGGCCGCCGTTGGCGTGCACTTGCGGGAATTACGGTCGAACAGGCGTACGCCCAGGTCTTCTTCCAGCGCGGCGACGGATTGGCTGATGGCCGGCTGCGCCACGCCCAGCGCCCGGGCCGCGGCGGAAAACGACCCGTAGCGCACGACCGCGCCAAAGTGCTGCAACTGTACCAGCGTGAACGCCATAACCCCTCCGTATAGCATCCATAAGTTCAAATTTTGGATGCGTCGCTAGCATGAGCGCATGTTTCTCGGGAAATGCAAGGATACGCCCGCTTCGGTTGTGCTGGCGATCTATCACGGATTCTGAGAGTTCGGGCCTACCCAACCATCGAGACAAGCCATGAAGACACCGGTACGGTCTTTCCTGTTCGTGCCTGGCGACAGCGAACGCAAGCTGGCGAAGGCCAGTTCGGTCGCGGCCGACGCGCTCATCCTCGACCTGGAGGATTCGGTCAGCGCCGCCAATGCCCAGGCCGCGCGCGCGCTGACCCGGGAATATCTGGACCAGAACCCGGCGGGCAGCCGCAAGCAGGAAATATGGGTGCGCTGCAAGCCCATCCAGGACCCGGGCGCGCTGGCCGACATCGCCGCCATCGTGGCCGGCGGCCCGGACGGCATCGTCGTGCCCAAGGTCCGGTCGGGCGACGACCTGCTCGCGCTGGACCACTACCTGAGCGCGCTGGAAGCGCAGGCCGGGCTGGAACACGGCGCCGTGCAACTGCTGCCCACGCTGACGGAGACCGCGCAATCGCTCTTGCAGGCGCATACGTTCGCGGGTGTGACGTCCAGGCTGGTGGGTTTTTCCTGGGGGCCGATCGACTTGATGGCCGCCCTGGGCGCCAGCACCAACCGCGGGCCCGACGGCGCCTTCGAAACCCTGTATGCCTATGCCCGCGGGGTTTGCCTGCTGGCGTCGGCCGCTTCCGAGGTCAGCCCCATCGACACCATCTGCGGCGACTATCGCAGCCCGGCCGTCCTGCGCGACGAGTGCGTGTTCGCCCGCCAGGCCGGCTTTACCGGCAAGCTGGCGATCCACCCCGACCAGGTGGCGGTCATCAACGACCTGTTCACTCCCACCCCCGAAGAAATCGAGCACGCCCGGCGGGTGGTGGACAGCTTCGCCGGCGGCGCGCTGGGGGTGGTGGGGCTGGATGGAAAGATGCTGGACATGCCGCACCTGCGGCAGGCGGAAATCATTCTGCGCCGCGCAAACCGTTTTTCACAGAGAGGTTGACCATGTCGGTCGATGTAGAAACCGCCGATGGCATTTGCACCATCACCATCAATCGTCCGGAAAAGCACAATGCAATGGACGGCGAGCACTATGCGGCGCTGTCGCGTGCGTGGGCGTGGGTGCGCGACGACCCGGCAATCCGGGTGGCCATCATTACGGGCGCCGGCGAGAAGACGTTCTCGGCGGGCGCCGACCTGAAGAACATGGAGTCGGTGTTCGACGGCATGGGCGACATGTTCCTGACCCAGAAAGACCAGATCCTGAATCGCGGGCTGGAAGTCTGGAAGCCGGTCATCGCCGCCGTCAACGGCAATTGCTTCGCCGGAGGCATCACGCTGCTGTTCGCGACCGACATACGCGTCACCGTGGACACGGCCACGTTCGGCATTACGGAAGTCAAGCGCGGGCTGCTGGCGGCCAATGGTGGCACGCAGCGGCCCCTGCGGCAGCTGCCCTACGCCATCGCCATGGAAATGCTGCTGACGGGCGACCCGATTTCTGCCCAGGATGCGCACAAATGGGGGCTGGTCAATGCCGTCGTGCCGCGCGACCAGTTGATGGCGAAAGCGCGCGAGTACGCGTACCGCATCATCCGCAACGGGCCGCTGGCGGTCCAGGCGACGAAGGAACTTGCCGTGCGCAGCCAGGACGTCGACATGGCCACGGGCCTTCGGATGGAGCAGGTGATGATTCGCCACCTGCTGGCCACCGAAGATGTCAAAGAGGGGCGGGCGGCGTTTGCCGAAAAGCGCGACCCGGTCTTCAAGGGGGCCTGATCGCATGGCACGCATCGCGCAAGCCAGGATGACGGCCGGCCGGCCATTGCAAACGGCGGGTGGCGCATGAGCGAACAGACAGCCGATTGGCTGCGCGGCATTCGCGTCATCGAACTGGGCCAGTTTCTGTCCGCGCCCTACGGCGGCATGATCCTGTCCGACCTGGGGGCGGAAGTCATCAAGATCGAAGAGCCGCTGCATGGCGACGCGGCCCGCCGCATGGGCCAGCCGTTCGGGGATGGAGACGCGCTGCTGTTCCGCGACCTGAACCGGGGCAAGCGGTCGGTGGCGCTGGATTTCAAGTCCGGCCCCGGGCGGGACGCACTGCTGAAATTGATCGAGTCCGCCGACATCGTGATCAGCAACTTGCGGCCCGGCATTGTGGCGCAGCATGGCATCGACGGGCCGACGCTGGCAGTGCGGTTTCCCCGGCTGGTGTACTGCGACTTGTCGGCCTTCGGCCAGCGCGGGCCGCTGGCGAGCCTGCCCGGGTTCGAGCCGCTGGCGCAGGCTTATAGCGGCCTGGCCAGCGTGAACGGCACGCCCGACGGCCCGCCGCTGCGGACCGGGCCGTCCATCGTGGACATGGGGTCCGGCATGTGGATCGTCATTTCCGCCATGGCGGCCCTGCGCCGGCGCGAGCAGACGGGGCGCGGCGCGGTGATCGACCTGTCGCTGCTGGATACCGCGCTGGCCTGGATCTCGATGGACGTCAGCGGCTACCTGAACGAGGGGCGAGTGCCCGAGCGGCGGGCCAACGGGCATCCGCTGCTGGTGCCTTACGACGCCTTTCCGGCGCAGGACGGGCCGCTGGTGATCGCCGCCGGCAATGATGGGCAGTTCGCCCGCCTGGCCGGCGTGCTGGGCCATCCGGAATGGGCGGCCATGCCCGATTACGCCACCAACGCCGCGCGGATGCGCAACAAGCCGGCGCTGGTGGCGCGTATCTCGGCCATCCTGCGGGAACAGCCGCGCGCGCACTGGACCGGGCTGCTCCAGCAGGCCGGCGTGCCGTGTTCCAGCTACAACACCATCCCGGAGGCCATCGCCTCGGAGCAGGTCCGGCAGAATGCCGTGCTCAAGACCTCGGCCGAGACCGGCCGCCAACTGGTCGGGCTGCCTTTCACGATAGACGGCCACCGGCCGGGCAGCCTGGAAGAAGCACCCCGGCTGGGGCAAGACAATGGCTTGATAAGCGCCTGACCCAAGGCGCCATGACAACGTCGTTCAACGACACATAGGAGACAACCCATGAAGTACTTGATCTGCCTGCTGCAGGCGCTGTCGCTGCTCGTTCTGGCCCCGGCCTCGGCCCAGCCGGCCTGGAAGCCGGAACGGCCGGTAAGCGTAATCGTGCCATTCGCGCCGGGCGCGGCGGCCGACACGACCATCCGCATCGTCAGCGAAGAGCTGGCGACCGCGCTCGGCCAGCCCATCGTGGTGGAGAACCGCGGCGGCGCGGCGGGCGTGATCGGCGCGCGCGCCGGCGCCGCCGCCGCGCCCGACGGCTACACCTTGATCGGCGGTTCGGATCCCCCGTTCACCATCATTCCCCACCTGCAGAGCGTGCCCTATGATCCGGCCACGGCGTTCAACCATGTCGCCCTGGTGGCCGACGTGCCCCTGTTCCTGGTGGTCAGGAAGGACCTGGGCGTCGACAATGTGCGGGAACTGGTCGAGCGGGCCAAGCAATCGCCGGGCTCGCTGACCATCGCCTCGTCGGGCAACGGCTCGTCCGGGCACCTGGCCGCCGAGCTGTTCAAGATCATGGCCGGCGCGCCCATGCTGCACGTGCCGTACAAGGGCCAGGTGGCCGCCGTTTCGGACGTGGTGGCCGGCCGGGTCGACGCGACTTTCAGTTCGCTGGGGCCGGTGCGCCAGCACGTCGAGGCGGGCAACCTGAAGATGCTGGCCGTGTCGACCGCCAAGCGCTTCGTGGCGTTGCCCGAGGTGCCGACGGTGGACGAGGCCGGCGTGCCGGGCTTCGACATCGCCGTGTGGATCGGTTTCTCGGCGCCCGCCGGCACGCCGCCCCAGGCCATTGCCCGCGTCAACCAAGAGGTCAACAAGATCCTGGCCTCGCCGAAGATCGGCGAGAAGCTGACCAGCATGGGCTACGTGCCGCTGCCGGGCTCGCCGGCGGACATGACGCAACGCCTGGACAGCGACTACAAGCGCTTCGGCCAGTTGGTGAAGGATGCCAAGATCTCGTTCGAGTGAAGCGCGGCCGCGGCCGGGAAGAGTCAGGCGGCGCGGGGTCTGGTCCGCCCACGCCGGTTCAGACGAACCCGCCGTTGACGTGGATGACCTGGCCCGTGACGTAGCTGGCCGCCGTGGATGCCAGGAAGGTGACCATAGCGGCGACTTCCTCGGGCTTGCCGACGCGCCCCAGCGGGATCTTGCGGGCGAAGTCGTCCCATTCGGCCGCGGAGATGAACTGCTCGCCGTGGTATTTCTCGATCAGGCCCGGCACGACGCAATTGGCCGTCACGCCGTGCGGCGCCAGCTGCAGGGCCAGTGCGCGCGTCAGGGCTTCCAGGCCGGCCTTGGCCGCGGCCGAGGCCGGGAAGTACGCGTAGTCCGGGCGGAAGATGTGCACGTTATGCGTGCCGATGCTCACGACCCGGCCCGCTTCGGATTGCACCAGCCAGGGCATGGCGCGCGTGGCCAGTTCGAAGAAACCTGCCGTCACGACGTCGTAGACGCCGTCCAGCTGGGCACGCGTCAGCTGGCCGAACGGTTCCCTGACCGGAAACCCGGCGTTGGCGACCAGGATATCCAGTCGCCCGAAGTCGTGCACCGCGGTATCGACCAGCTGGCCCGCGACGTCGGGATCGGCCAGGTCTCCCAGCACGATGCTGGCCTGCGCGCCCCGTTGCCGCGCCGCTTGCGCCACCTGCTCGCAGCCGGCGCGATTCGTCAGGGCATGGATGACCAGGGCGGTGTCGGGGGCGGCAAGCTGCCGCGCGATCGCGGCGCCGATTCCCGAACCGGACCCCGTCACCACGGCGACGCGATCCACGGATGTATTGCTCATGGGGTCCTCCGGCGTGGTGTCAAGCGGGGCGCGTTCGTGCGGGCCGCGCCCCGCCCATCGGCTAGTTCATGTACCAGACGACCTTGGTGCGCGTGTACTGGTCGAAGGCTTCGAAGCCCTTATCGCGGCCGCCGAAGCCGGAGGTCTTGTAGCCGCCGAACGGCGCCGTGATGTCCCCCTCGGAGAAGCCGTTGACCGATACCGTGCCCGCCTGGATGCGCGCGGCCACGCGCTGCGCGCGCCGCACGTCCAGCGTGTAGATCGACGAGGCCAGGCCGTAGTCGGTATCGTTGGCCAGGCGGACGGCTTCGTCTTCGGTGTCGAAGGTGGTGATGGCCAGCACCGGGCCGAAGACTTCTTCGCGGAACAGGCGCATGTCGGGCGTGACGCCGTCGAAGATGGTGGGCTCGATGTACCAGCCGCTGCCCAGCGATTCCAGTACGCGCCCGCCATGCACCAGCTTCGCGCCCGCGGCCAGGGTGTCGTCGATGAAGGCCTTGACCTTCTCGAAGTGGGCGCGTTCCACCATGGGGCCGATGCGGGTGGCGGGGTCGGTGGGCAGGCCCACTTTCCATGCCGACAGCCCCGCCTTGAGCTTCTGCAGCAGGCGGTCTTTCAGGCTGTGGTGGACGATCAGGCGCGAGCCGCAGCTGCAGTTCTCGCTCATGTTCCAGAAGGCCGCGGCCAGGATGCCGTCGATGGCGCCGTCCAGGTCGGCGTCTTCGAAGATCACCTGCGGGCTCTTGCCGCCGCATTCCAGCACGATCTCTTTCAGGTTGCTGTCGGCCGAGTACTTCAGGAAGTAGCGGCCGACCTCGGTAGAGCCGGTGAACGAGACGACATCGACGTCGGGATGCAGGCCCAGCGCCTGGCCGGCGATTTCGCCCAGGCCGTTGACCAGCACCAGCGCGCCGCGCGGCACGCCGGCCTGGTAGGCCAGCTGGGTCAGCCGGTAGGCGCTCAGCGAGGTCAGTTCGGCCGGCTTGACGATGACCGAATTGCCGGCGGCCAGGGCCGGCGCCACTTTCCAGGCGTACATCTGCGCCGGGAAGTTCCACGGCAGCACGGTGCCGACCACGCCGATGGGCTCTTTGACGATCAGCCCCAGCGCATCCGCGCCGGTGGGCGAGATGCGCCCGAAGCACTTGTCGGCCGCTTCGGCATACCAGGAAAACGTATCCAGGGTGGCGGGCAGGTCGGTGTCCAGGCATTCGGTGATGGGCTTGCCCGCGTCCACGCAGTCCAGCGCCGCCAGCTCTTCGGCGTGTTCGCGGATCAGCTCGTTCCAGGCCAGCATGACGCGCTTGCGCTGCGCGGGCGGCAGCGCCGACCATTCGCCCGACTCGAACGTGCGGCGCGCCAGCTTGACGGCCGCGTCCACGTCGCCGGCCGAGGACGAATCGACCTGGCCGATCAGCGAATCGTCGATCGGTGTGCGGGTATCGAGCCGCTCGGCGGCGGGCCCGTGGCCGTCGATTAAGTTGCCCGCGTACAGCTTGCCTTCGCGGGCGAGCTTGAACACATCCTCTTTTGTCTTCTTCATCGCTATGCTCCCGGCGGGCCGTTCAGTTCAGGGGGGCCAGCGCCTTCTTGAGGTCGGCCATTTCATCCGCGCTGAGCGGCAGGACGGGAAGGCGGCAGGGACCGATTTTGTTGACGCGCAGGGCCGTGGCCGCCTTGACCGAAGCGTTGTAGGAATGCGTCCAGAAGAACATGTTGGCCGGCAGCATGCGCTTCCACAGGTCGCGCGCCTCGGTCAGCTTGTTCTCGGTGACCAGGCGGTACAACTGGGCGGCTTCCCTGGGCATGGCATTGACCGCGCCCCAGAAGCAGCCCAGCGCGCCAGTGGCCAGCGCGTCGAAGGCGAAGGGGTCGGCGCCGTTGAAGACGGGCGCGCCCGCCAGGATCAGCTGTTGCACGCGCGTGAAGCTGCCGCTGGTGTCCTTGATGTACTGGACGTTGTCGATCTGCTGCAGGCGCTTGAAGAATTCCGGCGTGATGTCGAAGCCGGAATGCACCGGGATGTTGTAGACCATGAACGGCGTGTCGACCTTGCCGGCGATGCGTTCGTAGTGGCCGAACACGCCGTCTTCGCCCGGACCCTCGAAGTAGGGCGGCAGGATGAGCAGCGCGTCGGCGCCCACGCCCTGCGCGTGCAGCGAGGCTTCGATGGCGTCTTCGGTGCGGATGGCCGACGTCTGCACGATCAGCTTGATGCGGCCGTCGATGTGCCGGGCGGCGGTTTCGGCAATGCTGCGCTTTTCTTCGGTGGTCAGGAACGGGAACTCGCCCGTGCCGCCGCACACCGCCACGATGTTCACGCCCGACTCGATCATGACGTCCAGGTGCTTCTTCAGCGCGTCCAGGTCGACGCGGCTGCCGTCGTCGTTCATCGGGGTGCTTACCGCTGCGCAAATGCCTTTCAGTTGACTCATTGTTGCCTCGCTCGAATACAGAAAATGAAAAGGAAAGAGCCGTGGCCGGCCGGAACAGGGTGGATCTAGGTGACTGATTTCAAAGAATTTTCCTGGCGGGGGAAGGGCAGGACGAACGCCAGGAAACAACGCGATCGGGTCAGACAGGTAAGGGGAAAACCCTAGACAGAAAATCATTGGATCCGGGATCCAATAATCCTATACTACTTAAAACGCTATGGGCGGTCAACGAAATCCCGGCCGTCGCGCCGGGCCCGATCCGGGCGCCGGCAGCCCCCGCCGCTACTCCGTCAAAGGCAGGTATTCATGCTTGATGAACAACCTCTCGGTCATGCCATCGCCCTCGGCGCCCGGCCCCGGCCGGGCTGCGCGAACGCCGTCCTGGCGTGCGTGGACAAACTGAACCTGGTGTTGCGCTGGGCGGTCGGCGCGATGCTGTTCACGATGGTCGTGATCGTGTTCCTGCAGATACTGGCCCGCTTCGCGCTGCCCAAGATGGGCATCGTCATCTCGGTTCCCTGGACCGAAGAGCTGGCGCGCTACCTGATGATCTGGTGCATCTTCCTGGGCGCGGCGGCAGCGACCCGGTCGGGCGACCTGATCGCCATGGATACCCTGGTGACATCGCTGTCGGCCGAGCACGGCTGGAAGGTCAAGCTGTTCGCCTACATCGTCACCATGGCCTTTTTCGTGTTCCTGATCGTCATCGGCGTGCGCTGGATGGGCTTCGGGTTCATGGAATATTCCACGGTCATGAACCTGCCCATGTATGTGGTGTACCTGGCCATGCCCGTGGGCGGCACGCTGGCCGTCATCAACATCGCGGTCAGGTCGATCGAGGGCCATCGCCGCATGAAGCAGGCCAGGCGCGCAGGCGCCGCGGCCGTCCAATGAACGCGGCCGCGCCGGCCACCGGATCCCCAGACGGAGACTGACCCGTGCTGACTTTTTCCTCGATGGTTTTCCTGCTGGTCACCGCCGTGCCGATCTTCGCGGTGATGGGCATCTGCTCGCTGGTGTTGCTGCACCAGCAGGGCATCGACTTCATCGCCGTTCCGCAGAACGTGTTCGAGGCGCTGGATTCGTTCGCGCTGCTGGCCGTGCCGTTCTATGTGCTGGCGGGCAACCTGATGAAGGCCGGCGGCATTTCCCGCCGGCTCATCGCGCTGGCCACGGTGCTGGTCGGCTGGCTGCGCGGCGGCATGGGCGCCGCCTCGGTGCTGACCTGCATGTTCTTTTCCACGATGTCGGGCTCGTCGTCGGCCACCACGGCGGCCGTGGCGGGGACGATGGTGCCCGCCATGGAAAACAAGGGCTATCCCAAGGCCACCGGCGCCGCCCTGGTGGCGGTGGGGGGCGAACTGGGGGCGATCATCCCGCCGTCGCTGCCCATGGTGATCTACGCGCTGGTCGCCAACGTGTCGATCGGCAACCTGTTCATCGCCGGCATCCTGCCCGGCCTGTTCGTCGGCCTGTCGCTGGTCGTCACCATTTGCGTCTATGCGCGCATCAAGGACTTCGACCGCGTCACCCGCGTACCCTTCGCGACCTGGATCCGGAACCTGGTGCGCGCCACGGCCGATTCGCTGCTGGCCCTGATGATGCCCGTGATCATCCTGGGCGGCATCTATTCGGGCATCTTCACCGCCACGGAAGCGTCGGTGGTGGCCGTGGTCTATGGCTTCGTGGTGGGCGTGCTGATCTACAAAGAAGTCCGGTACCGGGAATTCATCCAGATCTTCTGCGAATCGGCCGTCATGACGGGCATGGTCATGCTGATCGTGGGCTTTGCCGCGCTGTTCGGCTATGCGCTGACGATCAACCAGATCCCGCAGTACTTCGGCCACCTGATTTCCGAGATCGCCAGCAGCCCGCTGACGTTCCTGCTGATGGTGAACGTGCTGCTGTTCGTCGTGGGTACCTTCATGGAAGCGCTGGCCACGATCCTGATCCTGGCGCCCATCCTGGGCCCTATCGCGGTCGGCTACGGCATCGACCCCGTCCACTTCGGCATGATCTTCATCGTCAACGTGGCCATCGGCATGGTGACGCCGCCGGTGGCCATCAACCTGAACATCGCCAGCCAGATCACCGGCGTGTCGATGGATGCGATGACGCGGCCCCTGCTGGTGTTCCTGTTCGTCCTGATCGTGGACACGCTGATTATTACTTTTGTCCCCGCGCTGTCTCTTGCGCTGTTGTGAGTCGCCACACGTCCGTGAACAACTATATCTAGGAATAGCACATGAAAACCTCTTCCCTGCTCGTCTCGGCCACCCTGGCATGCTCTTTGATGTCGGCCGGCTCCGCCGCGCACGCACAAAAGGTCGTCGAACTGTCCGTGGGCCACGTCCTGACCACGGAAAGCCACTACCATGCCGCGGCCACGGCCTTCGCCAAGGAAGTCGAGGCCCGCAGCAAGGGCACGATGAAGATCAACATCTTTCCCGCCGGCCAGCTGGGCGGCGAAGTGAAAATGATCCAGGCCGTGCGCACCGGCACGCAGGACCTGGTGATCACCGGCGGCGGCCCGGTCGAGAACACCGCCAAGGAATTCTCGGTGTATTCGTTCCCGTACCTGTTCAACGGGCTGGCCCAGGCCAACGACGTGATGCAGGGCCCGGTGGGCAAGGAAATGCTGGACCTGCTGAGCAAGTACAACCTGCTGGGCCTGGGCTTCATTTCGCCGATCGAGCGCAACATCTTCACCAACGGCAAGCGCATCACCAAGGCGTCGGACATGAACGGGCTGAAGATCCGCGTGATCCAGGGCCAGGGCTTCGTCAAGACCTACGAGGCGCTGGGCGCGCAGCCCACGCCCATGGCCTATTCCGAGCTGTACACGGCGCTGCAGAACGGCGCGGTCGACGCGGCCGAGAACTCGCCCGACGTGTTCGTGCAGGACAAGTTCATCGAAGTGTCCAAGACCTACACCATGGCCAAGGTGATGTACATGCCGGCGCTGATCCTGATGTCGCCGTCGCGCTTCGGCCGCCTGACGCCGGAACAGCAGCAGATCATCCGCGAGGCCACCGCCGCGGCGATCGCGTCGGCCGACGCGCACTACAAGAAGGGCTACGCCGACAGCCTGAAGATCATCAAGGAGCGCGGCATCGAAGTCATCGAGCCCGACCTGGCGTCGTTCCATGCCACCGGCGAATCCGTGCATGCCAGCCTGCTGAACAGCCTGCCCCAGACCAAGCCCTGGTACGAGAAGATCGTGGCGCAGACGAAATGACCAGGCGCACGATATAGTAGCTGCCATGGGCATGACAGAAGCAACGCCGCTGGCCGCGCTGAAGGCGCGCGTGCCGCAACTGTGGCTGAATCCGGACGCCGCCCGCCCTGGCGGGGCGGCGCTGGAAGCCGTACGCCAGCAGCACGGCCTGGGGCTGGCGGACATCGTCGCCGCCGACGAGCTGCTGCGCCGCTGGGGGCCGGTGCTGGCGCGCCTGTTCCCGGAACTGGAACCGGCGGGCGGGATCATCGATTCCGCGCTGGTGCCGCTGGATGGCGACGACGCGGCGGCGGTCGCGGGCGCGCGAGTGCCGGGGCGCTGTTTCATCAAGGCCGACCATGACCTGCCGGTGGCCGGTTCGATCAAGGCGCGGGGCGGGATCTTCGAAGTCCTGCATCACGCCGAGTCGCTGGCGGCGCGGGCAGGCTTGTACCGGCCGGGCGACGATCCCGCCGCGCTGCTGCAGCCGGGGGCCCGGGAATGCTTCGCCGCGCACACGGTGGCGGTGGGCAGCACCGGCAACCTGGGGCTGAGCATCGGGGTCATGGCGTCGGCGCTGGGCTTTCGCGCGGTCGTGCACATGTCCAGCGATGCCAAGGGCTGGAAGAAGCAACGCCTGCGCGACCGCGGTGTCACGGTCGTCGAGCACCGCGGCGACTATGCGCAGGCCGTGGCAACCGGACGCGAACAGGCGCGCCAGGATCCCGCCATCTATTTCGTCGACGACGAGAACTCGCGCCATCTTTTCCTGGGCTACGCGGTGGCCGCATTGCGCCTGCGGGCCCAGCTGCAAGCCGCCGGGGTGCCCGTGGACCCGGCGAATCCCCTGTTTTTCTACCTGCCCTGCGGGGTCGGCGGCGCGCCGGGCGGCATCACGTTCGGCATGAAGCACGTCTTCGGCGATGCCGCCCATTGTTTCTTCGCCGAGCCCACCGCGTCGGCCGCCATGCTGGTGCGTGCCCTGTCGGGCGACCGGCCGTGCTCGGTATACGACGTCGGCCTGGACAACGTGACGGAAGCCGATGGGCTGGCCGTGGGGGAAGTGTCGGAACTGGTCTACCAGCTGACCCGCCGGTTGTTCGCGGGCGTGTACACGGTGTCCGACGACGACTTGTTCCGGGTGCTGTACCGGCTGAAAGCGCGGACCGGCATCCAGATCGAACCGTCGGCGGCGGCCGCGTTCCTGGGCTGGCGTTACTTCGAAGCCGGCGCCGGCAAGCGCTACCTGGAGCAGGCCGCGGCCGACCCGGGCCGGGTCGGCCACATCTTCTGGACCACGGGCGGTTCGTTCGTGCCGCAGGGCGAGTACGACGGCTTTTATCGCCGGGGCGGCCTGCTGGCCGGCCGCTGAGGCGGCCGCCGGCCCGGCCGGGGCCTAGCGCTGGCGCGCCGACAGGATGCCGCGCAGTTGTTCCTTGGTGTGCCGGATGTGCTCGGCCAGCAAGGCCGTGGCTTCCTGTGTCTTGCCTTCGCGGGTCAGTTCGAGAATGCGCTGGTGGTCGGCCGAGCCGTCCGAGACGGAATCGGTCATGGCCATCTGCAGGCGGATATACCGGTCGACCTGCACGCTGATCCGGTGGATGAAAGACAGCGTCACCGAGCGGCCCGAGGGTTCGTACAGGCTCAGGTGGAACTTCGCGTTCAGCGCGCCCCAGTGGCCGATGTCGCCGGTTTCGTAGGCGCCGTCGAGTTCGCGCAGGATGGCCTGCGACTTGGCCAGGGCCTCGGCCGTCATGTTGGGAATGGCGCGCGCCAGCAGGTCGGGTTCGAGCGCCATGCGCAGGTCGAAGATCTCGTCGATTTCGGCCAGCGACAGTTCGGCCACGAGCGCGCCGCGGTTGGCCTGGGTGACCACCAGGCCTTCGGAGTCGAGCTGGTGCAGCGCTTCGCGCACCGGCATGCGGGACACGCCGTATTCCTGGGCGACCTGCTCTTGGCGCAGCATGGTGCCGCCCGCGAATTCGCCGTTGATGATGCGTTTGCGCAAGTCTTCGGCCAGCGTCGAAGCGAGGCTCTGGCGCTTCAGGATTCGCTTGGCCTTGATTACTGCTTGTTCCACGAGCACTGTTCCTATGGGAGTCCGTCGATCGCCGGGTATGGGAAGAGCATCTACTGGGCAGGCGCGCAACGATCCCCGAGGGCCTGCGGATCGAGATAATGGCTTATTGTAGCCCGGATCCAATAGCCTTTCGTACCTGGCCTGGTGAAACGCCGGCGCCGCGCCCCGGCACGCGGATTGCGCCTGGCATCCGGGCACGGGCCGGATCACAATGCCATGATGCCGCCGCCGGCCCGTCGCGGCACGGGCCAGGCGGCGAAGCACGGAGCGCAACGACATGACCAAAACCTTCAAGATCGGCGACCACGTCACCTGGAATTCCGAGGCGGGCCACGTCAGCGGCACGATCATCGCCATCCATACCGAGGACTTCCAGTACAAGGGGCATCCGCGCCGCGCCTCGAAAGAACATCCGCAGTACGAGATCAAGAGCGACAAGACGGATCATGTCGCGGCCCACAAGGGCGATGTGCTGGAACTGGTGCGCGGCAAGGGCGGCGCATGAGCCTGCCGTTTTTCACCATCGGCCATTCCAACCGCGATCTCGATGCCTTTGCCGGCCTGCTCGGCGAAGCCGGGGTCGAACGGGTGGTGGACATCCGGACGGTGCCGCGTTCGCGGGCCAACCCGCAGTTCAACCAGGACACGCTTGCCCAGGCGCTGGCGGATCGCCAGGTTTCGTATGAGCACGTGGCGGCGTTGGGCGGGCTGCGCGGGAAATCGAAAACGGTCGCGCGCGACCTGAACCGCTACTGGGAAAACGACAGCTTCCACAACTATGCCGACTACGCGCTGTCGCCGGCGTTCCGCGCCGGGCTGGAGCATCTGCTGGCCCGGGGCCGCGAGCAGCGCTGCGCGATCATGTGTTCCGAGGCGGTGTGGTGGCGCTGCCACCGGCGCATCGTGGCCGACTACCTGCTGGCGCGGGGCCTGCCGGTTTTCCACATCATGGGGCCGGGCCGGATCGACCCGGCCAGCCTCACGCCGGGCGCGGTGGTCCAGCCCGACGGCACGCTGGCCTACCCGTAGCGCCCGCCGGCCGGCAGGCAAACTTCGTTGCGGACACGCAATCGTGTCACACTGGCGGAAAAGTTTGTCTTAGGACGATATGAAAATCCAGGGAAAGACCGCGGCCGAGATCTTCGACTGCGTGCGCGCCATGGTGCAGTCGCGGCAATTGCCGCCCGGGCAGGCGCTGCCGCCCGTGCGCGAGCTGGCCGCCGAGCTCGACGTCAATCGCAACACGGTGGCCGCCGCCTACAAGCGGCTGGCGCTGGCCGGCATCGCCGCGACGCAGGGCCGCCTGGGCACGATCATTCGCGACCCGCACCGGTCCGGCGAACAAGAAGGCGCCCAGCCGGATTCGCCGCTGGTGGACCTGGCCAGCGGCAATCCCGATCCGGCCTGGCTGCCGGATGTCGCCGCCGCGCTGGGCATCCGGCCGTACCGGCCCCGGCTCTATGGCGAGCCCATCGTCAATGCCGGCTTGAAAACGTATGCGCGCGTCTGGTTCGCGCCCGACTGCCCGGCGCCTTTCGACATCGATGTGACCCATGGCGCGGTGGACGCCATCGAGCGCCTGCTGGCGGCGCATCTGGTGGCGGGCGACAAGGTGGCGGTAGAGAACCCCTGTTTCCTGAGCAGCATCAACGTGTTGCGCATCGCCGGCCTGCAAGCGGTCGGCGTGCCGGTCGACGACGAAGGCATGCAGGCGCCCGCGCTGGAACAGGCGCTCGCCCGGGGCGCGCAGGCCGTGATCCTGACGCCGCGTGCGCACAACCCCACCGGTTGCAGCCTGAGCCCCCGGCGCGCGCGCGCCCTGGCCCGCGTGCTGGCGAAGCATCCGCACGCGCTGGTCATCGTGGACGATCATTTCGCGCTGCTGTCCAACTCGGCCTACCAGTCGGCGCTGCCCGCCGGCGCACAGCGCTGGGCCCTGGTGCGCTCGTTCACCAAGGCGCTGGGGCCGGATATCCGCATGGCGCTGGTGGCCAGCGATCCGGCCACGTCCAGGCAGCTGCGCTTGCGCCTGGCGTCCGGCACCGGCTGGGTCAGCCACTTGCTGCAGGACATGGTCGAGGTGACGCTGGGCCGGCCCGAGGTGGCCGGGCAGATCGCCCGGGCGCGCCACGACTACGCCGCGCGCCGCAAGCTGCTGGAAGATGCCTTGCGGGCCCAGGGCGTGCCTTGCCAGCCGCGCGGAGACGGCCTGAACGTATGGGTGCCGCTGCAGGGCGACAATCAGGCGGTGGCGTTGGCGCTGGCTCATCGGGGCTGGCTGGTGCGCCACGGAGACGCCTTCTCGGTGCAGGATCCGGTGCCGGGGCTGCGCATTACCGTGTCCGGCATCGACGCCGACCAGTGCCGGCGGCTCGCGCGGGACATCCGGCGCAGTCTCGGTTGACGGCGCCGGAAGCTCAGGGGGGGCCGTCGCCGGGCGGCTGGGCCTCGGACAGCAGTTGCCCCAGCGCCGCACCCAGGGCCAGGTCGTCCATGGCGCCCAGGTGATGCAGCCGCATGTGGCCGCGGCGGTCCAGCAGCACCAGGCTGGGCGTGCCCTGCAGCGAATAGGCTTGCATCGTCAGCGGAATGGCGCCGCTGGCCGCCGGCCGGTCGATGCCGATGGGGAATGTCCAGCGGTATTCGTGGACGAACGCCTTCAGCGCCGCGGGGCCCATGGCGTCGTGATGCTCGAAGACCGTGTGCAGACCCACCACGACGAGGTCGTCGCGGCGGAACAGCTTGTGCACGCGCTGGGCCTGCGGCAGGCCGTGGGCCACGCAGCCCGGACAGAGCATCTGGAATGCGTGCAGCAGCACGACCTTGCCCCGCAGCGCGGCGAGGTCGACCGGCGTATCGGTGTTCAGCCATTGGTCGACTTGCAGGGGTGGCGCCGGCAAGCCGGCGCGGATGTCTTGCAGAGGCATGCCGGGGCTCCGTAAAAAAGCAAGGGCGGCCGGGGGATAGATAGCCCGGCCGCGCCCTGTGGCTAGATCAGGCGGCCTTGCGCAGCTTCACCGCCGGGAAGTCCACCGGTACGGCGAAGGCCACGTTGACGTAGTTGGTGAACAGATTCAACGCCACATGGGCCAGGATTTCAACGATTTCTTCGTCGCTGAAGCCGGCCGCGCGCACGGCCTGCACGTCGGCGTCGCCGACCTGGCCGCGCGCCTCGACCAATTGCAGCGCGAAGCGCAGGGCGGCCGCCACCTTCGGGTCGCCGGACTGGCCGGCCTGCGCCGCCGACATTTCCTCGGCCGTCGCGCCGGCCTTGCGGCCCAGGGCCGTGTGGGCGGCCAGGCAGTATTCGCAGGCATTGCGGTCGGCCACGGCCACCGCGATCTGCTCGCCCAGCCTGGCGGGAATGACGCCACCGCCCAGCGCGCCGAAAGCGCCCCACATGCTCTGGAGCGCGGCCGGCGAATTGGCCACGGCCTTGAACATATTGGGGGTGGCCCCGAAGGCGCCGTGGACCTGGGCCAGCAGCGCCTTGCGCTCGGCCGAGGCGGTGGACGGATCGATAAGGGGAACTCGCGACATGGGGATAACTCCTCGAAATGTTGTGGCAGGGGCCGGCTATGGCAGCGGGCTTGAGGAATAGTACGTAGAATATCTGGACACCAGGATTCATTTCGTCCGCAAAAATTGTCCAACCGTCCAGCCATGTCGGATTCGCCCTTTCCCCAGGTAGACCGCCTGTCGGCCCTGCTGGACCGGTTCCGCGTGCGCGCCACGCTGTTCCACACCGGGGCGCTGTGCGGCGTCAGCACCTTCGATGCTGTGCCCGGGCGGGGTTTCCTGCACGTATTGCGCCGCGGCGACATGGAAGTGCGGCATCGCGCCGGCGATACCCCGCTGCCGCGCCTGCGGCTGGCCGAACCCACGCTGCTGTTCTATCCCAGGGCGCTGCACCACGAGTTCGTGAACCCGCCGCGCGAGGGATCCGATTTCACCTGCGCGGCGCTAGACTTCGACGGCGGCGAACGCAATCCCATCGTGCAGTCGTTGCCGCCCGTGGTGCGGGTGCCGCTGCATGCGGTCGAGGGCCTGCTGCCGGCGCTGGACTTGCTGTTTGCCGAGGCGGACCGCGTGCGCTGCGGGTCGCGGCTGCTGGCCGACCGCCTGTTCGAGGTGGTGCTGATCCAGCTGCTGCGGTGGATTCTGGATCATCCGGCGCAGGTGGGCGTGACCCGCGGGCTGGTCATGGGGCTGTCCGACCCGCGGTTGGCCAGGGCGCTGGCGGCCTTGCACCAATCGCCCCGCGACGACTGGCCCCTGGAGAAGATGGCCGCCATCGCCGGCATGTCGCGCAGCGCGTTCGCGGCGGCTTTCAAGGCCGCCACCGGGACCACGCCGGCCGCGTACCTGGCGGATTGGCGCATGAGCCTGGCGGTATCGTTGATGCGGTCCGGCCAGCCGGTGAAGCGGGTCGCCGCGGAACTGGGGTTCGCCAGCGCCGCGTCGCTGTCGAAGGCGTTCAGGCAGCGCATGGGCGCGTCGCCGCGCGAGTGGCTGGGGGCGCATGCCCCGGGCCAGGGCTGACGCGCCGCGCGCCAGTTCCCCGGCATGGAACGGGGCGGCGCCGGTGAAGAGGGCGACGGGAATGGTGACGATCAGGCCCAGCAGCGCGGCATAGGTGGCATTGAGGCGGCAGATGCCCATGGCGCCGGCCGGATGGCCGGCGGCCTGGCCGGCAGAGCGTAACGCAACCGATGGAAGCCATGATACTATTTTGACCTAGGACAAAAAGCAGGCCGGCGACGATGCGCACGCCCGCGCGCATGCCGGCCCGCGGGATCCGGTCATGAACCAAGACAGCCAGCACACCAGCACCCAGACCCGGCACGACCAGCATGGCCACTGGCCGCGCGCCGAATCGGTGGACGACTTCCGCCGCAACCTGGCCGCGGTGCGCGAGCGCATTGCCGCGGCCGCCCGCCGGGCCGGGCGCGACCCGGACGAGGTGCGGCTGTTGCCCGTCAGCAAGACGGTCGACGAGGCCCGCATCCGGCTGGCCTACCAGGCCGGCTGCCGTTTCCTGGGCGAGAACAAGCTGCAGGAAGTGTCGCGCAAATGGGAAGCCATGGCCGACCTGACCGACCTGAAATGGTCGGTGATCGGGCACCTGCAAACCAACAAGGCCAAGCTGGTGGCGCGCTACGCCGCGGAATTCCAGGCGCTGGACAGCCTGCGGGTGGCCGAGGCGCTGGACCGGCGCCTGCAGGCCGAGGGCCGGTCGCTGGATGTCTTCGTGCAGGTGAACACGTCGGGCGAGGCCAGCAAGTACGGCCTGCACCCCGACGATGTCGCCGCCTTCCTGCGCGACATGCCGGCTTTCTCGACCCTGCGCGTGCGCGGGCTGATGACCCTGGCGCTATTTTCCGCCGAGGCCGAGCGCGTCAGGCAATGCTTCGTCCTGCTGCGCACGCTGCGCGACCGGCTGCGCCAGGATGCCGGCGCCAGCCTGGACGAACTGTCGATGGGCATGTCGGGCGACTACGAAATCGCCATCGAAGAAGGCGCTACCGTCGTGCGCGTGGGGCAGGCCATCTTCGGCGCCCGCAACACGCCGGATTCGTACTACTGGCCTTCGGCCGGCCAGCCCCGGTCGGAAGGCTAGCTAGCGGCCGTCGCCGCGAATGGCGCCAGGCGCCTGGCGCATCCCGGGGCGTGCCCCGGATGCTAATGCGCGGCCAGTTGCGAGGCGTGCCACTTCAGCAGCCGGGCCTCGGTGATTTCGATCGCCTTGAAAGAAAGCACGCCCAGCACGCACAGCAGCCCCAGCGCCACGAACACGGTCGGCGTATCGAAGCTGCCTTGCGCGACCAGGATCACATGGCCCAGGCCCGAGCCGCCGGCCACGAATTCGCCCACGATCGTGCCCACCAGCGCGAACGAAATGCCGACCTTCATGCCCGCGAAGATGCTGGGCAGGGCGTTGGGAAACCGTATCTTCCACAGCACCTTGGCGCGCGAGGCCTGGTTCACGCGCGCCATGGCCAGCATGTCCGGGTCGGTGGATTTCAGTCCCAGCACCGTGTCGATCAGGATCGGGAAGATGGCGATCAGCATCGCGATGGCGACCTTGGGGGCGGCCTCGGTGCCCAGCCAGATGACGAACAGCGGCGCCAGCGCGACCTTGGGCACCGCGTTCAGCGCCACCAGCAAGGCGTACAGGGTGCGGTCCAGGAAGCGGGAATACACGATGCCGATGGCCGCGCCGACACCCAGCGCCACGGCCAGCGCGAAGCCCATCAGCGTGGTGATCATGGTGTCCAGGCTTTCGGCCAGCAGGTAGGCGGGGGCGGCGAAGAACTGGGTGACGATGTGGCTGGGCGCCGGCAGCAGGAAGCTGCGGATACCGAACATGCGCACACAGAGTTCCCACGCCAGCAGCAGGGCCAGTGTGGTTGCCAGCACCTCCCAGCGGCGGGCAACGCTCGACCAGACGTATTTCATGGTGTTTTACCCCTTATAGATGCCCAGTTCGCGGAACTTGTCGCGGATGCGCTTGACGTACGCCACGAATTGCGGCGTTTCGCGCACGTCCAGCCCGCGCGGCCGCGCGATGTCGATGGGCACCACTTCCTCGACGCGGCCCGGGCTGCGCGCCATGATGACGACCCGGCTGCCCAGGTAGACCGCTTCGGGGATCGAGTGGGTGATGAAGACCACCGTCTTCCGGGTTTCCAGCCAGGTGCGCTGCAGTTCGGCATTGAGCTCGTCGCGCGTGAACGGATCCAGGGCGCCGAACGGCTCGTCCATCAGCAGCAACTGGGGGTCGAGCAGCAGCGCGCGGCAGATCGACACGCGCTGGCGCATGCCGCCGGACAATTCGCGCGGAAAGCGTTCCAGGAAGCCGCCCAGGCCGAACAACGACAGCAGCTCGCGGGCGCGCGGTTCGTGGTCGCGGCGCTTCAGCCCGTGGAACTCGGCCGCGACCAGCACGTTGTCCAGGATGTTGCGCCATTCCAGCAGCAGGTCGCGCTGGAACACCACGCCCATGTCCTGCGGCGGGGCGGTGATCTGCCGGCCCCGCAGCGCCAGCTTGCCGCTGGAGACGGCTTCCAGCCCGGCGATGCACTTGAGCAGGGTGCTCTTGCCGCAGCCGCTGGGGCCCACGATGCTGATGAACTCGCCTTGGGCGATGGACAGGCTGACGTCCTTCAGTGCCTGCAGCGCGCCGCGTTCGGATTCATAGATCTTGTTGACCCCCTCGATATCGAGGAAGCCCGGTTGCGGCAGGCCCGTGCCGAAGGCGGCCGCATCAGTCGTTGGGCAGTAGCGCATTGGTGTAGTAATCCGAAGGCTTGTGGCCGGATTTGATCATGCCGGCGCTTTCCATGGAACGAATCGCCGCGGCCCAGTCGCTGTCGTACTGGCGGCCGATGGGCGCGTCCTTCACGGTGGGGCTGTCGAAGAACGCACGGTAGGCCTCGAGCTGCCCGCGCAGCACGTCGGCATCCAGGTTGGCGTTGGGGCGCTGCGCCAGGATGGCCTTGACCCCTTCGTCGATATGCCCGGCGTAGAGGTAGTTCCAGGCCTTGACCTGCACCTGCACCAGCTTGCGCAGCGCATCGCCCTTCTGCTTGAGCATCGCCGGGGTGGCGACCAGGCCGTAGCTGGGGAAGCTGATGCCGCTGTCGGCCAGCAACAGGGCCGTGGCGGGACGCGTCTTGCGGACCATGGGCATGCCGAACGGCGCCTGCGACATGAACGCATCGCTGTTGCCCGAGGCGTAGGTCGAGATCATCGCGCTGGGCGAGACCATGACCAGGTTGACGTCGCCGCGGCCCAGGTTATTGGCTTTCAGGAAGGGCTCGATGAAGGGCGCCCAGGGGCTGGTGGTGAAACAGACGATCTTCTTGCCGCGCAGGTCCTGGGGCGATTTCACGCCCTGGTCGGCCGCCGTCATGACCGCCAGGTCGCCGGTGCGGGCGAAGCCGGCGATGGAGACCAGGTCCAGCCCGTTTTCCATGGCCACGGCCATGGTGCCCACCGAGACCTGGCCCACGTCGACCCGGCCGGCGCCGATCAGCTGCAGCGTGTTGATGGTGCCGGTGCCGTCCTGCACTTCGACATCCAGGCCCGCCTGTTCGAACCAGCCTTTTTCCAGGGCCAGGTGCATCGCCGCATGCAGGCCCCATGGGGAAAAGTCCATGCGCACTTTCAGTTTCTCGGCGGCGGCGGCCGGCGTGGCCCAGGCTAGCGCCGTGACCGCCAGGGTGGCGGCCATTGCCGCCCATCGCGTGGCGGCCGATATCTGCTTGATCATCGTTTTCCCCTTGAAAACCTACCTGCCATGATAAGAAAAACGCGCGGGGCGACGGCCCCGCGCGGCTGGGTGCGAATCAGGCGCCGGCGGCGCGCAGGGCCGCGGTGGCGGCGGCATCCACCTTGCCCGACGCCGCGTCGGTCACGACGCGGTAATGCTGGCGGACGTACTGCGCGCTGAGCTTGTGGTTCCAGACGTCGCGCTCGATCGCGGCCAGGTCGCGCTGCATCGGGTCGCCGAAGCCGCCGCCGCCCGGCTGGATGTGCGTGACGACGTCGCCGCGCGCGATCGTCATGTTGACCTTGCTGGCCAGCTGCCGGTCGGGTTGCCCCTCCGTGGTCAGGATATTGGCCGCCGCCCGCGCCGGCCCGCCGCCGGCCAGGCCGTAGGGCTGGAACTTCATGCGATCGGCCCGCAGCTGCATCAGCACGTCGTCGGCCAGGACCCGGTAGCTGCGCCGGATGCCCAGCCCGCCGCGGTAGCGGCCCGGGCCGCACGAGTCGGGCTCGAGCTCGTAGGCCTCGACCCGCACCGGATGCTGGGCTTCCAGCACCTCGACCGGCGTATTGGACAGGTTCTGCGAGGCGTTGGTGATCGCCTCGATGCCGTCGGCGTCGGGGCGCGCGCCCCAGGCGCCGCAGATCATGTCGACGATGATGTAGGGCTTGTGTTCCTGGTCCTTGCCCGACAGGCACACGACGGTGTTGCCGCCTTCCCCGGCGGCCGGAATGCGCGCCGGCACGACCTGCGCCAGCGCGCCCAGCATGGCGTCGAACACGCGGTAGCCGGTCAGGGCGCGCGCCGCCACGGCGGCCGGCTCGATGGGGTTCAGCACCGTGCCCGGCGGCACGTGGATGTCGACGCAGCGGAATACGCCGGCGTTGTTCGGCACGTCGCCGCTGAGCGCGCAGCGCACGCTGAGATACGTGCACGACTTGGTGTAGGACAGCGTCGAATTGATGGCCGCGCGCACCTGCGGCGACGAGCCGGTGTAGTCGACGCTGATGTGGTCGTCGTGCACGGTCAGGGCCACGTTGATCGGGATCGGCTCGGGCGAGATGCCGTCGTCGTCGATGTAGTCGATGAACTTGAAGGTGCCCTTGGGCCAGCGGCGGATTTCGTCGCGCGTCAGGCGCTCGGCGTAGTCCAGCAGCTCGGCGAAGTAGGCGCGCGCGTCGTCGCGGCCGTAGCGGTCGAACAGCGAGGTGAGTTCGCGCACGCCCACCTTGGCGGCGGCGTACTGCGCGCGCAGGTCTCCCAGCACGCGGCCGGGCACGCGCACGTTGCGCGCGACGATGCGCTCGACCGTGTCGTTCACGCGGCCTTCTTCGTACAGCTTCACCACGGGAATGCGGATGCCTTCCTGGTAGATCTCGGTGGAATCGCTGGCGTTCGAGCCGGGCACGCGGCCGCCCACGTCGGTATGGTGGCAGATGACGACGCAATAGCCCTCGATCTCGCCGCGGTAGAAAAACGGCACGAACATGAAGATGTCCGGCAGGTGCATGCCGCCTTCATACGGGTCGTTCAGGATGACCGCGTCGCCCGGCTTGAGCGAGGCGCCATAGCGTTGCCGCACGGCCTCCATGGCCTCGGGAATGGCGCCCAGGTGCAGCGCGATGGTCTTGGCCTGCGCCACCATGCGGCCGTACCGGTCGCAGATGGCGGCGGAATAGTCCATGACGTCCTTGACGATCTCGGAACGGGCCGTGCGCAGCACGGTGTACGCGATCTCGTCGACGATGGCGTCCATGGCGTTCTTGACCACCGCGAAGGTGACCGGGTCGATGGTGCTCGCCGGCTCGGCGGCCAGGGCGACGGTATTCATGCTGCCTCCGGGGGAAGTTCGATGACGATGTTGCCGGTGGGGTCGGCCCAGGCGCGCGCGTCGGGGGGAACCACGATGGTCGTGTCGTACGACTCGATGATCAGCGGGCCGTCGACCGGCTCGCCGGTCATGGCCGAGCGCGGCAGCAGCCGGGTCGGGCAGGGCGCGGCATCGGGATCGAAGCTGACGCTGCGCTGCCCGGTTTCGCCGTGCAGGGCGCTGGTGTCCACGCCGCTGGTGCGGAAGTTCAGGCGCTGGTCGCTGCGCCCGTAGGCGAACACCCGCACGTTCACGAGCTCGAGGGTTTCGTCGCTGCTGTAGCCGAACGTGCGTTCGTACAGCGCGTTGAAGTCGCGCGCCAGGGCTTGCAGTGTGCCGTCCTGGCCGAACGCGCCCGCGACCGGCACGGTCAGTTCCGAGCTTTGGCCCAGGTAGCGCAGGTCGGCCATGACCGAGATATCGACGCTGTGGGCCGGGTAGCCTTCCGAGGCCAGCACGTCCAGCCCCTGGGCGCGCAAGCCGTCGACCGCCGCCTGCACGTCGGCGCCGCATTGCGCCAGCGGGCGCAGGATCGCCTTGACGAAGTTGTGTTCGGCATCGGCCGAGAGCATGCCGGCCGAGCAGAACACGCCCGCCATGACCGGCGCGATCACGCGCCGCACGCCCAGCAGCCGGGCCACGTCGACCGCGTGCAGCGGCCCGCCGCCGCCGAAGGCGATCATGGTCATGTCGCGCGGATCGCGCCCGCGTTCGATGGTGACGGCGCGGATCGCCCGCGCCATGTTGACGTTGGCCACGCGGCGGATGCCGTGCGCGGCCTGGATCGCGTCCAGCCCCAGGGGCTGGCCGACGTGTTCCAGCACGGCATCGCGGGACAGCTGCGGCTGGACCTTCAGGCTGCCGCCGGCCAGCGCGTGCGGATTCAGGTAGCCCAGCACCATGTTGGCGTCGGTGACGGTGGGGCGCCGGTTGCCGTTGCCATAGCAGGCCGGGCCCGGGTAGGCGCCGGCGGATTCGGGGCCTACGCACAGCAGCCCGCCCGAATCGATGCTGGCGACCGAGCCGCCGCCGGCGCCGACTTCGGCGATGTCGATGGCCGGCACTTTCAGCACGTAGCCGCCGCCCTTGACGAAGCGGCTGGGCGCGCTGATGCCGTCGCGGAATTCGTACTCGGTCGTCAGCGAGGGCACGCCGTCGGTGACGATGGAGGCCTTGGCCGTGGTGCCGCCCATGTCGAACACGATCAGTTCGTGCTCGTTGCCCAGCGCGCCGATGAGCGCCGCGCCGGCCACGCCGCCGGCCGGGCCCGAGGCCACGGCGAACACGGGCTTTTCCGTGGCCGAGGCCACGCCCATCATGCCGCCGTTGGACGCCATGACCTGCAGCGAGGCCTTGACGCCCATGGCCGCCAGGTCGGTCTTCAGGCGCGCCAGGTAGGTGCGCATGGCCGGCAGGATGTAGGCATTGACGACCGTGGTGCTGGTGCGTTCGTATTCCTTGATTTCCGGCAGCACGTCGCACGACGCGCTGACCAGCAGCTTGGGAAATTCGGCTTCGATCAGCTGCTTGGCCGCGATTTCATGGGCGGGGTTGATATAGCTGTTCAGGAAGCAGATGGCGATGGATTCGATGCCCTCGGCCACCAGTTCGCCGACGATGGCCCGCACTTCCTCGGGGTCCAGCGCGGTGACGATGTTGCCGCGCGCGTCGATGCGTTCGCGGATGCCGCGGCGATAGCGGCGCGGCACCAGGGGGTCGGGCTTGCGCCATGCCAGGTCGAACATGGTGGGCGTGCGGATCCGGCCGATTTCCAGCACGTCGCGGAATCCCTCGGTGGCCAGGATGCCGGTCTTCGCGCCGACCTTCTGCAGGATGGTGTTCGACGCCGTGGTGGTGCCGTGCACGATCTCGGTGATGTCGTCGGGGGCGATGCCGGTCTGCCGGATCAAGGTGCCCAGGCCCTGCACGATGGCCTGGCCCAGGTCGTCCGGGGTGGTCGAGGTCTTGTTGACGAAGATCCGCCCGTCGGGCATGGCCAGGACGATGTCGGTAAAGGTGCCGCCTATGTCGCACCCCACGCGCACGCCGGTGTTTGATGCCAGAACCGTATCCATTGCTTCTCCAAAGCCGGGAGTTCACGCGCCGGAAGCGGGCCTGGCCCGGGGCCGCCGAACTGCCCGGCAGGCTGCCGCTTCCGCTATTAACTAACTAACTGGTTAGCACAATAAGAGGCATGGTAGAAACCCGGGAAAGCAATGTCAATACGGCAGAAATCAAGGTTTTCCCTTAATATCTGGGCACCTGACAGCGTCCTGGAAAGCTAGAATTCTTATTGAGATTCAACCCCAATATCCGCAGATATCGCCATGCCTGCCAAAAAGACGCCCGAAGCCGGCAAGACCACGCTGCGCAACGCACAGCTGACCAAAGAACGCATCCTGAACGTGGCTTTCAAAGAGTTCGCGGCCAGGGGATATGACGGCGCCCGGATCGATGCGATCGTGGCCCGCTGCAAGATCAGCAAGAACCTGATCTATCACTACTTCGCCAGCAAGGAAGACCTGTTCATCCAGGTCATGGAGCGCGCCTACGGCGCCATGCGCACGCGCCAGAACGAACTGGCGCTGACCGGCGACGACCCCGTCGCCGACATGCGCGTGCTGGTGGAAAAAACCATCCAGCACTTCATCGAGCAGCCCGAGTTCATCCAGCTGCTGGCCACCGAGAACCTGCACAAGGCCGCGCACATCAAGAAGTCGAGCGTGATCACGGTGATCTTCAACCCCTTGCGCACGGCGCTGCACAATATCCTGGAACAAGGCAAGGCCAAGGGCGTGTTCCGCCAGGACGCCGACTGGATCGACCTGTACGTGTCGATCTCGGGCCTGGGGTCGTACGCGATCTCGAACCGCTACACGCTGTCGTACGTGCTGGACGTGGACCTGGGCTCGCCCGAGCGCCTGGCCCGCCGGATGAAGCACATTCCCGACATGGTCATGAGCTACCTGTGCGACCTGGGCGAGGCCAGGCCGGCCTGACGGGCGGGTTCAGAACGGCGCCCGCGCGTCGTATTCCCGGGCCGCCTCTTCCAGGGGCTTGAACGCCGCGCCCTTGGCGGCCAGCCCTTCGAGCAGCTGTTCCAGCATCAGCATCCGGTGGCCGCGGCCGATGACGTAGGGGTGGCAGGTGTAGGTCAGGATGCCCCAGTCGCAGGTGCGGCGCATGTACTCGAAGTCGTTGAGCCAGTTTTCCAGGACGCCGCTGGCGTTTTGCAGGCCGGGCATCAGCGATTGCCCATGGCGCAGGAACTCGAAGTGCGGGAAATCGTCCAGCGACCAGCTGACCGGCATTTCGATCAGCCGGGTGGGCGTGCCGAACACCATGGGCGCATCGACGTGCACGATGTCGCCGCTGCGCACGCGATAAGGCGAATGATCGTCGCCCATCATGCTGCTTTCGTACAGAAAGCCGTGCTCGAGCAGCAGTTCGAGCGTGTGGTCGCTGAGATCCCAGGAAGGCGAACGGTATCCGGCGGGCGGTTTGCCGGCCAGGTCCCGGATGGTATCGATGCCGCGCAACAGCCCTTCTTCTTCCTCGGTGCGGCTGAGGTTGGCCGGCGGCACGTGCGACCATCCATGATGGGCGATCTCGTGGCCCGCCTGGAGGATCTGTTCGCACAGCGACGGGTAGGTCTTGATGACGACGCCCGGCACGAAGAATGTGCCGCGGGCGTCGAACCGCTTGAGCAGCGCCAGGATGCGCGGCACCGCCACCGCGCCGAATTCGCCGCGCGATACCGGCGTGGGCGTCGTCATCCCGCGCGCCACCAGCCCGGACATTGCGTCGAAATCGAAAGTCATGCATGCGGTCAATTGCTTCATGATGGGCTCCAGCGCCGTAAGTATTGTTCTGCGGATTGCCGGGCGTGTTGCCGGCGGTTGGGGGACGACGGTGCCTTACGCGATGCGGCACCCTTGCAGGATGGTCATGGCGATCGCCTGCGCCCTGGGCACCAGGGTATCGATGCGGCAGACCTCGTCGGCCGTGTGATAGCCCGAGCCAACGGGGCCCACGGCGCACAGGGTCGGGATGCCGACCGAGGACGTCAGGCCGCTGTCCGCCGAGCCGCCAGCGTATTCGCCATGCACAGAGTAGCCCAGCGACAGGCTCTGGTCCTGGTACATCCGCAGCAGCTGCTTGCCGGCCTCGCTGGAGGCGAACGGCAGGAAGCTGCCTTCGCGCGTGACGCGCCCGCAGGTGCACTTCACGGACTCGCCCTCGATGATCTGGTAGATGCGTTCGCGCAGGCGCTCGCGGTCGTGGTGTTCGGTAAAGCGCACGTCCAGCTGCGCCATGGCGTGGTCCGCCACCGTGTTGACCGACATGCCGCCGCGCATGGTGCCGACATTGGCGGTAATGCCTGCTTCGGAACCGGTCAGCGCATGCAGGGCGACGATCTTGCGTGCCATCGCCTCGATCGCGCTGGCGCCCTGGGCATGGTTGACGCCGGCATGCGCCGCGACGCCATCGACTTCGAAATCGACGAACAGGGCGCCCTTGCGGCCGGTGACCACGTTGCCCGAAGGGCGGCCGGGCTCGGCATTGAACGTGGCCAGCGCGCCGCGTGCGACTTGCAGCGTCAGGTTGCGGGACGAGGGCGAGGCGATTTCTTCGTCGCCCGTATACAGCAGGCGGATCGGGTCGCGGTTGCCGCCCAGTTCGGCGAATGCCCGGGCGATGAACGTGTTCATCACCAGCCCCGACTTCATGTCGGCGACGCCCGGCCCGTAGGCGTTGTCCGCCTCGATGCGGAAGGGGCGCTGGCGCGCGGTGCCGGCGGGAAACACCGTATCCATGTGGCCCAGCAGCAGCACGTACGGCGCGGCTTCGGCATCGGACCCGGGCACCTGCGCGGACAGGCAGTCGCCATGGTGTTCCATGGGGTGCACTTCCGTGGCGATGCCCGCGGCATCCAGGTACGCGCGGAACAGGGCGTTGACGCGGTCGACGCCGGCCTTGTCGTGGCTGCCGCTGTCGATGTTGACGGCGGCTTCCAGCAGGTCGAGCATCTCGGCTTTGTGATCGTCGAGCCAGTCCAGCAGTGCGCGTCGCAGTGATCGGTTCATGGCTGTTCGTTCACGCATGCCGGGCCAGGAAGGCGCGCAGGTCTTGCAGGGTGCGTTCCGCGTAGCCGTCGCACAGGTTGTGCGCGGCGGTGTCGTAATAGACCAGTTCCGAGCCCGCGATCCGGCGCTGCATGTCCTGGTAGGCGCTGGCCTGCCCGATGGCTTCCTTGCCGGCGGCCACGATCAGGGTGGGGCAGCGGATGGCGTCGAGTTCGTCCATGAAATCGTGCGTGCACATGTGCGAGACGAAGCGGGCAATGAAGGCGGGGTCGTTCGAGCCGGCCTGCTCGATGAACCACTGCACGTGGTCGGGGTCGGCGTGCTCGTCGAAGCGTTCCGAGATCGTGTCGGCCAGGAACTGGCGCAGGCCGATCTGCTGGATTTTCGGCAGCCACGTCGGGGCATGGCTGTGCTTCAACCCGGGCGTGGAGCCGTACAGCGCCAGCGTGCGCACGCGCTCGGGGTGCTGGATGGCCAGCTTCTGCGATACATAGCCGCCGGCCGAATTGCCGACCACGTGCGCGCGATCGATGCCCAGGCGGTCCAGCAGTTCGCACGCGTCGTCGACCAGGTGCTGCAGCGAGAAGTCGTCGGCCGCGGTGGGGACCTGCGAGCCGCCGTGGCCGCGCAGGTCCAGCCGCACGACCCGGTATCGGGCCGTCAGTGCGGGCATCCAGTGGAACCAGCGCTGCGAGTTGCCCATGGCCGGGTGCAGCAGCAGGATGGCTTCGGCCGCTTGCCAGGGCGGCGCGAAGCAGTCGTCGTAGTAGGCAAGTCGCAAGCCGTCGCGGGAAGTGAAAGTGTGCATCGGGACTACCTCGTTCGGTCAGTAAGCAGAGCGCCCGCCGTCGGCAGGGATGGCGGCGCCGGTGATCATGCGGGACTCATCCGAAGCCAGGAACAGGGCGATGCTGGCCATGTCGTCCGGTTCGCCGAACCAGAACGGATACGCCTTGACCTGTTCGTTCACGTTCATCGGGTCGTGGAACCGGCCGGCCTGGCCGGGAATGCCATAGCTGTTGCGTACCCGCTCGGTGTTGACGCGCCCGGAGCAGATCGCATTGGCCCGGACGTTGTGCCTGGCGTAGGCGCCCGCCAGCGCGCGGGTCAGCGAGATGATGGCGCCCTTGGCGCTGGTGTAAGCGTGCGCCGAGCTGGCGCCGCGCAAGGCCGCGCCGGACGACATGTTGACGATCGCGCCGCCGCCGGCCGCGATAAGGTGCGGCAGCGCATGGCGGCAGGCCAGGAAGGTGCCTTTCAGGTCGATGTCGATCGTGCGTTGCCAGATATCCAGGGACACGTCGGTGACCAGGTCGTCGTCGGGACACGAGCCGCCCGCGCAATTGAACAGCACGTCCAGCTTGCCGTAGCGTTCGACCGTGGCGTCGACGGCGGCCCGGACGCTGGCCTCGTCGACGATGTCGGTGGCGACGCAGGCCGCCTGGCCCTGCCCGGCATTGATCCGCGCGGCGATCGCTTCCATGCGCGGCGGGTGGATGTCGGCCAGCATGACCCTGGCCCCTTCGCGGGCGAACCGTTGCGCCGCGGCGCCGCCGATGCCTCCGCCGCCGCCCGTGATCAGGGCCACGCGGCCGGCCAGCCGCCCGGTCATTGCGCCTTGATCCCGGCCAGCTTGATGACTCGGCCCCATTTCTCGATCTCCGATTTCATCAACGCCGCGGCCGCCTCGGGGGTGCCGCCTTCCATGGTGTAGCCCAGGCCGAGCACGCGTTCCCTGATTTCCGGTTCGGCGATGATCTTGTTGAGTTCGGCGTTCAGCCGCTGCACGACGGGCGCCGGCGTGCCGGCCGGCGCCAGCAGCACCCAGCGCGTCAGGTTGTCGACGCCGGGCAGGCCCGCCTCGGCGAAGGTGGGCACGTTCGGCAAGGCGGCGGCGCGCTGCGTGCCGGTCACCGCCAGGCCCTTGAGCTTGCCGGCCTTGATGGCGGGGCCGGCGGTGCTGATGCCCGTGAAGATCAGGCTGACCTGGTTGCCGATGGCGGCGCCGATGGCTTCGCCGGTGCCCTTGTAGGGGACGTGCGTGATCTGGGTGCCCGCCGTCTGGTTGAAGAGTTCCCCCGACAGGTGGGTGGGCGCGCCGGTGCCGCCGGACCCGTAGAACAGCGCGCCCGGGCTGGCCTTGGCTGCGGCGACCAGCTCGCCGACGGTATTGGCCGGCAAGGCGGGGTTGGCGGCCAGGATGACCGGGCCGGACGCCACGTGGATGATCGGGGCGAAATCCTTGAGTGCGTCGTAGGGCAGGGTCTTGAACAGGCTCGGGTTGATGGTGATGCTCGAGTCCATCATCATGATCGTGTAGCCGTCGGGCGGCGAGTTGGCCACGATCTGCGAACCGATGATGCTGGAGCCGCCCGGCTTGTTCTCGACCACCACCTGCTGGCCCAGCGCCGCATATAGTTTGGGCGCGATCAGGCGCGCCATGATGTCGGACCCGCCGCCCGCCGCGAACGGCACCATCAGGCGGATGGGGGCGGAAGGCCAGTTGCGGGCCGCGGCCGGCCCCGCCGCCAGCGCGGCCACGGCCAGCGCCGCGGCGCCGAGCCATTTTGTCGTGCTCATGGTGTTCCCCTTGTGGTTGCCAGGCGGCGAAGATGCGCCGCGTCAGGGCGCGCGGCGCCCGATTCGATGCGTTCGACCAGGTCGGCCAGCCACGCGTGATGCGGCACGGCGATGCCTGCCTGGCGGCCCTGGGCGGCGATGTACCCGTTCATGTAGGCCACTTCGGTGCGGCGGCCCTTGTCGATGTCCTGGGCGGTGCCGGACAGGGCGGAATGCGTCAGCAGCTCGACCTGCTTGCGGTAGGCCTCGGCCACGCGTGCCAGTCCGGCCGCTTCGCCGCCCGCCGCCGCGGCCCAGGTATCGGCCGGCAGGCCGAAGACGTCTTCCACCTGGTAGCCCAGGGCGCGGCCCAGGGCGATGGCCTCGGACGCCAGGTGCAGCATGGCCTGCCGGCCGGCGGCATCGGCGAACAGCGTCTTCAGGTCCATGCCGGCCACCGCGCCCAGGGCCGATGTCATGCAGTTGGCCACCAGCTTGGCCCAGCGCAGGCCCCACAGATTGTCGGTGCATGCCGTCGTATCGACCTGCTGCAGCAGGGCGGCCAGTTCGCGCAGGCGCGGCGTGACGCGGCCGTGCGTTTCGCCGACGTAGAAGCATGGCGAGGCGCTTCGGGCGGACGCGCGCGAGCGCCGCAGGTGTCCGGGGGCCGCCAGCCCCACGTGCAGGCCGCTGCCGATGCAGCCCACCGTGCGCCGCCATCCGACGCGGGCGGCGATGGTATCTTCGATCAGGCCGTTCTGCAGGGTGACGACATAGCCGGTGGCCGAGAGGTAGGGCGCGATCAGTGCCGTGGCCCATTCGGTGTCGTACAGCTTGACGCAGATGAAGGCGATGTCCACCGGGTGCCGGTGCAGCGATTGCACCTGGCCGACGTGCAGGGCCCGGACATCGATTCGCCGCGTGCCGGCCGGTTCTTCGAAGACCAGGCCGCCGCGCTGGATGGCGTCCACATGTTCGGGCCACGCGTCCACGAGCGTGACATCCAGGCCCGCTTCGGCCAGCTTGCCGCCTACCAGGCAGCCGACTGCGCCCGAACCGACAATGGCGATGTGCATCGGCTCATTCCTGCGGCTCGATCTTGGCCGCCTGGGTAATGGCGGCGTACTGCCGCACTTCCCGGGCGATGAATTCGCGGAACTCGGCGGGGCTGTTGGATGCCGCTTCCACGCCCATGCCCTTGAAGCGATGCTTGATGGCGGGATTCGCCGCCGCCTTTGCCATGGCCTGGGCCAGGCGATCGACGATGGCCGGGTCCGTGCCCGCGGGCGCCAGCAGGCCCCACCAGGTGCCGATGCTGTAGTCGGGCACGCCCGCTTCCATCATGGTGGGCAGGTCGTCGGCCACCGCGCTGCGCGTGGCGCTGGTCACGGCCAGCGCATGGACTTTGCCGCTGCGGATCAACGGCAGCATGGGGCCCAGCGAGCCGAAGATCATGTCGACGTGTCCGGCCGCGACGGCGGTGTTGGCGTCGGCATCGCCGCGGAACGGCACATGGCGCAGCTTGGTGTGGGTCTTTTCCTGGAACAGCACGCCGGCCAGGTGCAGGGGCGCGCCCACGCCCGACGAGGCGAAAGTGAGTTCGTCGGGCCGGGACTTGGCCAGCTCGATCAGCTCGCGCACCGACCTGGCCTTGACCGCCGGGTTGACCACCAGCACATAAGTGCCGATGGCGGCGATGCTGACGGGGGTGAAGTCCTTGATGATGTCGTAGGGCAGGTTCTTGCGCACGCTGGGCGCCAACGCGTGCGCGCCGGCGGCCATGAACAGGGTGTATCCGTCGGGCGCCGACTTGGCCGCGCGGCCCGCGCCCAGGGTGCCGGCCGCGCCCGAGATGTTCTCGACGATCGCCGCCTGGCCCAGGTCTTTCGAGATTTCCTCGGCCGCCGCGCGGGCCACGATGTCGTTGGCGCCGCCCGCCGGATAGGAAACGATGATCTTGATGGGCCTGGACGGATAGGCATCGCCGGCCGCCCAGGCCTGCGTCCCGGGCAACAGGAAAGCCGCGGCCAGGCACAGCCGGGTAAGCGCACGAACGTGTTTCATAGGATTCCCCCGATCGGTGTTTATGGTGTGGTCAGGCCAGGTCTTTCTGCTTTTGCCATTCCAGTTCGGCCGCGACGAACGCTTCGGAGTCGACGTGGGCGCCCAGGGCGGCGGTCATCATGGCGAAAGCGACGTAATAGGCCGACGTGAACGACACGTCGGTGAGTTCGCGCGGCGTCATCACCTTGCCCAGGGCCGCGAACGTGGCGTCGGTGACCGACCCGGGCGAGGTGAACTCGAGCACGTATTGCGTCACCGCCTTGTCGGTGGCGTTGAACGTGGCGGGCACCTTGCCCTGGCACAGCGCGTCCAGCTCGGCCTGGGTGATACCGGCCTGCAACGCCAGCGGGCCATGGTGCTTGATCGCATAGGAGGATGCGCGGCCGGTGACGACGATCACGATTTCGCGGGTGCGGGCCGACAGCGTGGAGCGATAGCGCGCATAGTCGCCCACCGCGGCGAAGCGGCGCAGCGCTTCGGGCGCATGCCCCATGGAACGCAACGCGTTCGAGACGACGCCGCGGCTTTGTTCCAGTTCTTTCAGGACGGCGGCGAATTCGGGATCTTGTTTTGCATCGACAAACGGTAAGCGGGCCATGGCGGGTTCCATCGGTTCAAAGAAGCGGAATGAATGGATTTCATCATTTGATCGTAATTTATGCAATGAAAATTGCATAAAATATTACGATGGAATCTATGGGCTGATAGCTTTTTCACAAACCATCGGGTTGCGGTGAGATCCCGTAGAAAAATCAGTGGGTTAGGGTGAGATTTGGCCGGGGGAACGGTGCAGGATTAGAGTGGCCAGGGAAGGCGAGATGGGCGCCCAAGGGGCTTGTGGTTGGATGGCAGGCGGGCGGCCATTCTGCAATTGGCATTGCAGATTATGGCCGGGCCGGGCAGTTGTGCCGTAGAGGCGGGGCAGCCTCTGCACCCGGCGGCGCGGCTCAGTTTCCTTCGACGAAGATGCCGATGTCGCGCCAGATGTCTTCACCGCGGGCGAGCAGGGTGTCGACGGCTTTCTTGCGGCGCCACGACACGGCCGACACCAGCGCGGTGCACAGGCTGAACAGCGCCGTGAACGAATCGAAGGGGGAATTGCTGGCCGTGGGGATCAGCAGGCGGTGGTGCGCCACGCCGGCGATGGGCGACAGCGGGCTGTCGGTGATGGCCAGCACGCGCGCGCCGGCCGCGCGGAAATGCCGCGCGGCATGGTAGACCGTCCTGGCGTAGCGCCGGATGGAAATCGCCACCAGCACGTCGTGTTCGTCCACCCACAGCAGGTTGTCGGCCAGCGTGGACGGCTGCGTGTCCAGCAGCTGCACGCCCTTCATGCACATGTTGAGATGGGTGTGCAGATTGGCGGCGACCCCGTAGGCATTCTTGGCCCCGGCGATGAAGACCCGGCCCTTGCCCGGGCGGCTGAGGGTATGCACGATGGCTTCGAATTCCGCTATGTCCAGCGATGCGCGCATGGCCTGGATGTTGTCGATATCCAGGACCAGGCTGTCGTCGACGACGGAATGCAGCGTCTGTTCGCCCGCCGGCCTGATGGTGGCGCGCTGCGCCGGCGAGGCCAGCTTCGAGGCGATTTCGTTGCGGGCTTCGCGCTGCGCCTCGGCGAACGATTCGTAGCCGATCTTCGAGAAGAACCGCACCACCGTCGACGGGCTGATGCCGATCTTGCGGGCGATGACGGTGGCGGTATCCAGCATGCCGTGCGGCTGGTGCGCGATGAGATAGTCCACCAGCGTCTGCTCGCTCTGGGTCAGGCCCTGCGATCGGGCGGCAATGCGGTCAAGGAAATTCATGGCGGTCGGGGCGGATAGGAGAAGGTCGGCCAGCGCGTTGCAACGGTCATTGCACCGAAAAATAGCACGTGACAGCGAGTTGTCGGATACGGCGGGCCCCGCGCCCTGCCGGCGCGCCAGGCGGCCGGGTTCGGGTTTACCCGTCATTGACCGCCGGGCGGCAGTCGCGTAGCTTATATCCAGATATCCGGATATCTGCATATTTAATCCAGGGAGATGGAGATGAGTCACAACATTGCGGGGGGCACCGGCCTGGCCGCACGCAACGAGGCGCCGGAACTGATCCGCGCGCTCGACCGGGAAGACGAACGGTGCTGGGTGCCGCTGGCCCCCGGGGCCTGGTTCTACCCGTTTGCATTCGATGTGCGCCACGGCGCCTGGCACAGTGTCTTTCGCGTCGAACCGGGCGCCCGGCTGCCCACGCACTACCACCTGGGCAGGGTGGTGGGGTGCACCTTGCGCGGCCGGTGGCACTACCGCGAGCGCGACTGGGAACACCGGCCGGGCTCGTACCTGCTGGAAGTGCCCGGCGACAGCCATACTTTCGAGGTCATCGGCGACGAGACGGTCGAGCTCTTCACCGTGAACGAGGGCGGGTTCCTGCTGCTGGACGACAACGGCGACGTCACGGGCATCACCGATGTGCTGGTGCGCCTGGAACAGGCACGCCAGCATTACGACCAGGTCGGGCTCGGCCGCGCCGTGATCGATTCGCTGATCCGCTGACCGCCAACCAGGAGCATGCATGACCACTCTTAAAGAACGGCTTGACCGCGGCGAGTCGATCACCATGATCGGCAACAGCATCCCGGATACCTACGCGGCCGAGATGGTCGCCAGCGCGGGCTTCGACGCGGTGATGATCGACCTGCAGCATTCGGCCATCGGCCTGCATGAAGTCAACGACCTGGCGCGCGCGGTGCGGGCGCAGCAATGCACGCCGGTGGTGCGGGTGGCGGCCAACGACCCGGCCCAGATCACCAAGGTGCTCGACGGCGGCGTGGATGCGGTCGTCGCCCCGATGATCAACAGCGCCGACGAATGCCGCCGCTTCATCTCGGCCTGCTACTACGCGCCGCTGGGCGAACGCAGCTTCGGCCCCTACCTGGGCCAGGTCATACGGCGCCAGGGCATCCAGGACTACTACGCCGGCACGCGCGAGCGCCTGCTGCCCATTGCCATGATCGAGAACGAGCAGGGCGTGGCCGAGGCCGAGCGCATCATGCGCACCGAAGGCCTGGGTGCGGTCTATGTCGGGGCCAGCGACCTGTCGATCTCGATGGGCCTGGACTGCGTGCCGGACTATCGCAACCCCCGGCTGCGCGATTGCATTACCGGCCTGATCGAGCTGGGCGCGCGCTGCGGCATTCCGGTGGGGGCCTTCGCGCCCACGCTGGGGGACTCGTTGCTGCTCAAATCGCTGGGCGCGCGCATCCTGTGGGTAGGCTCGGACCAGGGGTTCATCAAGGCCGGCTGCGCCGCGCGCGCGCAGCAATACCAGGCCGGCGTGGCCGGCTAGCGGCGCAGGGACGGAGGAGACTATGAAAACCACTATGAACCGATTGCCGCGCCCGGCGACGCCGGCGCGCGGCCAGTGGGCCCGCGCACTGGCGCGAGGGCTGTATGCGGGGTGGCTGTGCCTGCTGCTGGGCGCGGCGCCTGCGTGGGCGCAATACCCGGCGCGAGCGCTGACGCTGGTGGTGCCGTCGCCGCCGGGCGGCTCGACCGACGCGATGGCGCGCGTGCTGGGCGAGGCCCTGGGCAAGCGCCTGGGCCAACCCATCGTGATCGAGAACAAGGGCGGCGGCGGCGGGATCGTCGGCACCAGCTATGTGCTGGATAAGCCGGCGGACGGCTACACCATGCTGCTGGCCATCTCCAGCAAGACCGTGATCAATGCCCTGCAGCCGAACCTGTCGTATCAGGCGACCCGCGACCTGACCAGCATCGCGCTGCTGTCGCGCGTGCCCACGGTGATGGTGACCTCGGTGGCGTCGCGGCTGGGCGACTTCGCGCAGCTCAAGGCGTACATGCAGGCCCATCCGGGCAAAGTGGCCTGGGGCGTGCCGGGCATCGGCACCGCGCCGCACCTGACCGAGCATGTGCTGACGGGCGCGTTGCAAACCAAGGTGAACGAAGTGCAGTACCGGGGCAGCGCGCCCATGCACGTCGACCTGCTGGCCGGGCGCGTCGATGTGGTCGTCGACAGCTACACGGCGCTCAAGCCGCATATCGATGCGCGCACGGTCGTGCCGGTGGCCGTGGTGGGCCAGAGCCGGATAGCGGGCATCGCGTCGATCGCCACGCTGGCCGAGCAGGGCATCGGCGCGTTCAACGAGGTGCTGTTCGACGGCTGGAATGCGATCGACGTCCGGGCCGATACGCCGCCGGCCGTCATCGAGCGCCTGAACCGGGCGATCCAGGACGTGCTGGGCGACGCGGCCTTCCAGCAGCGCGCCGCCGAACTGGGGCTGGTGCCGTTCAAGCCCATGTCGGCGCAAGCCGCCCAGGCATTCGTGGAAAGCACTTCGCGCACGCTGACGCCCATCGCGGCCTCGCTGGCAGCTGCGCAATAATAGGGGCGGCGGGCCCGGCCGGGTTCGCCGTTCCATTTTCGACCGTCGAACATGCAACCCTCTGTCGCTATCCTGACCCTGCCCGAAATCCCGTCGGCGGCCACGCCGCCCGGCTCGCCCAACCTGCTGTACTGGACGATCTATCAGGGCCTGGTGCAGGCCATCGAGGCGGATCCGGATGCGGTGGGCAAGGACGTGCCCATAGAAAGGCTGATATCGGCGCACTATTCGGCCAGCCGCTTCACGGTGCGCCAGGCGCTGGACCTGCTGGAAAAGCGCGGCTATATACGCAAGCAGCGCGCCAAGCCGGCGCGCGTGATCAGCCGCAGCCCGGTGGTGCCGGTCGAGCGCCACCTGCGCACCTTGTCGGATATCCTGCGGCCCTCGGTCATCCACCTGAGCCAGGTCAGCGGCTTCGCCACCGTGCGGCACGCCGAGGCGGCCGCCATGCTGCAACAAGACCCGGACGCGCCCTTGCTGCGCATGCAGCTGGTGCATTCGGACCAGGCACAGAATATCGGCTTCAGCGATATCTATTTCCCGCCGCGCGTGGCCGCAAAGCTCAGCATCGACGATTTCGAATCGGCCGCGCAGAACGGCCCGCTGTTCGTCTACCCGATCGTCGAGCGCCAGGCCGGGCTGAAGGTCGACCACGCCCGTATCAGCATCGGCGCGGATCCGCATTCGCGCGCCAGCCGGACCGCGCTGGCCGATTCGCTGGGCACGGCGCCGCTGGTGCGGGTGCAGTACGTGTTCTCCAGCAACGGGCTGCCGGTGCAGTTCACCACCAATTGGCTGGATTCGCGCTTCTTCAGCGTCAGCTACGAACTGACCGAAGGCCAGTTCTAGCCGGCGCGTTCCCGCCGCGCGGGCCTGGCGCTGCCCGCTTCCGTTGTATCGTCGCGGATAAAACGGAGAGAGAGACGCCATGGAAACCCCCGATCGGCAGTTGCGGTACTTCTTGTGCATTGCCAGGCTCGGTTCGCTGTCGAAAGCCGCAGAAGTGCTGGACCAGACGCAATCGGGATTGAGCAAGCAGCTGGCGGCGCTGGAAGCGGGCATGGGCCACCCCCTGTTCGTGCGCACGGGGCGCGGCGTCGCCCTGACCGAGGCGGGCCAGGCGCTTTACGATGCCATCGGCCCCGCCTACCGCAGCATCGACCAGGCGCTGGATGCGGTGCGCCAGCAGGATGTGACGCACGGCACGGTGCGCCTGGCCACGGTGCATACGCTCAGCTATTACTTCACGGCCGATGTGGTGGCCAGCTTCGTCAGCACGCACCGGCACGTGAACCTGTCGCTGATGGGGCGCAGTTCGCCGGAGGTGGTCGCGCTGGTCGAAAGCGGCAAGGCCGACCTGGGGTTCGTGTACGACTCGGCGGTCGATTCCGGCGCGCTGGCGTCCGCGCTGCTGTTCGACGACGACATGGCGCTGATCGTGCAGCGCGACAGCCCGCTGCGCGGCCCCCAGGACCTGTCGCGGCTGGACATGCAGCTGGTGGGCTTTCCGCCGCACTACGCCTTGCGCCGCATGATCCATAGCGCGGGCCTGCATCCCGATTTCGTGGCCGAGGCGGAAACGATCGACGCGATGCTCAAGCTGGTGTCGTCGGGGGTGGGCGGCTGTATCCTGCCGTCGCGCATTCCGGAAAAACTGCTGTCGGACTACGGGCTGCGCCGGCTGCCGATTGCCGATCCGCTGCTGCGCCGCCGGGTGGTGGTGGTCACGCAGGCCGGGAAAGTCACGGCCCCGCTGCGCGACGACCTGCTGCGATGCGCCATGCAAGTCGCGGAAGGGTTGCGGGGCGTCGCGGTGGAATAGCTGTTATGAAGTGGAGTCTATAGCTCCGTTTGATGTGCATCAACATAATGCACTTTCCTGGTCGCAAAAGTATTGACCAGGCGTTGATTGCATATTTGGAGCTATCGATATGACCGCCCGCCTCAGGGAAAAATCCTATTTCGATTCCCGCGCCACGCAGGATATGGCGAAGCACCTGCACGGCGTGCAGCGCAGCATCCAGGAAACCATGGCCTATGCCTGTCGGATCCTGGCGATGACCGAACAAGAGGCGGGCCTGGCCGGCCAGATCAGCGTGCGCTCGGAACGCCCGGGCGCGTACTGGACGCTGCGTTTCGGCCTGGGCTTCGACGAGGCCACGCCGGCCGATTTCATCGAAGTGGACCGCGACCTGAACACGCTGACCGGCCAGGGCATGGCCAACCCGGCCACGCGCTTTCACCTGTGGGTCTACGACGCGCGCCCCGACGTGCATTCGATCGTCCATACGCATTCGCCCTGGGCGTCGGCGCTGGCCGCGGCGCGCCAGCCGCTGGTGATCGCGCAGATGGACATGACGCCTCTGCACAACGACTGCGCTTTCCTGGGCGAATGGCCCGGGGTGCCGATCGCCGACCAGGAAGGCGTGATCATCTCGGAGGCGCTGGGCGACAAGCGCGCGATCATCCTGGCCCACCACGGCTACCTGACCGCCGGCACGTCTTGCGAAGAAGCCACTTACCTGTCGGTGTACCTGGAGCGCGCCGCGCGCATGCAGATCCGGGCGCAGGCCTTCGGCCCGCTGACGCCGGTGGACGACAAGCTGGCCGCCGAGGCCCACGACTACCTGCTCAAGCCTTCCATCGTGAAGGCCACTTTCAATTACTGGGCACGCCAGACGCACGGCATCGCGCCGCTGCCGATTGCATAGCCGCACGCCCGGCACGAACAACATTCCAAGGGGATTTTCCATGACGACTTCCGCGTCGAAGGGGGCTCGCTCGAGCCGCCATTACGTTACCGCCGGCCTGGCCAGCATGATGGGCACCACCATCGAGTGGTACGACTTCTTCCTGTACGGCACGGCCGCCGCGCTGATCTTCAACAAGATTTTCTTTCCGTCGTTCGACCCGCTGACCGGCACGCTGGCGGCGTTCGCGACGTATTCGGTCGGCTTCTTCGCGCGACCGCTGGGCGGCATTATCTTCGGCCACTTCGGCGACCGGGTGGGGCGCAAGTCGATGCTGCTGATCACGCTGTTCCTGATGGGCATCCCCACCATCCTGATCGGCCTGATCCCGTCGTACGAGGCCATCGGCTACTGGGCCGCCGTGCTGCTGGTGCTGATGCGCTTCCTGCAGGGCATTGCCGTGGGCGGCGAATGGGGCGGGGCGGTGTTGATGGCGGTGGAGCACGCGCCCGAAGGCAAGAAGGGTTTCTTCGGCAGCCTGCCGCAGACCGGCGTCGCGCCGGGCCTGATCCTGTCGTCGCTGGCGATGGGCGCGGTGGCTTCCCTGCCCGAGGCCGACATGCTGGCGTGGGGCTGGCGGCTGCCGTTCCTGGCCAGCGTGGTGCTGCTGCTGGTGGGCTGGTTCATACGCATGAAGGTCGCGGAATCGCCCGATTTCGAGCGCATGCAGACCCAGGGCGACAAAGTGGAAGTGCCCGCCATGGTGGTGCTGCGCCGCTATCCCAAGGAAGTGCTGGTGGTGGTGGGCGGGCGGCTGGCGGAGGTGACCTGGTTCTACACCGTGGTGACCTTCGCGCTGGCCTACGCCACGGGCACGCTCGGCATCGAGCGCACCGTCATGCTGGATGCGACGGTGTGGGGCGCGTTCGTGGCCTTGTTCACCATGCCGCTATTCGGCGTGCTGGGCGACCGGGTGGGCTTCAAGTGGGTATTCATGGCGGGTTCGATCGGCATCCTGCTGTTCGCGCCGATGTTCTTTTCCATGCTGCAGACGCTGGATGCCGGCACCATCACGCTGGCCGTGGCGATTGCCATCGGCCTGGTCTACGCTGCCCTGTACGGGCCCGAGGGCGGGCTGTTCTCGGCGCAATTCCCGCCGGAAGTGCGCTACAGCGGCATCTCGATCGCCGTCCAGGTGTCCGGGGCCGTCGGCGGCGGGCTGGCGCCCATCATCGCCACGTCGCTGCTGGCCTACGGCGGCGGCAACCCGCGCTACATCGTCTGGTACCTGAGCGCCCTGGGGCTGGTGGCCATCGTCAGCTCGCTGTTCATGCACGGCCCGGCGCGCTTCGCGCTGCCGGCCGCGACGGGCCGGGAGGCGCGGACGTGACGCGGGCGCACATCGACTATTACTTCTGGATGAATTCCGACTGGGCCTACCTGGGCGCCGATCGCCTGGAAGCGCTGGCCGCCCGGCAAGGCGTGCGGATCCGCTACAAGCCCGTCGATCTTCCCGATGTGTATGCGCGCACGGGCGGGGTGCTGCTGGGGCAGCGCTCGCCCGAGCGGCAGGCCTACCGCGTGGCCGAGCTCAAGCGCTGGTGCCGCAAGCTGGGTATCCACGTCAATCCGCGGCCCGCCTACATGTGTCCCAATGCCGACCTGGCCTCGCGCATCGTCATTGCCGCCAACGAGGCGCAGCAGGATGGGGTGCGCCTGTACAAGGCGATCCTGCGCGCGCAGTGGTGCGAAGAACGCGATATCTCGTCGCGCGACACGTTGCTGGACATCCTGCGCGAGCAGGGCCTGGACGGCCCGGACCTGCTCGAGCGGGCCGGCCGGCCCGGCATCGAGCGCCTGTACCGCGGCTACACGGACGAGGCGGTGCGGGCCGGCGTGTTCGGTTCGCCTTCGTACCTCTTCCAGGGCGAGCTGTTCTGGGGGCAGGACCGCTTGCAGATGCTGGAAGAGGCGATCGCCGCCGCCGGCTGACGGATGCCGGGGCGGCGGTCAGTCCGGGATCTCGGGCTCGACCAGCCGCGCCAGCTGTACGAGCGATTCCTGCCAGCCCAGGTAGCACATCTCGGTGGGAATGACCTCGGGTATGCCTTCCTGCACGATGCCGAGTTCGGTGCCGCACGATACCTGCCGCAAGGACACCGTGACCTGCATCCGGCCCGGCAGGTTCGGGTCGTCGAACTGGTCCGAATAGCGGATTTTCTCGAAGGGCACCAGTTCCTGGTATTCGCCGCCGAACGAATGCTCGTGGCCGGTGCCGAAATTGCGGAACGACATCCGGTGCGTGCCGCCGACCTTGGCGTCCAGGTGATGCACCTTGCAGGTGAAGCCGTAGGGGGGCAGCCATCTTGCGACGGCGTCGGGTTCCAGGAAAGCCCGATAGACGCGCTCGGGGGTGGCGCGCAGTACGCGATGCAGCTGAACAGTGCCGGTAGCCATGGTGTGCCTGCCTTTGCGTTGGTTGAGGGGGTATCAGTACGACGAACCGGCGGCGTCGCGATCGACAAGGCTGGCGCTAGGGAAAACCCTGGTGTCCCGGCTGCCCCTACATCCGCTCGCCCGGCAGCTGGCTGGCCTGTTTCGCCCAGGCGATGAACTGTGCTTCGTCGAGCGCTTCGTCTTCGCGCACATGCAGATAGCGGGTTTCCGGCGTGCGGGATTCGACCGGGGGCATGGGGCGCAGCGACGTGCCGCGAAAGAACGCGACCTTGATGTACTTGGCGTAGCAATGAAAGCTGAGGAACCAGCCCTGGCCCGGCATGCCATACAGCGGCGAGTTCCACTTGACCGCCTTGTGTACGTCCGGCACGGCGCGCACGATCAGCGCGTCCAGCCGGCGCCCGACCGCGCTTTTCCAGCCCGGCATGGCGGCGATGTACGCCTGCACGGGGGCGTCGCCGTCGGCCTTGGCGATCTGCGGGTTGCCGCCCGACAGCAGGACGGGTTCGCCGCTCGCGGGCTGGGCGGCCGTGGCCGGCTTGCGGGGTGTCTTGTCAGTCATGGGCTGGGCTCCATCGGGTCGCCGGGGCTGCGGAACAGGGCGCGCGCCGAACCTAGAATACTTCGATTCCCATACCTGCCGGCTATCAGAAACCTTGGACTTTCGGTTGGATACGGCGCAAACTTGTGACGCAATCCTGTTGCATTGACGCAATGATCGCTCTGATTCTACGGGCGATAGGAGGTCCGAAGATGCGAATGGCACAAGTCATGTGGGCCTGTATGCTGGGCCCGGCGATGGTCCTGCCGGCGGCCGCGGCAGACGGCAGAATCACTTTCCAGGGCCGCATCGTGGTGCCGGCCGACTGCCATGTGGATGTCCAGGCCCGCCACGGTGCGCCCGTCGCCACGACGGCATGCCCGGCCCGCGCGCCGGGCGTTGCCGGCCACCCCGGCGAGACGCCGCTGGCCAGCGCGGTCGTGCAGCCGCTGCCCGGCTTGCCGGTGGGCCAGCGGGCCTATGTGGTGGAACTGACCTACCAGTAGCCCGCCGCCAACCCTTGCCCACGCCCGCGGTGGCCGGCATCGTGATCGGATCGCCTGGCGCGCTTGCCAGGCGCGCTGAAGTGAAAACCCACCCCCGAAGCGCTACGCGCTTCCCCCTCAAGGGGGCGACGCTGGCGGACCGGCAAAGCCGGATCCGCGGCGTCCCCGATTAGGCTACACCCGTTTTCATCACGGGCCGGTCGCGCTCGGCGCGGTGAAACACTGACACCGCAGGTGTGCAGAGACGGTCTCGCCGGCCGAACGGCGCGTCATCGCCCTCCCGCGACATCGATCACCGCGCCATGCACATACGAGGCGGCGGGGGACGCCAGCCACAGCACCGACTGCGCGACTTCGTCGGCGGTGCCGGACCGCCCCATCGGCGTGCCTTTCGCCAGTGTTTCCATGGCGGCCAGGCCGCCGTGGATGTCGTGGATCTCCGTCTGGATCAGGCCGGGCCGGACGGTGTTGACGCGTATGCCTTCGGCGCCCACTTCCTTGGCCAGCGCCAGCGAGAAGCTGTCGATCGCTCCTTTGCTGGCGGCGTAGTGGCTGCCGCCGGCCAGGCCGCCCAGGCGGGACGCGACGGAAGACATGTTGACGATGACGCCGCCGCGCCCGCCCAGCCGGGTGGACATGCGCCGCACCGCTTCGCGGGCGCAGAAAAACGTGCCGTACACGTTGGCGCGGAACACCTGGTCCAGGGCTTGCTGGTCGATGTCCGCCACCAGGCAGTGGCCCAGGACGCCGGCGTTGTTCACCAGGACGTCCACCGGCCCCAGGGCCTGGTCGACATGCTGGAACAGCCGGGCGGCGTCTTCCTGGCGGCTGACATCCGCCTGCACCGCAATGGCCCGGCCGCCCGCCGATTCGATGGCGGCCACCAGCGCCTCGGCGGCCGCGGCGTTGCGCATGTAGTTCACGCATACCGCAAAGCCGGCCCGCGCGGCCGCCCGGGCGACCGCGGCGCCGATGCCGCGGCTGCCGCCCGTGATGACCATGGTTTGCTGCATCGTCGTGTTCATTGACTGCGTGCCCTTATTGCGGTTCGATGCCGGCTTGTTTCACCAGCGAGGCCCATTTATCGATTTCGCTGTCGATGAAGCGCGCCAGTTCAGGCGGATCCTGGTAGTTCGGCGCGATGCCGGTATCGAGCAGACGCTTGGACAACGCGGGCTCTTGCAGCACGCCGCGCGCCGCGCCGGTGAGTTTTTCCACGACTTCCGGCGGCAGGCCGGACGGGCCGACCAGCGCGAACCATGCGGTGATGTCGAAACCCGGCACGTCGTTCGCCAGCGGCGGCCAGCCGGGGGTCAGCGGGCTTTCCTGGCGGGCCGTGATTGCGATGGGCTTGAGCTTGCCGCCCTTGGCTTGCGCGATGGCGTTGGCGGCGTCGACGAAGGTGAAGTCCAGCGTGCCGCCCAGCACATCGGTGACCGCGTCGGGAATGCCCTTGTAGGGCACGGCCAGCACGTCCAGGCCGGCCATGGATTTCAGCATGGCCAGCGATACCTGCGAACTCGACGATCCATAGCCGGCCGACAGCTTGCCGGGGTGCTGCTTGACGTAGTCGATGAACTCGCGAGTGTTCTGCGCGGGGAAGTCTTTTCGCACCATCAGCACCAGCAGGTTAGAGCCCAGGCCGGCCACCGGGGTGAAGTCCTTGCGCGGATCGTAAGGCAGCTTCTTGAATAGGCTGACGTTGGCTGCGATGGCGGTGTTGGCGCTGATCATCAGCGTATAGCCATCGGCCGGGCTGTCGGTCAGCGTGCCGACGGCGATGATGCCCTGCGCGCCGGGACGGTTTTCCACGACCATCGGCTGGCCCAGCTGCTTCTGCATTTCATTGCTGACCTGGCGGGCCAGCTGGTCGGTGGCGCTGCCGGCGGGGAAGGGAACCAGGACGCGAATGGGGCGTTCCGGATAAGCGGCGGCGGCCGGCTGGCCCAGGCCGAACAGGGTGGCGGCCAGGGCGGCCGCGAACATCGTGCGCAACATGAAGGTCTCCTTGGTGGTTGTTGTCCTTGAGGGCTAGAACGCCACGGCGTCCTTGCCCTTGAGCTTGAGCATGGCCCGGGCCTCGTCCGGCGTGGCCACGGCCAGGCCCAGCGATTCGATGGCGCCGCGAATGCGGCGCACCTGGTCGGCGTTGCTGCGGGCCAGGCGGCCCGGGCCGTCCCACAGCGAATCTTCCAGGCCTACCCGTACATTGCCGCCCTGGGCCAGCGACAGCTGCGCGATGGGCATCTGCGCGCGGCCGGCGCCCAGCACCGACCACAGGTAATCCGCCCCGAACAGGCGGTCGGCCGTGCGCTTGAGGTGGGCGACGTCGTCCGGATGCGTGCCGATGCCGCCCAGGATGCCGAACACAGTCTGCACGAACAGCGGCGGCTGGACCAGCTTCCTGTCCAGGAAGTGCGCCAGGTTGTACAGGTGGGCGGTGTCGTAGCACTCGAATTCGAAGCGTATGCCGCAGTCGGCGCCCTGGCGCAGCATGAATTCGATGTCGGCGAAGGTGTTCTTGAACACCAGGTCCTTGGTGTTTTCCAGATAGGGGGCTTCCCACGCGTGGGCGAACTCGCGGTACCGGCCCAGCATGGGGTACAGGCCGAAATTCATCGACCCCATGTTGAGCGAGGCCACCTCGGGCTGCAGCGTCAGCGCCGGCCGCATGCGTTCTTGCACCGGCATGGTGGGCGCCCCGCCGGTGGTGATGTTGATGACCCCGTCGCAGCGCGACCGGATGTCGGGCACGAAGGCGCGAAACGCCTCCGGGGTCTGCAATGGGCGGCCGTCGCGCGGATCGCGGGCGTGCAGGTGCACGATGGAGGCGCCGGCTTGCACGGCGTCCACCGCCGCGTCGGCGATCTGCTGGGGCGTCACGGGCAGGTGGGCCGACATGGACGGCGTGTGAATGGAGCCGGTCACCGCGCACGTGATGATGACTTTGTGGGGTACTGCCATGATGTCTCCTTGGCTGTCTCGGGGGACGGCTTGTTCGGCCACGGGCGGCGGCCCGCCGCCTCAGGCCGGGTGCGACGGCGCGACCGGGCCGGTCAACGGCATGGCCAGCAGGTGGAACGACAGCGATTTGCCGTGCAGGTCCAGGTCGAGCGAGTCGTTCACGCCGCCGTCGAGCACGTCTTCCAGCACGAAATTCATGGCCCCCAGCCGTGGCAGCAGGTAACGCCTGACGGCGCTGGGGCGCCGATGCGCGAAATGCAGGGCCACCCGTTCCGGCGTGACATGTTCCACCAGCAACGGATAGTCGTCGGCGCGGTAAGCGATCAGGCTGATGTTGGAATGGTTGCCTTTGTCGCCGGTACGCGCATGCGCCAGCTCGTACAAGGTGCGAGTGTCCTGAGTCATGACGATTCCTTGTCGCCGGCGGCGCCGGCAAGATGAAACGATGCCGGCGCCAGTTCGCGCGGGATCATGAAATTGCACATTTCCAGCCGCTGGCGCTTGCTGACTTTCACGCCGCCGCCACCGGCCGGGCCGCCCGTCCACAGTGCCGTGACCTCGCGATGCAGCAGGTCGATCAACTCGGGGTCGTCGTGGCGGGTTGCCACGCGCAGCCGCACGTCGGTGGCCCGCCCGGCGGGCATCCCGGCCAGCAGGCGCCCGGCGTCGTCGCCCAGGATGCTGCAGACGCCGATCAGGTCGAAGCGCAGCGTCAGCTGCTTGCCCAGCCGATTGCGGATGACGTCCATGGCCAGCCGGGCGCGCGCTTCGGCATTGGGCCCGGCATAGGAAATCTCGGCGTCTCCGGCCCATCCTCCTTCGAAGAAGGCGGCGGCCTTCAACGTAGGTGGCCGGGGGTGCCCCCGTACGCCCGACAAACGGACCCGGCCGGGGCCCTGTTCTTCGACCTCGGCCTCGGTGATGTCCGCAATGACATCCGGTGTCAGGTAGGCGGCGGGGTCGTGCACTTCGTAGAGCAGCTGTTCTTTTACCGTCAGGGTATTGACGATGCCGCCGGTGTCGTCGGCCTTGCTGATGACGCACGAGCCGTCGGCGGCGATCTCGGCGATGGGAAAGCCGACGTTGTCCAGGCCAGGCACGTCTTTCTTGCCGGGATCGGCGTAATAGCCGCCGGTGACCTGGGCGGCGCATTCCAGCAAATGGCCCGCCATCGTGCCGCCGGCCAGCGCGTTCCAGTCTTCGCGGCCCCAACCGAAATGGGCGATGGCCGGCCCCAACGTCAGGGAAGAATCCGCCACCCGGCCGGCCACGACGATCTGCGCGCCGGCGCGCAGCGCCTGCGCGATTTCGAACGCGCCCTGATAGACGTTGGCGCTGACGAAGCGCCGCCTGTCGAAGCCGGTGCCGACCAGGCGTTGCAGTGGCCCGGGGTCGTTCATGCGGTGCGACAGGTCGTCGCCTTCCAGCACCGCGATGCGCGGCGCCGGCAAGCCGAGTTCGGCCGCCAGTGCGGCGATGACCCTGGCCGCGCCCGGCGGATTGGCCGCGCCGAAGTTGCCCACCAGCGCAATGCCGTGGGCCAGGCAGTCCGCCAGGATGGGGCGCAGCAGCCGCTCGAGCAAGGCTTCGTATCCCTTGGCCGGATCGCTGCGGCGCGCCAGTTGGGCGAACGCCAGCGTGCGCTCGGCCAACGTCTCGAAGATCAGCACGGCGGGCCCGCCGCGCGCGATCAGCGTTTTCACCACGGGGCCGGGGGCATCCAGGCGATCGCCCGAGAATCCCGCGCCGCATCCCACATTGAGGATGTCCATGTCTGTCTCCCTTGTTGCCTGCACAAGCTTGCGCCACGCAATTAGATAAGTAAAATCGATTTATTCGAATTTTTATGTAAAAAAACAGCATAATTAGCGACGCAGGGCGCATTCATGAATATCTCGGGCCGCCTGATCCATGCCTTTATCACCCTGGCCGACACCGGCAAGTTCTCGGTTGCCGCGGAACGATGCAATGTGTCGCCCTCGGCTTTCAGCCAGATCATCAACCGTCTGGAAGACCAGGTAGGCGCCCGCCTGTTCGACCGGGACACGCGCAACGTCAGCCTGACGGCCGAAGGCCAGATATTCCTGGTAGGGGCGCAGCGCATGCAGGCCGAATTGCAGGCCTCGCTGGCGGCGATCCGCAATCAGTCCCTGCTGAACCAGGGGCGCGTGGCGATCGCGGCGCCGCCGTCGCTGAGTTCCGACTGGCTGCCGCGCTTGCTGGCGCAGTTCCGCGAAGCGCATCCGGGTATCGTGCTGCGCCTGCACGACGTCATTTCGGAACGCAGCCTGGACATGATCGCCGCGGGCGATGTGGACTTCGGCCTGAATGCCGTGCCCGGCAACGATCTGGAGTTCGAGTCGGTGCTGCTGTTCAACGAGCCCTTCCACCTGCTGTGCCGCAAGGACGACCCCCTGGCCCGGCGTGCGAAAGTGTCGCTGAAAGACCTGCAGGGCAGGGTGGCGGTGCAGACTACCCGCTATGGCAGCGTGTGGCACTATACGCAGCCGCTGCTGGCCGCCGCGGGCATCCAGGACAGCGGCCTGGAAGTGTCCCAGTTCGGTTCGCTGGCCGGGCTCGTTACCGCGGGATTCGGCATCAGTGTCGTGCCGGTGCTGGCGCTGGCGCTGTGCGGGCGTCCCGAACTGACGGCGGTGCCCATCGTCGATACCGGCGCTTATCGGCCGATCTATCGCATCAGGCGACGCAACCGGTCGTTGTCGGCCGCCGCCTTGCAGATGTGGGACCGGATCGGCGCCGCGCCGCTGCCCCGGCCGTCGCGCGGCGCGTGATCAGGACGCATCCTGGGGAACATGCTCTGGTGTGTCACCGGTGTCCGACACCTGCCCATGCCAGGGCATGGGCGTCAGCCACCCTGGCGCCGGCGCGCGCCGCTCATGGTGGCGGCCAGTGTGCGCGTCAGTTCTTCGCTGCCCGCGATCAGGGCATCCAGGTGGGCGATCAGTTCGGCACGGCCGAGCCGCGCCGATTCGGCCGAGATGCACAGCGCGCCGAACAGGCGCCGGCGGGCGCCGAACACCGGCGTCGAGATGCTGCAGACCAGCGGGTCGCGCTCGCCCACCGAGATATGGTAGCCGCGGCGGCGGATGGCGTCGTACAGCTCGCCCTTCTGGCCGGCATAGGCCTGCAGGATGTGGCCCGATGCGCCCTTGTCGATCGGCAGGCGTTCGCCCACCCGGATGTAGTGGCGCGCCAGGCTGGGGCGCTCGACCCGCGCCACGCAAGTGCGGCTGGCGCCTTCGCGCACGAACAGGGCGGTGGTTTCGCCGGTGGCGTCCGTCAGTGCGCGCAGCACCGAGTCGATGACATCGCGCGCGTCGAAGGCGGTCTGGTAGCGCACGCCCAGCCAGCCGGCGGCCGGCCCCAGGCGCCAGCGGCCGTCGTCCCATTGCGCCAGGTAGCCCGAGCGGGCCAGGGTGCGCGCCGTGCGCAGCACCGTGGTCTTGCCCATGCCCACGCGCCGGCTCAGCTCGGACAGCGTCATGCCCTGTTCATGCGGCAGGAAGGCGTCCAGCAGCATGAGCGCGCGGGTGACGGCGTAGACGTTTTCCCGGTCGGCGGGGTCCGGGGGCGGCAGGGCTGACGGATGGGATGCCATGATTTGTTCCGCTATGCACAACGCGATTGTAGGGGCCGGGCGGGCTGCGGACAATGCAACGCATTGGACCACCAGGAGCCCCGCATCATGCTGATCGACCAACAGAAACCGTCCGGCACGCCCGGCCAGCGCTTTCGCGCCGCGCTGGCCCGCAGCCAGCCGCTGCCCATCGTGGGCGCGATGAATCCGTTCTGCGCCCTGCTGGCCGAACGCGCCGGGCACCAGGCCATCTACCTGGCCGGCGGCGGCATGGCCACGTACTCGCACGGGCTGCCCGACCTGGGCCTGACCACCATGACCGAAGTGCTGCAGGACGTGCGGCGCATGACCGATGCCTGCGACCTGCCCCTGATGGTGGACGTGGATACCGGCTTCGGCGGCGCGTTCAACATCGCGCGGCTGGTCAAGGGCCTGATCAAGGACGGCGCGGCCGCCATCCATATCGAGGACCAGGTGCAGCTCAAGCGCTGCGGCCACCGCCCGAACAAGGCGCTGGTGAGCACGGCGGAAATGGTCGACCGCATCAAGTCGTGCGTCGATGCCCGCAGCGACGACGCCTTCTTCCTGGTGGCCCGCACCGATTCGCTGGCCAACGAGGGCCTGCAGGCGGCGATCGACCGCGCCTGCGCCTATATGGAAGCCGGCGCCGACATGATCTTCGCCGAGGCCTGCGGCGAACTCGACCAGTACCGCAGCTTCGTGCGGGCCATCGACCGCCCGCATTCCGTGCTGGCCAACATCACCGAGTTCTCGATGACGCCCACCTTCACGCTGGACGAACTGCGCCAGGCCGGCGTGTCGGCGGCGCTGTACCCGCTGTCGGCCGCGCGCGCCATGGCGGCGGCGGCACAGAATGTGTACCGGGCCATCCTGGCCGACGGCTCGCCGCGCCGGATGCTCGACGCCATGCAGCCGCGCACCGAACTGTATGAAGTGCTGAACTATCACGCCTACGAGGCCAAGTACGACGAGCTGTTCGCCGCTGGCGCGGGCGCCGACCAATAACGATCGACCGAGGAGACCATCATGAATCGACCCGAACAACCGATGCGGCGCCGCCTGGCCGCGGCGCTGCTGGCCATGTCGTCGCTGGCGGCGGCGAGCGCGGCCGGCGCCCAGGAAGTATTGCGGCTGGTGGTGCCGTTCGCCGCCGGCAGCTATACCGACAATGTGGCGCGCCTGGTGGCGCCGGGCCTGGCCGAACGCCTGGGCAAGAACGTCATCGTCGAGAACCGCGCCGGCGCCAACGGCATGATCGGCGCCGACTACGTCGCGCGCGCCAAGCCGGACGGGCTGACCCTGCTGGTGGGCGGCGCCAGCGTCAACACGATCAATCCGGGCGTGTACAAGAACCTGCCCTACGACCCCGAACGGGACCTGCTGCCGGTGGCGCGCATCGGCGTGCTGCCGTTCATGATGCTGGTGAACAAGGACCTGCCGGTGAAGTCGGTGGCCGAGCTGATCGCCTATGCCAAGGCCAACCCGGAGAAGCTGTCGTACGGCACGCCCAATGCCGCCACCCTGGTGGGTACCGAGACGTTCAAGCGCGCGGCGGGCATCAACCTGCTCAGCATTCCGTACAAGTCCAGCCCGCAGGCCATGACCGACCTGGTGGGCAACCAGATCCAGGTGCTGATCGCCGATTTCGCCACGGCCATGCCGCAGGTGCAGGCCGGCAAGGCGCGCCTGCTGGCGGTGACCATGAAAGACCGTTCGGCCCTGTTGCCCGACACGCCGCCGATCAGCGATACCCTGCCGGGCTTCGACCTGTCGGCCTGGACCGGCCTGCTGGCCCCCGGCAAGACGCCGCCCGGGACGGTGCAGCCCATCTACGAGGCCTTGCGCGCGTCGCTGGCCGACCCGGCGCTGCAGGCCAAGTTCAAGGGCATCGGCTTCGATATCAACCCGATGGGGCCCGACGAGTTCGGCCCGTATATCCGCAGCGAGATCCAGAAATGGAAGACGCTGGCCCGCGAGGCCGGCATCGAACCCCAATGATCGCCGCCAGGAAGATTGCGCACCATGACTGACACCCGCCCCTCGACCCCGCCACCCTATGCGGTGGACAGCCATGCGCACGTGCTGGACACCGCGGCGTTTCCGTTCAGCAACCCGGACGGCTACAAGCCCGCGCCCAACGAGATCGGCACCGCGCAGGAATTCCGCACCGTGCTGGCCGCGCATGGGCTGACGCATGCCCTGGTGGTGAACCCCTTCGCCGGCTACGGCACCGACAACCGCTGCATGCTCGACGGCATCGCCGCCTCGGGCGGCCGCTGGAAAGGCGTGGCGCTGGTGGGCCACGACGCCACCGATGCGCACCTGCGGGCGCTGGCCGACGGCGGCGTGGTGGGCGCCCGCTTCAATACGCTGTTCAGCGGCGCCACCTCGCTGGAAGGGCCGGCCGGGCTGCGCCTGCTGGAACGCATCAAGGAAATGGGCTGGTTCGCCCAGGTCTACTATCACGACGATGGCCTGCTGAGCTTGCTGCCCATTTTGCAGGCGGCGGGCATCCGGGTCGTGGTCGATCATTGCGGCTGCCCCACGGTAGAGCAGGGGCTGGGCCAGCCGGGCTTCCAGGCCTTGCTGGAGCTGGGCCGGCGCGGCAATGCCGCCATCAAGCTGTCGGGCGCGTTCCGCTCGTCGCGCCAACCGTGGCCGTATGCGGATTGCGACCCGTATGTGCGGGCGCTGATCGACGCCTTCACCCTGGACAACTGCGTATGGGGCTCGGACTGGCCGTTCGTGCGCGTGCCGCGCCGCATGGACTATGGGCCCGTGTACCAGTTGCTGGAACGCTGGCTGCCCGACCCGGCCGACCGGCGCCGTGTGCTGTGGGACACGCCCTGCCGCTGGTTCGGTTTCGACGCCGGGGACGACGGCCATGGGCGCTGACGCCGGGCGTTGCCGCCTGACGGCGGACCAGGCGCGCGACCTGTCGGTGCGGGCGCTGCGCGGCATCGGCTACAGCGCGGCGCAGGCCGACGTGCTGGCGCGCCACATGCTGGACGCCGCCCTGTGTGGCTACGAATACTCGGGCCTGCCCAAGATCCTGAACCTGGCCGATTACCGCGGCAAGCGCGAGCCCGGCGGCCCGATGCGGGTGGCGCACGAGACGCCGCTGTCGGTGATGCTGGACGCCGCCGGGCACAATGGCATGCTGGCCGTACAGGATGCCACCGAGCGCGTCATTGCCAAGGCGGGCGAGCACGGTTTTGCCGTGGCGGGGGTCTACAACAGCTGGATGAGCGGCCGCAGCGCCTACTATGTCGAACAGATCGCCCAGGCCGGCCTGATCGGGCTGCACACCATCAGCTCGCGGCCGCAAGTGGCGCCGCCCGGCGGGGCGCGGGCGGCGCTGGGCACCAACCCGATCGCGTTCGGGTTTCCCACGCAGGGCGATCCGCTGCTGATCGACATGGGCACTTCCGCGTTGATGTTCACCGACCTGGCCTTGCGGGCGCGGCGCGGGGAACCGCTGCCCGAGGGCGTGGCCATCGATGCGCAAGGCCGGCCCACGCGCGACCCGGCGGCCGCCAGCCAGGGCGCGGCGCTGCCCTTCGGCGGCTACAAGGGCTTCGCGCTGGCGCTGGCGATGCAGGCGCTGGGCGTGTTCGCCGGATCGGGTTTCGGCGCCGAAGGGGCGGGCTACTTGCTGCTGGCCATGCGGCCCGACCTGATGCTGCCGCTGGAACAGTATCGCGCCGACCTGTCGGCCAACCTGGCGCGCGTCAAGGCCACGCCGCGCCAGCCGGGCGTGAGCGAGATCCGCATTCCGTCGGAACGGGCGTTCGCGCAGCGCCGCGCCAACCTGCGCGACGGCATCGAGATCGATGCGGACATCCACGATGCGCTGCGGGCGCTGGCCGCCCGCGCGGGCGCGGCCTGACGCCGCGGCGCGGGCGGTTCAGGCCGGCACCGGCAGCCGGCCTTCGTGCAGGAAGCTGGCGATCGGGTAGGCGACGACGTCCGGGCCGCCCGCCTGCTTGAACGAGACCGCGTCCGCGCCGGCCTGGCACAGCCAGGGGCTCATGTCGCGCGGGCGCTTCTGCGCCATCGCGTCCAGCGTGAACAGGCCGACGCAGTGGCCGCCCTGCGGGTCGCGCGCGGAGGCGTACTCGAAGGCCTGCACGCCGGCCTGGCGCATGGCCGTACCCAGTTCTTGCGTGGCCTGGTAGCGCGCGGGGTGCGCCAGTTCCGCGCGATAGGCGTCGAACGGCGGGGCGTGCAGCCGCACGCCCCGGGCCGTCTTGTAGCCCACCGAGAACAGCGTGTGCTGGCTGTGGATCTGGCCCTTGGGCGGGGGCGCGTCCATGGAATGCCAGAAGACGAAGCGGTAGTAGGCCGATTCGGCCAGCGTGGTGCCGATGCTGCAGCCGCCATAGAAAATGCCGGGCTCGTGCGTGCGCCCGAAGCGCGAACCCCACGGCAGGGGTGGATACCGGAACGGCGTTTTCAGCAGGTAGTGGTAGCCCTGGCCGGCTTCGGGGTAGGGGGGCTTGACGGCGTCGATCAGGGATTCGAGCACGGCCTGTTCTTCGAGCGTGTCGACGTAGCTGAGCGTGGCGATCTGTTCCTGGCTTTCCACCAGCCGATACAGCACGCCATTGAGCGGGCCGATGTGCCGTTGGCCCCGGCAGGCCCGCCAGATCATCAGACCTTGCCCCGGATGGCGTCGACGAAGCGCAGCACCGTGACCAGGCCCTGGATGCTTTCGATTTGCCGCGCCGGCACGCCGCCCGTGACCGTATTGGGCGTTTGCATGAAATGGCGTATCCAGTCCTGGTCGCCGCCGGTCAGGGCGTACAGGGCGCGCGCCACGCGCACCAGCAGCAGGGCCAGTTCGCCTTGCTTGGAGGCCGGGTCGAGCGACAGGTTCTGCTTCAGCCGGCTGACCGCCGTGCGGTGGATGCCCAGCACCGCGGCCAGGTCGGCCTGCCGCAGCCCGAGCTGGTCGGCCGCGCGCAGCACCGCCTTTGCCAGGACGGCATCGGGAGACGGCTTGGGGCGGTGCAGGGCGGTCATGGGGTAGCGGCGGCTGCAATGTTCATATTGAACATATAATAGCCAAAATGTGCAAAATGAACAAACCCGGCGGTGGCCGGCCGCTATTGACGCGGTTTGCCCGGCCCGGGCGGCTCGGCCGCGGGGGCGAACCTGGGCGACGGCGCGGGGTGCAGCGCCCGGCCGATCCGGCGAAAGCTGGCGCGCGCGGCGAAGTGCGGGTGCCCCGGTAGTTCCGCCAGCGACAGCACCGGCGATACGCAGGCCTCGGTGTCCTGGAAGACACGCGTCCAGTGATCGCGGGTATGCCGGGCGAAAATATCCGCCAGCATCGCCCGCATGCGCGGCCAGCTGGCCCGGTCGTGCTGGCCGGGCAACGATGCGGCATCCAGCCCCAGGCCGGCCATCAGCGCGGCATAGAAGCGTGGCTCGATGGCGCCCACCGCCACGGCCTTGCCGTCGGCGGTAAGGTAGGTCGTATAGAAGTGCGCGCCGCCGTCCAGCAGGTTGCTGGCGCGGCGGTCCTGCCACTGGCCGGCCTGCCAGCGGCCGAAGATGGGCGCCAGCATCGACAGCGCGCCGTCGACCATCGCCGCGTCGACGACCTGGCCCCTGCCGCTGGATCGCGCTTGCAGCAGCGCGGCCAGCACGCCCGATACCAGCAGCATGCCGCCCGCGCCGAAGTCGCCGATCAGGTTCAGCGGCACCGCGGGCGGGCCTGGCTCGGGGCCGATGGCGTGCAGCACGCCGCTGACGGCCAGGTAATTGATGTCGTGGCCGACAGTGTGGGCCAACGGGCCGTCCTGCCCCCACCCTGTGACGCGGCCATACACCAGCGCGGCATTGCGTGCCCAGCAGGCATCCGGCCCCAGGCCCAGGCGTTCCATCACGCCGGGCCGCAAGCCTTCCAGCAGGATGTCGGCCTCGGCGACCAGGTCCAGCAGCGTGGCGCGGCCGGCCTGGGTCTTCAGGTCGGCGCCGACGGCCTGCTTGCCGTGCGCGGTCAGTTCGAAATGCGGGTCGCGCTGGATGCCCATGTCGGCGGGCGCGGGCCGCTCGACGCGAACCACGGTGGCGCCCATGTTGGCCAGCATCATGCCGGCCCAGGGCACGGGCCCGGGCGCTTCCAGTTCCAGCACGCGCACGCCGGCCAGCGGGCCGTTCATGGCGCGTCGCCGAAATCGACGATCGTGCGGCCGCTGGATGCGCCCTGCAATTGGCGGCCGGCGTGCGCGGCCAGCTCGCGCAAGGCAATGGTGTGGACGTGCGGTTCCAGCGCATCGAAGTCCGGCGCCCATTCGGCGGCAAGTTTCTGCCACAGGCGCTGGCGTTCGGGCCAGCCGGCGTTCGCCACCACGCCGAACAGGTGCACGCGGCGCATGATGAACGGCAGCACGCTGCCTTCGTACTGGTTGCCGGCCGCGTTGCCCACCGAGGCGACCAGGCCTTCGTCCTGCATCGACCGCAGCAGCCAGGACAGCAGCTTGCCGCCCACGTTGTCGATGGCCGCGGCAAAGCGCGCGGTCTCCAGCGGGCGGGTGGAATCCATCGCCGCGCGGGTGTCGACGATCTCGGCCGCGCCCAGGCGATGCAGGGTGTCCGCCTGTTCGGGGCGGCGGGTGACGGCCGCGACGCGGTAGCCGGCCCGGGACAGGATAGAGGTGGCCAGCATGCCGACCGCGCCGTGGGCGCCGGACACGGCCACCGGGCCGGCGGCCGGATCCAGGCCGTTGGCCATGAACCGCGCCAGCGCCATGGCGGCCGTGAAGCCCGGCACGCCGATCGTGGCGACCTGGCGCGGCGTCAGGCCCGGCGGCAGTTTCTGCAGGTGCCGCGCGGGGATGCGCATCCATTCCGAGAAGCCGCCGTCGAAGGCGATGCCGGTCTGGAACCCGTGCACCAGCACCGCGTCGCCCGGCGCGAACGCCTCGGCTGTCGAGGCGGCGACATGGCCCACTGCTTCGATGCCGGCGATGCGGGGAAATTCGGCGATGATCTTCGCGCCGCCCAGGATCGCCAGGCAGTCTTTGTAGTTCACGCCGGCGTAGCGGGTGCGCACCACGACTTCGCCCGCGGACAATTGCGACAGGTCCAGGGTCTCGATGGCGGATTGCACCTGGCCGTCGACGCGCCGCGTGATCAGTGCGTCGAAAGTGTCGGGTAGCTGGGGAATGGGCATGGTCTGGTCCGGGGTCAGATGACGCGTTGTTCGCGCAGCTCGGCAAGCGCCTCGCTGTCCAGGCCGAATTCGGCGTAGACCTCGGCGTTGTGCTCGCCGACCGCCGGGCCCGAGCGCGGGGTGGGCATGTCGCGCCCGACGACGCGGGGCACGATGCAGGGGGCGGGCAGGCTGCCGTAGTCGGGGTCGGGCAGCCGGATGATGGCGTTGCGCGCCTGGAAATGCGGGTCGGCCTTGATGTCCTCGATGTCGTAGACCTTGCTGAAAGGAATCTCGTGCGGCTCCAGCTGCGCGCAGATGTCGGTGTAGGCGTGCGAGGCGAACCATGCTGCCAGCTGGCTGTCGAGCGCCTCCATGTTCTGCACCCGCCTGGGCAGCGTGTCGAAGCGCGGGTCGGCGATCCATTCCGGGCGCCCGACCGCGTTGCACAGGCGCACATAGATCGCCTGCGACGAGGCGACCAGCGAAAAGTACACGCCGTCGCGGCTGCGGTACATGTTGGACGGCGCCGTGTAGGTCGTGCGGTTGCCGGCCGCGCAGCGGACTTGCCCCAGTTGCTCGTGCTCGACCGGCAGCGGGTCGAGCATGCGGAACAGGGCCTCGGTGGCGGCGAGGTCGACTTCGGTTCCCGGGGCGTCGGGGTCGCCGCGCAGGCGCGCCACTTCGGCCGCGATGGCGAAGGCGCAGAAGATGCCGGCAATCGAGTCGCCCAGCGGGAAGTTGCTGTGCAGCGGCGATCCGCCGGGCTCGCCGGTCAGGTTCGTGAATCCGCTCATGGCCTCAAACACGCGGGCGAAACCCGCCCGCGAGCGGTACGGGCCGGTCTGGCCGAAGCCCGTCAGGCGCACCACGATCAGGCGCGGGTTGGCCCGGCGCAGGGTGGCGATATCCAGGCCCCACCGGTCCATGCTGCCGCTGCGGAAGTTTTCTACCAGCACATCGAAGCGCGGCAGCATCGACAGCAAAATCTGCCGGCCTTTTTCCTTGCGCACGTCCAGCGTGATGCCCCGCTTGCCCCGGTTGGCGACTTTCCACCACAGCGGCGAGCCGTCCTTGATGGGCTGCATGTGGCGCAGCGCGTCGCTGCCGTCGGGCAGTTCCAGCTTGACCACATCGGCGCCGTGGTCGGCGCACAGCGTGGCGCCGCTGGGGGCGGCCAGCACGGTGGCCATGTCGAGGATCCGCACGCCCGCCAGGGCGCCGGGGGAAGAGGAAGTGTGAGGCATGCGGGTACGAGTGAGGGTTGCGTCAGTTCCCTGTTATGCCCCAGCGCGAATCGGCTCACAATGGGGCATTTCGCACAGCGAAACAGTACTCTCGAATCGTTGACTGCCTGTTTCGAAGGACCAATCATGCCTGCGCCAACACGACGAAATCGACAAGTGAGCGCCATTTCCCTTCCCGGCCTGGTCAACCCGCACGACCTGTCTTCCGACCGCCAGTTCTCGATGAACCTGGCGCGCGGGCTGGAGGTGCTGCGCGCGTTCTCGGCATCGGCCCCGCTGCTGGGGAACCGGGAGATCGCCGACCGCACGGGCCTGCCCAAGCCGACGGTATCGCGCCTGACCTACACGCTGACCCTGCTGGGCTACCTGAGCCGCGACCCGCAGCTGCAGAAGTACCGGCTGGGCCCGGGCGTGCTGTCGCTGGGGCACCCGCTGCTGGCCAGCATGCATGTGCGCCAGCTTGCCAAGCCCATCATGGAGGCGCTGGCCCGCACCACGGGCTGCACCGTCAACCTGGGCATCCGCGACCGCGACAACGTGGTCTACATCGATTCCGTGCGCGCCGATTCGGCCAACCAGCACCTGCCGGATATCGGCACGTCGCGCCCGCTGTTGCCCAGTTCGATCGGCCGCGCGCTGATCCTGGCGTATCCGGCGGCCGAGCGCACGGCCATCCTGAACTACCTGAAAGTGCAGAACCCCGCCAGTTTCGAGCAATACCGCGCCGTCTGGGAGGCCGATGTGAAGCGCTTTGCCGCCGACGGCTATTGCCATTCCCGCGGCGACTGGCAGAAGGACGTCCACGCCGTCGCCGTGCCGGTGCGGCGTCCGCCGGGCGAGCCGCCGCTGGCGCTGAACTGCACGATCGCGGCCCACCGGGCGCAGAAAGACAGGCTGGCCCAGGAAGTGGTGCCGCTGTTGAAAGAAGCGGTGCACAAGCTCGCCTTCGAGCAGGGCCTGCTGGAATCACCCATGCAAGGAAAGTCATGATCCGAGATCCGATCAAGTTCGAAGCCATGTTGGCGCAAGTGCGCCGGTTCCTGCGCGAGGAATGCCTGCCGATCGAGGCGCTGGTGGACGAAACCGATGCGATTCCCGAGCCCGTGGTGCAGCGCATGCGCGAGCTGGGCCTGTTCGGCCACAGCATTCCACAGGAATACGGCGGCGCGGGCCTGACGACCGAAGAACTGGCCCGGGTGAACATCGAAGTGTCGCAAGTGGCGACGGCCTTCCGGGCCCGTTTCGGCGGCAACACCGGCATTGCATCCGAATCGCTGGTGGTCGACGGCACCCCGGAACAACAGCGCAAGTACCTGCCGCTGCTGGCCAGCGGCGAGGTCACCGGGTGCTTCGCGCTGACCGAGCCCGAAGCCGGGTCGGACGCCACGGCGCAGAAGACCGTGGCCGTGCGCGATGGCGAGTACTACGAGATCACCGGCCGCAAGTGCTTCATCACCAATGCGCCCCTGGCCAATCTGTTCACCGTGTTCGCGCGCACCGACCCCGCCGCCAAGGGCGCCGCCGGCATCACGGCCTTCCTGGTCGAGCGGGGCGCGCCGGGGCTGACCACGCCGGCGGCCTACCGCAAGATGGGCCAGCACGGCTCGCCGGTGGGCGAAGTGTGCCTGGACCGCGTGCGGGTGCACGAAAGCGCCATCGTGGGCGGCGTCGAGGGGCGGGGGTTCCGCACGGCCATGAAGGCCTTGAACAAGCAGCGCATCAACCTGGCCGGCCTGTGCGTCGGGCCGGCCATCCGCCTGGTGCGCGAGATGGTGCGGCGCGCGCACGAACGCAAGCAGTTCGGCCAGCCGATCGGCGAATTCCAGCTGGTGCAGCAGATGATTGCCGAGAGCAACATGGAAGTCCATGCCGCGCGCGCGCTGGTGCTGGAGACCGCGCGCAAGCGCGACGACGGCTGCGACGTGACGCTGGAGGCATCCATGTGCAAGCTGTTCGCTTCCGAAATGTGCGGCCGGGTCGCCGACCGGGCGGTGCAGGTATTCGGCGGCGCGGGCTACATCGCAGACAACGTGGCGGAACGCTTCTACCGCGACGTGAGAGTGTTCCGCCTGTACGAGGGAACCAGCCAGATCCACATTGCCAACATCGCAAAGCGGACCATGGCGGCCATGCCGGACTGAATCGCCGGCCTTACATCCATAACAAGCAAGGAGACACCATGAAGCTCACCCAGTTGTTGATGGCTTGCGCCATCGCGGCCGGCGCGCCGGCAACGGCCCTGGCGCAGGACAGCTATCCGGCCAAGACGATCAAGATCGTGGTGCCGTTCTCGGCGGGCGGCATCGTCGATTCGGCGGCGCGCCTGGTCGGCGAAAAGCTGGCATCCCGCTACGGCCAGGCGGTGGTGATCGAGAACCGCACCGGCGCGGGCGGCGCCATCGGCACCGACTACGCCGCCCGGGCGCCCGCCGACGGCTACACGCTGCTGCTGGTAAGCCCCAGCCACGCGGTGGCCCCCAGCCTGCAGAAGAACGTGACCTGGAACCCGGTGCGCGACTTCAAGGCGGTGGCGGGCTTCGGCATCGTGCCCAATGTCATCGTGGTGCATCCCAGCGTGCCCGCCAAGACCATGCCGGAACTGATCAGCCTGGCGAAAAAGAGCGACCCGCCGTTGACCTATTCGACGGCGGGCATGGGCACGTCCAATCACCTGGCGGGGGAACTGCTGGCGCAGGAGGCCGGCATCAAGCTGACGCACGTGCCCTACAAGGGCCAGACCGACGCGCTGAACGACTTGCTGGCGGGCCGCGTGTCGATGATGCCGCTGACGGCCGCGCTGGCCATTCCGCACGTCAAGGCGGGCAAGCTGCGGGCGCTGGCCGTCACCACCGCCAAGCGCGCCAGCGTGGCGCCCGACCTGCCCACCGTGGCCGAATCGGCCAACCTGCCCAACTACGAGGTGGGCACCTGGTTCGGGCTGGTGGCGCCCGCCGCGACGCCCGCGCCGGTGCTGAACCAGCTGGCCGCAGACGTGAAAGCGATCCTGGCGATGCCCGACGCGAAGGCCAAGTTCGCCTCGCTGGGCATGGAACTGGACCCGCAATCGCCCGCCGAGTTCGATGCTTTCGTGGCGTCGGAATACGAGAAGTGGGGCAAGGTGATCAAGCAGGCCGGCATCGAGCCGAATTGATATGTCGATGATCCGTACGCCGTTGTGCGATGCGCTGGGCATTCGCCATCCGATCTTCGGGTTTTCGCACGAGCCCGACGTGGTGGTGGCCATCGCCCAGGCCGGCGGTTTTCCCGTGCTGGGCCTGGGCCGCGATGTTCCCGAGCGCATTCCCGCTATCGTGGCCGAGGTGGAACGCCGCCTGCAGGGGCTGCCGTACGGCATCGACCTGATGCTGCCGGCCAACGTGCCCCAGCAGGCCGACCCGGCCAGCCTGCGCCAGGCGCTGCCGGACGAGCACGTCGCGTTCGTCGATGGCCTGCGGCGGCGCTTCGACGTCAAGCCGCCGGTCAAGCCCAGCTTCTTTACCTCGCATGCCCGGTCCGAGGCGCTCTTCAAGGCCCAGATCGACGCGGTGCTGCAATCGAACGCGCGGGCCATTGCCACCGCCATCGGGCTGCGGCCCGAGCTGATCCGCGAAGCCGGGCGGCGCGGCAAGCTGACGTTCTCGCTGGTGGGGTCGGTGCGGCATGCGAAGAAGGCGCTGGCGCTGGGCGTGGACGTGCTGGTGGCCCAGGGCTACGACGCGGGCGGGCACACCGGCCCGGTGGGCACCATGTCGCTGCTGCCCCAGGTGATCGCGGCGGCGGATGGCAAGCCGGTGCTGGCGGCCGGCGGCATCGCCACCGGCGGCCAGGTGCTGGGCTGCATCGGCATGGGCGCGCAGGGCGCCTGGCTGGGCACGCTGTGGATGGCCGCGCGCGAGAACCACACGCCGCCGGCGCTGCTGCGGCGCCTGGTAGCCAGCGCCAGCGAAGACACCCTGATCTCGCGGGCCCACAGCGGCAAGCCCTGCCGCGTGGTGCGCAGCGAGTGGATCGACGCCTGGGAAGCGCCCGGTTCGCCGGCGCCGCTGGGCATGCCGCTGCAGCAGGTGCTGACCGGCGACGTGTTCGCATCCATCCACGAGCACGACGACCCCCGCCTGATCTACGAAGCCGCCGGCCAGAGCGTGTTCGGCATCGATGGCGAGACCACCGTGGCCGAGCAGATGCGCAAGCTGGTCGGCGACATGGACGCGGCCTGGCAACGCATGGCGGCGCTGGGCCGGGCCGCCGCGCCGTGACGCCCGCGCAAGCGGTGCGCCATCCGGCCGGTTCTTGACGACGACGGGACGCAACCATGCCTGTTTCCACTTTTCGAGCGGCATCGCTCAGTATCGAGAACGGCGTCGCCGAATTCGTGCACGAGCATCCGGCATCGCGCAATGCGATGTCTACCGACCTGCGGGCCGACTACGCGCAGATGCTGGATGCGGTCGAGGCCGACGGTTCGGTGCGCGTGCTGATCCTGCGCGGCGCCGGCGGCAGTTTTTGTGCCGGCGGCGACCTGCGCGAGATGGCCGGCCGCCTGGGCGACCCGGCCGCAGGCTCGCCCGCGGCCACCCGCCGGCGGATCGGCGCGGCCTCGCCCTGGCTGCGCCGCCTGCTGGAAATGGATGCGGTCGTGATCGCGGCCGTCGACGGCGCGGCGGCCGGCGCGGGCTTCAGCCTGGCCTTGCATGCCGACCTGGTCGTCGCGTCCGCGAATGCCCGCTTCAGCATGTCGTTTCCCCGCATCGGCGCCGTGGCCGATTTCGGCGCCCACTACCTGTTGCCGCGCATCGTGGGCCTGTCGGCGGCGCGCGGCATCGTGCTGACCGGCCGCACGCTGGACGTGGGCGAGGCGCGCGCGCTGGGCATCGTGCATGCCGTGCACGCGCCCCGGGCGCTGCTGCCGGCCGCGCGCGAACTGGCCGCCCAGGTGTGCCGGGGGCCGGCCGACGCGCTGGCGCTGAGCAAGCGCCTGCTCAACCTGAGCCTGGACGCCGACTACGCCACGATGGCGAACATGGAATCCCTGTCGCAGGCGGTGGCGATGTCGACCCCGTTTCACCGCGACGCGGTGCGGCGCTTCGGCAACCGGCAGCCACAGGCCTATGACTGGGACCGCGACGGGCCGGCGCTGGGATTCGGGCGGCCGGACAAAAGCCGCTAGACTACCCAGTGGCCCAGGGCTGCCGCGCCAGCCCTGGTTTTCCCGGTTCGAAGCGGCCGGGCGCCGGCCGCGCCCCCCAGGAGACTGCCCATGACTGCCCCGCAAGACGCGCCCGCCTTCCAGGCGCTGGCTGGCGTGACCACCGCCACCCTGACCACCATCCTGCTCAAGAAAGGCCTGCGCAACGTCTGGATACGCGGCGCCTTCCCGCTGGCGGCAGGCCAGGCGCGCCTGGTCGGCCGTGCGTTCACGGTGCGCTTCATCCCGGCCCGCGAAGACCTGGCCACGCCCGAATCCTGGAGCTCGCCCAAATCCACCCGCGCCGCGATCGAGCAGATGCCGGCCGGCTGCATTGCGGTGGTGGACGCCAACGGGGTCAGGGATGCCGGCTTCTGGGGCGACATCCTGTGCGCGCGCATGGCCAGGCGTGGCGTGGCCGCGCTGGTCAGCGACGGCGCGGTGCGCGACCTGGCCGGCGTGCTGTCGACCGGGCTGCCGGTGTGGGCCAGCGGCGCGGCGGCGCCGCCGTCGGTGGCGGGGCTGACCTTCGTCGACTGGCAGCAGCCCATCGGCTGCGGCGGGGTGGCGGTGTTTCCCGACGACGTGATCGTGGCGGACCAGGACGGCGCGGTGGTGATCCCGGCCGCGCTGCTCGGCGACGTGGTGGCCCTGGCCGTCGAGCAGGAACGGCTGGAAGGCTGGATCATGGACGAGGTGCAGGGCGGGGCGGCGCTGCCGGGGCTGTATCCGCCCAACGCCGAGAACAAGGCGCGCTACGAGGCTGACAAGAAGCGGGGCTGACGGCACGCCCCCTTCGGATCATTTGGCCAGGCCGGCCGCGCGCGGGTCTTTGCGGCCCAGGCGGGCCAGCAGGTGATCGACTTCCTGGTGCGCCGCCGCCGACATCTGGCCGGCGGGCTTGCGCTGCGCGGCCGAGGCCAGGATGCCGCGGCGCATCAGCACATACTTGCGCACCGCCAGGCCGACGCCCGGCTGCTGTTCGTAGCGCAGCAGCGGCAGGTGGGCATCGAACAGGTCGTGCGCTTCCTCGCGCCGGCCTTGCGCGTTCAGGCGGACGACATCGCACAGCATGTCGGGAAAGCAGTAGCCCGTGTTGGCGCCGTCGGCGCCGCGTTCCATCTCGTAGTCCAGGAATAGCCCGTTGTTGCCGCACAGGATCGAGATGTGGCGCATCTTGCCCGCCTGCTCGAAGCCGCGCAGGGCGGATATTTTTTCCAGCCCCGGCCAGTCTTCGTGCTTGAGCATCACACACGACGGCAGTTCGTCGACGATGCGCTTGATGACGCCCGGCGCCATCTGCACCGAGAAGGTCAGCGGATAGTCCTGCAGCACGAAGGGGACGTCGGCGCCGATGGCATCCACCGCCTGCCGGTAATAGGCGACGATCTGGTCGTCGGTGCGCAGCGTGTTGGGCGGGGCGATCATCACGCCGGCCGCGCCGCGGTCCATGACGTCGCGCGTCAGGGCCCGCATGGCGGCGAACCCGGGCGCCGATACGCCCACGATCACCGGCAGCCCCTGGGCCCGCGCGATCACTTGGCCGGCCACGGCCAGCGATTCGGCGTGCTCGAGTTTCGCGGCCTCGCCCAGCTGGCCCAGTACGGTGACGCCCGTGGAGCCGCAGCCCACGTAGAAATCCATCATGCGGTCGATAGAGGCGGTGTCGATGCGGCCGTCGTCGAAGAACGGCGTGGGGGCGATGGGATAGACCCCTTTGGCGTCAGCGGTCAGTGGCATGAGCGTTCCGTGGCGATCTGGCGGGTGGGAAGGGCCTGCGCGGCGCAGGCGTGCGGTCGATTATCGCGCGGTTGTGCAGATCGGCATACAGCGCTGCATTGCCAGGGGGCATGGCAAGGCGGTGTTCGCGGGCGGGCGCGTCCTGTAGCATGTCACCCGATGCGGGGGCTGGGAAGCCGGCACAGGCCGGCCAAAAGCCGAATTCATCCCAGAAGGAGATCATCGATGCAATTCCTTGATACGGCCGTCAACAGCGTCAACAGCGTGGTCTGGGGCCCGCTGATGCTGGTGTTGATTCTCGGAACCGGGCTGTTCCTGATGCTGCGCCTGCGCTTCATGCCGCTGGCCAAGATCGCCGAAGGGTTCCGGCTGGCCTGGCGCAGTCGCACCCGGAAAGAAGACGATACGGGCGAGATCAGCCCCTACCAGGCGCTGATGACCAGCCTGGCCGCCACCGTGGGCACGGGCAATATCGCCGGCGTGGCCACCGCCATTTTCCTGGGCGGCCCCGGCGCGCTGTTCTGGATGTGGGTGACCGCCCTGGTCGGCATGGCCACCAAGTACAGCGAGGTGCTGCTGGCGGTGCACTACCGCGAGAAAGACCCGCGCGGCGAGTTCACCGGCGGCCCGATGTATGCCATTCGCAATGGCCTGGGGCCCAGGTGGGCCTGGCTGGGCGCGCTGTTCGCGCTGTTCGGCGGGCTGGCCGGCTTCGGCATCGGCAACATGGTGCAGGTCAACAGCATGTCCGACGCCCTGCACGCGTCGTTCGGCGTGCCCGACTGGGCCACCGGCGTGGTCACCATGGTGCTGATCGGCCTGGTGGTGCTGGGCGGCATCCGGCGCATCGGCGCGGTGGCCGAGGCGCTGGTGCCGTTCATGTGCGTGGCCTATATCGTGGCGTCGGTCGTGGCGCTGGTCTTGATGGCCGACGCCATTCCCACGGCGTTCGACCTGATTTTCACGCATGCGTTCTCGCCCGTGGCCGCCACCGGCGGCTTTGCCGGCGCCGCCGTGATGGCCGCCATGCGCTACGGCGTGGCGCGCGGCATCTTCTCGAACGAGGCGGGGCTGGGCACGGCGGGCATCGTGCAGGCCGCCGGCACCAGCAGCAGCCCGGTGCGTTCCGGCATGATCGGGATGATCGGCACGTTCATCGACACCATCGTCATCTGCACCATGACGGGCCTGGTCATCGTGTGCTCGGGCCTGTGGACCAGCGGCGACAGCGGCGCGGTGCTGTCGTCGGCGGCGTTCGACGCGGCCCTGCCCGGCGTTGGCCGCTATGTGATCGCGCTGGCGCTGGCGATCTTCGCCTTCACCACCATCCTGGGCTGGAGCTACCTGAGCGAACGCTGCTGGGAATTCCTGGTGGGCGTGCGCGCCATCCTGCCGTTTCGCATCGTCTGGGTGGTCGCCGTGCCGTTCGGCGCCGTTGCGCAGCTGGATTTCGCCTGGCTGCTGGCCGACACCCTGAACGGCCTGATGGCGGTTCCCAACCTGATCGCCCTGGTCATGCTGTCGCCGGTGGTCGTGAAACTGACGCGCGAGCACTTCGCCAATCCGGCCGGCGCGCGGGAATAGCGGCGTAATATCCCGTCTGAAGGGCATGCTGCTTCCGGTCATGCCCTTCGGACATCTGGGGGATACCTGACATGTTTCACACTGCAACGCTGCGCGCCGCCCTGGCCGGCGCCACGCTGGCTTGCGCGGCCGCCATGCCGGCCGCCCACGCCCAGCCCAAGCCGCCCATCCCGGGCGTGCCCACCATCACGGTCGGTTTCGCGCCCGGCGGGGCGGCCGACACCACCGCCCGCATCTATGCCGAAGAACTGCGCAAGCAGGGCTTCGAGAAAGTACTGGTGGACAACAAGCCCGGCGCGTCGGGCCGCATCGCGCTCAATGCGGTCAAGGCGGCGCAGCCCGACGGCCTGACCATGTACCTGGGCGGGTCGCCGCTGTTCACCATCTTCCCGCTGACCTACCAGAACCTGAACTACGACGCCGACAAGGACTTGCGGCCGGTGGCGGTGCTGGTCGAGATCCCCACCGCCATCGTGGCGGGGGCGTCGGCGCCGTACGACACCCTGGGCCAGTATGTGGAATGGGCGAAGCGGCAGGGCGCGCCGACCACGCTGGGCGTGGCCTCGCTGGGCAGCTCGGGGCACCTGGGCGCGCTGGCGCTGAACAAGAGCCAGGGCCTGAAGATCGAGCCGGTGGCCTATCGCGGCGCGTCGCCCATGCTGGTGGACGTGGCCAGCGGGCAGGTGTCGATCGGCTGGGACGCGGTCGCCAGCATGATGCCGCTGTACCAGAGCAAGAAGATCAAGTTCCTGGGCGTCAGCGGCACCAGGCGCCTGGAGGCGCTGCCCGATGTGCCCACTATCGACGAACAGGGTTTCCCGGAATACCGGGCCGCCACCAGCTGGTACGGCATCTTCGTGCCGGCCAAGACCCCCGACGACGTGGTCGCGGCGCTGGAAAAGGCCTTCCTGAAGGCATCCGAGAACCCCGAACTGCGCAAGCGCCTGCTGGACAGCGGCCTGGTGGTGGCGCCCACCCCGGCCGGCGAGGTCGCCCGCCGCATCGTGCAGGAACGCGAGCAATGGGAACCCACCGTGGCGGCTTCCGGCATCAAGATGGACTGACAGGAGGGCATGGCATGGACGATTCGATCAGTTCGTTGACGGCCGCCCAGCTGGCCAGCCTGATCCGGCAAAAGCAGCTGTCCCCGGTCGAGGCGGTGCAAGCCGCGCTGGACCGCGCCGAACGCCTGCAGCCGGAACTGAACTGCTTCATCACGATCTGCGGCGAACGCGCGCTGGACGAAGCGCGCCAGGCCGAGCAGGCCATCGTGGCGGGGCGGCCCCTGGGCCTGCTGCACGGCATTCCGTTTACCGTGAAAGACCTGGTCAATACGGCGGGCGTGCGCACGACCTTCGGTACGCTGGCCTATCGGGACAACGTGCCCGACCACGACGCAGTGTGCGTGGCCCGGCTGCGCGCGGCCGGCGCCATCCTGGTCGGCAAGACCACCACGCCCGAGTTCGGCTGCCAGTCGCTGACGCGCAGCCCGCTGTTCGGCCAGACCCGCAATGCCTGGAGCGCCGAGCGCACCAGCGGCGGTTCCAGCGGCGGGGCGGCGGTGGCTACCGCGGCCTTGATCGCGCCCCTGGCGGTGGCCAGCGATGGCGGCGGGTCGACCCGCATTCCGGCGGCGTGCAACGGGGTGGTGGGGCTCAAGCAAAGCAACGGCGTCATTCCGCATAGCCAGGCCCTGGATGTGTACGGCAACCAGACCTACGTGACGCCCACCACCCGCACCGTGGAAGACACCGGCCTGATGATGCAGGTGATGGCGGGCGAAGATCCGGTGGACCCCTGGTCCATCGGCGTGATCAAGCCCGACTTCGTGGCGGCCGCGCGCGCGAACGCCGATTACCTGAAAGGCCGGCGCGTGCTGTACTGCGCGGCGCCGCCGGGACGGCCGGTATCGGCCGACGTGCAGCGCGCCTTCGATGCCGGCCTGCAACGGCTGCGCTCGCTGGGGGCCGAGCTGGAAGCCTTCGACGGCGAGGGCTTCAACATCGAGCCGATCTGGCGCGCGGTGAACCACACGGTATGGCGCACCCGCTTCGTCGACATGGTCGCGGCCAAGCCCGAGCTGTTCAGCGAGACCTTCCGGCGTCAGGTAGAGTCGGCCGCGTCGTTCAGCAGCGTGGATTACCAGCGCGCCATGTTCGATCGGTCGGCCTTGTTCCACAAGGTGCAGCGCCTGCTGCAACGCGCCGACTTCCTGGCCATGCCCACGCTGACCCGCACGGCGCTGCCGATCGACCAGGATCTGTTCCAGCCGATCGAGATCGACGGCCGGCAGTTCGACGACCTGCGCGCGCATTGGTATCCGTGGACGATGGTGTTCAACATGACGGGCCACCCGGCCATCAGCCTGCCCTGCGGCACGGGGTCGGACGGCCTGCCCATCGGGCTGCAGCTGGTGGGCGGGTTCCGCCAGGATGCCGAACTGTTGAAGGCGTCGGCGGCGTTCGAAGCGGCCGCCGGCTAGGCTATTCGCCGGCCCGGCTGGCCGGCATGCTGCATGCCGACCCCGCTCGTCGCCGGGGTCGGCCCGCCCGCCGTCGCGGCCAGGGCGAATGCTTACCCAAGAGATATCCCGCTGACTGCCCACGCGGTGCACGATCTGTGTTCGTCGATATGCTGTTGATGAACCGTTTCATTGTGTGCTAGAGTTGCCGAAATTCGAATAAACCGGGCATATAGGCTTGGTTATCAATAAAATTTGGAAGAGGCATGGCAGGCGCGGATACTGAAAATGAATCGGTTCATAAAGACGCGTACGGACATCTCGCGCTGGGAGTCGCTACCCGTGCCGCGCCCGACGGCTACAGCCTGATGTTCGGCACCAACGGCACGCATGCCGCGAATCGCTATCTGTACAAGGATTTCGCCTATGACCCGGTGCGCGATTTCGTGCCGGTGCATGGGCTGTTCGCGGACTTCAACGTGCTGGTGGCCGGCGTCCGGGCGCCGTTCGCCACGTTCGACGAGTTCCTGGTCCAGGCCCGCGCGCGTGCAGCTTTGATCCCCGTTACTGGATGACCGACCCAATGACCCAGCGCTGGAAGCAGCGACCGCCCCAATCGAACTGGGGCGACTTCGGGCCCGATGACGAACTGGGCCGCCTGAACCTGATTACGCCTGGCGCGGTGATGCGAGGGGTCCGGGAGGTGCGCGACGGACGCAGCATCTGCCTGAGCCTGCCGCTGGACCTGCCGGGCGGCAATGTGCTGAACCCGCGCCGCCATCCCCCCGTGCTGGCGCCGACGCGGCGCGATGGCTTGCCCGTCTACAACCTGCCCGTGGACGCGGCCGGCAGGGCGCATACCGACGTGGTCTGCGACGACGCGGTGACGCTGCATACACAGTATTCCACCCAGTGGGACAGCCTTGCGCACGTGGGGCACTTGTTCGACGTCGACGCCAACGGCCGGCCCGTGGCGGTCTATTACAACGGTTTCCGCGCCGGCACCGACGTGGTCGGGCCGGGCGGCGAAGCGCCTGTCGGGGCGCGCCGGCTGGGCATCCAGACCATGGCCGAAAAGGCCATCCAGTCGCGCGGGGTGCTGCTGGACCTGCATGCGCTGTGCGGGGATGCGCGCCGGTACGTGGGCTACGACTTGCTGATGCGGGCGTTGGATGCGGCGGGCGACGACGTCCAGTCTGGCGATGTGCTGTGCCTGTACACCGGTTTCGCCGACAAACTGGTGGCGATGGGCGGCACGCCCGACCCGGTGGTGCTGGACCGCAGCTGCGCGGTGCTGGACGGCCGGGACGAACGTTTGCGCCAATGGATCGTCGACAGCGGCATTGCCGCGCTGTGCGCCGACAACTATGCCATCGAAGGCATCCCGGCCGGGCCGGCCGCGCAACCGTGCGCGCGCCTGCCGCTGCACGAGTTGTGCCTGTTCCAGTACGGCATTCCCTTGGGCGAGCTCTGGTACTTCGCCGAGCTGGCCGGCGCCCTGGCCGAACAGCGGCGCTCGGCATTCTTGCTGACCGCGCCGCCGCTGCGCCTGCCGGGCGCAGTCGGCTCGCCCGTCACGCCGGTCGCGACGCTTTGAGGCGCGCCACGCCTGTTATCCAGGCCAGGAACATCACATGAGCCAGATCCAGACACTTCCCTCCGCCGACCGCAGCCTGGCCGGCCGCCGCATCCTGGTCGTGGGGGCTGGCCGGGCGGCCGGGCCACGCGAGCCGGCGGCCAATGGCAATGCCGCCTGCGTGGCGCTGGCCCGCGCGGGCGCCCGCGTGGCGTGCGCCGACCGCGATATCGAGGCCGCGCGGCGCAGCATGGACGACATCGTCCAGGCCGGCGGTTACGCCACGGCGTTGCAGGCCGACGTGGCCGATATCGCGCAGATCCCGGGGCTGGTCGAGCAGGCCGCGGCGCAACTCGATGGCCTGGACGGCCTGGTGCTGAATGTGGGGATCAGCCGCCGCGTGCCGCTTGCGGCGCTGGATGCCGGCGACTGGGATGCGGTGATGAACATCAATACGCGCGCGCACCTGTTCTGCGCCAAGCATGCCCTGGCCCGCATGGCGCCCGGCGGGTCGATCGTGTTCGTGTCTTCCACGGCGTCGCGCCGGCCGGGCGGCCGCAATCCGGCTTACGAAGCGTCCAAGGCGGCATTGTCGGCCGTGTGCCGGGCGGTGGCGCTGGAAGGGCAGCCTGCCGGCATCCGCGCCAACATTGTCATGCTGGGCCTGATCGACACGCCCATGGGGCGCGCGGCGACCCAGGCCCGGCCCGATCGCGTCACGCAGCCCATGCCGTTCGGCCGGCAGGGCCGCGCCGAAGAGGTGGCGGCCGCGATCCGCTTCCTGTTGTCCGACGAGGCCAGCTATATCAACGCCGTCGAGCTGCCCGTCGACGGCGGCATGTCCGCGGGAATCGTCCTGCGCAAATAGCTCGGCGCGCGTTGCGCCGCATCACAACAACACAAGGAGACCATCATGACCCCCAGCTTTCACGCGCGCCTGGCGTGGCGCGGCATGAAGCGGCTGCTTGCCCTGGCAGTGGCCGTTGCCGCCGGCGTGCCGGGCATCGCGGCTGCCGCTTTCCCGGACCGGCCGATCCACTACGTGATTCCTTTTCCGCCCGGCGGTTCTACCGATACGACGGGTCGCATCCTGGCCGAAGAAATGTCGAAGATCCTGGGCCAGCCCGTGGTGGTCGAGAACCGTGGCGGCGCGGGCGGCAATATCGGCGCGGCCCATGTGGCAGGGGCGCCGGCCGACGGCTATACCCTGCTGCAGGGAACCATCGGTACGCACGGCATCAACCCGACGCTGTACGCCAATCTGCCGTTCGACGCGCGCCGCGATTTTGTTCCGGTCGCGCGCATGACGGCGGGCACGAACGTGCTGGTGGTGAACCCCGCGGTGCCGGCCAAGACGGTCCAGGAACTGATCGCCCTGGCCAAGGAGAGCCCCGGCAAGCTGATGATGGGGTCATCCGGCGCGGGCAGCAGCATTCACATGTCGGGCGAATTGTTCCAGGTGCTGACGGGAACCCGGCTGACCCATGTGCCGTACCGCGGCGGCGGCCCCGCGATGAACGACCTGCTGGCGGGCCATATCCAGCTGATGTTCGACAATCTGAATGTCTCGCTGCCGCACATCCAGGCCGGGCGCCTGAGGGCCCTGGGCGTTACCAGCCGCACGCGCGCCGCGGTGCTGCCGGACGTGCCCACCCTGATGGAAGCCGGCGTGCCCGGCTACGAGGTCACCAGCTGGAGCGGCGTGTTCGCGCCGGCCGGCACGCCGCCGGACGTGGTAGAGAAACTCAATGCCACCATCAACCAGGCACTGAGCAGCGATTCGGTGCGCGCCCGTTTCGACGACGCGGGCATCCAGGTCGACCTGATGGGCGTGGCGCAGTTCAAGGCCTTCGTCGATAGCGAGATCGATCGCTGGGGCGACATCGTCCGGAAGTCCGGCGCCAAGGCGCAATAGGCGGCCGGCCGATGCGCGCCATCGTCTACGGCACCGACGGGCCCGTTCTGGCGGATGTGCCGGTGCCGGAAGTCGGGCCGGCGCAGGTCCGGGTGCGCGTGCAGGCGTGCGCGCTGAACCGCGCCGACCTGTATATGGCTGAAGGCCGCCGCCACGGCGGGGCAGGCGGGCCGGGCACGATCCTGGGACTGGAATGGGCCGGCCTGGTAGACGCGGTGGGCCCGCAAGTGCCCGCGCATATCCGCGTCGGGCAGCCGGTCATGGGCTCGGGCCGGGGCGCCTTTGCCGACTATGCGGTGGCCGACTGGGGGCGCGTGCTGCCCATGCCCGACCGTATCGCCGACCCCGCCGAGGCGGCCACCTTGCCGATCGCCCTGCAGACCATGCACGATGCCCTGGTGACCCAGGGCGCATTACGCGCCGGGCAATCGTTGTTGATTCACGGCGCGTCGACGGCGGTGGGGTTGATGGCGCTGCAGATTGCCCGCCATTTGGGGGCGGGCTGGGTGGCCGGCAGTTCGACCAGCGTGGCCAAGCGGCAGCGCCTGCGCGAACTGGGCGTAGACCTGGTGGTGGACCCCGGTGCGCCGGATTGGGCGGGGCAGGTGCTCGACGCCACGGCGGGAGCCGGAGCGGACGTGGTGGTCGACATGCTGGCAGGGCCGGTGTTCAACGCCACCCTGGCCGCCACCGCCATGGGTGGGCGCATCGTGAACGTCGGGCGCCTGGCCGGGCGGGCCGGCGGCTTCGACTTCGACCTGCATGCCTTGCGCCGCGTGCACTACATCGGCGTGACGTTCCGTACGCGCACGCCCGAGCAGGTGCGGCAGATCACGGCCAGCATGCTGCGCGACCTGGGCGAGCCGTTGCGCGCCGGGCGACTGCGGCTGCCGGTGGATCGCGGCTTCGCGCTGGAAGAATGCGGCCAGGCGCTGGCCCACATGCGGGCCAACCGTCATTTCGGCAAGATCACCCTGCGCGTCGCTTGACCGGGCCGCACGACTGGCGTTCGATCAGGGCGTACGGAAAGGTATTGCTGCGCGGTTCCGATGGCGGTTCGCCGCTGCGCGCCTGGATGCGCTCGAGCAGCATGGCCGAGGCGCAGTCGGCCACCGATTCCACTGGCGTGCGCAGCACGGTAAGCGGCGGGTCGTAGTTCTCGGCGAAATCGGTGTCGCCGATGCCGATGACCGAGATATCGTCGGGGACGCGTTTGCCGGCCATCGAGATGGCGCGCAGGGTGCTGCTGAGGGTTTGCGTGCCTTGCGCGATGATGGCGGTGGGCGCATCGGCGCGGCCCAGCATGTCGGTGATGGCGTCGTAGGCCGAGCTGGTGGGTGTCGGTCCCTGGATCAGCAGGTCGGGCACCGCCAGGCCGGCCGCCTTGAAGGCCGCCTTGTAACCCTCGATGCGCCGGCGCACGGCGCGGCTTCTGGCCTGCCACAGTACCAGGGCGATGCGCGTATGGCCCAGCGACATCAGGTGACCGACCGCCGTCTTGATGGCTTTCGCGTGGTCGTACAGCACCGTGTCGGCATCGACGCTCATGTCCCGGTCGTAAACCACGACGGGCATGGTCAGGTGGCGCACTGCTTCCAGTACGCCCTGGTCGCGCTCGTTGCCGGGCGCGATGATCACCCCGTCCATGCCGCGCAACTGGAAGGTGTTCAGGATGCTGACCTCGCGTTCGGCGTCGTTCAGCCCATTGGCCAGCAGCAGCATGTAGCCGGCCGTGAAGAACCGGGCTTCCAGCGCCCGGAAGGCGCGCGCGTACAGCGGGTTGGTGACGTCCGAGAACATGCAGCCGATGGTCTTGCTGCTGCGCGACCGCAGCGCCTGCGCCGCATGGTTGGGGCGATAGCGCAGCGCCGCGATGGCGCGCTCGACCTTGGCGCGGACTTCGGGCGTGACGTTCGCGGCCCCGTTGATGACGCGCGAGGCGCTGCCCACCGACGTGCCGGCCAGCGCGGCCACGTCCCGGATGCTGATCTGCTTTGGTCGCATGAGGGTCCCTTTGTGCAGGCGCGAGTATAACCCGCGGGCCGTGCCGAAAAGCCGCGCGCGGCGCGCGCGATGCAGCCGGCAATCGCTTTGTTGATGAAACGATTCATTTGAAGATATACTCGCTGAAAATTGGCTGATGGAAATCATGATGAAACGATGCTTAAAGGGCCTGGAAACGAACGGACAGGGCACCACAACAAGGATGGAAATGACTGCACATCGCGCCCATGTCGGCGGCACCATTGGCGACATGATCATCCAGGCGATCGCACGCTATCCGGACCGGATCGCGTTCATCGACGACCAGTCGCGGCTCAGCTACCGGCAGCTGGGCGAACGCATCGGCCGGGCCATGGCCGCCTTTGCCGCCTTGGGCCTGAAGCGCGGCGACGGCATCGCGCAGTTGTCGGGCAACCGCGCCGATGTCTTCACGGTGATGGCGGCCGCTTACCTGATGGGCCTGCGTTCCGTGACGCTGCACGGCATGGGCGGGCTGGACGATCATGCCTACATCGTTCGCGATGCCGAGTCCTGCCTGTTCATCGCCGACCGTGGCTACCAGCCGCGCCTGGACGCATTGCGCGAACATTGCCCGGCCGTGCGGCACTGGTATTCGCACGATACCGGCCTGCCGGGGCAGGCGTCGTTCTGGGACTACGCGCAGCAGTTCGAGCCCGCGCCGCTGCGCGTGTCGGCCGAGCCCGAAGACGTGATCCGCCTGGCGTATACCGGCGGCACCACCGGCAAGCCCAAGGGCGTCATGCTGACCAACCGCTCGATGTGGATGCAGGCCTTGCTGCTGCTGGCGGCGCGGCAACTGCCGGCCGAATTGCGGTTGTTGTGCCCGACGCCCATTTCGCACGGCGCGGGCGCGATGCTGGTACCCACCCTGTGGCGCGGGGGCACGGTGATCCTGCAGCGGGGATTCGACGCCGGCAAGTACATCGCGGCGCTGCAGGAACACCGCGCCACGTTCAGCTTCCTGGTGCCGACCATGATCTACGCCATCCTGGACCACCCCCACAGCAAGACGGCGGACTTCTCGTCGCTGCGCCTGCTGTCGTATGGCGCCTCGCCCATGGCGCCGGCGCGCATCGCCGAGGCCATGCGCGTGTTCGGCCCGGTGCTGGTGCAAAGCTACGGGCAGACGGAAAGTCCCAGCAATATCCTGTTCCTGTCCCAGGAAGACCACGCGCGCACCGACGTCAATACCCTGGGGGCGGCCGGCATGCCGTATCCGGGCGTTACGGTCGAGCTGCTGGACGACCAGGACCGGCCGGTCGAGCCCGGCCAGATCGGCGAGCTGTGCGTGCGCAGCCCGCTGGTCATGGAAGGTTACTGGAAGCAGCCCGAACTGACCGCCGAGGCATTGCGCAATGGCTGGCTGCACACCGGCGACATGGCTTATCGCGACCCGCACGGGTACTACTTCCTGGTCGACCGCAAGAAAGACATGATCATTTCGGGCGGCTTCAACGTGTACCCGAAAGAAGTGGAGAACGCGCTGGCCGCGCATCCCGCGGTGGCGGCCGCGGCGGTGATCGGCGTGCCCGACGATAAATGGGGCGAGGCCGTCAAGGCGGTGGTGGTGTTGCGCGCCGATGCCGCGGCCAGCGAAGACGAACTGAAGGCGGCAGTGCGCGAGGCCAAGGGGCCCGTCAGTACGCCGAAGTCGATCGATTTCGTCGCCGCGCTGCCCCTGACCACGCTGGGCAAGCCCGACAAGAACCAATTGCGCGCTCGCTATTGGGGCGACCGCGCCCGCAAGATCAACTGATGCAAGGAGGAAGGCACGCAATGAGCGAAATCATCCAACCCGCCAGCCGGTCGCTGGACGGCCGCGTGGCCATTGTGACAGGCGCCGGTTCGCGCGACGAAGGCATCGGCAACGGCCGCGCCGCGGCCATCCTGCTGGCGCGCGACGGCGCGCGCGTGACCCTGATCGACACCGTGCAGGACTGGGCCGAGACGACGCGCCGCATGATCGAGGCCGAAGGCGGCCAGGCGCTGGTCGTGCCGTGCGATGTCGGCGTTGACGAGCAATGCGCGCGGGCGGTGCGGCAGGTGCTGGACCAATGGGGGCGCGTGGATATCCTGGTCAACAACGTCGGCATCGGGGGGCCGGCGGGCAGCGCGGTAGACCTGGACCTGCAGGAATGGGATCGCGCCCTGCGGATCAACGTCACCTCGATGATGCTGATGGCGCGCCACTGCATTCCGGCGATGCGCGCGCAAGGGCGAGGCGCGATCGTCAACGTCGCCTCGGTGGCCGGCCTGATGGGCGGACATCCCAATCTGCTGTATCCGACGTCGAAGGGCGCCGTGGTCAACATGACGCGCGCCATGGCAGCGCACCACGGCGAAGAAGGCATCCGCGTGAATTGCGTCGCGCCGGGCATGGTCTATACGCCGATGGTGTACGCCCGGGGGATGTCGGACGAAAAGCGCGAGATCCGCCGCAAGCGGTCGTTGCTGGGCACCGAGGGCAACGGCTGGGACGTCGGGCACGCGATCCGCTATCTGGCCGGCGACGAGGCACGCTGGGTCACGGGCGTGGTGTTCCCCGTAGATGCCGGCACGACCGCGGGCCGGCATTCGTATCGATAAAACAGCGTCATCCGCACAGGAGCATCAACATGAACAGATGGAGCACAACCATCGCCGCGGCGGCCGTCTCGGCCGCCGCCCTGCTGGCCGCCGCGCCCGCGTCCGCGCAGGACTACCCGAGTCGCAGTCTCACCCTGGTCGTGCCGTTCGCGGCGGCCGGTATTTCCGACAATCAGTCGCGCCTGCTGGCCCGCAAACTGGCCGACGATCTGGGGCAGCCGGTGGTGGTGGAAAACCGTCCCGGCGCCAGCGGCATGATCGGCGCCGAAGCCGTGGCGCATGCCAAGCCGGATGGCTACACGCTGCTGTACGGCACGCACGGTACCCAGGCGGCCAACCTGGCGCTGTTCGACAACCTGCGCATCGATCCCGCTCGAGACCTGCGCGCGGTGCATTCGCTGTTCCGTCAGTCGACCGTCCTGGTGGCCAACGCCGCCACGCCCTACCACAGCCTGCAGGACCTGGTGCAGGCGGCCCGCCAGCGTCCGGGAACGGTCAATTACGCTTCGGCCGGCTCGGGCACCCAGACCCACCTGGCGGCCGCGCGGCTGCAGTCGGCCGCGGGCATCACCCTGACCCACATTCCCTACAAGGGCGCCGGTCCGGCGCTGGCCGACGTGCTGGCCGGCAATGTCGAGATCATGTTCAGTTATCCCGAATCGGTCGGCCAGCACATCCAGGCAGGCAAGCTGCGGGCCCTGGCCGTGGCGGGCAAGAGCCGCCTGGACGCCATGCCCGACGTGCCCACCATGGCCGAAGCGGGATATCCCGATGCCGCCCTGGAAGGATGGTCCGGCGTGTTCGTGCCGGCCGGCACGCCTGACGCCGTCGTGGCCAGGCTGGCCGCCGCCATCGAGCGCGCGACCGAAGCGCCCGACGTGGTGGCTTCGATGGCCGCCATCGGTAGCTTTCCCATGGGGCTGTCCGATGCCGATTTCCAGCGCTTCGCCGAACAGGAAGTGCCGCGCTGGAAAGACGTGGTGCGGCAATCCGGCGCGCGGCTCGAATAAGCGGGCCGCCCATTACTTGAAGAGGAAGGCGCATGTTCAAGAGCAATATCGGTGGCGGCGATGCCGATCACATCACTATCCGCGGCTACGACTTGGTGGATGACCTGATCGACAAGCGCGATTTCGTCGATGTGCTGTGTCTGACCGTGCTGGGGCGCTTCCCGGACGCCAACCAGCGCCGCATGATCAATATGTTCCTGGTGACGGCGGCCGATCATGGCTTGACGCCGAGCGCGCTGGCCACGCGGCTGACCCTGCATGGCGCGCCGGAGTCGATGCAGGGCGCGGTGGCGGCCGGCCTGCTGGGCGCCGGCAGCCGCTTCCTGGGCGTGGTCGAGTATGCCGCGCGGTTCCTGCAGCAGGCGGCCGCCGACTTCGACGGCCCGGACGACGATGACGCGGCGCGCGAGGCCCATGCCCAGCGCATCGTGACGCGCGAACGCGAAGCGCGGCGCCGCATTCCGGGCATCGGCCATCCCATCCACGTCGAGGCCGACCCGCGTTGCAGGAAGATACTGGCGGTGGCCGCGGACTGCGGCTATTACGGCAGGCACTGCCGCTATGCGCTGGCCCTGGCCGACGCGGCCACGCGGGTGTTCGGCAAGCCGGTGCCGCTGAATGCCACCGGGGCCAAGGCCGCGGTACTGCTGGACATGGACCTTGCACCGGAATTCGGCAAGGGGCTGACGCTGATCGGACGCGTGGCGGGGCTGATCGCCCACATCATGGAAGAGCGCGAGCAACCCATTTCGCAGGCTGTGTGGGACGCCGCCAGCGGGAACGCCGCTGGACACTGAGCCCGCGGGATTCGCGGGTAGAATTCCCGCATGCATTGTCCCGCCCTTGCCAGCTGCCGACCGTCGCTTGCCCGTTGGGCGGGCGCGACGCTGCTGGCGCTGCTGGCCGGCTGCGCCACCCGGATCCCCGAGGAACCCACCCGCGGGGCCGATGCCATACGCGCCGACCTGCGCCGGCTGCTGCCGGCCGGCGTACCGGACCGTGACGGCTGGGCGCGCGACATTGCCGTGGCCTTTACCGCCCAGGGCCTGGACTCCAGCCGCGGCAACCTGTGCGCCGTGGTGGCCGTCACCGAGCAGGAATCGTCGTTCCAGGCGGACCCGGCGGTGGCGGGGCTGCCGCGCATCGCGCGGCGCGAAATCGAGCGCCGCACCCAGGCCATGCACGTGCCGGCTTTCCTGGTGAACGCGGCGCTGAACGTCGAGTCGCCTGGCGGCAAGACCTACAACCAGCGGCTGGACACGGTGCGCACCGAGCGGCAGCTGAGCGAGATCTTCGAGGACTTCATCGGCATGGTGCCGATGGGCCGGCAGTTGTTCGGCGGCTTGAATCCGGTGCATACCGGCGGGCCGATGCAGGTCAGCATCGCTTTCGCCCAATCCCATGCCCAGGACTACCCGTATGCCGTCGAAGACTCGATCCGCCGGGAAGTCTTCACGCGGCGCGGGGGCATGTACTTCGGCATCGCGCATTTGCTGGGGTATCCGGCGAACTACGATTCGGTGCAGTATCGCTTCGCCGATTTCAACGCCGGTTGGTACGCCAGCCGCAATGCCGCGTTCCAGGCGGCGGTGAGCCGCCTGTCGGGCATCGAGCTGGCCCTGGATGGCGACTTGCTGATACGCGGGGCCATCGAGCCCAGCCGCACCGAGCGGGCGGTGCGGGCGATCCGGCGGCGGCTGGACATCAACGAGGCCCGCATCCGGCCGGCGCTGGAAAAGGGCGACAGCCTGGCGTTCGAAGACACCGACCTGTACCGGCGCGTGTTCGAGCTGGCCGACCGCGATGCCGGCCGGCCGCTGCCGCGCGCCGTGCTGCCCGGCATCAAGCTGCAAAGTCCCAAGATCACCCGCAACCTGACCACCGCCTGGTTCGCCAACCGGGTGCACGACCGCTGGAAGCGCTGCATGGCGCGCTAGCTGCCGGGGGCGGGCGGGGTATCGGCGGGCCGCGTCCAGACGGCAAACCGCGCGTTGTCGGTGCTGCCCATGGCGATCAGCATGGCCATGTGGTCGAAGCCGGGCAGGGCCGTCAGGGCGTCGATCACGGCCTGGCTGCCGACGGCGCTTTGCGGGAAGGCACAGTCGGGCACGCTATTTGCGTCCTGGTGCAACTGCCACCAGCAATCGTCGCCGAACGGACCGGTGTCGTTGGTTTCGATCACGATGGCATGCAGGTGCGCCAGCATGGCGGTGTACAGGTCGCCCTCGGGGTGAACGGCGACGATGCGGTCGTCTTGCAGGCGTACTTGCCAGCGCCAGCGGTTGCGTATGGCGGTGGCACGGCGGCGCAGCCAGGCCAGCCAGCGCGATGGCGTTGCGCGGCCAGGACGATCTGCCGTATGTTGAAAGGGGTTCACCCGAAGAATTATGCGCCAGCCCGCGCTGCCTGTAGGGCTGGATGGAGTGCCATGCTGAAGAATACGGATCCTGCATCGACGCCCGCCCCACCGTCCGACGGCGGGCAGGATCCGCCCGTGCCGCAGCCGGGCCGCACCGCCCTGTTCCTGGACCTGGACGGCACCCTGGCCGAGATCCGGCCCGACCCCGACCTGGTGGCGATTCCGCATGCCACGCTGGATACCCTGCGCCAGTTGCAGGGCTTGCTGGATGGCGCGCTGGCGATCGTGTCCGGGCGTCCCGGCGCCGAGGTGGATCGGCTGCTGCGCCCGTTGGTCCTGCCTTACGCGGCCAGCCACGGCGCCGAGCGGCGCGACCGCGACGGCGTCGTGACGCGGGCGCCCGCCGTGGCCAGCCTGCCGGCCGCGCACGCGGCACTGCGGGACCAGGTGGCCGATTGGCCGGGTGTCTGGATCGAGACCAAGGGCCATGGCCTGGCCGTGCACTTCCGCGCGGCGCCCGGCTTCGGCCCGCGGGTCGAGGCGGCGGTGCGCGCGACGGCGGCCCGCCATGCGCCGGATTTCGACGTGCAGCCGGGCAAGATGGTGTTCGAGCTGCGGCCGCACGGTTTCGACAAGGGGGGCGCCCTGCGCGCCTTCATGCAGGCCGAGCCGTTCGCGGGCCGCTTGCCGGTGATGATCGGCGACGACCTGACCGACGAGGCCGCTTTCATCGCGGCGCGCCAGGCGGGCGGCTACGGCGTCAAGATCGGCGCCGGCCCCAGTGCGGCCCCGTGGCGGCTGGACGGCCCGCGGGCCCTGGCGGGCTGGCTGCGGCAGCTGGCGCGGGCGGCCCTCGCATCCGCCAAGTACAAGGAGCATCCATGAGCCGATTGATCGTGATATCGAACCGAGTGGCCATGCCGACTGGCGAAAAACCGCCCGGCGGCCTGGCGGTGGGCGTGCACGATGCGCTGCGTGACACGGGCGGCATCTGGCTGGGATGGAACGGCGAGATTGCCGATGCCGGCACCATGGCCGACGCCGGCGCGGGCAACCTCATGTCCACCACCACGCGCGACAACATCACTTACGCCACGTTCGCGCTGGCCAAGCAGGACTACGACCGCTTCTACCGCAATTTCTCGAACGCGGTGCTGTGGCCGGTGTTTCACTACCGGCCCGACCTCAGCCGCTACCGGCGGGCCGACTACGAAGGCTACCTGCAGGTCAACCGCGATTTCGTGCGCCGGCTGGCGCCCTTGCTGCGGCCCGACGACGTGATCTGGGTGCACGACTATCACCTGCTGCCGCTGGGGGCGTACTGCCGCGAGCGGGGCATACGCAACCGCATCGGCTTTTTCCTGCACATTCCGTTTCCCGCCACGGAAGTGTTCAGGACTATTCCGCCGCACCAGGCGCTGGCGCACGCCATGTGCGCCTACGACGTGGTGGGGTTCCAGACGGCGTCCGACGCGCGCGCCTTCGGCGATTACTGCGTGCAGTGCCTGGGCGCCGAGCGCGAGGCCAGCGGCTTGCGCACGGCCGAGCGCGGGGTGCGGGTGGGCACCTATCCCATCGGCATCGATGTGGACGACGTGGCCGCCATGGCGCGCGAGAAGCGCTCGCGCCAGGTGGCGGCGCTGAAGTCGGGGCTGGCCGACCGCAAGCTGGTCATCAGCGTCGATCGCCTGGACTACAGCAAGGGCCTGCTGGAACGCTTCGCCGCGTTCGAGCAGTTGCTGGAAATCGAGCCGGTGCATCGCGGGCGCGTGTCGTTCGTGCAGCTGGCGCCGCCGTCGCGCTCTGACGTGCAGGGCTATCGCGAGATCCGCCGCGAACTGGACCGCGCCGCCGGACGCATCAATGGCAAATGGGGCGAGCTGGGCTGGATGCCGCTGCGCTACATCAACCGCGCCTACGAGCGCGCCACGCTGATGCCGCTGCTGCGCGCGTCGCAAGTGGGCCTGGTGACGCCCCTGCGCGACGGCATGAACCTGGTGGCGAAGGAATACATGGCGGCGCAGCCGCCGGACGACCCCGGCGTGCTGGTGCTGTCGCAGTTCGCCGGGGCGGCCCGCGAAATGGAAGACGGCGCGCTGATCGTCAACCCGTACGACACCGAGGACATGGCCCGCGCGATCAGCCGCGCCTTGCAGATGCCGCTGGCCGAGCGCATCGACCGCCATCGCCAGCTGCTGCAGGGCCTGCGATTGCATGACCTGGCGGCATGGAAGGACCGCTTCCTGGCCGACCTGCGCGGCACCGCGGCGCCCACCGCCAACGAGCCGCCCGCGCTGCCGGCATAGGCGCCCCGGCCGCGGCCGGGCATTGCCAGTGCCGGCGTTTCGCCGTACCGTAGGCGACGCCGGGCGCGGGGCGCTTCCGTCCGCCGTGCCGCGGCGGGGAGACAACCATCATGAAAAACACCATAAGCCGCCATGCCCTGGCCGGGCTGGCGTGCCTGATGCTGGCCACCGCCGGCGCGGCCCGCGCCAACGACGCCCACGGGGTCAAGATCGGCGTGCTGACCGACATGGCCGGCGTCACCGCCGATGCCACCGGCAAGGGGTCGGTCGAAGCGGCCCGCATGGCCATCGAGGAAGTCGGCGGCAAGGTGCTGGGCAAGCCGGTGACCCTGGTGGTGGGCGATCACCAGCACAAGCCCGATATCGGCAGCAGCATGGCGCGCCAGTGGTACGACGCCGACGGCGTCGACGTGATCGTGGACGTGCCGAATTCCGCCGTGGCGCTGGCGGTGCAGGCGGTGGCGCGCGAAAAACAGAAGCTGGTGATCTTTTCCAGCCCGGGTACCACCGCGCTGACGCAGGCGCAATGCTCGCCCTATGGCGTGCAATGGACCTATACCACTTACGCGCTGTCGCGCGGCACGGCCAACGCCGTGGTGCAGGAAGGCAACAAGACCTGGTTCATCCTGGCGTCGGATTACGCGTTCGGCAAGCAGCTGGCGGCCGATACCACGGCGGTGGTCACCGCCAACGGCGGCAAGGTGGTGGGCACGGTGTTCCATCCCCTGAACGCCTCGGACTTCGCGTCCTTCCTGCTGCAGGCGCAGGCGTCGAAGGCGCAGATCGTGGCGGTGGCCAATGCCGGCGGCGACACCATCATGGCCATCAAGCAGGCCGCCGAGTTCGGCGTGGGGCAGGGCGACCAGAAACTGGCGGCGATGCTGTTGCTGTTGACTGACGTGCACAGCCTGGGCCTGAAAGCGGCGCAGTCGACTTACCTGACCGTGCCGTCGTACTGGGACATGAACGACGGCACGCGCGCGTTCACCAGGCAGTTCGAGGCGCGCGTCGGGCACCCGCCCACCTTCCTGCAGGCGGGCGTGTACGGGTCGGTGCGCCACTACCTGAAGTCGGTGCAGGCGGCCGGCACCACCGACAGCCAGGCGGTGATGGCCAAGATGAAGGCGCTGCCGATCGACGATGCCTTCAGCCTGAACGCCCATATCCGCGCCGACGGGCTGGTGGTGCGCGACATGCTGCTGGCCCAGGTCAAGGCGCCCGCGCAATCGAAGCAGCCCTGGGACTATTACCGGGTGGTGCGCACCATCCCCGGGCAGGCGCTGGCCTGGCCGCTGGCCGACAGCCAGTGCCCGCGGGCCAAGCCATGACGCGGGCGCTGGAACTGGCCGACTTCGGCAGCTTCTTCGCCGGCGGCCGGCCGGTGCGGGTGGCGGGCGAGCCCGCCCGCACCGTGGCCTTCACGCGGACGGCGTCGTTGCCGTACGACCCCAACGGCCACTATCACTTCGAGCAGGCCTATGTGCAGTACTTCATCCCGGCGCGGCGCAGCCAGCCGCTGCCGCTGGTGCTGTTGCACGGCGGCGGCATGACCGGCGCCATGTGGGAAAGCACGCCGGACGGCCGGCCCGGGTGGCTGCAGCATCTGCTGCGGGCCGGGCATGCCGTGTACGTGGTCGACAACGTCGAGCGCGGCCGCGCGGGCTGGGTGCCGTTCCAGAGCGTATGGCCGCAGCCGCCCATCATCCGCAATGCCGAGGAAAGCTGGTCGCTATTCCGTTTTGGCGACGCGCGGGACTTCGCGCGGCGGCGCGCCTTCGCTAGGCAGCGTTTTCCGCTGGCGGCGTTCGACACGTTCATCCAGCATGCCGTGCCGCGCTGGCCGGACAATAACGATGCGGCGCTGCGGGCCTTGTGCGCGGTGCTGGAACGCGTCGGGCCGTGCGTGATCGTGGCGCACAGCCACGGCGGCGAGGTCGCGTTCCGTGCGCTGCACGAACAGCCCGGGCTGGTGCGCGGGCTGGTCGCCGTCGAGCCGTCGGGCTTTGCCGAGCCCGTGCGGGCGCCGGCCGTGGCGGGCAAGCCGTTCTTGTTCGTGTACGGGGATTATCTGGACGCGACGCCGCTGTGGGTGCGCCTGGCCGCCGCCGGCCGCGCATACGCCGACGCGCTGGCGCGCGAAGGCGCGCAAGTGACGGCGTGGTGGCTGGCCGAGATGGGGGTGCGCGGCAATTCGCACATGCTGATGATGGACGACAACAACGACGACCTGGCGCGGCGCGTTTCCGACTGGCTGGTCGAGGCGCGGATGGAGGCGTGAGCGGGGGGTGCCTGGGCACGGATGTCAGACACCCGTGCGGCGATGCCGGCATGCCGGCGGCGTTTCGCAAGGGTGCCAGACACCTCAGTCCAGCGGCACCAGGAACGAAGCGTCGAGCGCTTCCAGGCGGGTGATGCCCAGCATGCCCATGTTGCGGGCGACCTCGTCGTGCATCAGCTGCAGCGCGTGGCGCACGCCCGCTTCGCCGGCGACCGAGGCGGCGTAGTTGAAGGGGCGGCCGACGAACACGCCTTTCGCGCCCAGCGCCAGGGCTTTCATCGCGTCGGTGCCGCGGCGCACGCCGCTGTCGAGCATGACGGTCATGGCGCCGGCCTGGTCCATGATTTCGGGCAGCACGCGCAGCGGCGACACGGCGCCGTCGAGCTGGCGGCCGCCATGGTTGGACACGATGATGCCGTCCATGCCCAGTTCGCGCGCGCGCCGGGCATCGCCGGCGCCCAGGATGCCCTTGATCACCATGGGGCCCTGCCAGCGGCGGCGGATCTGCGCCACGTGCGTCCAGCTCAGGTGGCCGCGGTCCGAGAAATCGCGCAGCACGCGCTTGGACAGGATGGGCGCGCCGCGCGTGGCGTAGTTGTTCTCGAAATGCGGCATGCCGTGGCGGACCAGGGTGCGCAGGAACGTGCCCAGCAGCCAGCGCGGATGGCTGATGCCTTGGAACGCCAGGCCCGGCCCCGGCTTGAGCGGCGTGCTGAAGCCGGCGCGCACGTTGTTCTCGCGGTTGGCCTGCACCGGCGTGTCGACGGTCAGCACCAGGGTCCGCACTCCCGCGGCGGCCACCCGGTCGATCAGCGCGCCGATCTGCGCGTCGTCGCCGGGCAGGTAGGCCTGGAACCAGGTGCCGGGGGCGGCCTGCATGACTTCTTCCAGGCGGATCAGCGACGAGCCGCTCATGATGCAGGGCACGTTGGCCGTCTGCGCGGCGCGCGCCAGCACCACGTCGCCGCGATAGGCCGTCAGGGCAGCAATGCCCATGGGGGCAATGCCCACCGGCGAGGCATAGCGGTGGCCGAACAGCTCGACGTCCTGGCGGCGCGCCGAGACGTCCACCAGCACGCGGGTACGGAACCCGTAGCGGGCAAAGGCATGGCGGTTGTCGTGTTCGGCCTGGCGGTCTTCGACCGAGCCCGCCACATATTCGAAGATGGGGCGCGGCAGGTGCCGGCGGGCGGCGGCCTCGAAGTCGTGCAGCGACAGGAAGCGGCGCAGGCGCCGCGGCGGCGCATAGGGCGAGCGGGGCGCGGCGTCGGGCGGGCTGGTTTGGGCAGGAACGGACATGGTTTACCGGAAGCGGGACGCCCGGCGGGTCGCGGGCGGGACGAGCGCACTATATCGGCCCCTAAAGTTAGAATAAAGCGAATTTATTCTAGAAAAACAGTTCGCTTTTATTCAACAATGACGCTCAAGCAGCTCGAAGCCTTCTACTGGGCCGCCACCTGCCGCAATTTCGCGGTGGCGGCCGGCCGCCTGAATATCTCGGTGTCGTCGCTGTCCAAGCGCATCGGCGAACTGGAGTCGGCCATCGGCGCGCCGCTGTTCAACCGCGACAACCGCAGCGCCGTACTGACCCCGCTGGGCGACCGCCTGCTGGCCCACGCCCGCGATGTCCTGCACAGCGCCGAACACTTCATGCAGCGCGCCAACGACGCCCGCGCGCTGTCGGGCCGCTGCCGCTTCGGCGTGGGCGAGCTGACCTCGCTGACGTGGATGCCGCGGCTGATCTCGCTGATCCAGCGCGCCCATCCCGACCTGGCCGTCGAGCCGCATGCCAGCATGGGGCAGCTGCTGGAAACCCAACTGGAAGACGGCGAGCTGGATTTCGCCATCATTGCCGGCCCCTCGACCCGCACCGCCATTGCCTCGCACGGCATCGGCCAGGTGCAGTTCGTCTGGGTGGCGGCGCCGGCCCTGTACCCGGCCGCCTTGCCGCGGCACCCGCGCGACGTGGCGGGCCGGACCTTGATCACGCTGCCCAACAGCGCGGGCACCGTGCGCATCCTGGACGAATGGCTGGCCGGGCACGGCGTGTCCCCCGGCCGGCGCATGACCTGCGAGAACCTGGGCGCGGTGGCGGCGATGCTGAAGGAAGGCCTGGGCGTGGGCTTCCTGCCCCGGGCCTGGGCGGCCGCGCTGGTGCGGCGCGGCTACCTGGTGGCGCTGGATGCGTTGCCGCCGCTGCGGCCGCTGGCCTATACCTACCAGTGGCGCCGCGACGACACCCGGCCCCTGGTGTCGCGCCTGCGCGAACTGGCCGCGCAGGCGGCCGACTTCGACGCGCTGCCCTGCCTGATGTAGCCGGCCCGGGCCTTCAAAGCCGGCGCGCCTGTTCGCGCAGCAGGAATTTCTGGATCTTGCCGGTGGCGGTCTTCGGCAGGGGGCCGAATACGAAAGTGCGCGGCACCTTGAAGCCGGCCAGCCGTTCGCGGCAGAAGCGGGTCAGTTCCTGGTCGGCGACGCTGTGGCCTTCTTTCAGCGTTACGAATGCGCAGGGCGTCTCGCCCCATTTCGGGTCGGGCCGGGCGACGACCGCGCATTCGAGCACGCCGGGGTGCGCGTACAGCACATCCTCGACTTCGACGGTAGAGATGTTCTCGCCGCCCGAGATGACGATGTCCTTGGCGCGGTCCTTGATCTGGATGTAGCCGTCCGGATGGACCACGCCCAAGTCGCCGGTGTGGAACCAGCCGCCGGCGAACGCCTCGGCCGTGGCTTGCGGGTTTTTCAGGTAGCCCTTCATGAGCGTATTGCCGCGCATCATGATCTCGCCCACGGTGGTGCCGTCGGCCGGCACGGGCCGCAGGGTGGCCGGGTCCAGCACGCGGGCCTGCTCCATGGTGGGCTTGCGCACGCCGATCCGCGCTTTCAGCGCCGCCTGCTCGGCCAGCGGCAGGTCGTTCCAGGCCTCGTGCCAGGCGCAGCTGATCGACGGGCCGTAGCTCTCGGTCAGGCCGTACAAGTGCGTGACCTCGATGCCCAGGCCGCCCATGGCTTCGATCACGGCCGCCGGCGGCGGCGCGCCGCCGGTCAGCACCCGTACCGGATGCGCGGCCCGCCGGCGGATGTCCGGCGGGCTGTTGATCAGCATGCCCAGCACCACCGGCGCGGCGCAGAAGTAGTCGACGCGGTGGGTCTCGATGGCGTCGAAGACCGCGGCCGGTTCCACGCGGCGCAGGCAGATGTTGGTGCCGGCCAGCAGGGCGATGGTCCAGGGGAAGCTCCAGCCGTTGCAGTGGAACATCGGCAGGGTCCACAAGTAGACGGCATGCTGGCGCATGTCGCAGTCCAGCACGTTGCCCATGGCATTCAGGTAGGCGCCGCGATGGTGGTACAGCACGCCCTTGGGGTTGCCGGTGGTGCCCGACGTGTAGTTCAGGCACAACGACTGCCATTCGTCTTGCGGCCAGGCGGGCAGGGGCGCGTCGTCGCCGGCCGCCTCGAGCAGCGCCTCGTAGGTAGTGGCGCCCAGCCGCGCGCCGGGGCCGGCGTATTCCGGGTCGACGATGTCCACCACCTGGATGCGGCGGCGAGTACGGGCCAGGGCCTGTTCGATGACCGGCGCATATTCGGTGTCGGTCAGCAGCACCGTGGCTTCGCCGTGCTCCAGGATGAACGCCAGCGTGTCGGCATCGAGCCGGACATTCAGCGCGTTGAGCACCGCGCCGGCCATCGCCACGCCGAAGTGCGCTTCGTACAGCGCCGGGATGTTGGGCGCCATGACCGCCACCGTATCGCCGGGCTTCACGCCCAGGGCCGCCAGGCCGCGGGCCAGCCGGCGGCAGCGCCGGTAGGTCTGGCCCCAGGTCTGGCGCAGCGGGCCGTGCACCAGCGCGATCCGGTCGGGGTACACGCTGGCCGTGCGGGCGATGAAAGTCAGCGGCGACAGCGCCATGTGGTTGGCGTCATTGCGTTCGATGTCCCGGATGCGGTCGTGGTCGGGGGCGGTCATCGGGGTCTCCCGGGAAGTGGGGCGGACGGCGGTTCAGGCGGCGACCTGGGGCAGGTGGCGCAGCGTGGCGTTCCACAGGGATGCGGGCAGGCCGGGGTCGCGCGCCGCCAGCCGCTGCAGCAGCCGGGTGGGGGGATCGCCCGGTTGCTGCAAGTGCCAGCCATACAGGTGCGGCCCTTTCAGCATATACGCTTCGCGCAGTGCGTCCAGCGGGGCCGGGGAAACCCGGGCGGCCTGTTCGGCCAGCGGCAGCGCATTGGCGGAACAATCGACCACCAGGATCGCCGTCGGTTTCTCGAAATAATCGGCCACCCGGGCGCGGGCTTCGTCCAGCCGGCGCAGCGCCGGGGTCTGCAGCGCTTCCGGCGCCAGGCACGGCGCGACGAGCAGGTTGCCGGTATCCAGTTCGGCGATGTGCAGGTCGCTTTCCAGCCAGTCGGCGTGCACGGGGGCGCCCTTGCGGCGGAAGACCTCGGCCGCGGCCAGGCCGACGCCGCGGCCTTCGCCCGCGATCAATTGCTTGAAGAAATCCTGCTCGGCCAAGTCGCTGTCCAGGCCCTGCAGTTCCATGTCCAGCGCGTGCCGTTCGCGCAGGCACCGGGCCCGCCGTTCCAGCAGTTGTGCTTCCGCACGGCTGCGATGCTGCCCCAGCCAGGGCGCCAGCCGCGTGCCGCCGCGCTGGCCCAGGCGCTCGATGCAGCGGCGCAGGGCCTGCAGGAACAGCGTGGCGTCGGCCGCATGTTGCGACAGCGCGGGCGCCGGCGCGGGCAGCAGCAGCAGCCGGCCGGGCGGCTCGCTCAGGTAGCTTGCCAGGGGTTGGCCCCGCGGGTCTTCCAGGATGGCGGTGCCGGGCGCCGGGTCGAGCACGGCGCGGGGTTCGAAGCAGTGCGCCGCCAGCGTGAACAGGGTGCGGAAAGGTTCGCCGGCATGGCGCGGCGCCCCGGTGCCGGCGTGCGGCCGGCTGCCGACCGCGCGGGGCATGAGCGGGTCCCACCAGGGGTAGGGCAGGATTTCTTGCAGGGTATGCACGCCCAAGGCGCGCGGGGCGGGCACCAGCACCACCAGCGTGCCGCCGCCGGCCAGCAGGCGCTTGAACTGGTCGCGCCAGTGGCGGCTGGTGGCCAGCAGCCATTCGGATGCGGCCGCGCCCAGCACCGGCGGGTCGTGCCGTTCGCACAGGGCGTCCAGGTGCGGGTACAGCGCGGCCGGGTCCCATATCAGCACGTCGGTGTGGTCCAGTTCCGCGGGCTGGCTGAAAGACAGCGCCGCCTTCAGGCTGGCGGGCGGCGCCGCCAGCGCAAGATCGAGCGTCGAAATATTCATGGGTATTTCCTGCTTGACTTTCAAAATCAATATATCATAAAGTCTAGCTAACTAGACAAATATACAACTCCGCAGCCCACCGTTTCTGGCCCACCGCCATGCCCAACCCGCCAAGCGCCCAGACCGAGCCTTCCGCCAGCACCCCGATGCCGCTGGACCGGGATTCGCCGTTGCCGCTGTACGAGCAGATCAAGCGGCGCGTGCTGATGATGATCCTGAACTGGCAGCAGGAAAGCGACCGCTTCCATACCGATCACGAACTGAGCGAGCAATTCAACGTCAGCCGCATGACGGTGCGCCAGGCCATCCAGGAACTGGTCGACGAAGGCTACCTGCGCCGGGTGCGCGGGTCGGGCACGTTCGTCTGCGCGCCCAAGATCGACGAGCAGTTCAGCCCGGAAATGGACTTCATCGACCAGTGGTCGGCCCGCGGCCGGCCATTGAACCTGAAGGTGCTGCAGTGCGTGCAGGCGCCGGCCTCGCCGGCCGTGGCGCGCCAGCTGGATGTGCCGGCGGGCACGCCGGTCTGGAACATCCTGCGCCTGCGCACCGTCAAGCAGGTGCCCATCTCGATCGACTACCGCTATGTGCTGGTGTCGCGCATGCCCCGCATCGACGCGGCCGAGGTCGAGGCCGGTTCGCTGCTGGAACTGATCGGCCGCCAGATCGAGCTGGCCTACGGCAACCTGCAGATCGAGGGCGGGGCCGTGCAGCCGGAACATTCCGACTACCTGAGCCTGCTGCCCGGCGACCCGGTGCTGACGCGCCACCTGGTCTATTTCGATACGGCCGACCGGCCCGTCATGGCCGGCATATCCCATTACCGGGCCGACCAGGTGCGCTACTCGGTGCGCGTGCCGCTGCGCAACATCGTGGGCAAGGTCGACCAGGTGTCCGACTCGCTCGAATTCCGCAATCCGGCCGGCGCCGCGGGAGGATGAGCGCCAGGCCCTGGTAGTTCAAGCTGTTCGTGGAAGTTTCTGCATCCCCATTCTCGAATCAGGAATAGGAGTAGCACCATGACTTGCATGAAGAAGTTTGTGGCGTTCGCGCGCCGCGCGGCGCTGGCGCCCCTGGGGGCGGCGCTGTTGTTGGGCATGCAGCCCGCCGGCGCCCAGGAAACCCTGCGCATCGGTTCGATCCTGTCGGTGACCGGTCCGGCCGCCTTCCTGGGCGAAGACATGAAGGCCGGCATGGAAATGGCCATCGACGACATCAATGCGGCCGGCGGCATCGGCGGCAAGAAGGTCGAGTGGGTCTTCTACGACGCGGAAAGCCAGACCGCCAAGGCCATCAACGCCACCAAGCGCCTGCTGTCGCAGGACAAGGTCGACATCATCGTCGGCGGCGGCAACATGAGCGGCATCGCCATGGCCATGGTGCCGATGGTGCAGCGGGCCGAGACGCCGTTCATTTCCACCGAGGGCTCGATGCAGATCGTGATGCCGGTGGCCGAGCGCAAATACGTCTACAAGAGCACGGTCGACGACGACCAGGTCATCGACCGGGTGCTGGACTACTTCGACAAGAAGGGCATCAAGCACATCGCCCTGCTGGCCGACAGCAGCGGCTTCGGCCAGAGCGCGGTCGAGCAGATGAAGCGGCTGTCGGCCAAGCGCGGCATCGAGGTCGGCTACGAATCGTTCAACCCCGCCGACACCGACCTGACGCCGCAGCTCACGCGCATCAAGAACTCGCCGGCGCAGGCCATCATCTGCTGGACGGTAACGCCGGCCGGCGTGGTGTTCATCAAGCAGGCGCAGCAGCTGGGGCTGGACAAGCTGACGCTGGTGCACAGCTACGGCTTCGTCGACCAGCGCTACATGAAACTGGCGGGGGATTCGGTGGGCGACCTGCTGCTGGTCAGCGTCAAGTTCCCGGTGGGCCAGGACCTGCCCGACGCCGACCCCATCAAGACGCGCATCATGGACCTGACCCGGCGGTTCGAGGCCCGCTACCAGCGCAAGCCCAACCAGTTCGTGGCGCAGACCTACGACGCCATCATGCTGGCCCGCGCCGCCATGGAAAAGGGCGGCAAGGACAAGGAAAAGATCCGCGCGGCGCTGGCCGGCATCACCGGCTTCCAGGGCGTGGGCGGCGTCTTCAACTTCTCGGCCGAGCACCATTCCGGGCTGGCCAAGGGCGACATCGTCATGCTGGGCTACCGCGACGGCCAGTTCCGCCTGGCGGACTACAAGTAGGCAGCAGGCACCCGAAAACCGCATCGAGCGCCGCGCAGGCGCCGTCATCAGGGAGTGCAGTCATGAACGCAGCGTACGCCGAGCCGCATACGATCCTGGACGACCCGGAAAGCATTTTTCCGCTGGACCTGGACACGCGGATTCCCAAGATCCGCGATCTTTACCACCTGGCCACGGCCAAGCAATGGGATCCGCGCACCGATATCGACTGGCATCTGTTCGACGCGTCGCAGTACACGCCCGAGCAGCGCTATGCGGCGCGCCAGTACTGGAGCCGCCGCGCCTGGAGCGAATACGGCGCCATTTCCGAAAGCCCGGCGCTGCAGATCCGCTTCTGCCACGACAAGTGCGAACCCGACCTGCGCCTGTTCTTCACCATCCGCTCGCAGGAGGAAAGCCGCCACGCGGAAGCGTGCTACCGCATGGCCGAGGCATTGGGCGGCTATATGGAGCAGCCCGCCCAGGCGGACTACCAGGGCTCGGTGGCCACGCACGGCGTGCGCAAGATGGCGCTCGACCCCGGGATGTCGATCGAGGCGATCCTGGCGGCGCTGGTGTGCGCGGCCGAGGAAATCGCCTTCGACGTGTTCCGCCACCTGGTCGAGATCACCCGGGATCCGGTCGCCAAGCAGATCTGCACGCGCATCATGCGCGACGAGGTCAGGCACTGCGCGTTCGGCTGGCGCTTCCTGGACCACCGCATCCCGCAGATGTCCGACAGCGAAATCAAGGTCGTGGAAAACGCGGTCATCACCATGATGGAAAAGGTGGAGCTCAACGGCTACCACAGCGCCTGGCTGGCGCCGGACAACCCCGCATCCCGGGCCGAGATGGAAGTGGACCGCATCACCTGGGAAGCCGGGCTGGGCTCGACGGTGGAAGAACTCGAGAAGCCGCTGTTCGTGGACACGGTGCAGCGCGTGCGGCGCCAGATGGCGCCCTGGGGCGTGAACCTGCCGGTGCTGCATCACCCCAAGATCGGCGAATTCTAGTCCGGAGACCCACCATGAATGCATCCGCCACCCGGATTCCGGTCGAGCGCCGCTTTCCGCTGACGCTGCGGCAGTCCATCACGTCCATTCGCGAACTGTACGAGACCGGCAAGCAGAAGCGCTGGGTACCGGAAACCGATATCCCCTGGGCCGCGTTCGATGCCGGCTCGCTCGATGCCCCGGTTCGCGAGGCCGCGCGCCTGACCTGGAGCCGCCGCGCCTGGGTCGAGTACGCGGGCCTGAGCGAGACGCCCGCGCTGCTGGTGCGCCTGTGCCTGGAAAGCGGCCGCGAGTCCGACCCGAAGTACTTCCTGACAGTGCGCAATACCGAAGAAGCCTGGCAGATCGAGTGCTATCACCGCTATGCCACCCTGCTGGGCGGCTACGTGAACCGGCCGCCCGATCCGCGGCGCGAGGCGGTGTTCAACCAGTGCCGCCATCGCCAGGTGCTGGACGCCGGCTGCAATGCCGATGCCTTCTTCACGGCGCACGCCGCGGTCGAGGACGGCCTGGAACTGGCGCTGTACCAGGCGTACCTGGCCAACGCCGCCGAGCCGGTCGCGCGGCGCATCCTGGAGCAAAGCGTGCAGGCCAAGGAACGCCACGCCACCTTCGGCTGGCTGTACGTCGCCGAGCGCGCCGCGCAGTGGTCGGACGCCGACCGCGCGGCGGTGGCCGACGCGGTGGCGCGCTACCTGGACGAAGTCGAGCTGGGCGGCTACCACTGCCCCTGGCTGGCCGACCCCGGCGGCGCCGAAAGCCGCGCGCTGGAGCTGACGGCGCAGGCCGGGCTGGGCGCGGTGTCCTGCGCGCAAGAACAGGAGGTCCTGCAGGCCTACCTGGAAACCGTGCAGCGGCGCCTGGGCGATTTCGGCGTCGAACTGCCCGCCACCGCGCTGGCCGCGCGGCGGTCGGACTGAGCGCGCGCCGGAGCTGCCCATGGACATGTCCGCGCAAATCGTCCAGCTGCTGGTGGCCGGCCTGACCGTCGGCAGCATCTACGCCATCGTGGCGGTAGGGTTCAACGTCATTTTCAAGAGCACCGACGCGATCAACTTCGCCCAGGGCGAGTGGGTCATGATGGGCGGGATGGTGGCGGCGGCCTGTTATGCGGTGGGCCAGCTGCCGCTATGGCTGTCGTGCGTGGCCGCGGTGCTGCTGGTGGCGCTGGCGGGCGGGCTATCCGAGCGCCTGGTCATCCACCCCTTGAAAAAACCCGCGCCGCTGCTGGTGACGCTGCTGAGCATCGGGCTGGCGATCTGCACCAAGAGCCTGGTGATGCTGGGCCTGGGCAAGACGCCGACGGGGTACCCGGCGTTCTCCGGCGACGCGCCGCTGTCGCTGGCCGGCGCGCAGATCCCGCCGCAGAGCTTCTGGGTAATGGGCGTGGCGCTGGTGTTCATGCTGGCCACGCACGGCTTCTTCGAGCGCACGCTGCTGGGCAAGACGCTGCGGGCCACCGCGATCGACCGCGACGCCGCCGCGCTGGTGGGCATCAACGTGCGGCGTTCCGTGACGGTGGCCTTCGTGCTGGCCGCGCTGGCGGGCGGTATCGCCGGCGTCATCATCACGCCCTTGACCCTGACGTCGTACGACCACGGCACCATGCTGGGCTTCAAGGGTTTCAGCGCCGCCATGCTGGGCGGCCTGGGCAGCCTGCAGGGCGCGCTGCTGGGGGGGCTGCTGCTGGGCGTGGTCGAGGCGCTGGCCGGCGGGCTGCTGTCGTCGCATTTCAAGGATGCGATCTCGTTCATCCTGCTGTTGCTGGTGCTGTTCTACCGGCCCCAGGGACTGCTGGGCAAGGCCGAGATCGACAAGGTCTGAGCGGCGCAACGCGGCGGCCGGGCGCGAGCCCGCCGAACCCGGCCACCTATCAAGGGGATACTGATGAATCCAGCCAACCTGTCGTCCGCCGCCGCTGCCGGCGGCGGCACGCGCGACCGCCGCATCCTGGCGGTATTGTGGGGCGCGTTCCTGCTGTTTCCGCTGGTGGCGCCCAACAGCTACGTCGTGGGCATGGCAGTGACGTTCTGCATCAACCTGATGCTGATCGCCAGCCTGAACCTGCTGATGGGCTATTGCGGCCAGATATCCATGTGCCAGGGCGGGTTCTTCGGCCTGGGCGCCTATGCCAGCGGGGTGCTGTCGGCCAAGTACGGCGTGCCGGCGCTGCTGGGCATTCCGGCGGCGCTGCTGCTGGCCAGCGCCGCCGCGCTGCTGATCGCGCTGCCCGTGCTGCGCCTGCGCGGACACTACCTGGCGATGGCCACGCTGGGGTTCAACGCGATCCTGTCGGTGCTGTTCGTGGAACTGGTCGACCTGACCGGCGGACCCAACGGCCTGTCGGGGGTCGAGCCGATCACGGTGGCCGGGTTCGCCATCGACACCGACCGGCGCTTCTTCTACCTGGTCTGGGCGGCCAGCCTGCTGCTGATGTGGGCGCTGCTGAACCTGACGCGCTCGCGCGTGGGCCGGGCCATGATCAGCGTGGCCGGCAGCGAGGTGGGGGCGGCCAGCCTGGGCATCAACGCCTACGCCCTGAAGGTGTCGATCTTTGTGCTGTGCGCGGCGGTGGCGTCGCTGGCCGGCACCTTCTATGTGCACTTCAACCAGTTCGCCTCGCCCGAGACCTTCAATTTCTTCATCTCGGTGCTGCTGGTGGTCATGGTGGCGGTGGGCGGCTGGGGCAAATACTGGGGGCCGCTGTTCGGCGCGCTGGTCTTTACGCTGGTGCCCGAGCTGCTGCGGGCCTTCCACGACGTCGAGCTGTTCCTGTTCGGCGTCAGCATGATCGTGGTGCTCATGTTCTTCCCCGGCGGGCTGGCGGGCATGGCACAGCGCCTGTGCCAGCGCCGCGCGCCCCGGGCCGCGCCGGCGTCCGGCATCGCGCCGAAGGGCAAGGTGCGCCATGGCTGATCCCGGTTTCCTGTCGGTGCGCGACCTGGGCATCAACTTCGGCGGCCTGGCCGCGCTGGCCGACCTGTCGTTCGACCTGCGGCAGGGGCAGATCAAGGGCTTGATCGGGCCGAACGGCGCGGGCAAGAGCACGCTGTTCAACATCGTCGCGGGGCTGCTGCGGCCGGGCGGCGGCGACGTGATGTTCCGCGGCAAGTCGATCCAGGGGCTGCCGCCGCACCAGCGCGTGCGGCTGGGCATCGCCCGCACCTTCCAGAACCTGCAGGTCTTCAAGGACCTGACCGTGCTGGAAAACGTCATGGTGGGGTGCCATGCGCGCTTCCGTGCGGGCCTGTGGGCCTGCCTGGCCCGCACGCCGGCCCAGCGGCGCGACGAGGCCGCGATGCGCGACATCGCCATGCAGCGGCTCGAACAACTGCACCTGGGACGCCAGGCCGACGTGCTGGCCGGCGACCTGAGTTTCGGCCAGGCGAAGATCCTGGAAATGGCGCGCGCGCTGGCGGCCGACCCCGCCCTGCTGCTGCTGGACGAGCCGGTGGCCGGCGTGCCCCACGCCGAAGTCGCGCAGGTGGCGCAAGTGATACGCGAAGTCAACGCCAGCGGCGTCAGCGTGCTGCTGGTCGAGCACAACATGAGCTTTGTCATGCAGCTGTGCGACGACATCCTGGTGCTGAACTATGGCCGCAAGATCGCCGAGGGCAGCGCGGACGCCGTGCGCGCCGACCCGCTGGTGCTGAAGGCCTACCTCGGGGAGGACATGCCCGATGCTTGAGATCGCCAATCTGTTTGCCTCCTATGGCACCAACGACGTGCTGCGCGACACCAGCATGCAAATTCCGGCGCGGCAGATCGGCTGCCTGCTGGGCGCCAACGGCGCCGGCAAGACCACGGTGATGCGCAGCCTCAGCGGCCTGCTGCGGCCGTTGCGGGGCAGCATCCGTTTCGAGGGCGAGCCGATCGAGTCGCTGCCGGCCGACCGCATCGTCGACCGCGGCATCGTGCTGGTGCCCGAGGGCCGGCGCGTATTCGCCCCGCTGTCGGTCAGCGAGAACCTGGAGATGGGCGGGTACAAGCTGCTGAAGCGGCGCCGCCATGCCGAGTTCCGGCGCAACCTGGATTTCGTGCTGGACCTGTTCCCCCGCCTGGCCGAGCGGGCCCGCCAGCCCGCCGGCACGCTGTCGGGCGGCGAGCAGCAGATGGTGGCGATCGGCCGCGCGCTGATGAGCAGCCCGCGCCTGCTGATGCTGGACGAGCCCTCGATGGGGCTCGCCCCGCTGGTCGTGAAAGACATCTTCGTTTCGCTGCGGCGGCTGAAACAGGAGGGCTTGACGTTGTTCATCGCCGAACAGAACGCGCGGCTGACGCTGAGCGCGGCCGACTACGGATACGTCCTGCAGGAAGGGCGCGTTGCGTATTCGGGCCCGGCCCAGGCGCTGCGCGACGATACACGGGTACAGGCCGCCTACCTGGGCGCCTGACAGGAGACAGGTGGCGCGATGTTGCTTTCGTCCGAGGTACCGTCGATCGATCCGGAGCAGGAGGCCCAGTACAACCTGCGGGCCAGGCATCCGGAACGCGAGGATATCTACCATTCCTACGCGCACCGCAGCGCGCGCACCCGCCGGCGGCGCGAAGCCAGGCTCGATCTGCGCTTCGGGCCGAAGCCGTCGAGCGTGCTGGATCTATTCATTCCCGAACGGACGCCGTCGCCGCCGCTGCTGGTGTTCATCCACGGCGGCTACTGGCGGGCCCTGGACAAGCACGGCTTTTCCTTCATCGCCGATGCCTACCTGGACCGCGGCGTGGCCGTCGCGATGCCCAACTACACCCTGGCGCCGCGGGCCAGCGTGGCCGAGATCGTGCAGGAAGTGTGCGAGGCGGTGTCGTGGCTGACGGCGCGGGGGCCCGAGCTGGGCTACGACGCCAGCAGGATCGTGGTGTCCGGCCATTCGGCGGGGGGGCACATGGCGGCGCGCGTCATCTGCCGCGACCAGATGCCGGGGCTGTCCGGCCGCGTGCGCGGCTACGTGGGGCTGAGCGGGCTGTTCGACCTGGCTCCGCTGTTGCGCACGTCGATCAACCGCGACCTGCGCATGACCGAGAGCGAGGCCCGCGCGCTGGGCCTGTACGGCGGCGCGGCCCTGTACCGGGTGCCGATGCTGTTCGCGGCCGGGGCGCTGGAGACAGACGGGTTTCGCGGGCAGAGCCTGGATTTCTCGCAATTCTGCGCGCGGCAGGGCCACCAGGTCGAGAGCCTGATCGTGCCCCGGCGCAATCACTTCGACCTGCTGAACGATTTCTCCAGCGCGGAACACGCGCTGTTCAACAAGACGCTGGACATGCTGCTGCCCGGCAGCCGCCCGGGTCCGGCCACCCACCAGGAGACCCCGCAATGACTGCTCGTCCGCTCAATCCGCCTACCGTCTGCGCGCCGCTGGGGCCCTACAGCCAGGGTGTGCTGGCCGAGGGCCGCGGCCGCTGGCTGCACATCGCCGGCCAGGTCGGCGTGGGCGCCGACGGCGCGCTGGCGCAGGGTTTCCAGGCGCAGGCGCACGCCGCGTGGCGCAACGTTGCCGCCATGCTGCAAGCCGCCGGCATGGACGCCGGCCACCTGGTGAAAGTGGTGACGTTCGTGGTCGACGAAACCCACCTGCCTTTGCTGGGCCCGGTGCGCCTGGCCTACCTGGGCGATGCGCGCCCGGCCGCGACGCTGATCGTCGCCAAGGCGCTGGCGCGGCCCGACTGGCTGATCGAGGTCGAGGCCATCGCCTTCCGGCCCGAATGACCACGCCGCGCGGACACATGTTCGACGACCTGCGCGGCAAGCGCGCGCTGGTGACGGGCGGCTTCGGCGGCCTGGGGGCGGCATTCGCCGGCGCCCTGGCGGGCCAGGGTACGCAGGTCGTGCTGGCGGGGCGCCGGTTGCCGGCCGGCCGCCAGCGGGCGCGCCAGCTGCAAGAGCAGGGCGCGCGGGCCCACGCGATCGAGCTGGACGTTACCGCGCCCGACAGCGTGGCGTCGCTGTTCGAGCGGGCCGAACGCGCCGCCGGCGGCGCCATCGACATTGTAGTCAACAATGCCGGCGTCACGGTGACGCGGCCCGCGCTGGACTACACCGAAGCCGACTGGGCCGGGGTCATCGACGTCAACCTGAACGGCGCCTGGCGCGTCGTGCAAGCGGCCGGCCGCCACATGCGGGCGCACGGCGGCGGCAGCATCGTGAATATCGCTTCTATCCTGGGCGAACGGGTGGCCCAGCAGGTGCCGGCCTATGTCGCCTCGAAAGCGGCGCTGATCCGCCTGACACAGGCCCTGGCGCTGGAATGGGCGCGCCACGGCATCCGCGTCAACGCGCTGGCGCCGGGCTACATCGAGACCGACCTGAACCGCGAGTTCTTCGCCAGCGAGGCCGGACAGGCGCTCGTCAAGCGCGTGCCGCAGCGCCGGCTGGGCCGCGCCGACGAGTTGTTCGGCCCCTTGCTGCTGCTGGCTTCCGATGCGTCGTCGTTCATGACGGGGGCCGTCCTGGCCGTCGATGGCGGACATCTTTCTTCCACGCTCTGATCCCGGAACCCCGACATGGATTTTCGCCTGACGCCAGACATCGAAGACTATCGCCAGCGCATCAAGGCGTTCGTGGCCGAGCACCTGCTGCCGCTGGAGGCCGACCCCGCCGCCTATGACGAGCACGAGAACATCCGCGAAGCGGTGTTGCAGCCGTTGCGCCGCCGCGCGCGCGAACAGGGGCTGTGGGCCCTGCAGATGCCGCGCGAGCGCGGCGGGCAGGGGTTGAGCCGGGTCGGCATGGCGGCCTGCTACGAAGAAATGAACCTGTCGATCTTCGGCCCGGTGGTATTCAACAGCGCCGCGCCCGACGACGGCAACATGATGGTGCTGGAGAAAGTCGCCACCGAGGCCCAGAAGGCGCGCTGGCTGCAACCCATTGTCGACGGCCGGGTCCGCTCGTCGTTCGCCATG
>Ga0182737_1000115_pt1 | contig 153398 bp, 160 predicted proteins | sample eDN5th30CBELigOP_FD_128878 | JGI IMG/M metagenome (GOLD analysis project Ga0182737, IMG submission 128878) | Enriched Organic Plus compost microbial communities from Emeryville, California, USA - eDNA 5th pass 30_C BE-Lig OP (version 2) (version 2) ... | reverse complement strand
GGGGTCGGCGGCGAGGATGTTCGGATCGTCGGCCAGCGCCATCACGGTGAGCACCGAGACGAGCATGTCGGGGGCGGCGAGGCAGCGGGTGGCCATCTCGCGCACGGTCACGTCGGCGCCGGGGCGGATGTACGAATTGAACGACACGTCGGGGTAGATCTCGCTGTAGCCCGAGATGACGTACGAGGCGAACACGCTGCCGCCGGTGACCTCGGGCAGCCGCTGCACGAGCGCGGTGAGGTCGCTGGCCGGGGCCAGCGCGACGGTGCCCGACAGGGGCACGTCAGGCGCGTAGTCGTCGGCGATCGCGGCCGACCAGAGGGCGGCGCCGCCGCCCTGCGAATGCCCCCACGCGACGGTGACGTCGCTGAGGTCGGCGGCGTTCAGCTCGCGGGCGGCGCGCACGGCGTCGAGTTCGGCGCGGGCGCTGTCCTGCCCGATGAGATACGGATGCGGCCCTTCGGTGCCGAGCCCGATGTAGTCGGTGGCGACGAGAGCCCAACCGCGCTCGATCACCCGGTCGAGCACGAACATGGCGCCCGAACCGAACGGGTCGGCGGCGAGCGACGGCGCGCAGGTGCGTTCGAATCCGGTGGTGCCGTGATGCCAGGCGATGACCGGATGCTGTTCGCCGTCACCGGGTGCGACGACGATGCCGCTGGCGACCGCGGGGCTGCCGTCGCCGTGGGTGGTGGTGTAGAGGATGCGCCAGGCGATCGCCCCGCCGGGCACGTCGCGGGTGAACGGCTCGGCCCGGATGAGCGCGCCCGGCTCGTCGGGCACGGTGCGCGGGGCCGCGTAGAAGTCGTCGATCACCGGGGTGCCCTGGCGCAGCACGATCGTGGTGACCACTCCACCGGCGGCGAGCGCGACAGCGCACACGGCGGCGATCGTCCGCATCCATCGCCGCGGTGCCGTGTCGGGGCGCGGCCTCGCGGGGCGACGCGCGGCGTCGGGGCGCAGCATCCGCACGAGGGATGCCGCGCCGACGAGGGTGAGGGTGGCGCCGAAGACGACGGCGACGACGAGCAGGGTGATGTCGGGCCAGGTGATCGCGAGGATGCCGAAGGCGATGCCCGCAGCTCCCAGCAGCGCCGATGCGACGCGGCGGTCGCGGGACAGCGTGCCGCCGGCGAAGATCGCGCTGATGCCGACAGCGCCGCGCACGATGAGGGTGACGCCGACGACGATCGCGAGCGCGCGCACGGTGAGGTTGGGCAGCACGAGCACGACCACGCCGGTGACGATGAGCGCGGCCGAGAGCACCATGCGCATCCGGTCGCCGCGCTGTCCGGGCAGCAGCAGCTCGAGCAGCCCGCCGAGCACGAGGCCGGCCCCGATGAGCAGGGCGAGCGCGTCGAGGGCGGTGGTGGGGCGCAGCACCAGCACGATGCCGACGATGACCGAGGCGATCGCGAGCACGATGACGACCGGCCTGGGCAGACGCCTCGCCAGCCGGATCACGGCGGGGTGGGAGGCGTCGGGCGCGGCCTCCCCCGGGTGCGACTCGGGTGTCACGTCGTCAGCCTAGTCAGAGAGCCGCCGGCGCCCTGTTCAGCGGCGCGCGTTGCCCGTAAGATGGGGCAACGGCAGGCGCTGGGGGGTGTATGTCGTATGGGCGGAAGGGCGCCCAGCAGATCTGGGGAGGGTTTCACCGTGCGAGGACTCGGACAGACTTTGGTGCTGACCGGCGCCGCAAGGGCCGATGAGGTGTCGGCGGCGATAAATGCTGTCGGCGATGGCGATGATCTCGGACCGCACCTGGTGCGCACGGGTGCCGTGACGGATGCTCAGGTGGCGGAGGCGGTGGCGATCGCCACCAATCACCGGTACATCGACCTGTCGAGCTACGAGCTCAACCCCGACGTGATCGCCCTCGTGCCCGGCAACCTGTGCCGCCGGTACCGGCTGATCCCGCTGCGGCTGCTGCGCAACGAGCTGACGGTGGCGATGCTCGACCCGACCGACATCATCGCGCTCGACGACGTGGCGACGCTCACCGACCTGCGGGTCACCCCGGTGGTCTGCGCGGCGGATGCTCTCGCGCAGGCGTTCGAGCGCTTCCTGCGCTCGGACGGCGAGCTGACCGACCTGTCGGCGCAGATCGGTGAGTCGTCGTCGGCATCCGACATCGTCTTCACCGAGCAGCTCGACGATCAGGATGCCGATGCGCCGACCGTGCGCTTCGTGAACCTGCTGATCACCCAGGCGATCAACGACCGTGCGAGCGACATCCACATCGAGCCGGGTGAGCACCGCCTGACGGTGCGGTTCCGCATCGACGGCGTGCTGCATGAGATGCAGAGCGCTGACCGCGGCATCCAGGACGGCGTGATCTCGCGTCTGAAGATCATGTCGTCGATCGACATCGCCGAGAAGCGCGTGCCGCAGGACGGCCGCATCTCGGTGCTGCACGAGGGCCGCTCGGTCGACCTTCGTGTGGCGACGCTGCCGACGGTGTGGGGCGAGAAGATCGTCATGCGCATCCTCGACAACACCGGCCAGGCGATGCGCATGGAGGACCTGCGGTTCTCCGAGACGAACCGCGACCGGTTCCAGACGGCGATCACCCGCCCGCACGGCATGATCCTGGTGACCGGGCCGACCGGTTCGGGCAAGTCGACCACGCTTTACACGGCGCTGCGCACGGTGGCGAACCCGCGCATCAACGTGATCACGGTGGAGGATCCGGTGGAGTACCGCATCCCGGGCATCAACCAGGTGCAGGTGAATCCGCGCGCCGGGCTCACGTTCGCGACCGCGCTGCGGTCGATCCTGCGGTCTGACCCCGACGTGGTGCTGGTGGGTGAGATCCGCGACCGCGAGACGGCGACGATCTCGGTCGAGGCGGCCCTCACGGGTCACCTCGTGCTGTCGACGCTGCACACGAACGATGCGCCGAGCGCGCTGACTCGGCTCACCGAGATCGGCACCGAGCCGTTCCTGGTGGCGACCGCGCTGAGCGCGGTCGTCGCCCAGCGCCTCGCCCGCCGGCTCTGCACGAAATGCCGCAAGCCCTTCGACGGGGATGCTCGGATGCTGCGCCAGGTGGGCATGCCGCGCCGGCTCATCACGAACGCGCAGGTGTTCACCGCGGCCGGGTGCGCGGCGTGCTCGAACACCGGCTACCGGGGTCGGGTGGCGCTGCACGAGGTGATGACCGTGACCGACGAGATCGAGCAGCGCCTGGTGGCCCGCGCGACCGGCGCCGACCTGCGCGAGCTGGCCGTCGAGCAGGGCATGGTGTCGCTGCGCGAGGACGGCTGGGAGAAGGTCGCCGACGGCATCACCACGATCGAAGAGGTGCTGCGCGTCTCGGTGTGATCCCTGCGAGGTCCCCGGGTCCGTCGCCGGGCCCGCCTCAGCCCGAGTTCGCGATGTCGCCGTACAACGTGAAGATCGGCAGGTAGAGCGAGATCACCATGCCGCCGATTATGACGCCGAGGCCGACGATGAGGATCGGCTCGATCATCGACGAGAGCTGCTCTGTGGCCGTCTCGACCTCGTCTTCGTAGAAGTCGGCGATGCTGCCGAGCATCTGCGCGAGCGTGCCCGACTCCTCGCCGACCGCGACCATCTGCGACACCATCGGCGGGAACACGGCGGCCTTCGCCAGCGGCACTCCGAACGAGCGGCCGGCGCGGATGGATTCCTGGATGTCGCGCACGGTCTGCTCGATCTTCCAGTTGTTCGACGCCTGGCCGACGATCGAGAGCGCCTGGATGATCGGCACACCGGCATCGAGCATCATCGACAGATTGCGGCTGAACCGCGCGACGGCCATCTTCGTCACGAGCGGCCCGAAGACGGGCAGCCTGAGCTTGATGGGGTCGACGATCTTGCGGTAGCCGTCGGTGTAGCGGTTGCGCATCCACCAGATCCACGCGATGAGGATGATCACGGCGAGCGCCGGCAGGATCCAGATCATGTTGTGCGAGATCGTCACGAGGATCTGCGTGGGCAACGGCAGCTCGCCGCCGAGCCCGGCGAACATGTTCTCGAACACCGGCACGATGAAGGTCACCATGACGAGCACGCCGATCAGGGCGATCACGAGCACGACGGCGGGATAGGTGGTGGCCGAGCGGATCTTGCCGTGCAGTTCGGACTGCTTCTGGTAGTTCTCGGCGACGGACTCGAGTGCGGCACCGAGGAAGCCGCCCGATTCGCCCACGCGCACGAGCGAGACCATCAGCGGCGGGAAGACGAGCGGATGCCGCTGCAGCGCGGCCGAGAACGATGAGCCGCTCTCGACATCCGCAGCCACGGTGATGAGCACGGTGCGCAGCTTCTTGTCGTTGGTCTGCTCGGCGAGCACCGCGAGAGTGCGCATGAGCGGCAGGCCGGCGTTGATGAGCGCCGACATCTGCCTTGAGAAGATCGCCAGCGTCTTCGCCGAGACGCCGCGGTTGATGCTGGGCAGGTTGATCTCGCGGTGCAGGCCGGTCTTCTCGACCGGCGCGACCCGCACCGGCATGAGGCCCTGTGCGCGCAGCTTGGCGGTGACGGCGGACTCGCTGGCGGCATCCATCGTGCCTTTGACCGTGTTGGTGCCGGTGGGGTCGACCGCCTGGTACGCCCACTCCTGCATGACGGCCATCACGACCCCCATTCTTTGAGCTGGTGGTCGACGGCGAAGTGCGTCCACGACTCGGCGTCGAAGTCGTTGGCGTGCACGGTGACGCCGTCGAGGGAGGCCGGGTCGCTCGCGAAGGTGCGCGCGACGGCGGCCGAGACCTGTCCCGTGCCCACCAGCCGGCGCAGGTCCTGATCGAGCGTGTGCATGCCGTCGCTGGCACCGGCCTGCATGGCGGTGTACAGCTGCGCGACCTGCCCCTCGCGGATGAGGTTCGCCACGGCCGGGGTGTTCACGAGCACCTCTGTGGCGATCGTGCGGCCGTTGCTCTGCGCCCGCGGCAGCAGGGTCTGGCTGATGACGCCCTGCAGAGTGTCGCCGAGCTGGGTGCGGATCTGGTGCTGCTGATCGGCAGGGAAGACGTCGACGATACGGTTGACCGACTTCGCCGCGCCCTGGGTGTGCAGGGTCGAGAGCACGAGGTGACCGGTCTCTGCCGCCGACAGGGCGGTCATGATCGATTCGGGGTCGCGGAGCTCGCCGACGAGGATCACATCGGGGTCCTGCCGCAGCACGCGCCGCAGGGCCTCGGCGAACGAGTTCGTGTCGCTGCCGACCTCGCGCTGATGGATAAGCGCACGCCGGCTGGTGTGATGGAACTCGATCGGGTCTTCGATCGTGACGATGTGCACCGGACGGGTGTTGTTGATGATGTCGACCATCGCTGTGAGCGTGGTCGACTTCCCCGAGCCGGTGGGGCCGGTGAGCAACACCATCCCGCGCGGACGCAGCGCGAGGTCATGCGCAATGGCCGGAGCGCCGAGCTGCTCGAGCGTGAACACCTTCTCGGGGATGAATCGAAGCGCCATCGCGATCGAGCCGAGCTGGCGGAACACGTTCACGCGGAACCGCCCGATGCCCTCAGCGGCGTGCGCGAGGTCGACTTCGTGCCGCTCCTCGAACTCGGTGCGCTGTCCGTCACCCATGAGCTCGAACGCGGCGCCACGCACCCAGCCTTCATCGAGCACCTCGTGGTGCCCGGTGATGGGTACGAGGTCGCCGTCGACGCGCATGAGCGGCGCGGCCCCCGCGGTGATGTGCACATCAGACGCTCCGGCGCGGGCGCCGATGGCCAACAGCTCTCTCAGATCGACGCTCATGTCACTGTGCTCCCGTGGTCTGTGCGGTGCTCTGCAGAAACGTGAGCGCGGTGATCTGCACGTCGAAGCCGTCGGCGGTCGAGGTGGCGGTGGTGGAGTCGATGGCGATCGCACGAGGGCCGGCCCGCAGCCCGTCGAGGAACGCGAACGCGCTCGCCATGTCGGGTGCGGTGATGCGGATGCTGAGTTCGACCTGCACCCGGTCGGATGCCGCCGCCGCAGCGGTCTGGGCGGGAGCATCCGTCGCGCCGGTGCCGGCATCCGTCGCCGCCGCGTTCGCATTCGCGTCGGCCGCAACCTCGTTCGCGCCGTCGATCGGGGTTCCGGTCTCGGTGGTGGATGCGGGCGGCGGCGTGGCTGCAGCCGGAGCATCCTCTCCCGTGCCGGTGCGGGCGGCGTACGGCGCTGCGTCCGACGACGTGACTGCAACCACTCGCACACCGGCGGAGTCCTCGGCCTTCGAGATGCGCTCGAAGACCTGGTTGAGCAGCGGGGCGTCCGGCACCTGCGCGCGCAGTTCGGCGACGGCGGACTCGATCTCGCCCATGCGCTGCTGCTGCTCCTGCAGGGCGGCGATCTGCATCTCGTAGGTCTGATTCGTCGCGGCGACCTGGCCGCGCTGTGCGTCGGCCGAGAAGACGCCGCCGACAAGAGGCACGACGCCGAGCATGACGGCCGCGACGAGCACGACCGCGGTGATCAGCGCGCCGATGAGGGTGATCAGCTGCTTGGTCATCCGTTTGCTCCCTCGGCGGGGTCGGCGGCGAACCGGCCAGTGTAGATGCTCTGGTCGAACACCACGTCGATCGTGTACGTGAAGCGGCCCTCCGCGATCGTGCTCTCGGCGAGCGCGTTGGCGTCGCTGAGCATGATGGCACCGACCTTGCGCAGGTTGGCCGCGATCGTGGCGATGTCGATCGTGTTCGGGCTGTCGAGAGTGATCGTACCGCTGAGTCCGGCGGCTGAAACCGCTTCGTCCTCGCTGAGCTTGGTCGTCGCCGGAGCACCGGGAGTGAGGTCGAAGCCGACAAGCTGCACATCTCCCGGCAGGACGGATTCCACACGGGTACGGATGTCCTGCCAGACCAGGTCTGACCCCATGGCCTCGGCGAGGTAGCCGTGCAGCTCTTTCTCGGCGGCGATCGCGCCGCTGACCTCGCTGAGCGCGCCGATCTGCTGGATCAGGGTGGTGGTGCGTGCCTGTTCGGCGGCGAGCTGCAACTGCGCGAATTGGTTCCACAGCCAGGCACCCGCGACGAGCACGGCGGCGAGGATGACGGCACCGATGCCCGCCCAGATCCACTTGCCGGCGAGCTTCTCTCGTTCGCGGCGTGAAACCTCGGAGGGCGGAAGCAGATTGACGCGGGGGATGGCGCTGAGCGCCGCGGTAGCGGGGGCGGCCATCAGCTGTCCTTTCCGAGGGCGAGACCGACCGTACTCACCAGGTTCAGGGCCGTCTCGCCGACGACGGCGCCTTCGCGCATGCCGACGACGTCGCCGATCGAGACGAGTCGGACCGGCACCTCGGACTTCTCCTGCAGGCCGGGGATGAGCCCGTTGACGACGGCTCCGGCGCCGGTGATGAGCACCTGGTGGATCGCCGAGGCACCTGGACGGTTCAGGTAGAAGCTCAGGGTGCTGCGCAGCCGGGCGATGAGGTCGATCACCGGGCGCTCGCCGACATCGCCGCGCAGGGCGCCGCGCATGCCGCCGCGGGTCGCGCCAGCGGGCACGATGCCGGCGGCGCCGACGAGTTCGTCGGCGGTGTCGTCGACCTCGAGCAGGTTCTCGTCGGAGCTGACGACGTTGCGCCGGCGCACGGCCGAGGTCTCGAGGTCGGCGGGCAGGATGCGCACGAACTCGGGCACGCCGTCGCGCATGATCACGACCTGCGTGGTGTGGTCGCCGACGTGGATCATCGCGACCGTGCCGAGCGGGGCGATGACTCGGGCGGCACGGGCGAGTCCGAAGGCAGTCAGGTCGACGCCCTGCACACGGATCTTCGTGCGGGCGAACGCGGCGATCAGCTGTTCGACGGTCTCGGCGACCGCGGCGACGAGCAGCCCGTTGAGGGTGTCGCCCGACCGCGAGGTCGGGTAGTAGTCGAGCACGGCCTGGTCGACGGGCACGGGCAGCAGATCCTGCACCTGGAACGGCAGCGCCTTGCGCAGCACCTCGGGCGGCATGGCCGGTGTGCTGTACTCGCGCACGAGCACGCGCCGGCTGGCGATGCCGAGGGTGACCGACTTGCTCTTGATCTTCGCGTTGCTCCAGAGCTGACTGATCGCGACGGCGACCGCGCCGGCGTCGACGATCTCGGAGTCCTTCGCAGCATCCGGGGGCAGCGGCACCTCGCCGTACGCGAGCACGCGCGGCTGACGGCCGAGGCTCACCTCCACGGCGCGCACACTCTCTTCGGTGATCTCGACACCGACGCTTGTGCTGCTCATCCCTTCTCCCCTCCTGAGCCCCTCAGCTCAACATCCCCATGTACCAGCGACCTAGCGGTTCTCCGAAGACTATGCCCACCCAGGCGCCCGCGAGCATCCACGGGCCGAACGGGATTGCGGTCTTGCGCTTGGCACGGCCGAACAGCATCAGCGCGATGCCGAACAGCCCGCCGAGCACGAAGGCCGAGAACGCCCCGACGATGAGCGTGCTCCAGCCGAACCAGCCGAGCACGGTGCCGGTGAGTCCCGCGAGCTTGACGTCGCCGCCGCCCATGCCCCGCGGGCTGATCCACCGCACGACGTAGTAGAACGCGAACAGCACGACTCCGCCGATGATCGCGCGGGCGAAGGGCCACCAGTCCACCGTTCTCGGCGCCGAGATGCCCTCGGGTGAGACACCCGCCGCCATCGGGAGTTCTGTGACCGGGTTCAGCACGGTGAGCAGGGCAGTGACGAGCAGCAGGCCCGCAATCGCCACCCACCCGGGCAGCACGATCGCGTTCGGCAGGCACTTGTGATCCAGATCGATCAACGTCAGCACGATGCTCAGCGCCGCGAAGGTCTCGAGCGTCACGAGGATGCCCCAGAATTCGGGGGTGCCGAACCAGAGCACACCGTCGGTCGGACGCTGGTCGAGCGGACGACCGAAGCTGACGCCGAGAGCGACGAGAGCGAAGACGACACCGGTGATCGCCTCGACGATCGGATATCGCGCCGAGATCGGCGCCGTGCACGACGCGCACCTGCCTCGAAGGGCCAGCCACGACAGCACAGGAACGTTCTGATACCACCGCACGGGAGCGTCGCAATGCGGGCAGCGACTCTCGCGCAGCAGCGAGATCTTGTTCGGAACACGATAGGCGACGACGTTGAGGAACGATCCGATGACCAGCCCGAACAGGCCGGCGAAGGCAGTGACGAAGATGACGGCGGGCGTCACGGGCTGACCTCGGTCTGGTAGTTGCGCGAGTCGAGCGATACGACGTCCTTCGAGGTGTCGAGCGCCCCACCCTCGCCCTTCACACCGCAGCTGAGCTGGCCGAATGCGGGGAGCCACCCCATCGGCTCGCAGACGAAGTCGGCCAGCACCAGGTGGTTGCCGGAGTTCGCGGTGTAGAGCTGTCCGCTGAACGAGACACCGATGTTGCCGTTCAGGCCGCACGGGCTGTACAGCATGAGCCTGGGCTCGACGACAGCCGAGATCGCGAGGGAGTCTGTCCCCTCGACACACGCCGTCGGGCGCACGTCGCCGGAATTGCCGTCGGCATGGGCGATGACGATCTGCGGGTTCCCCACCTTTCGCAACGGCGCCGTGATCTGCAGATCCATCTTCTTGTTCGCCGGGATGTAGAACGCCGCGTCACGGGCGACTGTCATGTCGATGCCAGTGAGGTACACCTGCACAACCTTGCCGTTGGATGCAAGGCACGAGCTCATGTCGAAGAGTGCGCGACCAGCGGTGGTCTTGGCGAGCTCGGTGCGGATGCTCGCAGCATCGCACACGTGGTACGTCGTGGTACTCGGGGTCGTCGCTGCCGATCCCCACGATCCGCTCGAGGTGATCTCGAGCCATTGGGTGACCGCGAACACGTCGGCCAGGGTCGGGTCGAACACGGGCGTTGCGCCTTTGACACCGGTCAGTGCCGTGCCGTCGAGCTTCGTCCATTTGTTTCCGATGGTAGGCACCGCAGCAGCGGCCGTCACGGTGCCGCCGACCTTCGCAGTCGTGCTTCCGGTATTCGAAAGCGTCACGGACGCACCCGACGAGATCGACCCACCGACCACGACGCCGTTCGAAGACATCGAGACGTTGCCGCCTGCGAGGATGTCGCCGCCCACGTTGACGCCGGAGCTGCTCGACGTCACGGTGCCGAACGCGTAGATGCTGCCGGTGATGTGGCAGTCGGTGCTCAGGACGACATTGCCCTTCACCGCCCAGAGGTCACCGTCGATGGTGCTCTCGTTGTTGCAGGTGTAAGGCGCCGTGTCGCGGATGACGAGGTCGCCCGTGTATGTCGACTTGGTCGCCTTGAACTGACCGTCGAAGTACGCCATCGTGCCCGCGGGCTGCTCGACGTGCGTGATCTTCCATGGATACACAGCGTCGACCGTCACCGTGTCACCGCCGGGTCCGGTGCCGGTGGAGCGGATGACCACAAACTTGCTGGTGAGCGTCGGGCACGTCTGCGAGACACCTGCCTCGGTCGCGCTCTTCGGCGCTGTCGTGCTCTGGGTCGAGTGAATCGTGAAGCTGTAGTCGGGGCTGGAACCGGTTCCGACCAGCGTTGCGGCGTTGCAGTGCAGGTCGCCGTTCACGTCGATCGCCTGCGTGAGCTGCGCCCGTGCAGCGTCGCGCCCCGACTCCGCGGCGATGAACGCCTGAGTGTTGCTGCGATTGTCGACGTTCTGACCGATCGTGAAGACGACGCTGGCGGCGATCGCGGTGGCGATCACGACGCCGAGCAGCATGAGAACCACCACGGCGACGAGGATCGCGCCGCGCTCGTCATCGCTGTCGCCGCGCTTCTGAGCACGATCGATGAGGCGCCGGATCACCAGCATGACGTTCCTCCTGTGCCGAGCGTATTGCGGGCGGCGACCGTGCCCTCAAAGATCACGGGCGAAGACTCGGTGTCGACCTTGAAGGAGTAAGTGACCGTGCCTTCGGTCAACGCGAAGTAGGGGGTGGTGCCATCAGTGCTAGCGACCTTCTCGCGGATCATCGGCCCCGTGAAAGCCGGGGTCGAACTCGCATCCGATGCGAGGTAGGCGGCGTCACCGTCACCACCCGAGCTCTTGATCTCGAACGCCTGGCAATGACGCGATCCGGTGAACGTCGTGCGCACCTCGAGCAACGTGCCACTCGTGACCCGGATGTCGTCAGCGTTGCGCACCGCTCGCTCGATGCTCGAGGCGTAGACCTGGCCCTCGTTGGTGGCGACGGTCGTGGAGTTCACGTCTTCCTGCGTGTTCCACGAGTTGACCAGGATCATGACGATGACTCCGCTCAGGATGCCGATGATCACGACGACGATGATCAGCTCGATCAGCGAGAGACCCGCGTCGTCGGGCTCGTCGCCGCGGTTGCGTCGGATGCTCATGGCACGTACACCTTCGCCTGCACGGTCGCGAGCACGGTCGTCCCCTGCACGGCCTCGAGGGTGATCGGCACGGCGGCACCGGCGGTGCACGAGTAGGTGAATCCCGCGGGCACGCGCACGACGAACTCCTGCGCCGTGCCGGGGTGCAGCGTATCCGTCGTGGCGGCATCATCGAGCGCGGCGCAGGTTCCTGCGTCGCGCGCTTCTTCGATGAGGGCATTCAGCTCGCGGGTCGCGGTCGCCGTCGTCGACTGCCGGTTGGACTGGACGATGCCGTTCCAGAGCACCGGCAGAAGGAAGATCGCGATCAGCCCGAGCAGGAAAGTCGCGATGACGACCTCGACGAGACCGAAGCCCTCGTCATCCGTTCGGGTATCCGGAGTCATGACGAGTCCTCGTGGGATGCTGAAGCGGAGGCCCAGTGAAGGGCCTCCGCTTCAGCGGGAGGTCAGCAGCCGGGGCCGGAAGGGGCCGAGGTGATCGCAGGAGACGCCTTGCTGACAGTGACGCACAGGGCATCGAGCGACGACACCGTACCTGCGGTGGAGTACCCCTGATAGGTCGCGGGCAACGTAGCCGATCCCGTGTCGGCAATGTCAGCCGCGAGGCTCGTTGCGAGGTTGGCCGCGGCAGTGTCCGCAGCGGCCTGCTCAGCGCTATTCTGCAGGTTGCCGACCAGCGGAATCGCCACAGCCACCAGGATCCCGAGGATCACGACGACGATGATGAGCTCGATCAGCGAGAAGCCGGCTTCGCCGTTCTCTTCGCGCTCCTGCTTCTTGGCCTCCACGAGGCGACGGATGGTTGCGAGCATGACAAATAGTCCCTCCGAGACGGCGTGTGTTTGGGTATGTCTCTGCGGTCGGCGCGCCCCAGTGTGCGCCATGTCGGATCCTTCAAGTCCGACCTCAGAGGTAGGAACCACCGCCGTCCCAGGTTTGGGTGGCTCCTGCCTGCTCATATTGGCCTCCCAGCATCCTCTAATGCAAGAGGCATTTATCACGGTACGGTCACGACCCGCGATCCGCGGTATACCAACGGCTTACGCGAGTAGACGCCGCGCCGATGGTTTCTCGCGGGAATCCGCTGGAATCGCTCCCAGAACCGGCCATCGTGCACCTCAGTCTGCGCGCTACCCTCCTGCCATGAAGCTCCGCCCGTTCGCCGTGCTCGCGTCCACTGCACTGCTCGCCGGATGCTCCGCCGACGGCACCCCACTCACGCCGACGATCGTCGAGCCGACAGCATCCGCATCGTCCACTGCATCCGGCATCGACTGGAGCGAAGCGCGCGCCCACCTCGGCGAAGTCGCGACCGTGTGCGGACCGGTGATCAGCACCTTCACGGCCACCTCGAGCGTCGGCAGCCCCACCTTCCTGAATATGGGTGTCGACTACCCCGACCCCGCTGGCTTCACGGTGATCATCTTCGACGACTACCGCAGCGCCTTCCCCTCCGACCCCGCGATCGAGTACCAGGGCGATGCGCTCTGCGTCACCGGCGAGATCCGCCCGCACGAGGAGTTCGTGCAGATCGAGGCGCGGTCGCCGGACCAGATCGCGGTGAAGTAGCGCGACTCAGCGCCGGCGCCAGCCGCGCAGGCGCTTCTTCGGCGCAGCATCCGTGTCGGGCGCAGCATCCGCCACCGCCCGCGCCGCCTCGCGGCGCACCCGCCACGCCTCGATTTCGGCGTCGACGTCGCGGGTCTTCGTGACCACCGGCGGGCCGCCCATCAGCTGCCGGCGCGCCTCGACGACGCGACGGTTGAAGTCCTCGACGACCGTGCGCACGTCGTCCTCGCGACGCAGCTTGTCGAGCTCGCCGTCGAGCTCGCGATCCTCCACCCGCAGCAGCAGCGCGGGCGGGCCGAGACCCGACAGGTTCTCGCTCTCGATCTTGCGGCGGATCCACCAGTCCGGGTCGTGGTGCGTGCCCAGCCCCTCGATCGGCTTGCCCGCCCCCGGCAGGTCGTCGAACTCGCCGCGGCGGATCGCCAGCTGAATCGCCGTCTCGACGAACTGAGATTTGTTCTCGGCGTTCAGCGTCATCGGGGGTTGCTGGGTTTCGGGGGATTCGGGGTCTTGCTCGGCGTTCTCGGGCTCGTTCTCGCGGGCTTCCCGGCGCGCGCGGTAGCGGGCCGCCTCGCCCATCGCATCCGACATTTGCGTCACCTCCGGGGGTTCCAGGGTACGACGGAGGGATGCTGAGGGGGTCGGTGTGGGGGCGATCTGGATGCTCTGGGTCAGCGCACCGACATCCGTCGAATCTCCGATGCGTACGCATCCAGGGCGTCGAAGATGCCGCGATGCTGCCAGACACGGCCGCGGCTCTTCCCCGTGGTCTCGGTGAGCACCTCCCGCTCGGCGAGCACATCAAGCGCGCGCAGTGCTGCCATCTCACTAAGGCCGAGCACGTTCTTGAGGTACTTGGCGTTGACTGCGGGTTGGCCGACCAGTGCGGGCAGAACCTTCCATGCCGCGGCATCCGCACGAATACCTGCCATCTTCGTTCGGGACTTCTCGAGTTGCTCGACGAGAGCGTCGACAAGCCGTGTACCCGTCGTCGCAGCGATCCTGCTCGCCCCCGCGAAGTCGCGGATGATCGGACCGGCATCACCGTCACGGAACGATCCGAGGGCATCGAAGTAGCGGGGGACATCGACGAGAAGGCCGGCCGAGATCGGAACCGCCGTCGATCCGACCAAGCCCTTGCTCCGAAGGATCGACTGCGCGAGTGCGCGTCCGGTTCGACCGTTGCCATCCGGAAACGGGTGGATCGTCTCGAACTGCGCGTGCGCCACGGCAACCTGCACGAGAACCGGCATGTCCTGCCGCTTCACGAAACGGACAAGATCCCTGATCGCGCCCGGAACGCGGTCGTGATGCGGTGCGACGAAGTCGGCGAGGCGAGGGCCGGCTTCGCCCCGGCCGATCCAGACCTGCTCGGCGCGGAATCGGCCCGCATGCTCAGGCGGGAATCCGCTCTGGTGAAGCATCAGGGCTGTGTGCATCGCGAGAATCGATTCCTCGCTGATGTCGTCGGCGAGTTGCAGCGCAGCTTCCATGGCGCGGACGTTTCCGACGACGGTGAGCGCATTCGCCTTGTCGCCCTCGCCGATCTCAGCGAGGGCGAGCTGCTTGGCCGATGTCGTCAATTGCTCGATCTGCGAACTCGAGGCAGATTCCGTGCGCAGCAGGATCGCCGTCATCGGCCCCAGAGCAGGGTTGCCCGTACCGAGCTTGCGCTGCGCGTGATGGTCGAACTCCACCAGCCGACGAGTCGCGTCCTCGATGTCTGCCGAATCCTCGCCCGAGATGACAGGCGACCAGGTAGCTATGCGAGGCGTGACCGCCGCATCGTACGGCCCCGTCTGTCGCTCGACCTCGGCTCGCGAGTGGATCTCGGGGGCGCGAGGCGCCCAGTCGTAGGTCTCGTAGGTCACCTTGTCGATGAGGACGAGACTGCCCGTAGATGTGACCATTGCCACAGTCTACCAACAGATATCTTCATAAATGTTGGTAAGCAGGATTCTTGCCTACAGATGCGGCGACGCTGATGTCGGGCCGCTTCGCACTGATCAGAGGTCGAGGAAGTCGCCCAGCCAGGTGCGCGCGGTGTCGAGGCAATCGATCGACACCTCGCCGGCCACTCCCGTGAGTCGATCGCGGGGCAGTGTCCGGGGTTGCTCGGTCATGATCCACGATGGTCGATCCAGCCCACTTGGCCCCTCCACGCGAACGTGGTTCGGCCAGCCGCGGTCGGTCGTCGTGATCGGCAACACGATAGTGAGGGTCGTCACAGCATCCAGGTACCCCGCGGACGCGACGATCAGCACCGGGCGGTGGCCACCTTGTTCCCGCCCTCGGACGGGCTCGAGCGCCGCCCAGGCCACGACGCCCGGGGCAAGGTCGTCGGTCGTCACGAAGCGTCGGCCAGTTCCGTGCGCTCCCAGTCTTCGGCCTCCGCAGCATGCGACGCTGCATCGTCACTGCTCGACGCATCGATCGCGGACTTCAGCAGGTGAAGACGCCATCGCCTGTCCTCAGCATCCGCGAGACGCGCGAGGTGCACGCCGAGCGTGAGCCCGTCACGCGCGGCCTGCTCCTTGAGCCGGTCGCGAAGCTCGTCACTGACCTTGATCGTCGTAGTCATACCCAAAGTATACCAACCAGGTCGGCGCGGGCGATCTCCGCATGGCGATACTTCCGCATGCAGATCGTCGGCTTGCCAGACTCGATCGATCAGCGCCAGATCTCCAGGTCGCGCGGGTCGAACATCTCCATCTGCGCGACCCCGTTGTAAAGATAGATCTCACCTCGGCCGCAGATGGTCGCGCCGGGCGCGATCGGCTGCAGTGAGATGTCCCAGAAGATGAACGTGAACCGCTCGGCCGAGGGGTAGTCGCGGCCGACATTCACGAATGTTCCGTCAGCGGTCTCCCTAGCGCTCATCAGCGGGCCGCACACACGCTGCACCGTTCCGACGCGGTCGCGAGCGACGTTCCAGCCGAGGCCTCCCTCGGGCCACTCAGCAGCGGGCGGCGCCGCTGGCTGCTGTGCGCCCGGGCTCTGGGCAGCCGGCGCCTTCGCATCGAACGTGCAGGTGCCGTCCTCCTCGAGGAGCGCCACCGCCTCGTTTCGCATTCCGTAGCGCAGCAGCTCATCGCACGAATCGATGCGGAACTCGCTCTCGGCCGAGTTCGCGACGTAGTCGACGGCGATCTCATACTCGTCTGAGCAGTTCTCGGTCAGCGTCTGCATGATTGCGTTGATATCGCCGGCGGCGGTGCGCACGTGGTTCACGGCCGCAGCGAGCAGCTGCGAGCAATTCGGCACCTGTGCTGCCGGGCGGTGAGAAACCGACGAACAGGACACGAGCGCAGCCCCGATCGCTAGAGCCACGAGTGAAGTGGCCATCGTTCGAATCAGCGTCCCCATGAGTCCACATCCTGGCAGTCGTATGCCGCCGCAGGCCAGCATCCGAACGCAATGTCGGAGGCCCCTCGTACTCTGGAATCAGCACTACACACCGGTGGATTTTAGAGATTGCTTCACAGCGCAGAAGACGGATGCCGGGTTTCCCCATCGAAGGTTTGGAACCATGTCCGCTGCGCTGTCACCGCTGCTCGAGGCCGTCACCGACCTCGAGCGCGCATGGGCGGATGCTGACGCGGCATCTGATCTGTCTCGCGACCAGCTCATCGCGGTGAACGACCACATCGGCGCCGTGCGCCGCCGGCTCGACGTGGTGCAGTCCGCCGTCGCCGCCGCCATCGCGCACGAATCGCGCGCCGAACTCGGCCCCGACTCGCTCGCCAAGCAGCAGGGCTACCGCAACACCGCGCAGCTCATCGCCGCGACCACCGGATCCTCCACCGGCGACGCCGCGCGCCTCGTGAAAGTCGGCGAAGCCACCGCACCCCGCTCCGACCTGCTCGGCGCACCCCGGCCGCCGAAATACCCGGCCGTGCAGGCCGCCCTCGCGGCCGGATCGCTCACCGCCGCGGCATCCGACCTCATCATCGCCGTGCTCGAACGGGTGCGGGTGCGCATCCCGCGCTCACGCCTGGATGCCGTCGAACGCGACCTCTGCACGCGGGCCGCCGCCCTCTCGCTCGACGAGGTGCGGCGCCTCGTCACCCGCACCGAGGCGATGCTCGAACCCGAGCGGCTCGAACAGCGCGAAGAAGAGCGCCGCGCGCAGCGTTCGCTGACCATGTTCGAGCGCGACGGCAACCTGCACATCTCACTCATCACCCCGGTCGAAGAGGGCGCGCCGATCAAAGCGGCCATCGACGGGCACGTGTCAGCGCAGTTCGCAGCACGCAAAGACTCCCCCGACCCGGACGCCGACCGCCGCACCGTCGCGATGATGCGCGCCGACGCCCTCGCCGCCATCTGCGCGCACGTCACCGGATGCGACAACGAACGGATGCCGCTGAACGGCGCCACTGTCATCGTGCGCGTGAACCTCGAAGACCTCGAGGCCGGCAGCGGATGCGGCACCATCGACGGCGTCGATCAGCCCATCAGCATCACCGCCGTGCGCCGCATGGCTGCATCCGGCGGGGTGATCCCGTGCGTGCTCGGCACCGACGGCGAGATCCTCGACTGGGGGCGCGAGAAACGCCTCTTCACCGCCGCGCAGAAGCTCGCGCTCGCCGAACGCGACGGCGGATGCGCCATGTGCGGGCTTCCGCCCAGCATGACCAAGGCGCATCACCTTCGATGGTGGATGCGGGATGCCGGACCGACCGACCTGCGAAACGGCATGCTGCTCTGCGAGACCTGCCACCACCGGGTGCACGACAACGGGTGGGAGATCAGGATCGAAAGTCCACCGGGGTCTGGTTCTCGTGGGACGGGTGTCTACGTGGGGTCGCGGGTGTGGTTCATCCCGCCCGCCTACGTCGACCCCGCGCGCACCCCGCGGCTCGGGGGGCGCGCGAGATGGGATGCCGCGGCATGAGGGAGAAGTGTGCCCAGAGCCGGATGACCCGGCGGGCGACGTCTCAGCGTGCGTCTCGGCGTGCGTCTCGGCGTGCGGCGCCGGTCGCGGGACGCGTGCCCGTCGCAGCGTCCGCCCTGTCGCACCGTTCCCATAGGCTCGAGACCGTGCCCGCCGCCCCGACGCTGAACCGTGAGATCCTGCGCCTCGCCGTCCCCGCACTCGGGGCGCTCGTCGCCGAGCCGCTGTTCCTCATCGTCGACGCCGCTCTCATCGGCCACCTCGGCACCGTCCCGCTCGCCGGCCTCGGCATCGCCAGCGCCGTGCTGCAGACCATCGTCGGGCTGATGATCTTCCTCGCGTACTCCACCACCCCCGCCGTCGCCCGCCGCTTCGGCGCCGGGCAGCACGGCGACGCCGTCTCGGTCGGCATCGACGGTATGTGGCTCGCCCTCGGACTCGGCGCCACCCTCGCCGCCGCAGGAGCCGTCGCCACCCCGTGGCTCGTCTCGCTCTTCGGCGCCGCCGACGACGTCTCCACCCAGGCCATCACCTACCTGATGATCTCGATGTGGGGCCTCCCCGCCATGCTCGTCGTCTTCGCCGCCACCGGACTGCTGCGCGGCATGCAGGACACCGTCACCCCGCTGTGGATCGCCGGACTCGGGTTCGGCGCCAACGCCCTGCTCAACTGGCTCTTCATCTACGGGTTCGGCTGGGGCATCGCCGGCTCCGCCTTCGGCACCGTCACCGCCCAATGGGGCATGGTCGCCGCCTACGTCGTCGTCATCCGCCGGCTCGCCCTGCGCCACGGCGCCTCGATGAAGGCGCAGCGCGAAGGCCTGCGCGGCACCGCCCGCTCAGGCGGCTGGCTGTTCCTGCGCACGGTCAGCCTGCGCATCGCCCTGCTCGCCACCGTCGGCATCGCCACCGGCATCGGCACCCGCGAACTCGCCGGCTGGCAGATCGCGTTCACCATCTTCTCCACCGCCACGTTCGCCCTCGACGCCCTCGCCATCGCCGCCCAGGCGCTCATCGGCAAGGGACTCGGCACCGGAGACCGCGACCAGGTGCACCGCGTGCTGCGCCGCACCGTCGCCTGGGGCGCCTGGTTCGGCGTCATCGTCGGCGCCCTCATCGCCGCCACCTCAGGCCTGCTCGGACTCGTCTTCACCGGAGACGCCACCATCGCCGCGCTCGTACAGCCCGCCCTCATCGTGCTCGCCGTCGCCCAGCCCGTCGCCGGCGTCGTGTTCGTGCTCGACGGGGTGCTCATGGGCGCCGACGACGCCCGCTACCTCGCCCTCGCCGGCGTGCTCAACCTCGTGCCGTTCCTGCCCGCCCTGTGGATCATCTCCGCCACCGGCGTCGCCGGCGCCGCCGGGCTGCTCTGGCTCGCCATCGCCTTCTTCGGCGTCTACCTGCTCGCCCGACTCGCCACCCTCGGCTGGCGGGTGCGCACCGACCGCTGGATGGGAGCGGCGACATGAGCAGCACCGAGTGGCCCGGCGACGCCCGCACCATCGAGCGTTGGCTGCGCGCCCGGATGCTGGCTGACACCGCCTCCGACGCGGAAGTCCGACTCGACGGACTCGACAAAGTGCGCATCGCCGTCAACGCCACCGGCCCGAACATAGACCACCTGCTGATCGACGCCACGGGCGTGAAGCTCACGCTGAGCGCATCCGGAACCGCTCACATACCCGAGGAACCGGCCGAGCCTGCCGAGCCCGTCATCGTCGAACGCACCGAGGGGATGCTGCACTCCGCACGCATCATCGCCGACCCCGTCAAGATGCAGGGCCTGCCCCTGCGTCTCGACGTCACGCTCGACCAGATGCCGTTCACCTGGGTGACCTACGACGCCGAGCAGACGGCTGGCGACCCGACCTCACGCTTCGGCATCGACGAGACCGCGGGTGCCACGGCGACGCCGTCGGGCAGCTTCACCGGCTCCATCCGCGTCGACGACATCAGCCGCCTCGTGACCCGACTCATGAAGCCCCTCCTCGAAGGCACGAGCGTGCGGGTGCGTCGCGTCGACGTCACGATCACGGATGCCGGAATCGGCCTACTGCACGTCCACGCCGCCGGCACGGCGTGGTGGAAGGTACTCGCCGCGCGGGTGCGTGCCGAAGCTGTGGTCGACGTGACATCGGATGCTGTGATCACCGTCGAACGGCTGCGCCTCAGCGCGCGCAACCCGCTCATCGCGCTCGCGCTGCGCATGGTGCGCTCCCAGATCGCCGAGATCGAGGGGCGCACGTACGACCTCAACGCGAACCTCACGGGCGTCCGCATCCACCATCTGCGGGTGTCGGCCGGCGAGGAACTGACGATCTCCGGGCGGGTGAGCTGAGGGCGGGTCACGCGTCGGCAATCCCTGGCATTCTCATACGACAGCGCGCACAATGAAGGGGATGCTGACCATGACCGAACCGCAAGTCTGGGCCCTCATCGGCGTCTTCGCCGCAGGGCTGTTCGGCATGCTCACCATCATCTCGACGATGTTCGTCCGCGTGCTCAAGACCGAGATCGGCTCTTTGCGCACCGAGATGTCATCGGAGTTCCGCGGAATCCATCAGCGCATCGACCGCCTCGACGCCGACGTGAACGCGCTCATGCGTCACACCTTCGGCATCCAGCGCGACTGACTCACGCGTACCGGCGGCACCACTCGTACATCACGACCGCGCCCGCCGCGCTCGCATTGATCGACCGCGTCGACCCGTACTGCGTGATCTCGATGTGCGCGGATGCCGCGGCGAGCGCCTCGGGCGACAGCCCAGGACCCTCCTGACCGAACAGCAGCACGCACCTCTCGGGCAGCTCGGCACGATCGACCGGCACCGCCTCGCCCACGTTGTCGACCGCGATGATCGGCAGACCCTCCGACGCCGCCCACGCGGCGAACGTCGCGACATCTTCGTGATGCACCACGTGCTGATAACGATCGGTGACCATCGCCCCGCGCTTGTTCCAGCGCCGCCGGCCGATGATGTGCACAGTGTCGGCGAGGAACGCATTCGCGCTGCGCACGATCGAGCCGATGTTCATGTCGTGCTGCCAGTTCTCGATCGCGACATGGAACGGATGCCGCTTCGTATCGAGATCCGCGACGATCGCCTCCATCCGCCAGTAGCGGTACCGGTCGATCACGTTGCGGGTGTCGCCATGCGCCAGCAGCTCGGGATCGTACTGCTCGCCCTCGGGCCAGGAATCCCGCCCGCCCGGGTACGGCCCGACGCCGTGCGTGGTGCGCTCCGGCGTGCCGGCATCCGAACTCATCCCTCCACGTTAGCCGCCCGCACGGCGCCGCCCGCGTCCCAACCCAACCCCGTAACTCACTTTTAGGCACACCGAAAACAAGCTAGATTTTCGGTATTCCTAAAATTGCGACGCTGCTCGACGCCGCCCCCCGCATCCCGCGACGACGGATGCCGTGGCGCGGCATCTGGCTGCTCGGACCGGCGCTCGTCGCCGGCGTCGCGTACCTCGACCCGGGCAACGTCGCCAGCAACATGACCGCCGGCGCGAAGTACGGCTACCTGCTCGTCTGGGTCGTGCTCGCCGGCAACGTGATGGCCTGGCTGATCCAGTACCTCTCGGCCAAGCTCGGCGTCGTCACGGGGCAGAGCCTGCCCGAGGTGCTCGGCACCCGCGTCCGCAACCGCTGGGCGCGTCGCGCGTACTGGCTGCAGGCCGAGCTCGTCGCGATGGCCACCGACATCGCCGAAGTGCTCGGCGGCGCGGTCGCCCTGTATCTGCTCTTCGACATCCCGCTGCTGCTCGGCGGCGTCATCACCGGCGCCGTGTCGATGATCCTGCTCGCCGTGCACTCCCGCCGCGGCCCGCGCCACTTCGAATTCGTGATCATCGGGCTCATGCTGCTGATCGTCATCGGGTTCGTCGCGGGCCTGTTCGTCGCGCCGCCCGACCCGGCCGGCATCGCCTCGGGCATCGTGCCCCGCTTCGTCGACAGCGGGTCGGTGCTGCTCGCAGCATCCATCCTCGGCGCGACGATCATGCCGCACGCCATCTACGCCCACAGCGCGCTCACCCGCGACCGGTGGGGCGTCGAGGCGAACCCGCCCAGCATCCGCACCCTGCTCACGGCCACCCGCTGGGACGTCACGGTCGCGATGATCATCGCCGGCTCTGTGAACCTCGCCATCCTGCTGCTCGCCGCCGCCAACCTGCCCGGCGTCGAGGGCACCGACTCGCTCGAGGGCGCGCACGCCGCGATCAGCGCGAACCTCGGCGGAGTGATCGGCACGCTGTTCGCGGTCGGTCTGCTCGCCTCGGGCCTGGCTTCCACCTCGGTCGGCGCGTACGCAGGCGCCGAGATCATGCACGGCCTGCTCACCGTGCGCATCCCGCTGCTCGCGCGCCGACTCGTCACGCTCATCCCGGCGCTCGTCATCCTCGGCGTCGGCTTCGACCCCACCCTCGCGCTCGTGCTCAGCCAGGTGGTGCTGTCGTTCGGCATCCCGTTCGCTCTCGTGCCGCTCGTCGCGCTCACCGCGCAGCGCCGCACCCTCGGCGAGCACGCCAACCGCCGGCTCACCACCGCGCTCGGCATCCTGTTCTCGATCCTGCTGATCGCCCTCAACGCCGTGCTGCTCTGGCTCGTGCTCACGGGCGCATGAGCACGCCCGGGTAGGCTCGAAGCCATGCCCTCCGCACCCGCCAAGAAGCACGCCGACGACTCCCAGGCGCGCCGCGCGATGCGGCTGTGCACCTGGATCGCCCTCGGCGCCGGAGCCCTCGGCGTCGTCCTGCTGATCTGGCCGTCGCTGCTGCCCGCCGGCGGACCGTGGGTGCAGCTGGCGCTCGGCGTGCTCACCCTGATCTTCGCGTTCCGTGCCCGCGCGATCGGCACCCGCGGCGTCAACGACTATGACGGTCGCCTCTCGCTGCTCGCCGCCATCGCCGGGTTCGCGATCATGTTCTTCGCCGGACAGGTGGCGTTCGGCATCCTCGTGCGACTGGCCGGCTGACATGCCCTCCCCCGCGTTCGACGACTACCTCAAGACGGTGTACTCGCACACCGAGTGGCAGGACGCTCCGATCACCCCGTCGCAGCTCGCGGCCGCGCTCGGCATCGCCCCGTCGAGCGTCACCGAGATGGTCAAGAAGCTCGCCGCCGCCGACCTCGTCTCGCACGTGCCGTACGGGGCCGTGAAGCTGACGGATGCCGGCCGCCGCCGCGCGCTCGCGATGCTGCGCCGCCACCGCCTCATCGAGACGTGGCTGGTGCGCGAGTTCGGCTACGCGTGGCATGAGGTGCACGACGAGGCCGAGGTGCTCGAGCACACCATCAGCGACCGGCTGCTCGAAGGCATCGACGAGCGGCTGGGCCGCCCGCGCTTCGACCCGCACGGCGACGCGATCCCGGATGCCGACGGTAACGTGCAGCGCGAGCCGTTCGTGCTGCTCGCCGACGCCGCCCCCGGCCACTCCGGCCGAGTGCTGCGCGTGAGCGACCGCGACCCCGACCTGCTCGAGGCCCTCGAGAGCGCCGGGGTCGCCGTGGGTGCCGAGATCGCGGTCACGGATGCCGGCATCCGCCTCTCCGGAAACACACCGACCCTGCCCGAGGGCGCCGCCGACGCGATCTGGCTCACCGCCTAGAACGCACGCAACCGCGTGCAACCGCGCACCGAACGTTCACCTCGCGCCAATAAGCTGGCGGCATGGCTGATCGCTCCGACATCGAATGCTGGCTCACCGACATGGACGGCGTGCTCGTGCACGAGAACGAGGCCATCCCGGGAGCATCCGAACTGCTCGCCGGCTGGGAGCGCGACGGCATCCCCTACCTCGTGCTGACGAACAACTCGATCTTCACCGCCCGCGACCTCTCCGCGCGCCTGCGCGCGAGCGGACTGCACGTACCCGAGGAGCGCATCTGGACCTCGGCGCTCGCGACCGCCGACTTCCTCGCCCAGCAGGTGCCGGGCGGCTCGGCCTTCGTGATCGGTGAAGCCGGCATCCTCACCGCCCTGCACGACGCCGGGTTCGTGATGACCGAGACAGACCCCGACTTCGTGGTCGTCGGCGAGACCCGCACCTACTCGTTCGAGGCGATCACTCGCGCGATCCGCCTGATCAACAACGGCGCGCGCTTCATCATCACCAACCCCGACGCGACCGGCCCCAGCACCGAGGGCCCGCTGCCCGCGACCGGCGCCGTCGCCGCGCTCATCAGCAAGGCCACCGGACGCGAGCCGTACGTGGTCGGCAAGCCGAACCCGATGATGTTCCGCTCGGCGCTGAACAAGATCGGCGCGCACTCGAAGAAGACCGGCATGATCGGCGACCGCATGGACACCGACATCGTCGCCGGCATCGAGGCGGGCCTGCACACCGTGCTCGTGATGACCGGCATCAGCGACGAGGCCGAGATCCTCAAGTACCCGTTCCGCCCCGACGAGGTGGTCGGCTCGGTCGCCGACCTCGTCCCGTCGGCGCTGCGAGCCAAGGACTGATGGGCGCACTCGACGAGGGCGAGCGGGTCACGGCAGCGGATGCCGCGGCCTGGCGCGCCTGGCTCGAGGAGCACCACGAGGGCCCCACGGGAGTGTGGCTTCTGAGCGTGCGCGGCAGCAGCGCCACCGGGGTCGGATACGAGGATGCCGTGCGCCAGGCGCTCTGCTTCGGCTGGATCGACGGCCCGGTGCGCACCTTCGACGACAGCACCGTCGGGCAGTGGTTCTCGCCGCGACGCCGATCGAGCGGGTGGGCGGCCACGAACAAGGCCCGGATCGCCGAGCTCGAGGCCGCAGGCCAGTTGGCGCCCGCCGGCATCCGCGTGATCGAGCGCGCCAAAGCCGACGGATCGTGGACCGTGCTCGACGGCCCCGAGGCGGGCATCGAGCCCGCCGAACTCACCGCCGCACTCGACGCCGTGCCCGCTGCGCGGGCGGCGTGGGATGCCTTCCCGGCATCCGTGAAGAAGTTCGGCCTCACCCACATCGCGACAGCCAAGCGCGCCGAGACGCGCGCCGCGCGGATCGCGAAGATCGTGGCGGATGCCGCCGAAGGGAGACGACCATGACCCAGCAGGACATGCTGTTCCTCGTGCTGATCAGCATCGGGCTGGCGTCGCTGACGCTGATCGCGATCCGGCTGCTGCGCCGCCCGAAGAACGACGACCGCGGCGAGTGGTACGAGGGTCCCTGGGACGACGACGACCGGCGCCGAGGGCCGAAAGCCTGATCGTCGACGCGCGCGTCAGCGCAGCACGAACGCCGCGGCGCCGATGAGCGGGCCGCCGTCGCCGAGACCCGAGCGCACCACCCGCGTGCGACGCGAGTACTCGTGCACCGCGGATGCCGTCAGCGCCCGCTGCACGAGATCGATGTAGTCGTCGGAGACGCGGGAGAACCCGCCGCCGATCGCCACCATGTCGAGGTCGACCAGCGTTGCAGCATCCGCCAGCGCCTCGCCGACCGCCCGGGCCGAGCGCTCGATCGCGGCCCGGGCGATCTCGTCTCCCGCCGCGGCGTCGCGGGCAAGATCCTCGCCGGTCGCACCCGTCCAGCCCTGGCTCTGCGCCCAGGCCGCGGATGCCGGGCCCGACGCGATCTCCTCGAGCGTGAGACCGCCCTCGCGGCGCACCTGACCGAGATGCCCGGCATTGCCGGACGCGCCGGGGGCGTAGGCGCCGTCGAGCGTGAAGCCGCCGCCGACCCCCGTCGAGACGACGATCGACAGCGCCGCGACGGCGCCGCGCGTCGCGCCCAGCCACGACTCGGCGAGCGCGAGCGCTCCGCCGTCGTGCCCGAGCACGGCGGTCACGTCACGGCCGAGCAGAGCGGATGCGGCATCCCGCACCGCCGCCGCCAGCGGAAAGCCGTGCGCCTTCGGCATGTTCACCGGCGCGATCGTGCCGGCGGCGCGGTCGACCGGACCGGCGCTCCCGATGCCGGCACCGACGAACTCGGCATCCGCCGGGAGCGAGGCGAGCGCGTGCGCGACCGCCTCGCGGATCGCCGCGTCGAGCGATGCGGCATCCGTCTCGCGCCCGGTGGGGCGACGCGTGCGGCTGCCTTCGACGATCTCGCCGGCGTCGGTGACGAGCGCGGCTTCGAGCTTGGTTCCGCCGATGTCGACGGCGAGCGCGTAACGGGTCACAGCGGGTTCGGTCACTGCGGGTCGAGGCCGAGGTCGTCGAGGTCGAAGGCGGCCAGCCACTGCAGTCCCTCGGCCTCGATCGCGGCCTGCGCGCCGGTCTTGCGGTCGACGATCACGGCGACGGCGACGACCTCGGCGCCCTCGCGGCGCAGCACCTCGACGGCCTTCAGCGCCGACTGGCCGGTGGTCGAGGTATCCTCCAGCACGACAACGCGCTTGCCGGCGACCTCGGCGCCCTCGATCTGGCGGCCGCGGCCGTGGTCCTTCGGCTCCTTGCGCACGACGAACGCGTCGAGCGGACGGTCGGTCGCGACAGAGGCGTGCATGACCGAGTTCGCGATCGGGTCGGCGCCAAGGGTCAGCCCGCCGACGGCGACAGCATCCGCACCCTTGATGAGGTCGAGCATGACGCGGCCGATCGCAGGAGCGGCGCGGTGGTCGAGTGTGAGCTTGCGCATGTCGACGTAGTACGTCGCCTTCTTGCCGCTCGAGAGGGTGAAGTCGCCGTGGAACACCGCCTCGTCGGTGATGAGAGCGAGCAGGGCCTGGCGATCGGCGTCGAGAGTCACGGCATCCAGTGTATTCGGGGGTGGCCACCGTCCGCGGGCCTGACTACGGTGGCTCGAGGAGGTCTCACATGTTCTCGTACGATCCCTACGCCGCCCTCGCCGAGCTGCGCCCCGTGCCGCCGCTCGAGCTGACCAGCCCCGACTTCGACGCCGGCGGCGCGCTGCCGCTGTTCGCCTGGTCGTCGGGCCGGGGCGGTGAAGACCGGCATCCGACGCTGGAGTGGTCACAGCTGCCGGCCGGCACGAAGAGCATCGCGATCTCGTGCTTCGATCCGGATGCTCCCACCGGCTCGGGCTTCTGGCACTGGGCGGCCTTCGACCTGCCCGCCGACCTGCGCTCGCTCGCGGCGGGCGACGGCACCGCCGCATCGCTGCCCGCGGGGGCGAAGGTCATGCCGAACGAGGCGCGCCTCGAGCGGTACATCGGGGCGACTCCGCCCGAGGGCACCGGCGTGCATCGCTACTTCTTCGTCGTCGACGCGCTCGATGTCGACAAGCTCGACCTCGACGGCGACGAGACGCCCGCGACGCTCGGGTTCCACCGGCACTTCCACACGCTCGCCCGCGGCGTGCTGGTGGGAACGGCGGATCCCGCCGAGCGCTGATCTCGTCAGCGCCCGGCGGGATGTGCCCGGCGGGATGTGCGCAGTGGGTTACTCGGCATCCAGCGGCAGGAGGATGCCCTTCACCCGCGGATCGGTGCGCAGGAACTCCTGCACAGCAGGATCCTGGAACGCCTGCACGAGCTTCTTGATGTTGTCGGCATCGGCGTAGTCCGAGCCGATCGTGAGCTGACCGGCGAACTCGTCGGGCGCCGGCGGTGCGTAGATCTGCTTGGCGACGTCTATGCCGGCGGCGAGGTAGTACTCGGTGTAGCCGACCGCGGCGTCGAGATCCTGCAGCGATCGCGACTGCGCGGCGAAGTCGAGCAGCGTGAACGTCAGGTTCTTCGGGTTCTCGATGATGTCGTCCTGCGTGGCGTTCCACTTGTCGATCGACGGGTCGAGCGTGATGAGTCCGGCGCGCTCGAGCACCCACAGACCCTGCGCCTCGTTGGCCGGGTCGGAGTAGAGCGAGATGTTCGCGCCGTCGGGGATCTGCTCGATCGAGGTGTACTTGTCGCTCCACAGCCCGAAGCCCCAGCGGAACACGGGCGTCGCCGCCTCCTCGCGGAAGTCGGGGTTGGCGTCGAGCACCTGCCCGAGCCAGAGCTTGTGCTGGTAGATGGTGCCGGCCACCTCGCCCTCGCTCACGGCGCGGTTCAGGGTGGTGCTGTCGGCGAGACCCTTGAAGTCGACCGTGATGCCGTACTTCGGGGCGACCTCCTCGGCCACGAACTCGACCAGCGCCTGCTCGGAGGCGTTGCCCTCGGCGGTGACGATCGTCAGCGTCGCCCCCTCGACGAGGTTCGGGGAAGTGGTGCCGATGAAGCGCGGCACGATGAGCGCCGCGGCGATGCCGAGCACGACGATGATCGCGCCGAGGATCCACGGCCAGCGCCGGCGGGTGCGGACGTCGAATCCGTGCTCGTCGGTGGGGCCGGGCGGGGTGTCGGTGAGGGTTGCAGACATGAGGGTGCTCCGATCGGATGCAGAAGGGTGGGTGATGCGGGAAGAAGTGCGGATGCTGCTCAGGCGGCGACGGCGGCCCGACGGGTCGAGCGGCGCCCGTCCGTGCGCCGGAGGTCGGTGCGGGCCGCGGGCGTGAGCGCCCTGACCAGCCGGTCGCCGATGAACTGCACGAGCGCGACGGTCGCGATGAGGATGATGATCGTCGTGACCATCACGGCGTGATCGAATCGCTGGTAACCGTAGGTGACCGCGACGTAGCCGATGCCGCCGGCGCCGATCGTGCCGGCGATCGCCGAGTACTCGATCATCGCGATCGTGTTGATCGTCAGACCGCCGACGATCGACGGCACCGCCTCGGCGAGCTGCGCGCGGTGGATGACCTGCACCGGCGAGGCGCCGGAGGCGATCGCGACACGAGCCCGGTCGGTCGGGACGCTGCGCAGCGAGTTCTCGACGATGCGGGTGAAGAACGCGATGCCGGCGATCGACATCGGCACGACCGCCGCGGGGATGCCGATGTTCGTGCCCGTGAGCAGACGGGTGAACGGGATGATCGCGGCCATCAGGATGAGGAACGGCAGCGATCGGCCCACGCTGATGATCCAGCTGAGCACGACGTGGGCGGTGCGATGCGGGAACAGACCGCCCGGCGCGAGGTTGAACACGATCGCGCCGAGCGGAACGCCGACGATGACAACGATCGCCATGGTGATGCCGACCATCGTCAGGGTCTCGCCGAGCGCGGGGATCACCAGCGCCGGGATCTCGGGAAGCGGCACGTTCGACGTGCGGACGAGGCTCATGCCACGACCTCCAGTTCTCGTTCGGATGCTTCGGGGGCGGCATCCTCCGGGTCGGGCGTGACGGATGCCGTGACCACGGAAGCGTGCAGTCCCGCCGCCTGCAGCAGCGGGAGGGCGCGGTCGAGCGCGTGCACGGGAACGCCGATGCGCGCCGTGCCCACGGCCGCAGCGCCGACGGTCTCGACCGAGGCGCCGAGCAGGTTCACGTCGGTGCCGAGCTCGCGCGAGATGCGCGCGAGCCAGCCGCCGGGCACGTCACCGACGTAGACGACGTCGACAGCCACCTCGCCGGCCGCGGCATCCTGCCGTTCGCGCACCGGCCGCAGCTGCGACCCGAGCAGCGAGTCGGGGTCGCGCAGCAGCTCGACGATGCGGCCGGATTCGACGATGCGGCCGTGGTCGAGGCGGGCGACAGCATCCGCGATCTGCACCACCGTGTCCATCTCGTGCGTGATGAACAGGATCGACAGCCCCAGCTCGTCGCGCAGCTCTTTCAGCAGCTCGACGATGGATGCCGTCGAGTCGGGGTCGAGCCCGCTGGTCGCCTCGTCGGAGAGCAGCACGCTCGGGCGCAGCGCGAGCGCACGGGCGATGCCGACCCGCTGACGCTGACCGCCGGAGAGCTGGTGCGGGTAGTGGCCGGCCTTGTCGGCCAGCCCGACGCGGTCGAGCAGCTCGGCGACGCGCGTGCGGATGCCGGCCTTCGTGACGCCGAGGAACTCGAGCGGAAGGGCGACGTTCTCGGCCGCCGTGCGGCGTGCGTACAGGCCGTCGGACTGGAACACGGTGCCGATGCGACGGCGCGCGGTGCGGAGGTGCTTCTCACCGAGCGCCGTGAGATCTTCGCCGTTCACGACGACCCGACCCGAGGTGGGGCGCTCGAGCAGCGTGACGCACTGCGCCAGCGTGGACTTGCCCGCGCCGGACGGACCGACGACGGCGAAGATCTCACCGGAGTCGACCGAGAAGTCGAGGCGGTCGAGGACGACGGTGGCGTCCGCACCGTGGCCGAACGCCTTCGTGAGCTTGTCGAGCTGGATCATGGCGACAAAGTTATGGGCACAGAACCCTTGCGCGTGCGGGCGTGTCGTTCCGTTTCGCAATGCGTCGAATGATGACGTCCGTGCCCGCCCGTAGGCTGGATGCATGCGTCTGGCCACCTGGAACATCAACTCGATCCGCACCCGCGTGGGGCGCGCCGTCGACTTCGCCGTGCGTGAGGACATCGACGTGCTCGCCTTCCAGGAGATCAAGTGCAAGCCCGAGCAGTTCCCCTACGCGCCGTTCGAAGAGGCCGGGTATCACGTGGAGGTGCACGGCTTCAATCAGTGGAACGGCGTCGCGATCGCGAGCCGCCTGCCGATCACCGATGTGCGCACCTCGTTCGAGGGTCAGCCCGGGTTCGCGAAGGGGCATGAGGGGCCGGATGCTCCGCTCGAGGCGCGCGCCCTCGGCGTGATGGTCGACGGCGTGCGGGTGTGGAGCCTGTACGTGCCGAACGGCCGGTCGCTCGACGACGAGCACTACCGGTACAAGCTGCACTGGCTCGAGGCGCTGCGCACCGCGACCGGCGCCGAGCTGGCCGCGACCCCGAACCTGCCGCTCGCCCTGGTCGGCGACTTCAACATCATCCCGTTCGACCACGACAACGGCGACCCGGCGATCATCGAGGGCGTCTCGACGCACGTGTCGCCGCCCGAGCGCGATGCGTTCTTCGCGCTGGAGAGCGCGGGCGTGAAAGACGTCGTGCGCCCGCTCATCCCCGAGGGATACACCTACTGGGACTACCAGCGGCTGAAGTTTCCCCGCAACGAGGGCATCCGCATCGACTTCATCCTCGGGTCGGAGGCCTTCGCCGACGCCGTGACCGGCGCCGAGATCCACCGCAACGAGCGCAAGGGCGAGCAGCCCAGCGACCACGTGCCCGTGGTCGTCGACCTCGACTTCGGCGGTGCCGCGGACGATGACGACGACCTGCCGATGATCTTCGCCTGACGTGGGCGCCCGCAGCATCCGCCTGATCGCGACCGACCTCGACGGCACCCTCATCGGCGCCGACGGGCAGGTCTCGGCGCGCACGCGCGCGGCGCTGGATGCTGCTCGGGATGCCGGCATCCGCACCGTCCCCGTCACCGCGCGCCAGCCGATCGGGCTGCGGCCGATCGCCGCGCAGGCAGGCTTCGACGACTGGGCGCTGTGCGGCAACGGCGCCTACGGCGTGCACCTGACGACCGGCGAGCACCTGTTCGCCGAGGAGATCCCCGCCGAGGTGCAGCAGGAGCTCGCCGAGGCGCTGCTCGCGGCCATCCCGGGTCTCGCGTTCGCGAGCGTGCGGGATGCCGGGGAGGGCTTCGTCGCGCAGGAGGGCTACGCCGCGCTCGCCCAGCTCAGCGACCACAAGCGCGACCCCGCGACGATGGGCGGGGTGCCGCTCGCCGACGTGCTCGCGGCGCCCAGCCTGAAGCTCGTGATCCGGCATCCGTCCGTGCCGATCCCCGAGATCTTCGAGGCGCTGCAGGCGCTCGGGCTCACCGGATTCGAGGCGACCCTGTCGGGCGCGCCGTTCGTCGAGGTGATGGCGCAGGGCGTGACGAAGGCGGCCGGCATCGCGCAGGTCTGCGCGCGGCTCGGCATCGACCGCCACGAGGTGCTCGCGTTCGGCGACGCGCTGAACGACCTCGAGATGCTCGAGTGGGCGGGGCACGGCGTCGCCGTCGCGAACGCGATCGACGTCGTGCGGGATGCGGCCGACGAGGTCACCGCCTCGAACGACGACGACGGGGTCGCGATCGTGATCCAGCGGATGCTAACGGGCCGTTAGTCCCCCATCGTGCCGGTCTGCACGTCGCCGCCGAGCGGCGCGTAGCGCAGCAGAACGGTGCCGTTGTCACCGAAGACCGACTCCACGAGGCGCAGGTTCGTCGGCACGGTTCCCTCGCCGAACACCTTCTTGCCCTGCCCGAGCACGACCGGATAGATCCACAGCTGCATCTCGTCGTAGAGCCTCTCGGCGAGCAGAGTCTGCACGAAGTCGATGCTGCCGATCACGTGCACGTCCTGATGCCGCTCGCGCAGCGCTGCGACCTCCGAGGCGAGGTCGTCACCCACCCGGCTCGAGCCCTGCCAGTCGAGGGCGATGCCGGCATCCCGCGAGGCGACGTACTTCGGCACCCGATCGAACAGCTGCCCGATCGGCCCCTCGTCGCCGGTGGTGTGCTGCGGCCAGTACGCCGCGAAGATGTCGTAGGTGCGCCGGCCGAGCAGCAGCGCGTCGAGCGTCTGCATCCCCGCCATCACACTGCGCCCGACCGCCTCGCTCGGCAGCGGCGCCTGCCAGCCGCCGAACGGGAACCCGCCGCTCGGATCCTCCTCCGGCCCGCCGGGTGCCTGCGCGACCCCGTCGAGCGTACTGAACAGATCGATGATGATGCGTCCGGCCATGGTGTGCTCCCTCGCGTCGCGCACCACGCTAGTCGCGCGGAGCGGCATCCGGAACAGCATCCGTCACTGCATCCACGACTGCATCCGTCGCGCGGCGGATGTGCCGGCATCCGCCGCGGCCTACGGTGGAGGGATGCCGGAATCCGCCGTCTTCACGCGCACCCCCACCCCGCGCGACCTGCGTCAGGACCTGCTGCTCGCGGCCGTGCTGCTCGTCGGCGGGGTGATCAGCGCCGGGCTGTCGAGCATCGCCCAGGTGTACGGCGACGATCAGGCGCCCACCTGGACGGCCCTGCTCGTCGTGCTCGGCCTGTCGCTGCCGATCGCGGTGCGCCGCCGGCATCCGGCCCTCGTCGCGATCGCGATAGCCCTCGTCTTCTTCGCCGCCGTGACGTTCCGCGCGCCTGAGGTGTACGTGTCGAACATCGCGATGTTCGTGGCGCTGTACACGGTCGGCGCGTGGATGAACGACCGCCGCGCGGCCCTGCTGGTGCGGGTCGGCATCATCGCCGGCATGTTCGTGTGGCTGGTCATCACGATGTACCGCGACGCGATCACCGAGGCCGATGAGGCCGACGTCGCGGCCGGGCTGTTCTCGCCGTTCGTGGCGTTCATGATGATCCAGCTGCTGTTGAACGTGCTCTACTTCGGCGGCGCGTATTACTTCGGCGAGCGCTCCTGGACGGCCGCGCGCGAGCGCGACGACCTCGCCCGGCGCACCCGCGAGCTCGAGGCCGAGCGCGAGGTGACCGCGGCGCAGGCCGTGGCGCTCGACCGCGTGCGCATCGCCCGCGAGCTGCACGACGTGGTCGCGCACCACGTGTCGGTGATGGGCGTGCAGGCGGGCGCCGCGCGTCTCGTCGTCGACGCGAACCCCGCCGAGGCGAAGCGGATGCTGGCCGGCATCGAGGAGTCCTCGCGCGCCGCGATCGGCGACTTCCGGCAGCTGCTCGAGACGCTGCGCACGCCGGGGTCGGATGATGCCGCCGAGGCGCCGTCCGCCCTCGGGCTGGACGATATCGACGACCTCGCGCAGGCGTCGACGGATGCCGGGCTGCCCACCGCGTTCACCGTGATCGGCGACCCCGCCGACGTGCCCGGCGTGGTCGGCGTGAACCTGTACCGCATCGCGCAGGAGGCGCTCACGAACGCCCGCCGGCACGCCGGGGTCGGCGCGACCGCCGATGTGCGGCTGCGCTATCAGGCGGATGCCGTCGAGCTCGAGGTCGTGAACACTGGGCGGGCCGTCGGCGCGCTGCGCCCTGGCCTCGGTCAGCTCGGCATGCGCGAGCGGGCGCTGGCGTCGGGCGGCACGATCGAGCTGCGGCCCCGGCCCGAGGGCGGATTCCGGGTGCGGGCGAGCGTGCCGTTGCATCCGGTCGTGGAGGTCGCGCGATGATCCGGGTGCTGCTCGTCGACGATCATGCGATGCTGCGCGCCGGGTTCCGGACGATCCTCGACACGCAGCCCGACATCGAGGTCGTCGGCGAGGCGACCACGGGCGCCGAGGGCGTGGAGCTGGCCGCGCGGCTGCAGCCCGACGTGATCACGATGGACGTGCAGATGCCCGACATGGACGGCATCGAGGCGACCCGCCGCATCGTCGCCGACCCGCAGGTCGCCGCGGCGATCGCGATCGTGACCACCTTCGACCGCGACGACTATCTGTTCCAGGCGCTGGATGCCGGCGCCAGCGGCTTTCTGCTGAAGAACGCCGGACCCGAGGAGCTCATCGCCGCCGTGCGGTCGCTCGCCTCCGGCGACGGCATCCTGGCCCCCGAGGTCACCCGCCGCGTGCTCGCCCGCTTCGCCGCGACCCCGGCCCCCGCATCCGTCTCCGCCCCCGCATCCGCGCCTGCGGCGCCGAGCGCCCCGGCCACCGAGACCGAACCGCCTCTCGCTCCGGTATCAGTTGATGTCGCCTGGAACCGGTCCCAACCGGCACAAACTCATACGGGAGCGAATGGCGGTTGGGTGATCGGGGAGGCGCTGACCGAGCGGGAGGGGGATGTGCTGGCGCTCATGGCGGATGCTCGCAGCAACGCCGAGATCGCCACCGCACTGTTCATCGGCGAGGCGACCGTCAAGACGCACGTCTCGCGCATTCTGCAGAAGCTCGGCGCCCGCGACCGCGTGCAGGCCGTCGTGCTGGCGCACCGGCACGGGCTCACGGACGTCTGAGGCGGGCCTGAGGCGACGGATGCCCCGAGGCCGAAGCTCCGGGGCATCCGAATCAGACGATCAGAAGATCAGGCGTTGACGAGCTCCGCCGAGTGCTGCACGCGCGAGATGAGCGCGTTGAAGGCCTCGAGGTAGCCCGACAGGAAGCCCGCGGTCGAGTCGTCGGTGACCTGGCCGTCCTCGGTGAACAGGCCCGGGCGGTCCTGGATGAAGCCCTCGGGCTGACCCATGGTGACGGCGCTGAAGTGGCCGAGGATCGCGCGCAGGTGCTGCTGGGCGGCGGCGGTCGCGATGCCCGAGCCCGAGGTGCCGATCACGGCGGTGGGCTTGCCGTAGAACGACATGTCGCCGTAGGGGCGGGTCGACCAGTCGAGGGCGTTCTTCAGCACACCGGGGATCGAGCGGCTGTACTCGGGGGTGACGATGATGACGCCGTCGACGTCGGCGATGGCCTGCTTGTAGTCGAGCGCGACCTGCGGGAAGTTGCCGTCGAAGTCGGGCGAGTAGAACGGCAGGTCCTTGATCGGGATCTCGACGAGCTCGGTGCCCTCGGGGGCGAGGTTCGCGAGCACGCGCGCGAGGCGGCGGTTGATGGAGGTGCTCGAGATGCTGCCGACGATGTAGCCGATGGTGCGGGTCACTGTGAATCCTTCGTGGTTGTGCGCGCCCGGGAAGCCCGAGCGAGCCTGTGCAGTTCCACCAGACCCAACATCCATGCGCGCGCATATTATTCCCGCGTATCCGAAGGCGTCCGTTTCGCTAGTGTCGGCATCATGCCCGACGCCTCCTCGACCCGTCGCGTGACCGCGGGCATCGTGACCGCGCTGGTCGGGTTCACGAGCTCGTTCGCGGTCGTGCTCACCGGCCTCGCCGCCGTCGGCGCGACGCCCGGTCAGGCCGCCAGCGGGCTGCTCGCGCTGAGCGTCACGATGGGGCTCGCGTGCGTCATCCTCGCGTGGCGCTATCGGATGCCGATCACCGTCGCCTGGTCCACGCCGGGCGCCGCCCTGCTGGCCGCGATGGCGACAGCATCCGCAGGAGACGACGCGTGGCCCGCCGCGGTCGGGGCGTTCCTCATCGTCGCCGCACTGATCCTGCTCACCGCTCTCGTGCCGCGTCTCGGCGCGCTGATCGCGGCGATCCCGCCCTCGATCGCGCAGGCGATGCTCGCCGGCGTGCTGCTGCCGCTCTGCCTCGCCCCCGTCACCGGCGTCGTCGAGAACCCGTGGGGCGTCGTGCCCGTCGTGCTCACCTGGCTGCTCTTCGCGCGCCTCGCCCCACGCTGGGCGGTGCCGCTCGCGTTCGTCACCGCGACCGTCGTCATCATCGTCGAGCTGGTGCGCCGCGGAGCATCCGTCGACCCCGCCCTGCTGACGCCCCGCCTCGAGCTGACCGCGCCGGTGTTCACGATCGAGGCGGCGATCGGCATCGCGCTGCCGCTGTTCATCGTCACGATGGCCTCGCAGAACGTGCCCGGCATCGCCGTGATGCGCAGCTTCGGATACGAGGTGCCGTGGCGACCATCGATGCTCGTCACCGGCATCGGCACCGCGCTGGGAGCCCCGGCCGGCGGGCACGCCATCAACCTCGCGGCGATCAGCGCCGCTCTCGCCGCCGGCCCCGACGCGCACCGCGACCCGTCGCGCCGCTGGGTCGCGGGCGTCTCGACCGGCGTCTCGTACCTCGTGCTCGGCGCCGCGTCGTCGGTGTTCGCCGCGCTCGTGCTGCTCGCCCCCGCCGCCGTCATCCCGGCGGTCGCAGGACTCGCACTGTTCGGCGCGTTCGGCTCGGCGGTGCAGCAGGCGATCGACGACCCGGGCGAGCGGATGCCGGCGGTCGTCACCTTCCTCGTCGCCGCCTCCGGCCTCGCACCCCTCGGCATCAGCGCGGCGTTCTGGGCGCTCATCGCCGGCCTCGTCGTGCGCGGCGCGCTGCACCTCGGGCGGCGCTGACAGCATCCGGCGCCGACACTCTCCTCCCGCAGGCGGACGCCCCACAATCCCCCGCAGGGCGGATGCCGCGACAGCATCCGACTTCCTAGCCTGGAGGCATGAGTTCAGGCCACCTCCACCTCGAGGGCATCACGAAGAGCTACGGCGCCCGCACCGTGCTCGACGGCATCCGCTTCGACGTCGCCCCCGGGCGACTCACCGGATTCGTCGGCGGCAACGGCGCCGGCAAGACGACCACCATGCGCATCATCCTCGGCGTGCTCGCCGCGGATGCCGGCACCGTGACCCTCGGCGGCTCCGCCGTGAGCACCGCCGACCGGCGGCGCTTCGGGTACATGCCCGAGGAGCGCGGGCTCTACCCGAAGATGAAGGTGCTCGAGCAGGTCGTGTACCTCGCCCGGCTGCACGGCTTCGGCAAGACGGATGCCACGGCCAGGGCCACCGCCCTGCTCGAGGAGCTGGGACTCGGCGAGCGCCTGAACGACAACATCGAGTCGCTGTCGCTCGGCAACCAGCAGCGCGCGCAGATCGCCGCGGCGCTCGTGCACGACCCCGAGGTGCTGATCCTCGATGAGCCGTTCTCGGGACTCGACCCGCTGGCCGTCGACGTCGTCGCCGGGGTGCTGCAGACCCGCGCCGCGCAGGGCGCGTCGATCCTGTTCTCGTCGCACCAGCTCGACGTCGTCGAGCGGCTCTGCGACGACCTCATCATCATCGCCGGCGGCGAGATCCGTGCGGCGGGCTCCCGCGAGCAGCTGCGCGAGCAGCACTCCTCGCTGCGCTACCGGCTCACCACCGCCGGAGACGCCGGTTGGCTGCGTTCCGAACCGGGCGTGCAGGTGGTCGACTTCGAGGGCGGCACAGCCCTGTTCGACGTCGACGGCGCCCACACGGCCGAGCGGGTGCTGCGCGACGCCGTCGCCCGCGGCGGAGTGACCGGGTTCACGCCGCAGCATCCGTCCCTCGCCCAGATCTTCAAGGAGGTCATCGCATGACCAACGCACCCACGTCACCTGCTGCGTCGACCTCGCCGGCGCAGGCGGTCTGGCTCGTCGCCGAGCGGGAGATCGGCTCGAAGCTGCGCAGCAAGGCGTTCATGATCTCCACCGGCATCCTGCTGCTCATCGCCCTCGCGGGCGTGCTGATCGGCGGCTTCGCGAGCAAGTCCCCCACCCCGGATGCCGTCGCCGCGACGTCCGAGACCGCGGCCGCTGTCGAGGCGCTGCCGAACGTGAAGGTCACCGAGGTCGCCGACCGCGCGGCCGCCGAGAAGCTCGTGCTCGACGACGAGGTGATCGCCGCCGTCGTGCCGGCGACCGGCGACCCGCTCGGCATCGCCATCCTCGCGAAGGACGACGCCCCCACCGCGCTCGTGATGGGGCTGTCGCAGACCCCGCACGTCGAGCTGCTCAAGCCCGCCGACACCAACCCGTTCGTGCGCTACCTCGTGGCGATCGGCTTCGGCATCGTCTTCCTCATGGCGGCATCCACGTTCGGCGGCACGATCGCGCAGAGCGTCGTGGAAGAGAAGCAGACCCGCGTGGTCGAGCTGCTCATCTCGGCGATCCCGACACGAGCGCTGCTGGCCGGCAAGGTGATCGGCAACACCGTGCTTGCGATGGCGCAGATCGTGCTGCTCGCCGCGATCGCCGTGGTCGGGCTGATCGTCACGGGTCAGGACGAGCTGCTCGCCGGCATCGGCGCGCCCGTGCTGTGGTTCGCGGTGTTCTTCCTGTTCGGGTTCATCCTGCTGGCGTCGCTGTACGCCGCGGCGGCCGCGATGGTGTCGCGGCAGGAGGACATCGGCTCGACGACCATGCCGCTGATGATGCTCGTGATGGCGCCGTACTTCCTGGTGATCTTCTTCAACGACAACCCGCTCGTGCTGACGATCATGTCGTACGTGCCGTTCTCGGCGCCGGTCGCGATGCCGGTGCGGCTGTTCGTCGGCGAGGCGCAGTGGTGGGAGCCGCTGCTGTCGCTGGTCATCCTGCTCGCGACCTGCATCGCGGCGATCCTGGTGGGCGCGAAGATCTACCAGAACTCGCTGCTGCGCATGGGCGCCCGCGTGAAGCTCGGGGAGGCGCTGCGCGGCTGACGGCATTCGCCGCGGTGCGGGAATAGGCGCGCGCGGCGAGCGGTTCTGCCCTGAGGACGATGGGGTCCGGCAGCATCCGCAATCCGAAAGGCCTCATCGCGCATGAGCAGCACCCTCACCCGCACCGCCCAGACCGAGCACCCCGTCATCGACGTGCTCGCCGAGCGCTGGAGCCCGCGGGCGTTCGACTCCGCCACCCCGATCGACGAGGCCAAGCTGGCCTCGGCCCTCGAGGCCGCCCGCTGGTCGCCCTCGGCCAACAACTCGCAGCCCTGGCGGTTCATCGTCGCGCGGCGCGGCAGCGCGCTGCACGATGGCATCCACTCCGCTCTGATGGGCTTCAACCAGGCGTGGGCCGGCAACGCCGCGGTGCTGATCGTGGCCGTCGCCGAGACCGCCACCGAAGACGGCACCCCGATCTCGCACGCCGCGTACGACCTCGGCCAGGCCGTCGCGCACCTGTCGGTGCAGGCGCACCACGACGGACTCGTCGCGCACCAGATGAGCGGGTTCGTGCCCGCGCAGATCCGCGAGCTGGCCGGCCTCGACGAGCGCTTCGCGCCGACCACGGTCATCGCGCTCGGCGACCTGGGTGACGCATCGGCACTGCCCGAACCGCTGCAGCAGCGCGAGGTCGCCCCGCGCGTGCGCCGTCCGCTCGACGAGACGGTGCTGCTCAGCGCCTGACACCCACGGGTTGTGAAGCGGGTCAGAGCTCGACCGGAGGGCCGGGCTCGGACTCGGCCACCTCGGGATGCCGGGCCAGATTCACCACGGCCGCGATCAGGCCGCCCCAGACGGTGACCATCGCGATGATCATCATGACGACAGCGGTGGGAGTCATGCGCGTCCTCCGTTCGATGCGCTTTCCGGGGTCATATATTCGCGTGCGGTCCTGACCGTTCCGGTCTCGGCATCCGGTTCGTAGTGCTCCTCGACGAGGAACTCGTCGTAGTCGGGGTCGTCCTTCGCATGCGAGCGGCGGCTCCACGGCAGCAGCGCGAGCAGCACGGCGAGCACGATGAGCGCGATCACCATGCCCCAGCCGAAGATCGCGAGGAACCAGTCGGGGTACCCGCCGTACGGGGTGCTGATCTTCGCGATCAGCTCGCTGATGAACAGGTAGCCGAGCACGATCGGCGCGAGCGCGCCGACCAGCAGCATCCAGAACCACCCGACACCGAAGCTCGAGCGGCGGTTGAGGTGCTCGCGCAGCACCGGCAGCTTGCGCAGCATCCATGCGACCACGATCACGGCCACGAGCGCGACCGCCATGATGCCGAACGCGTTCACGAACGCATCCGTCGTGTCGAGCACGACCAGCGCGGTGGTCGTCGAGAACAGCGCGATCGAGATGAGCGCGATCGGGATCGACACGATCAGCGTGGTGCGCACGCGGCCCCAGCCGAGCTTGTCCTGCAGGGCGGCGACGACGACCTCGAGCACCGAGATGAGCGAGGTGACACCGGCGAACACGAGCGCGCCGAAGAACAGCACGCCGATGATCGATCCGCCGGCCGCCTGCGACACGATCGTCGGGAACGCCACGAAGGCGAGCCCGATGCCGGATGCTGCGACGCCCGACACGTCGGTGCCCTGCGCCTGCGCCATGAACCCGAGCGCCGCGAACACGCCGATGCCGGCGAGGATCTCGAAGCCGGAGTTCGCGAATGCGACGACGAGGCCCGAGCCCGTGAGGTCGGTCTTGCGCTTGAGGTAGGAGGCGTAGGTGACCATGATGCCGAACGCCACCGACAGCGAGAAGAAGATGTGCCCGTAGGCGCTCGCCCAGACGGCGGGGTCGGCGAGCGCCTCCCAGTTCGGGGTGAAGAAGGCGTTCAGTCCGTCGATCGCGCCGGGCAGGAACAGCGACTGCACCACCAGCACCGCGAACATCACGGTCAGCAGCGGCATGAGCACGAGGTTCGCGCGGCCGATTCCGCGCTTGACGCCGAGGCCCATGATGATGATGACGACCAGCCAGACGCCGATCAGCGGCCACCCGACCAGCGGAACGAACTGCGTCGACAGGCCGTCTGCGGCGTCGCCCTTCTGCAGGAAGTCGGTGAAGAAGAAGCCCTCTTCGTTGCCCTTGCCCCAGGTCAGCTGCGCCGAGAACCAGGTGTACATCGCCGCCCACGCGATGATCACGGCGTAGTAGGTGGCGATCACGACGCAGATCAGCACCTGCCACCAGCCGAGCGGCTCGGCACCGCGGTGCATGCGGCGGAAGGCGAGCGGCGCCGAGCCGCGGAAGCGATGCCCGATCGCGTAGTCGAAGAACAGCAGCGGGATGCCGGCGGTCAGCAGCGCGCACAGGTAGGGGATGAGGAATGCCCCGCCGCCGCCCTCGTAGGCGACATAGGGGAACCGCCAGATGTTTCCGAGACCGACGGCCGAGCCGATCGCGGAGAGGATGAAGACGTTCCGCGAGCCGAATGCCTCGCGCCGCGGTGCATGGGTCGTCGCCGTAGACATGCAGGCGAGACTACCCGATCAGCGCGGGCGCAGCCCGGTGCGAGCCAGAGCATCCGCCGCCCGCACCAGGGCGAGGTGACTGAACGCCTGCGGCACGTTGCCGAGCTGGCGGCCGGCGACCGGGTCGTACTCCTCCGACAGCATCCCGACGTCGTTCGTCAGTCCGCACAGCCGGTCCATGAGGGCGGTCGCCTCGTCGAGGCGACCGGTGGCGGCGTACTGCTGCACGAGCCAGAACGAGCAGGCCAGGAACGGGCTCTCCGACCCGGTCAGCCCGTCGACCCCCGTGCCGGTGCGGTACCTATGCACCAGTCCGTCGCGCAGGAGCGTCTGCTCGATGCGGTCGACGGTGGCGAGCATCCGCGGGTCATCCGGCGCGCAGAACCCGACCTCGGCGAGCAGCAGCAGCGACGCGTCGACCTCGTCGGTCCCGAAGTACTGCGTGAAGTGGCCGTCGCGCACGCCTTCCCGGTCGATCTCGTCGCGCATCCGCTCGCGCAGCCCGCGCCACCGCTCGACCGGACCGTCGAGCCCGAAGTCCTCGACCGCGCGGATGCCGCGATCGAACGCCGCCCAGATCATCGCGCGCGAGTGCGTGAACATGTGCGGGTCGCCGCGGATCTCCCACAGCCCGTGGTCGGGCCGGTCGATCTGCTCGGCGGCGAAGCGCAGCAGCGCCCGCTCCAGCGGCCAGGAGAACTCGCTCTCGGCGAGCCCGGCGCTGCGCGCCGCCGACAGGGTGACCAGCACCTCGCCCACCACGTCGGCCTGGTACTGGGATGCCGCGCCGTTGCCGACCCGCACCGGCAGCGACCCCTCGTATCCCGACAGGGCGGGCAGCACCCACTCCTTCAGGTCGCGCTCGCCGGCCAGCCCGTACATGATCTGAAGGTCTGCGGGATCTCCCGCGACCGCCCGCAGCAGCCATTCCCGCCAGCGTTCGGCCAGCCCGAGGAACCCGTGATCGAGCAGTGCCTCGAGGGTGAGCGTGGCGTCGCGCAGCCAGACGTAGCGGTAGTCCCAGTTGCGCTCACCGCCGACCTCTTCGGGCAGCGCCATGGTCGCCGCGGCCGCGATGCCGCCGGTCTCGTGGTTCGTGAGGGCGCGCAGCAGCAGCAGCGAGCGCACCACCTTGTCGTGGTGCGGTCCGCTGTGCTCGATGCGGTCGGCCCAGCTCTGCCACCACTGCTTCGTGTGCTCGAGCGTCTCGTCGACGTCGAGCAGGTCGGGCACGTCGCGGTGCGAGGGGAACCAGGTCAGGTGCAGGTCGCGCGTCTCGCCCGCGCGCACGGTGAGCTCGCCGGCGTGCTCGTGATCGGCGGCCTGCAGCGCGGCGCCGCGCACGGTGATCGCGTCGGGTCCCGCCATCGCCACGAGCCGCGGATGCTGCGGGGTGCCGGTCTGCCGCACCCACGGCATCGCCCGCGAATAGTCGAAGCGGATGCTGAGCCGCTGCGCGAACGTCATCTCGCCCTCGACGCCGATGATCCGCCGGATGAGGTCGGTGCGCCCGATCGAGGAGCCCGCGTCGGGGGCGACGGGCAGGAAGTCGTGCACCTCGGCGACGGCATCCGCGCTCTCCCACCGGGTGATCAGCACGAACGTGTCGCGGTCGTAGCGGCGGGTGGCGACGGCATCCGCATCCGCCGGGCGCACCTGCCACCGCCCGTGGGACTCATCGCCGAGCAGCGCCGCGAAGGCGCTGGGCGAGTCGAGCCGCGGCAGGCACAGCCAGTCGATGCTGCCCCCGCGCGAGACGAGCGCCGCGGTGCGGCAGTCGCTGAGCAGGGCGTAGTCCTCGATGCGCGTCGCCATTCTCTGCAGTCTTCCATCTGAGGCTCGGCGCACGCCAGACCTGGGCATTCGGGGTCGAGCCGACTACTCTCGGCCACATGCCGACTACGACGCTGTTCATCCTCGGAGCCACCGGAGACCTCACCTCGCGCCTGCTGCTGCCCTCGCTCGCGGCGCTGCTCGGCAAGACCCCGGACAAACGAGTGGTGCTGCGCGGCGCGGGCACGGAACCGTGGGGCGAGAGCGAGTGGCGGCAGACGGTCGAGAAGGGCTTCGCGGATGCCGCGGATGCCCTGAAGCAGGTCGAGATCGCCGACTACGTGCAGTCGGATGTGACGGATGCCGCCGCCGTGAAGACCCTCGTCGAGGGCCTCGACCCGAACACCGTGCTGTACTTCGCACTGCCGCCGGCCGTGACCGGAGCGGCGATCGACGCGATGGAGGGTCTCACCCTGCCGGAGGGCACCGTGCTGGCGATGGAGAAGCCGTTCGGCGAGGACGAGGCGACCGCCCGCGAGCTGAACGAGAAGCTCACCGCGCTCGTGCCCGAGGAGCAGGTGTTCCGGGTCGATCACTTCCTCGGCCGGTCGACGCTGCTGAACCTGCTGGGTGTGCGGCTCGCGAACCGCATCTGGGAGCCGGTGTGGTCGGCCGAGCACATCGACCACGTGCTGATCCGCTTCGACGAGAGCGTCGCGCTCGAGAACCGCGCCCGTTATTACGATCACGCCGGCGCCATGATCGACATGATCCAGAGCCACCTGCTGCAGGTCATGGCCCTGGTCGCGATGGATCCGCCCGCCACGCTCGGTCAGCGCGACCTGCGCGACGCGAAGGCCCAGGTGCTGCGCGCCACTCGCGTGCGCGACGACGACCCGGCGAAATGGTCAAAGCGCGCCCGGTACACGGCGGGCCGGGTGGGCGACCGAGACCTGCCCTCGTACGCCGACGAGGACGGCGTGGATGTCGCACGGCAGACCGAGACGCTCGCCGAGGTGACCTTCGAGATCAACAGCGACCGGTGGGCAGGCGTGCCGTTCGTGCTGCGCTCGGGCAAGGCGCTGACGAAGAAGTGGTCGGAGATCGTGGTGACGTTCAAACCCGTGCGGCACGTGCCCCCGGGGCTGGACGGAACCCCGGTCGACGGCGGGCGGCTGACCTTCTCGCTCGGACCCGACGAGATGCACCTGCGCCTGCACGTGACCGGCGGCGACGATCCGTTCGCGCTGCGTGACGAGGACTTGGTGGCCGATCTCGGCGAAGGCCAGCAGCGCTCCTATGAGGAGGTGCTCGACGAGCTGCTCGACGGCGACGTCGCCCTGTCGGTGCGCGCCGACGAGGCCGAGGAGTGCTGGCGCATCATCCAGCCCGTGCGGGATGCCTGGGCTGAGGGCGAGGTGCCGATCGAGGAGTACGTCGCCGGTTCGCTCGGCCCGGAGGCGTGGGACACGTCCCGAGCATCCTGAGCGCGCGCCGCTGCGCGCTCGCCGAGAAACCACTTCCCGCGTGAGACACCACGGGTGCACGTGGGTCTCACGCAGGATGTGGTTTCTCGCCGGGTCAGGACTCGCTGGTGAGGACCAGGCCGGAGCCGTCGGCGGCGACGTCGACGCGCACGGCGTCGCCGTCGCGCACCCCGCCCGAGAGCAGCGCCGTCGCGAGACGGTTCTGCACTTCGGTCTGGATGAGCCGGCGCAGCGGACGCGCACCGAACACCGGGTCGTAGCCGCGCTCGGCCAGCCACGACCGAGCATCCGGCGTGACCGCCAGCGTGAGTCGACGATCGCCGAGACGGTGCTGCAGAGCATCCACCGACAGCTCCACGATCTGGGCGAGGTCGTCCTCCGACAGTGCCGAGAACATCACGATGTCGTCGAGACGGTTCAGGAACTCGGGCCGGAACGACTGCCGCACGAGCGCCATCACGGCATCCCGCTTGTCCTCGGGAGACATCACCGGGTCGATGAGGATCGGCGAGCCGATGTTCGACGTGAGGATCAGGATCACGTTCGAGAAGTCGACCGTGCGGCCCTGCCCGTCGGTGAGGCGGCCATCGTCGAGCACCTGCAGCAGCACGTCGAACACCTCGGGGTGCGCCTTCTCGACCTCGTCGAGCAGCACCACGCTGTACGGGCGACGCCGCACGGCCTCGGTGAGCTGACCGCCCTGCTCGTAGCCGATGTAGCCGGGAGGGGCGCCGACGAGCCGCGACACGGAGTGCTTCTCGCCGTACTCGCTCATATCGATCCTGACCATGGCGTGCTCGTCGTCGAAGAGGAACTCGGCGAGGGCCTTCGCCAGCTCGGTCTTGCCGACGCCGGTCGGGCCGAGGAACAGGAACGATCCCGTCGGGCGCCCGGGGTCGCTGATGCCGGCGCGCGAGCGCCGCACGGCATCCGACACGGCCTTCACGGCATCCTTCTGCCCGATGAGTCGCTTGCCGAGCTCGCTCTCGAGGTGCAGCAGCTTCTCGCTCTCGCCCTGCAGCAGGCGACCGACGGGGATGCCGGTCCACGCGGCGATCACGGCGGCGATGTCCTCGTCGGTGACCTGCTCGTTGACCATGCGGCCCTCGTCCGACATCGACGCCTCGGCCTGTTCGGCCTCGGCGATCTCGCGCTCGAGACGCTTGATCGTCTCGTACTCGAGCTTCGACGCCTTCGTGTAGTCGGCGTTGCGCATCGCGAGGTCGCGCTGAGTGATCGCGTCGTCGAGCTGCTTCTTCAGATCGCCGACCCGGTTGAGGCCCTGACGCTCGCGCGCCCAGCGCTCCTCGAGCTCGGCGAGCTCGCGCTCCATGCCTGCGAGCTGATCGCGCAGCGTGGCCAGACGCTCCTTCGAGGCGGCATCCTTCTCTCGCTTGAGGGCGAGCTCTTCGAGCTTCATGCGGTCGACCTGGCGCTTGAGCTGGTCGATCTCGACCGGCGACGAGTCGATCTCCATCTTCAGCCGCGACATCGCCTCGTCGATGAGGTCGATCGCCTTGTCGGGCAGCTGGCGCGAGGGCAGGTAGCGGTTCGAGAGCGCGGCGGCCGCGACCAGCGCGCTGTCGGCGATCGTCACGCCGTGGTGCGCCTCATAGCGTCCCTTCAGCCCGCGCAGGATCGCGATGGTGTCCTCCACGCTCGGTTCGCCGACGTACACCTGCTGGAAGCGGCGTTCGAGCGCAGCATCCTTCTCGATGAACTCGCGGTACTCGTTGAGCGTCGTCGCGCCGATCATGCGCAGCTCGCCGCGGGCGAGCATCGGCTTGAGCATGTTGGACGCCGCGACCGACCCCTCGCCGCCGCCCGCGCCCATGAGCACGTGCAGCTCGTCGATGAAGGTGATGACCTTGCCCTCGGACTCGGTGATCTCCTTGAGGACGCTCTTCAGGCGCTCCTCGAACTGGCCACGGTACATGGCGCCGGCGACCAGGGCGGAGATGTCAAGAGAGACGAGCTCCTTGTCCTTGAGGGATTCCGCGACGTCGCCCGCGACGATGCGCTGCGCGAGCCCCTCGACGACGGCGGTCTTGCCGACGCCGGGCTCGCCGATGAGCACCGGGTTGTTCTTGGTGCGACGCGTGAGCACCTGGCTCACGCGACGAATCTCGTTGTCGCGGCCGATCACCGGATCGAGCTTGCCCTGCCGGGCGCGATCGGTGAGGTTGATGCCGAACTGTTCGAGGGCGCTCTGCTGCTCGTCTTGCTGTGCGGGGTTGGTCATCTGGTTCCTCCTGGAGGTCTCCCGTCAAAGTTGAGTTGCCTTGACTCAACTTTAGCACCCGCGGGCGTGTCGCGTCAGCCTCGGGTGGCGATCACGGCATCCCACACGGCGGCGGCGACCTCGCGCTTGGTTCCGGATGCCGTCGCGAGCACCGCTCCGCCCTCGCCGATAACCTGTGCGGTGTTGTCAGCGGACTCGAACCCGACCTGCCAGCCGACCTCGTTGACCACGAGCAGGTCGACGCCCTTGCGCTCGCGCTTGCGGCGCGCGCGCTCGAGCAGCTCGTCGGCATCGCGCGGGGTCTCGGCGGCGAAGGCGACGATCGTCTGCCCGCCGTGACGGGATGCCGCGAGACCCGCGACGATGTCGTCGTTCTCGACCAGGTCGATGCGGGTCAGCGTGCCCGCCTCCTTGGTGAGCTTGCCGTCGGCGACCTCGGCAGGGCGGTAGTCGGCGACGGCGGCGGCCATCACGATCACATCGGTGTCATCGGCGAGGCTGCGCATCGCCTCGCCGAGTTCGGCGGCGGTTCCGGCGCGGACGATGCGGATCGACGGATGCTGCGCAGCATCCAGTACCGCGGACTCGATGTGCGCGGCGACGAGGGTGACATCGGCACCGCGCGCGGCGGCCTCTGCGGCGAGCGCGACGCCCTGCCGCCCGCTGGAGCGGTTGCCGAGGAAGCGCACCGGGTCGAGCGGTTCGCGGGTGCCGCCGGCCGAGACGGCGACGCGGATGCCGGTGAGGTCCTGCGGGGCGACGAGGGCGAGGGCGGCGTCGAGGATCTGCTCGGGTTCGAGCATCCGTCCGGGACCGGCGTCGCCCCCGGTGAGCTCGCCGTCGGCGGGGCCGAGGATCGCGACGCCGCGCGAGCGGAGGGTGGCGATGTTGGCCTGCGTGGACGGATGCCGCCACATCTCGGTGTGCATCGCCGGGGCGATCGCGACCGGGGCGGTGGTGGCGAGCAGCGTCGTGCCGAGCAGGTCGTCGGCGAGGCCGGCGGTCATCTTCGCGATCGTGTTCGCGGTGGCGGGCGCGATGATGATGAGTTCGGCGGCCTGGCCGAGGGCGACGTGACGCACCCGGGCGACGTCGTCGTGGACGCTCGTCGTGACGGTGTTGCGGCTGATCGACTCCCAGGTGGGCAGGCCGACGAAGCGCAGCGCGTCGTCGGTGGGGACGACGGTGACGTCGTGCCCGGCCTTGATGAGCAGGCGCACCAGGTGCACCGTCTTGTACGCGGCGATGCCGCCTGTCACGCCGACGACGATGTTCACGGTTCGATTCTGCCCCAGTCGGTGCCCGGCCGGGCGACTCGTGGCGGCCATAGACTCGGGGGCGTGTGCACCGTGGTGATCGACGTGGCGGATGCGGGCGCTCGGCTGCTGGCCGTGCGCGATGAGGATCCGCAGCGCGCCTGGGACGACCTGGGCGAATGGTGGCCAGACGAGCATCCGGGCGTCATCGGCATCCGCGACCGCCGCGCGGGCGGCGCCTGGCTCGCCGTCAACCCGCGCGAGCGACGCCTCGCGGTGCTGCTGAACCGCGCCGACGTGCTCGACCTGCCCGCCGACCAAGCCCTCTCGCGCGGATCGCTCGCGCTCGAGTCGGTCGACGGCCACTCCCCCGCCGACGGCCCGCATCTCATGCACGGCTTCAACCTGCTCGAGGTCGGACCGACGAGCTCCCGCGTGCTCTCGTGGGACGGGGAGACCCTGCGCGAGACGCCGGTTCCGCACGGCGTGCACATGATCGCGCACGACGACCTCGACGACCCGCGCACCGCTCGGATCGAGGCGTGGCTGCCGCGCTTCGCCGCATCCCGCCCCGACGACGCGGGCTGCACCGACCGCTGGATCGCCCTGCTCGCGGAGAGCGCCGAGATGTCACCCGAGGACGACCGCGCCATCATCCGCGACAACAACCCGCACGGCTACCCGACGATGTCGCTGCTGTTCTGCACCGCCGAGGTCGCCGCAGACGGCGTCGTGCTGAACTCCCACGTGCTGCCGACGCCCGGCTCCTGGGTAGGCTCATCGGCATGAGCGACGCCTCGCAGCCGACCCCGCCCTACACCCAGCCCGGCCAGCCGGGCCAGCCCGCGTATCCCACCGCACCGTACGGATCGGGCGCACCCGCCCCGCACCCCTCCGGCGGCACGCTCGGACGCACCGCGCTGATCATCGCCGCGATCGGGCTCGCGCTGAGCGTGATCATCTCGCTGATCTCGCCGCTGTTCTACATCAGCCCCGGACGCTTCGTGCTCGCCGATGTCATCGGCGCCGTGCAGGGCTTCCTCGTGCTCGTCGTCAGCGGCGTCGCGCTGGTTCTCGGCGTGATCGCGATCCGCCGCCAGGCCATGCCCGTGCTCGGCGGCATCGCCGTCGGCGTCGCCGCGGCGGGCATCGTCGGCGTGCTCACCGGCGCGCTCACGACGCTGATCATCCAGCTGATGCTGCGCTGATCGCCGACCGGATGCCGCGCAGCATCCTTCCGGATCCCGACGTCAGACCGCGGCCGGCATCCGCTCGCCCGGCGTCGCCACCATCGTCGAACTCCGCCGCGACGGGCTCCGCGCTCGTCCGACCGATTGGTCACGCGTCGCGGGCTTCGAGCCCGACGTGCGTCACGCGGGAAGCGGCTCGTCGCGGTAGAGCGCCTCGAAGGTGTCGAGGGTGCGGTTGATGTCGTGCACGGCGACGCCGTCGAGGGATGCCTTCTGCATCCGCTCGTACGCGGCCGCATCGGCCGTGAGCACTCGCGTGAGCTTCTCGGCGAGGTCGTCGACGTCGCCCGGCTCGAAGAGGTAGCCGTTCTCGCCGTCGTGCACGAGGTGCGGCAGGGCGACGGCGTTCGCGCCGACGACCGGCAGCGCCGAGGCCATCGCCTCCATCGTCACGATCGACTGCAGTTCGGCGATCGACGCGATCGCGAACACCGAGGCGCGCGAGTAGAGCTCGCGCAGCTGCTCGTCGGTGACCCGGCCGTGGAAGGTGACGCGGTCGGTCAGGCCCAGCTGCGCGGTGAGCGCCTCCAGCGCCTTGCGCTGGTCGCCGCCGCCGGCGATGTCGAAGTGCACGTCGAGCGCAGGGTCGAGCCGGGTCAGCGCGTGCAGCACGACGTCGACGTGCTTCTCGCCGGTGAGACGACCCACGAACAGGATGCGGTTCTTCTCACGCGGCCCGATGACGGGCGAGTAGTTCGACCGGTCGATGCCGCACGAGATCGGCACGACGCCGTCGATGTCGATCGTGCGCTCGAGGAAGTCGGCGGCCTTGCGCGTGGGCGTCGTGACCGCGCGGGTCATGTCGAAGGTGCGCTTGGCGTCGTCCCACGCGAACTTGAGCACGATGCGGTTGATGAAGTCGGGCATCGTGGTGTGGTCGAGGATGTTCTCGGCCATCACGTGGTTGGTGGCGACCACCGGGATGCCGCGCTGATGTGCGATGCGGGTGAGGCCGCGGCCGATCACGATGTGCGACTGGATGTGCACGATGTCGGGCTTGACCCGGTCGAGCACCTTGCGGGCGTAATGCTTCGAGCGCCACGGCCAGATGAAGCGCAGCCAGTCGTGCGGCAGCCAGCGCACGGCCGGGAGGCGGTGCAGCGTCATCGGCTCGCCCTCGATGATCTCGGTCTGCGGTTCGGCGCGTCGATAGGCGGTGTTCGGCGCGACGACGTGCACGTCGTGCCCGCGCTGCACGAGCCCGGCGGCGAGGCGCTCGGCGAACCGGGCGGCGCCGTTGATGTCGGGCGCGAAGGTATCGCAGCCGATGAGGATCTTCAGTGGGCGACGGTCAGGGGTCGCGGGGCCCGGCTGGGCGCGATGATCGTCGGAAGAAGTCACGAAGGTTGCTGCCTATCTGTTGCGCTCGGAGAGGGCCTCGTGGGCCGGGTCGGGCGGTGGCAACTCTACCCGAGCGCCCTGTGCAGCCCCGGCAGGACGGGCCGCATGCCCGGCAGGACGGGCCATCTCTCCCAGCGCGCGCCTGACAGCATCCCCTACCGTGGTCGCATGCGCCTCATCTCGTCCGCCGACCCGGCCCTGTGGATTCCCGTGACCGGTTCGCTCGGGCTGCGCGGGCGACGGCATCGCAAGGCCGCGATTCGGATGCTGATGGCGCAGGCCGGCGCGAACGCGCTGCCCGGCGCCCGATTCGGCAGCTGGCTGGCGAGCCAAGCGATCCCGCTGGCGATGCGCCGGGCCGACGGCCGCGTGCTGGCGTGGACGTGGAAGGCCGAGCCCGAGCTCGTCGTCGCGATGGCGACCGTGCAGGAGCTCACCCCGCAGCTGCGCACGGCGCGGGCCATGATGCCGATGGAGTACGACGACACCGTGAGCTTCGCGACGCCGCTGGGCGTGGGCGAGAAGTTGCTCATGCCGGTGCCGCCGAACCCGCAGTCGCCGCCGTTCGCGACCTACACGTGGGACACCGGCACGCACCTCATCACGCTGAACGTCGTGTGCGCCGACCGCGAGCGGTTCGGCACCCTCGAGGGTGCGCTGGATGATCTGGCGCGCAGCATCCGCATCGCCGACGACATCACCGGCGGCGAGTCGACCGTGCTGCGCCTGCCGCCGGCCTGACCCGCTACGCCCGCGCGTACTCGCCGAGCACGACGCCGGATGCGAAGGGCGTGACCGACTCGACCCGCCAGGAGGCCGGTGCGTAGCCGCCGGGCGCGAACAGCGGGATGCCGCCGCCGAGCGTGACCGGGTTGCGCTTGACGACGAGCCGGTCGATCTCTCCGGCGAGCGCGGTGGCGAGCGTGCCGCCGCCGCACAGCCAGATGCCCGCGCCGTCTTCGCGCTTGAGCTCGCGGACGACCTCGACGGGGGCGCGGTCGGTGAACTCGACGCCGTCGGCGCCGTCGGGAGCCTGGTGGCTGCGGGTGAAGACGATCTGCCGCAGGTGCTGGTACGGGTCGGGCAGGTCGGGAAGCCCGACGGCGTAGGTGTTCCACCCCATCAGCACGGTGTCGAAGGGCCCGCCGTCGACGTCGATCCCGAAGGCCTCGGCGAGCGCGGTCGGAACGGTGCCGCGGTACTTCTCGCCGATCGCCGCCATGTGGTCGCCCTCGGTGAGGAAGCGGTCGAACTCGCCGTCGGGCCCGGCGATGAAGCCGTCGAGGCTGACGGCGGCGTAGTAGGTGAGTTCTCGCATGATGCTCCAATCACGACAGGTGCAGTGATTGGAGACTACAACAGGTGAAGTGGTTGCGCTAGGGTCGAGACATGGCGAAGAACGAGGCGCGGCGGGCTGCGCTGGCGGATGCCGGCATCACCGTACTGGCCCGCGAGGGCTCGCGCGGACTCACGCATCGCGCGATCGATGCGGAGGCGGGCGTCCCGACGGGCACGACGTCGAACTACTTCCGCAGCCGCGAGAAGCTCATGGCCGGGCTCTTCGAGCGCATCGGAACGCGGCTCGCGCCGAGCGCCGAGGACCTCGCGGCCCGAGCATCCGCACCGCCGTCTCGGGAGCTGTTCGCGGATTACGTGCGCGACATCGTGCGCCGGCTCACCGAGAACCGGGAGGTCACGCTCGCGCTCTACGAGCTGCGCCTCGAGGCCGCGCGTCGCCCGGAGCTCGCCGAGGCGCTCGCGACTTGGCGTCGCGCGGGGTTCGAGGCCGATGTCGCCTTCAACACGGATGCCGGGCTGCCAGGCGGCCGCCGCGAGATCGCGCTCTTCCACTACGCGATCGAGGGGCTCGTCTTCGACCGCCTCACCTCGTCGATCGACCCCGGCACGTCGACCGACGACATCGTCGACGCCCTCGTCGCCGGGCTCATGCCCTGACGCGCGACGGCCTGAGCTCCCGCCCGCCGAGAAACGACTTCCGACGCGAGAAACCACTTCCCGCATGGTTTCTCATGCGGGAAGTGGTTTCTCAGCGAAGAGCGGGACCGCCGCGGCTCAGATCTTGACGTCGCCGACCAGGTTCACCTTGATGCCCATGCCGGCGAACATCGCGGCCTTGGCGATGAGCGCCTTGTCGGCGGTCTCGGCATCGGGCGCGTAGACGAGCTGGGCGTGGTTGGCCTTGTGCCGCGCCATGAACTGGTCGCGGCTCTGGCCGTGCAGCACGACGTGCGCGATCGGCCACTCGGGGTTGGTGGCATCCTTGCGGCGCTGCGTCTCAGCATCCGGAAGCGCCACGACCGACGCGCGGAAGATGTCGGCCTGCAGGATGCCGTCGGCGATGAACACTCGGCTCAGCACGACCTCGCCGGGCTTGGAGACGCCGTTGATCGTCGCGCCGCCCGCGGGGAAGAACACGTGGCCCTGACGCCATCCCTCCGCCTTGTCCCAGCCGCCCAGGTGCGAGGCGGGCACCGAACCCGAGATCTCGTAGACCCAGACGAACTCACCGTCGTGCTCGTCACCCCAGCGCACGTCGTGCAGAGTGTTGTCGGGCAAGAGCCCCATGGCCCGCCAGACTCGGTCGGTGACCAGGGAATCGACCGCGACGCCCTCGTCGGCCTCGTTGAAGTGCGGGAACGCGCGCCCCTCGTGCAGCACCCGCGAGCCGTCTCGCGAGGTCACCGGAGGCCGCTCGGTGGAGTTCAGGATGCCCTCGGCCAGGTCGGATGCCGGCACCAGGTCCTTCAGGCCCTGCTGGTACTGGATGCCGACCGCGTCGAGGCCGAAGTCGTCGGCGATACGGAGAGCGGCGATGTACATCTTCAGCTGCCACTGCACCTGGTCGCGGGTGAGTTCGGTGGCGGCATCCGTTCCGAACTTGAACGTCATGCCGTGCTCGACGAGCCAGTCGAAGGCGGCGTCGGCCTCGGCATCGGTCACCTCGAGCATCTCGGCGTACAGCGCCGACTGCGAGAGGCGCTCCTTGTAGATGCCGGTCTGGTTGAGCAGCTCGTCGTCGAAGATGGCGTTGTACATGCCCATGCAGCCCTCGTCGAACACGCCGATGATGGCCTTGTCGGTGCGCAGCTCGGCGGCGAGCGCGTCGCCGAGCTGCTTCTCGGGGCTGTCGGGCAGGTCAGGCAGGGCGCGCACGTGCGAGTCGTCGTGCGTGATGCGTCCGGTCTCGGTCCACTCGCGGATGCCGTCGGTGAACCACTGGTCGGTGTAGTCGACCGACCAGGTGGTGGCGTAGTCCTTGCCCATCTTGGTGAGGCCGGCGTTGAGGCCGAGCAGGCCGACGAGTCCGGGCCAGTCGCCGGCGAAGTTCGCGACGGTGAGGATCGGACCCTCGTGGGTGCGCAGACCCGCGAGCACGTGGTGGGAGTACTGCCAGTTGGCGATCGCGACGATCAGCGGCGCCTCGGCGGGGATGTTCTTGAACACCTCCATGCCCATGCGCTGGCTCGAGATGAAGCCGTGGCCGGTGGCGGGGTCGACGTCGAAGGCGCGCACGACCGACCAGCCGAGGCCCTCGAGCACGCCGGTGACGCCGGCCTCGAGCTCGACCTGGGTGGGCCAGCCGGCGACGTTGGCCGACTCGCGCAGGTCGCCCGAGGTGATCAGGTACGCGGTCTTCGGGGCGGCCTCGGGCCGCGATGCGGGGGCGGGGAGGGTGTAGCTCATGGTGATTCTCCGATGGGTGGGGTGGTCTCAGACGTCGCGCTGGGTGGCGGCGAGTTCGTGCACGACGTCCTTCGTGCCGGCGTACAGGCGCAGGTAGCGGTCGAAGAGAGTGTCGTAGGTCTCGCGAAGCGCGGGGTCGGGTTCGATCGTCTCGACGATCGGGTTCCAGTCGGTGATGCGGGGCGCGGCCCCGGCGGGGGCGATGGCGGATGCCGCCAGGAACGCGGCTCCGTAGCTGGCGCCGATGGTCGTCGCGGGCACCTCCTGCACGAGTCCGGTGACGTCGGAGACGACCTGCAGCCAGAGGCGACCCTGGGTGCCGCCACCGACCGCGACGATGCGGCGGATGTCGGCGCCGGCGGCGCGCATGGTCCCGACGTTGTGCCGCACGCCGAGTGCGGTGGCCTCGAGGGCGGCGCGGTACAGGTCGCCGCGGCCGTGCCGCAGGGTGAGTCCGGCGATCACGCCGCGAGCATCCGGATCCTGGATCGGGGTGCGCTCGCCCGCGAAGTACGGCAGCATCACGAGGCCACGCGCGCCGGGGCCGGATGCTGCCGCCTCGGCGAGCAGCTGCGGATAGTCGGCGTCGCTGAGGTCCTTGAGCCACGCGGTGAGCGCGCCCGAGGTCGAAAGTCCGCCGGCGAGATTGCGGGTGCCGGCGAACGCGCCGGCGGTCGACCACATCGACGGGGTGCGCAGGGTCTGCTCGCCCGTGGCGACGAGGAACATGGTCGTGCCGTACATGAGCATGAGGTCGCCGACCTCATGCGCGCCCACGCTGACCGCCTCGGTCCACGCGTCGATGGTGCCGGTGATCACGGGGGTGCCCGACGGGATGCGGGTGAGGGCGGATGCGGCATCCGTCACCGTGCCGGCGATCTCGCCCGCCCAGGCGAGCGTCGGCTGTTCGAGAGATGCGGCGTAGCGCTGCCACCACGGCTCGTGCCAGCACTCGTTCTCGATGTCGTAGAGCGGGGTTGTCTGGCTGGCCGACTGGTGGTCGAGCACGTAGGCGCCGGTGAGCTTGCGGGCCAGCCACGATGCCGGCATGAACAGGCGGGTCGCACGGCCGAACGCCTCGGGCTCCTCGTCGGCGACCCAGGCGATCTTGGCGCCGGCGGCCTGCGAGGTGAGCGTGGATCCCCCGATGCGAGCTATCTCGTCCTCGCCGAGCTCTTCGGTCATACGGGCGATCTGCGCGGTGGAGCGGGTATCGACGCCGTACAGGATCGCGGGCCGCACGGGCTCGTCGTGCTCATCGGCGAGCAGCACGCACGGGCCCATGCCGCTCACGCCGACGCCGACGACCTCTGCATCCGGCCGTTCGGTGAGGAGCTCCTGCGCGATCTCGACGAACTCGTCCCACCAGATGCGGCCGTCCATCTCGACCCAGCCGCTGTGCGGGCGGTCGACGTCGTGCGCGCGGGTGGCGGATGCCACGATCGAGCCGTCCTCGGCGACGAGCACGCCCTTGCTGCTCGATGTGCCGATGTCGACCCCGAGGGTGCAGCGCATGTGTCCTCCTTGACCGGATCTCGCGTCATGCCCAGGGTACGCGAAATCGATTTCACACCGCAAGCGGGGACGCGACGAGAGCGCGGGCGCCGGTCAGCGCGCCGCGGCTTGCAGCTCGCCGCGCAGCACGACGGTGCGGGCGGGTTCGCGGTGGCCGGCGACCCGCTCCAGCAGCATCCGTGCGGCCGTCACGCCCATGTGGCGGGCGGGCAGCCGCACGACCGTGACTGCACTGGGCGAGAGGGTCGTGAAAGGCAGCCCACCTATCACGGCGACACCGATCTTCGGTGGGGTGAGGTCGTGCTCGGTGAGCACCTGGATCGCCCCGACACCGATGAGGTTGTTGCCCGCGACGACGGCATCCGGCGGCTGCGGCAGGGCGAGCAGCTCTTCCATCGCGTCGCGGCCGCCGTCGACCCGGAAGGTCGAGAATCGCAGCAGATCTTCTGGTGCGTCGACCCCCGCATCGGCGTGCGCGCGACGCCAGCCCTCGGCGCGGTCGGCGGCGGTCTCGATGTGCTCGGGACCCCCGATGTACGCCACCCGGCGGTGCGTCTGCAGCAGGTGCGCGGTGGCGCTGCGGCCGGCATCCGTGTTCGCCATGACGACGCCGTCGACGTCGTAACCAGTGCCGCGGTCGACGGCGACCACGGGCCGACCGGTCGCGAGGATCTCGTCGAGGTTCGTGTGATCGGATGCCGCCGCAAGGATCACACCCGACATGTTCTCGGCGATCGCGATGCGCAGGTAGGTGGCTTCCTTCCCGACCTGCGCGTCGCTGTTGCAGAGCACGACCGAGTAGCCGGCCTCGCTCGCGACGTCCTCGACGCCGCGAGCCATCTCGGTGAAGTACGGGTTCTCGATGTCGGGGATGACGAGCGCGATCACCTCGGAGCTCTGCCGACGCAGCGTGCGCGCGGCGCGGTTCGGGGTGAAGTTGAGCTCTGCCGCGGCCCTGCGCACAGCGTCGACCTTCTCGGCCGAGACGCTCGTGCCGTTGAACACGCGCGAGACCGTCGCCGGCGAGACGCCCGCGAGCCGTGCGACGTCGTAGATCGTTGCCACATGACTCCCTGCTGCTCTGCCGTCAGCCCCTCTGCGGGCCGTCAGCACAGAGTAGCGCGCTGAAACCGATGTCAGCGCGTCAGGCGTGCGCCCCCACGACCCTGGCGACCGCATCGCGTGCCGCGTCGTCGGGCTCGTCGAGCGCCATGCGGCAGTGCGCATCGGTCACGCCGAGCACCCGGTAGCCCTCCTTCATGCGGGCCATGTCGCCGCCGATCCAGTTCACGACCTCGTCGACGGCGGCCTGCGCCGCGGCGATCGCCTCGGCGTCGCCGGCACGGCCGGCATCCGCCAGGGCGCGGAACGGCTTGGGCGTCACAGAGGAGACGCCCGAGACGACGCCCTGCGCGCCCACCTCGACGGCCGCGATGAGGTCGCGGTCGGCGCCGGTGTACAGCTCGAAGTCGGCGGGCACCGCGGCGCGGTAGGCGGCGAGCTCGTCGAGCGAGAGCTCGCTGACCTTCGCACCCACGACGTTCGGCAGCTCGGCGAGGCGCACGAGCAGCTCGGGCGAGACGGGGTTGCCGCTGCGCGCCGGGTAGATGTACACGTACAGGCGGCCGTCGCCGACGGCATCCGACACCTGACGGAAGTAATCGAACACCGCGTCATCCGAGGAGCGCAGGTAATACGGAGTGAGCGCCGCGAACTCGGTCGCGCCGAGCTCGCGGGCGATGCGGGTCAGGCGCACGGCCTCGAAGGTGCTCGGTCTGCCGACGTGCACGATCACGCGCATCCGGTCGGCGAGCTCTTCGACGGCCGCACCGACCAGCGCGGTGAACTCCTCGACGTCGACCGCCGGGAACTCGCCGGTCGTGCCGAGCACGAACGCGCCCTCGTTGCCGGACTCCCCGACGTAGCGGAAGATGGCCCGCGACCCCTCGAGGTCGAGCGACCCGTCGCGGTGGAACGCGGTGGGGATCGCGGTGAGGATTTCGTAGCGGGTCACTTCTCGTTCTCCTTGTTCCGGCGGCGCGCGGCGCGGCCGCGCTTCTCGGGGTTCTTCACGTTGCGCACGGTCGACGTGAGCAGTTCGGGGTCGCCCGCGAGCTCCTCACGGGCGTGGGTGATCTGCTGCACGCTCTCGGTGTCGAGCACCGAGTCCTCGAACGCGGCGCGCTTGTCGCGCGGCTTGCGGGCCGTGCGGATCGCGGGCATCACGACCGACAGCACCGCCAGCACGATGAGCAGGATCGCGATCGGGCTGACCACCTCGAAGAACGGGCGCGTCGGCAGGATCGCCAGGGTGCGCGCCAGATTCTCCTCGGCGAGCGGGCCGAGCAGCAGTCCCAGCACCACCGGTCCAGCCGGCACCTGCATGCGCTTCAGGAGCACGCCGATCACACCGAACACGAGCATCGTGATCACGGTCGAGATGCTGTTCGAGGTGGCGTACGTGCCGATGATGCAGAAGATCAGGATGCCGCTCCACAGGTACGGCTGCGGCACGTCGAGCAGCTTGACCATGCCCCTCATCCGCACGAGGCTGAGCGCGAGCGAGAGCAGGGTGGCGACGAGCATGATGCCTGCGATCGAGACGACCAGATCGGGGTGGTTCGAGAACAGCGTCGGGCCGGGGGTGATGCCCCAGATGATCATCGAGCCGATCATGACCGCCATCACCGAGTCGCCGGGGATGCCGAGCGCCATGGTGGTGGTGAGCGAGCCGCCGAGGGTCGCGCTGGATGCCGTGTCGGATGCCGCGACGCCCTCGATCGAGCCCTTGCCGAACATCTCGGGATGCTTCGACGCCTTGCGCGCCCGCTCCCAGCCGATGAGTCCGGCGATGTCGCCGCCCGCGGCCGGGATGAGTCCGACACCGAGTCCGACGGCTCCGCCGACTGCGGTGGCGCGGCCGCTCTGCTTCAGCTCGGCGCGGTTCGGCCACCAGCGGCCGAGGCTCGAGATCGGGCGCACCTTGGAGGCCCGGTGCGTGAGCAGCTGGTCGAAGAGCTCGGCGATGCCGAACAGACCGATGATCACGGCGATGAAGTTGACGCCCTCGACGAGCTCGAGCACGCCGAAGGTGAAGCGCTGGTCGGCGGTCGCGGCGTAGGTGCCGACGGTGCCAAGCATGAGGCCGAAGAGTCCGGCCAGCACGCCCTTGAGCATCGACTTCGACGAGATGCCGATCATGATCGCGATGCCGAAGACGACGAGCGCGAACAGCTCGGGCGACTTGAAGTAGTCGCGCGCGAAGCTGGCGATCGGCACGGCTGCGACCGAGAACAGCACGAGCGAGGCGAGGATGCCGACGGCCGACACGATCGCCGAGATGGTGAGCGCGAGACCCGCCTTGCCCTGCTTGGCCATCGGGTAGCCGTCGAGGGTGGTGGCGATGGATGCCGGGGTGCCCGGGGTGTTGATGAGGATCGACGGCACCCGGTCGCCGAAGTTCGCGGCGACGTAGATGGTCAGCAGCACCGCGAGGCCCTGCACGGGCTCGAGCGTCATGGTGAAGCCCGCGGCGAGCGCGACGGCCATGGTGGCGGTGATGCCGGGGAACGCGCCGACCATGAAGCCGAGCACGAGTCCGATGCCCATGTACAGCAGCATCGAGATGTCCAGCAGGGAGCTCACTCCCTCGATGAAGGGGTTCACAGGGGGATCCTCAGGAGCATGCCGAACACGACGTAGACGAACGCCGTGACGACCACGGAGTAGATGACCAGGCTCAGCCAGCGGCGGTGACCGTAGGCGAGCATCAGGGATGCCATCAGCAGCCCCGCGGCGACCGGGAAGATCTCGATGCGGTAGCCGAACAGGATCACCGAGCCCAGCGACCACAGAGCGATGAAGGCGATCGAGATGACGAGGGTGATGGCGACGCGCAGCACGCCGCCGCGCTGGATGCGCTCGATGTCTTCACGACCGGGCGCAGGACGGGTGATCGCGATGACGAGCAGCAGCACGGCGATGACGACGGCCGTGGTGCCGATCACCGTGGGCCAGAACCGGGCATCGATCTGACCGGCTGCCGCCTCGCGGCGCAGCGGGATCTGCGTGGCGAGCACGAGGTATCCCGCTGCGACCGCGAGCGCGACCGCGGCGAATGCGATCTCCAGGGGGCGGGAGGGCGCCGCCCCCTGGTAGTCGTCCTGCGCGATCTCGGTCATCAGCCCAGCAGGTCCTGGAACAGGGTGAACTGCTCGTCGACGAAGTCGGTCCACTCGGCCGAGTCGCGGTAGACGACGAGGTTGCCGGCGTCCTTCTGGAACTTCTGGTACGCGTCGGAGTCGACGGCCTCCTTGACGGCCGACTCGAGCTTCTCCTTCACGTCGTCCGGCAGCCCCTTGGGTGCGTAGATGCCGCCCCAACCGCCGAACTCGACCTCGTCCCCGATGGCCTCTGCCACGGTCGGCACGTCGGGAGCATCCGGGTGGCGCTCGTCGTGCATGACGGCGAGGATGCGCACGGCGTCGCCCTGCGCGAGGGCCTCGCCGAGGCCCGAGACGGCGGCGACCGTCTCACCGGATGCTGCGGCGGCGACGGCCGTGGCGCCGCCGTCGTACGGCACGGGGGTGAACTCGGCGTCGGCCGCGGTTCCGAGGCCGATGGTCGCGGCCTCCCAGATGGAGCCGGCGCCGGAGTTGGCGACGGTCACGGCACCGGACTGCGCCTTCGCGACGAGGTCTTCGAGCGACGCGATGCCGCTGTTCGCGCCGACGGTGATCACGCCGGGGGCGAGCATGATCTGGCCGAGCAGGTCGTAGTTCTCGGGCAGCACCTTGGCGCCCTGAGTGGTGTTGAGCATGGCGATCTCGACCGGCGCGAAGCCGATCACGTAGCCGTCGGCCTTCTGCGATCCGACGTACTCCATCGCGAGTGCGCCGGCGGCGCCGGGCATGTTCTCGGGGATGACGCTGACGTCGAGGATCTTCTCGAGCTCGGTGGCGAGGGCGCGCGACGAGAGGTCGGAGCCGCCACCGGGGTTGGCCTGGATGATCAGGCGGATGTCCTTCTCGGGGTAGGCGGACTCGGCGCCGCCCTCTTCGACCTTCGTGCAGCCGGCCAGGACGAGCGCGGTTGCGGCGACGGCGGCGATCGCGGCGGCCGTGCGGGACATGCGGATGCGGGGCATCTTTGCTCCTCGGTGCGGGTCGACGGTGTTGTCGACATCGCGAGCGTAGCAGCGTTGACTGTTAACAGTCAACGCTGGACAGCGTCCGTGACCGTCCCGCGACCTCCCCAGCGGTCGCGACCGGGTCAGTCGCCCTGTGTGCTCAGCTCGCTCAGCATCCGCTCGCGCGCACCGTCGAGGTGCGCGGTGAGCACCTGCGCGGCCTCCTCCGCCGACCCGCTGCGCATGACGTCCATGAGGGTGACGTGGTCGGCGGCGGAGTCGTGCAGGTCGGCGTCGTGATTGATCGTGACGTCGAGCAGCGCGGTGAAGGTGGGCAGATATTGCCGCCAGGCGGCCTCCAGCCGCGCGTGGTCGGCGAGGGCGTAGATCTGCGAGTGGAAGTCGAGGTCGGCGACGACGAACGCGGAGTGGTCGCCGGCATCCGCCGCCTCGGCCATGCGCTGCACGGCATCCGCCATCACCTGCCAGCGCGCGTCGTCCTCGACGCGGATCGCGCGCGACAGGGCGAGCTGCTCGAGCGCACCGCGCAGGCTGTAGAGCTGATCGACGTCGTCACGGGTGAGCCCGACGACGAACACCCCGCGCGGGCGCTGGATGCGGACGAGCTTCTCGAAGCTCAGCTGGGTCAGGGCGTCGCGCACGGGCCCGCGGCTGACCTCGAACTCCTCCGCGAGCGCCTCTTCGGTGATGCGCTCCCCCGGCGCGAGCTCGCCGCGCACGATGCGCTGACGCAGCACGTTCGCGAGCTGCGCTCCGAGCGACTCGGCCCGCTTGACGGTCATTGTCACGGTTGCTCCCCCATGTCGACTGTTGACAGGTTACAACCTGTCGGCGTTCGTCCACCCCGGTCACGTAGGATCGTCTCGTACGCCCAGCGAGCACCAGGAAGTGAGGTGGTTCATCATGTCGAGTGACAGTCACAGTCGCAGACACGTCTCCCCGCCCGCTTCCGCACCGCTCGACTGAGCCGTGATGCGGCGTCTCTGCGACGCGCGCCACGCAACGGCTGCATGCTTCCGCGGTGCCTCACGAAGGCATGCCCATGACTCCTACCCAACTTCAGCACATCTCCGAGGCGGCTGACGCCACCTCCGAGCTCATCGCGGCCGGCGATCTCGCAGGCGCCTCCGAGCTGCTCACGCCGCTCGCCGTCCCCGAGGTCGTCGAGCTGTTCGACCGCCTCAGCGTCGAACATGCCGCGATCGTCTACCGCCTGCTCGCGAAGGGCAGGGCGCTCGAGGTCTTCGAGGCGCTTTCGCCCGGTGCGCGCGGCGAACTCGTCGGCGCGCTGCGCAACGTCGAGGTCGCGGCGCTGTTCGCCGAGATGGACCCTGACGACCGGGTGTGGCTGCTCGACGAGCTGCCGGCATCCGTCGCCCCGAAGCTGCTGCGCGGGCTGACCCGGCAGGAGCGCGAGCTGACTTCGGGAATGCTCGGCTACCCGCAGGAGTCGATCGGGCGGCGGATGAGTCCCGAGTTCGTGACCACGCATCCCGACAGCACCGTGGGCGAGGCGTTCGCGCGGGTGCGCGGCGCGCTCGACAGCGCCGAGACGGTGTACACGGTGCCGGTCACCGACGCCGGTCGTCGGGTGGTCGGCGTGGTGAGCCTGCGCGACCTGCTCGCGGCCGACGTCGATGTGCGCGTCGGCGACCTCATGCGCGACGCGCTGGTCGCTGATGTCACCGAGGAGGCCGAGGTCTCGGCGCGGCGGATGACCGACTTCGGGCTGCTGGCGCTGCCGATCGTCGACAGCGAGGAGCGCCTCGTCGGCATGCTCACGATCGACGACGCCGCCCGCATCCTGAAGGAGGAGGAGAGCGAGGATGCCGCCCGCCAGGGCGGTGTCGAGCCGCTGCGCCGCCCCTACTTGTCGACCCCGATCACGCGTCTGGTGCGCTCGCGGGTCGTGTGGCTGCTCGTGCTCGCCGTCGGGGCGACTCTGACGGTGCAGGTGCTCGACCACTTCGAGGCGACGCTCGCGCAGATGACGGTGCTCGCGCTGTTCGTGCCGTTGCTGATCGGCACCGGTGGCAACACCGGCAATCAGGCGGCGACGACGGTGACGCGCTCGCTGGCGCTCGGAGAGGTCACCCCGCGCGATGTGCGCAAGGTGCTCTCGCGCGAGATCCGGGTCGGGTTCAGTCTCGGGATGCTGCTCGGGATGCTGGGCTTCGCCATCGCCGGACTCGTGTACGACTGGCACATCGGCGTCGTGATCGGACTCACCCTCGTGGCGGTGTGCACGGTGGCGGCATCCATCGGCGGCATCATGCCGATCGCCGCGCGGGCGATCCGGGTCGACCCGGCCGTGTTCTCGAACCCGTTCATCACGACGTTCGTCGACGCGACGGGTCTGATCATCTACTTCCTGATCGCGCGGGCCGTGCTGGGGATCTGACCGCGGGTCAGCCGCGCGTTCGGGATCGTCGGATCCCGAACGCGTCGGGTGCGCACCTCTTGGGGAACGGATCCGGTCTTGACTTGCCCCAATTATCGAATATTATTTGAAGGAGTCCTCAAGACCACCCACCAAGGAGACACCATGAGCAACCCCTACCTGAAGCGCTTCAACAGCGTCTTCGCCGACAAGGCCCCCGTCATCGGCATGGTCCACATGTACCCGCTGCCCGGCGCCCCGTGGTTCGCCGGCGACCTGAACGACGTCATCGACCGCGCCGTGCAGGACGCCACGACCCTCGCCGAGAACGGCGTGGACGCGCTGCTCGTGGAGAACTTCCACGACTACCCCTTCTACCCGACCACGGTCGAGCCCGAGACCGTGGCCGCCGCCGCTGTCGTCGCACGCGAGGTCAGCCGCCACACCGACCTGCCTCTCGGCATCAACATCCTCCGCAACTCCTGGAAGGCGTCGCTCGGCATCGCAGCCGCTGTCGACGCGCAGTTCATCCGCCTGAACATCCTCACCGACGCGTCTGTGACCGACCAGGGCATCATCAACAGCGAGGCGCACCTCGTCGCCCGCTACAAGAAGCACATCGGCGGCGACCACATCCTCACCCTGGCCGACCTGCTCACCAAGCACGCCCGCCCGATCGTCGACCGCCCGGTCGGCGTGATCGCCGCCGACATGCTGCACCGCGGTGGCGCCGACGCCATCATCCTCGCCGGAGACGACACCAAGATGCCGCCGCCCCTGGAGCGCCTCGCGCAGGTGAAGGACTCCATCCCGGACGCTCCGGTCATCCTCGGCTCGGGCATGACCGCGAAGCACGCGGCCACCTACGCCGAGGTCGCCGACGGCGCCGTGTTCGGGTACGGCTCCAAGCCCGACAACAACATGGACCTCCCCGTCAGCGGCGAGCTGACGCGCGAGTTCGTGAACCTGTGGCAGTCGGCAGGAACCGCACGCAAGGCGGCCTGACAGACCGATCGAGATGGGGCTCGCGCCACGTGGCGCGGGCCCCATCCGTGCGTTGACGATGAGAACATGAGAATGAGTGCCCCGAGCGGAGGAGTCCGAGTGCCCGAAAGCCACGTACCGCCGTCACGGCGTCGCTCCACGCGGATCCCGCTCGCCGACCGCGCCTACGACGAGCTGCTGCTGCAGGTCATCAGCGGCCGTCGCCCTCCGGGCGACTGGCTGAACATCGGCGCGCTGTCGCGCGAGATGGGCCTGTCGGCGACCCCGATCCGGGAGGCTCTCGCGCGACTGGAGCCGACCGGCCTCGTGCGGCGCAACCCGTTGCGCGGATACGAAGTCGCGCCCCTGCTCTCCCCCGCCGAGATCGGGCAGCTGATGGATGCTCGACTGCTGTTCGAGCCCACCTTCGTCGCCTCAGCCACGACGAACGCGACGCCGACCTTCCTGCAGCAGCTCATGAGCACGATTGAGACGATGGAGCAGTCAGGCGACGACGCCGATCCCGAATCTCTCAAGGACAGCTGGATCGCGGACGAGCACTTTCACACGCTGATCAGCATCCAGGCGGGCAACCCGTTCAGCCGACGCGCATTCGAGGGGCTGGGCAGCCAGCTTCAGCGCTTCCGGCTCAGCGGTCGCGCCGGCCGCACCCATGCGCTCGAAGCGGCGGGCGAGCACCGCCGGATCTACGACGCGATCGCCGCGGGCGAAGCCGCGACAGCATCTGAGCTGATGCGCGAACACGTCGAGGTCGCACGCCGTCGAACGCTCGCTGACGAGCGCGCCGTCGCAGGCGCATCGACGCCGGATTGACCGGACACCGAGAACGCCGCGCCGTCCGCACCGGGATGAACCCAGAGGGACGACGCGGCGTTCCGCGTCTGCGTTCAGATCACTTGTCGGCGGTGAACACGCCGTTCTTGCGCTTCGCAACGAGGTAGAGCACCACGCTGATCGCGCAGAGCGTCGCGACGTAGAACGGGAAGACTCCGCCCAGACCGACGCTGCGCAGGAACACGAACAGGTACGAGGCGGTGCCGCCGAACACTGCGACGCCGATGCCATAGCCGAGTCCGACCGCGGTTCCGCGGAAGCGCTGCGGGATCATCAGGTTGGCGACCGTGCTGAAGATCGTGAGATTCAGCAGCAGGATGAGCGAGCCGCCGAGGAGCACGCCGGCGAGGGGTCCGACACCGTTTCCGGTGTACAGCAGCACCAGGAAGATCGTCGGGATGGTCAGCAGACGACCGATGACGAACCAGCGGGACAGATCCCACTTGTCGAGCACGCGGCTGAGCACCCACGCTCCGATCGTGAGGATCGCGCCGAGGGTCGTCGAGACGAAGAACACCCCGGTCGGGTCCTCGCCATACGAGCCGGTGGCCAGCGACGGAAGGCCCGACAGCCAGGTGTAGTTGTACGCCTGCAGCGCACCGACGATGAACACGACCGCCAGGACGCTGAGCCAGTAGTGGCGAACGCCACGCCACACCTCGATGGTCTCGGTGCGCGTCGGGGCCTCGGTGCCCTCGGCTGCGGCGGAGCCGCTGGGCAGGGTCTCGGGGAGGGTGCGGCGGAGCCACAGCACGATGAAGCCGAGCAGACCACCGAGGACGAACGGGATGCGCCAGCCGAACTCGGCCATGTTCTCCGGGCCGAGCGATGCACTCGCCACGAAGGCCGTCAGCGGTGCGAGCATGTTGCCGAAGTTGTTGAACGTCGCCATGAAGCCGGCGACGTACCCCGGCCGCTCAGGAACGAGCTCGACACCGTAGGCCGCACCGAGGGAGCCCTCGATACCGGTAGAGAAGCCCTGCAGCACGCGGCAGAGCAGCACGATCACGCCGGCCCAGATGCCGATGACCTCGTGCGAGGGGGTCAGACCGATGATGAGGCTGCCCAGCGCCGTCGCGCCGACGGCGCCGATCATGACGGGTCGGCGACCGATCCGATCAGCGACCGTGCCGAGCAGGGCACCGCCGATGGGGCGGACGACGAAGCCGACGGCGAAGACAGCCAGCGAGTTCAGCGTGGCCGCCACCGCGTTCTCCCCGGGGAAGAATGCCTGGCCGATGTAGACCGACAGCAGGCCGAACATCGCCCAGTCGTACCACTCGAGTGCGTGGCCCGCGCTCAGCGCGAAAAGCTGCTTGGCATGCCTCTGCTTCACGGCTGGAGAGAAGTTGCGGGTTTCGGCCTGAGGGGCCGCATCTTGAATACGGGACATCTCTGAGAGCTCCTTCGCTCCGGGTTTGGTTATCAAATACTATAGCGGGTACTATACGATTCGGGAAGGGGTTGTCGAGGTTCTCTCGACCTCAGCGCCATGGCAGCGGACGACGTAGCACGTCGCCGATCATCTGCAGCACACCGGTGAAATCCATGTCGAAGATGATGCGGTGCAGCGGACGCACCTCGTCACGGTCCGCGTGGACGCCGGCAAGGTACCGCTCCCCCGTCTCCGGGTCCTCGAAGGTCTGCAGCGGGCGCTGCACGGAGCCCGCGACAAGATCAGGACGCAGCAGTGTCGCCACCGCCAGGCTGTCATTGATCCCCATGACTCGCGCATCGTCCGGCCGCCCATAGGAACGCGAGTAGAACCCGGCGTAGTCCTTGCTGATCTTCGTGATCAGTTCGGCGGGAGCGTTTCCCGTCGAGTCGGCGATCTCATGGAAGAACCTCTCGGGCACCAGTGCCTGGCGGGTCACATAGGGGCCGCACCACGTCACGTTGCCGGCATGGGCTGCCACCACCTGAGCGGCGTCGATGTCGAACGACACGTTCGGGTCGCGCGAGACGCGGAACCGACGGTCAGCCCACGGCTCGGTGTCGCCGTACAGGGCCGGGCCGAGCGTTCCGACGATGGTGACGCTCTTGAGTTTCTCGATCAGACGCGGGTCGGATTCGAGCGCACGCGCCAGATTGGTCTGCGGTCCGAGCGCGAGGTAGTCGATCTCTCCCTCGTGCTGTGCGACCAGATCGACGAGCACGTCGACGCCATCCGGCTCCGTCGATACGGAGACTACCGGCCGAAGGCCCGTGTTGCCGAAGCCGTCGTCCCCGTGCACGCCGGATGAGAGCCGCAGCTCCTGCTTCAGGGGGACGTCGCTGCCCCGGTACACGGGGACATCCTGCCGACCGCACGTGTCGAGCACATAGCGGGCGTTGTCGGCTGCGCGATCGCCGTGACAGTTGCCGAACACGCTGACCACCGCCAGGATCTCGACCTCAGGGTCGGCTGCGAGCAGCATCAGCGCGAGCGCGTCATCCACTCCGGTGTCGGTGTCGACGATGACTTTTCTCATGTCAGTTCTCCTTGTTCTCGCGTTCGGTGCGCCGTACGGGCAACGCATCCGTTCTCATGCCTGCACCGCATTCGAACGCTGCGGGGCGCTCAACCCGACGCCGGCGTAGGCGGCTGTCGCCCGCTCCCCCGACAACCACGCGGCGAAGTCGATCGCCGCGCCAGGGGCGCCGGGACGCACGCCGACCGCGAATCGGGCATAGGACTGCAGTTCGTGCGGGATGGCTTCGACGATGTGCGAGCCCGGCACCGAACGCAGCTCGCTGACCTGCTGGATGGCGACCTGCGCACGGCCGTCGACGACGGCTTCCGCCGTGAGTCCAGCGGGGAAGCGCATCGCACGCTCGTCGAGGCGGTCGAGCACGTCGTGTTCGCGCATGATCTTCGCGAAGTGCAGTCCGCTGGCACCGGAGAGCGAATAGGCCACCGCGGTCGCGTTGAGCAGGTAGTCCAGGAAGGCCGATGCCGTGGGTGCGGACGGACCCGGGTCTTCCGGGCCGCGCGCGAAGCCGACGGCTGAGACGGCGATCTCGGTGACCGAGAGCGGATCGAGGATGCCGGCCTCTGCCAAGTCATGGACGGAGGCCGAGACGCCGAGGAGCAGGTCGGGACGCTCGCCCGCGGCGACGCGCTCTAGCAGCACCGTCGTGGGCTCGAAGGTCGTCTGCACCGTCTCGCCGGTCGTCTCTTCGAAGCGCGGGATGAGCGTCTCGACGAGGGGTTGGCGGACGACGAGCCCGCTGTACAGGGAGATCATGGGTGGGAGTTCCTTCCATCGGATGCCCGCGCTGCGAGCGCGGTGAGCATGTCAGCGGTCAGCGGCGCGGTACGATGACCGCTCGTCAGGAAATAGAGCTGCGCGGTGTGCTCGAGCTCCTCCAGCGCGTCGAGCGCCGACTCGAGATCGACACCGGCGACGACGGGCCCATGGTTGCGCAGCAGTAGAGCATGCGTCTGCGACGCGGCAGTCTCCACAGCCTCGGTCGCGGCGGGGTCCCCCGGCGCGAAGTACGGCAGTACGGCGAGGTCGCCGACCCGCATCCCGTAGTAGGCGGTCAGAGCCGGGAGCGGGTGGACCGGATCGAGGTCGGCGAGGCAGGACAGCGCCGCGGAATGGACGGAGTGCGTGTGCACGACGGCGTTCAGCTCGGGGCGCGTGCGCAGCATCGCCACGTGCAGGAATGCCTCTTTCGTAGGGCGCGGACCGCTCAGGTGTCGTCCGTCAGCGTCCAACACCGACAGCGAATCGGTTTCGACGTCGCCGAGCGAGACCCCTGTCGGGGTGACGAGGATCCGGTCGCCGTCCCGGACGGCGAGGTTGCCGGTGCGCCCGTGGGTGAGCCCCCGGACGTGGATGGAGTTCGCCACGCGCACGATCTGCTGCCGCTGGTCGCTCATCGGGTCCCGCTCTCGAGTGCGACGTCGACGAACAGCTCCTGGCCCCCGAAATTGCCCGACTTGAGGGCGAGATGCAGGTCACGATCCTGATCGTGGATCCACGGCACCCCCGCCGCCGCTTCGCGGCCGACGGTCGCGATCCGCGTGCCGAGGGCCTTGACGACCTCGCCGGAGGTCTCGCCGCCCGCGATGAGCAACCGACGAACCCCACGGTCGGCGAGTCCGAGCGCGATCAGGCCCGCCGCCTTCTCGTAGAGAGTCCCGGCGTCGGGGACGCGCGGGTCGCGCTGCTCGGCCGGGCGCGACGAGTAGACGAGGCCGGACTCTCCCTCACGTCGTTCGTCCCACCAGTCGAGCGTCGCCGCCGCGAGGTCCTCGGGCGTCGTGCCGGGCTCGGCGACGAGCGCGAAGGCGCTGCCGCCAGCGGCGCGGAAGCAGTCGATCTGCTCGAGCGTGCGCTGCGAGCAGCTGCCGGCGATGATCGCGGTCGACCCGGTGGGCAGCGCGGGAAGATCCGGATCGGACGGCGCACCGCGCCGGGCGATCGCGCCGATGAGGCCGGCGGAGCCGGCGGTCAGTGGTGCGTCGTGCACTGCGGCCGCGATCGCGTCCAGGTCCGCTTCCTCGATGGCATCCGCGATGAGGTGATCCACGCCGGCCCGCACGGAGGCGGCGATCTCGTCGACCAGGTCGCCGGCGCGGATCGTCTGCACGGGGACGGATGCGACGCGACCGGTGACCTGCGGCCCGAGAAGTCGCGGCACAGAGGAGTCGCGCATCGGCGTGATCGGATGCTCACGCATGTGCGTCTCCTGCAGCGGGATGCCGTTCACGAGCAGATCACCCTGCGACACGGTGCGGCCGTGCAGCGGAGCAGCGGGAGTGCTGATGACGATCTCGGAGCCGAGGCGCGCGGCCAGTGCTTCGGTGACCGGCCCGATGTTCCCCTGCGGGGTCGAGTCGAAGGTCGAGCAGTACTTGAAGTAGAACCGCGTCGCCCCCAGCCCCTGGAGCACCTCGAGTGCGGCGAGGCTCTGCGCGACGGCGTCGTCCCGATCGATGGAGCGCGTCTTGAGCCCGACGACGACCGCATCCGCGTCGATGGCACCGCCGTCGATATCGGGCGACAGCGCGAGCATGGTTCGCAGGCCTGCTCGGCGGATCGCCGCCGCGACATCCGTGGCTCCTGTCACGTCGTCGGCGATGACGCCGATCATCGTGTCTGCCCGTCGACCGCGGTCACGAGTGCGCGCGCGGCCGCGGCAGGGCCGTCTAGCACGGGCACCCCGAACCGCTCAGCGATCGCGCTCGAGGCCGGAGCCAGGGAGAACTGTGCGAGCACGATCACGTCGTAGTCCAGCTCGACATCGGTGATCGCGCTGATCAACGCAGTCGTGAGGTCCTCCGGAGCGAGGGGTCTGGCCGCGGTCGGGACGACGAGCTTCCGTACCTCCGGCTCCTGGCCGGCGGCGTCGAAGGCCGCTTGCAGTCGTCGACCGCTGTCGGCCGCCGAGGACTCCAGCGAGGCGACCAGCAGCATGGTCGCCGGGCGCTGCGCGACCGCCTCTGCGAACAGCGGTCCGTCCGCCGAGAGCACCGCGACGCCGTCGACGTTCGCATCACGCACCTCGGCGCGCACACCGTACTGCGAGCAGGTGAGCAGGACACCGTCGACGCCGTCAGCGATCGCGGAGTCGATCAGGCGGTCCATCCGCGCGGCGAGCCGCTCGGTGATCCCGCCTTCGTCGTGCGCATCGGCCAGCAGCCGATCGTCCAGCAGATTCCAGACGGTGCCGTCCGGGAACGCGGATCGAATCGCGGCGGCGGCCGGCTCGATGGCCAGGGGCGTGGCGCTGATGAGCGCGATGCGGGGGCTGTTCATCGTGCGATCCTCTCGATCCAGGCAAGGCCTGCCTCCGTGCTGGCGACCGGGCCGTATTCGCAGCCGATCCAGCCGGAGTAGTCGCTGGCGGCGATACGCGCGAGCACGCGGTCGTAGGCGATCTCCCCGGTGCCCGGCTCGCCGCGGCCGGGGTTGTCGGCGATCTGGATGTGGCCGATGTGCGGGAGAAGTCGCTCGAAGCGGTCGAGGATGTTCCCACGGTCGACCTGCGCGTGGTAGACGTCGAAGAGCACACCGACGGTCTCGGGGTCGACCGCTTCGGCGACGGCCGCGGCGGTCTCCATCGAGGCGAGCCCGTAACGCGGCTGGTCGCGCTTGTTGATCGCCTCGAGCACGATGCGGATGCCGGCGGTGCGCGCCTGCTCCGCCGCCCGGGCGATGTTGGCGACGTAGGTGGCGAAGGCGAGCTCGGTGGCGACGCCCTCCGGTTGCCGCCCGGCCATCACGTGCACCACCGGCACGTCGAGTTCGGACGCGTACGCGAGTGCTCGCTGCACCCCGGACTCGAATTCGTCTCGCGCCCCTGGGACGTATCCCGCACCCATGACGGTGTCGCTGTCCGCGGGGCCGGCCGGCGTGTTGATCAGCGCGACGCTCACACCGGCGGCATCGGCGAGCTCCCGGATGCGGCCGGCGGGAAGCGCGTAGGGCGAGGCGAACTCGACCGCGGTGAATCCCGACGCAGCGGCTGCGTCGAACCGCTCCTCGAAGGGGACTTCGGTGTACATCCACTTCAGGTTCGCGGCCAGCCGCAGCTGACCGGCGCGGCTCTCGATGATCATGCCAGCGCTCCCGCGTGCTGCGGGTTCACGACGTGCTGCGCATCAGCCGAGCGGGTGAGCACGCCGATCACGTTCGCCGCGGCCATGCGACCGGATTCACCGCGCGCTTCCTTCGTGGCGCCCGCGACGTGCGTGGTCGCGACGATGCCGGGGGTGTGCAGCAGCGGGCTGTCCTTCGGGAGAGGTTCGACCGCGAAGACGTCGAGAGCCGCACCGCCGATGACGCCTCCGCGCACGGCGTCGACGAGCGCGTCTTCGTCGACGATGCCGCCGCGCGCGGTGTTGATCAGGATCGCGTCGCTCTTCATCGTCGCGAGGCGTTCGGCGTTGATGAGGTTGCGCGTCGACTCGTCGAGGAAGAGATGAAGTGTGACGAAGTCGGCAGCCGCCAGCAACTCGTCCAGATCTGCACGCCGGATGCCGTGCTCCGTGGCGAATGCCTCGTCGAAGTACGGGTCGTAGGCGAGGACATGCATGCCGAAGCCGGCGGCGATCAGCGCCACGGCTTTTCCGATCGACCCGAGCCCGAGGATCCCGAGGGTCGCGCCGCGCAACTCGCGACCGGTGGGCTGCTGCCAGTCGCCTGCCGCGAGGTTTCGGATGCTCTCGGGCACGCGTCGTGCGGCCGCGAGCATCAGTGTGAACACGTGCTCGGCGACGGCCTGCCGGTTCGCACCTGCGGTGATGCAGACCGGGATGCCGCGGTCGGTGGCCGCGGCGAGGTCGACGCTGTCGTAGCCTACGCCGGTGCGGACGATGATCTGGAGCTGCTCGGCGCTCGTGATGTCTGCGGCCGTCAGCGGACGGGTTCCGGCGATGATCGCTCGTGCGCCGGACAGCACCTGCGTGCGCTCCGCATCCGACATCCTGTCGAGCTCAGGCTCGTGTCGAGTGGTCAGCCCCGCGTCGTGCAGCTGACGATCTACCTCGTCGTCGGCGTGCAGGAATGCGGTGGTGATGAGAACGTCGGCGTTCACCAGATGCCTCCTTCATAGTCGACGGCCGTGAATCCGCCGCCGTGGAACTTCGGGGCCGGGGCAGTGTGATCGACACCCGCGGCGTGGTCTGCGGCATCGTCGCGCGGCGTGAAGCCGATGGCCTTCCAGCCCGCCGAGCCGTTCCACCACTGCTCGGAATTGGCCGAGCATCCGTAGACCACCTGGCACCCGACGGGCGCGCTCTCGATCGAGCAGCGGATCAGCTCCACGGCATCCGGCCAGCTGAGCCAGAGCCCCAGCTGGCGTCGGTCCTCGGGAGCCGGACGCATGGTCCCGATGCGCAGCAGGACCGACTCGACGCCCCACTTGTCGTGGTACAGACTGGCGAGAGCCTCGCCGAAGGCCTTGGCGACGCCGTAGTAGGTGTCGGGCCGCAACGGCGCCGTCTCATCGAGCACCTCGTCTGCCGGGCGGAAGCCGATCACATGGTTCGAGCTCGCGTAGACGACGCGACGGACGCCTGCCCGTCGCGCAGCCTCGTAGACGTGATAGGTCCCGTCGATGTTGGCCGTGCGGATCTGCTCATACGAAGCCTCGTCGGCGATTCCGCCGAGGTGCACGATCACGTCCGCACCGGATGCGGCATCCGTGAGGCGGTCGAGATCCGCGAGGTCGCCGAGCACGACCTCCTCGCCGGGGTGCAACGGCTCATCGGGCATCGTCCGCGCATACAGCACGACCCGGTCGTAGCGGCCGGCCAGACCTTCGCGGATCACGCGGCCCATGCGGCCGGTGCCTCCGGTGTAGAGCACTGTGGTCATCATCGTCCCTTTCTGCGCACCGGCTCAGCCGATGCTTCGATCCTGTTCGCCCCCGTCGGCGTCCGCGAAGAAGCCGATCCGCGCCCGCTGCGGGCGCACGCGGCGCGCCTCGCCGTCGCTGAAGGTCAGAGCCACGTCGTGCCCCGGCATCAGCAGTCCGCCCGTCTCGGAGAGCAGCGAGCGAAGCCGGTCGATCGTGGCGATGCTGCTCTGCTCATCGAGCGTGGAGTCGACTCTCATCGTGGCGAGCTCGTAGATGTTCTTCACCGAGTCGCCAGCGAAGATCATCGGGCGCTCCGTCCGTTCGGTGAAGAACGCCAGATGGTGCGGCGTGTGCCCGCGTGCGTCGAGGGCGTGGATGCCGGGGAGGAACTCCACCCCGGGCGCGATGCGCTCGACCCGGTCGCGACGGAGCAGCTCCTGCACGTGCAGGTCGGGGATGAAGGTCGTGCCTGCGGGCAGTGAACTCGCCCAGGCGAGTTCGCGCTCGTCGACCCAGGTGACCGCGTTCTGGAACATCGTGAAGTTCGCCACGTGGTCCCAGTGCATGTGGGTGATCACGACATCCGTGATGTCAGCCGTGGCGAGGCCGGCCCGTGCAAGTCCGTCGTGGATGAGCGGGATGTACGAGGGCGGGCCGACATCGACGAGCACTCTTCGCTCGCCGTCGTCGAGCAGCCAGACGCTGCTCCAACCGAAGGCACCGTGCGATGACGACTTCCCGGGAAAGCCCTCGACGAGCGGTTGCGCGCGATACATCGTCATACGGGTCTCACCGCCTCTTCACCGATCATGTCCTAATAGTATGCGCTATAGTATAGGAAAGCAAGCGAAGGAGACCTCGTGACGGCCACCAGCACGAACGCCCCGTTGACGAGAACGCGGCGCCGCGTTGCAGCGGATGACACCGCCCCGAGCCGCTCGATGACGCCAGAGGTGTCGGCGACGATCCTCGCAGTGTCCGCAGTCGTCGTCGGCGGCGTGACAGGTCTCCCCTCCTACGGTGTCTTCCTCGGCTGGGCTGCCGCATCGCTGGCCCAGCGAGCAGGAATCCGCAGCGGCGTCCTCGTGAGATGTCTCATCGCGGGCAGCGCACTCGGCACCGTGTGCCTCCTCGGCTCATCAGCACTCGGCGTGCTGCTCGGGCCCGGAGTGCCCGCATGGGTGAGCGCCGCAGTCGCGCTCGTCGTCGTGAACCCGCTCCTCATCCTGCTCGGACGCTCTGTGCGATTCACAGCCGTGCCGGCGATGTTCATCGGGTTCTCCAGCCTGCTCGCCATCCATTTCGGCAGCACTCTCCCGCTCACCGACTCCATCCTCGGCGCACTCCTCGTCGCCCTCGCCACCAACCTCGCCGGGGTCGGCGTGAACTGGCTCGGCACGAGGATGACTCCGGACACGAAGCCGCGCGCCGCCTCCCGGGGCGCTGCACGGCCTGACTCTAGACTGAGGGCATGATCGAGCCGACAACGACGAAACGGCCGATCGCCGACCAGATGTACGACCTGCTTCTGCAGCAGTTCATGTCGGGCGATCGTGCAGCGGGGCAGAGCCTGAACATCGGTGCGCTCTCCCGTGAGCTCGATGTCAGCCAGACTCCACTGCGCGAGGCTCTCGCCCGCCTCGAGCACACCGGGCTCGTCGAGCGGGAGGCGCTTCGCGGTTACCGTGTCGCCCCGATGATGACGCGCAACGAGGTTCAGCAGCTCATGGAGGCGCGACTGATGATCGAGCCGCAGCTCGCCGAACAGGCCGCCCTGCGCAAGACCGACGAATTCCTGAAGGCACTCAAGGCGACCGTGGACGACTTCCATCGATCGGCGGACGCCGCCGACATCGAGACCGAGGGCTTCGACCTCTACTGGCGCTCAGACGATCGCTTCCACATGGCGATCGCCGCGCAAGCAGGCAACCGATTCCTCGAGATGGCGTATGCCGCACTGGGCGGTCAGATCCAGCGCTTCCGCCTGTTCTCCAAGTTCGGGAGGACCGGCGCCCGACTCGCCGCCCCGGAGCACGGCGCGATCTACGATGCGATCGCCGCCGGCGACGGCGCGGTCGCGGCGGAGGCGATGCGCGCGCACGTGATCGGCGCGACTCGACGGCTGCTGGGCGACTGACAGCAGCCACCGATTCAGTCGGCGTGCGGCGCGTCCGCGCCGGCATCCTCTTCATCGGATGCCGCGCGCGGCCGCCACAGCACCACCTCGGTGGAGCGGCGGATGCGGCGCGTGGTTCCCACGGTGAACACCTGCCCCGATGACCCGGCGGCGAAGACCCTCACGCCGGGCCGGGTCTCCCGCTCGGCGCGCAGAGCGCCTTCGAGCTCGACGACGCGGCCACGTAGCATCCGCACCTCGTCCTCCAGGTCGAGCAGCCGGGCGATCGCCGGAAGGCTCACGCCCTCGCTCGAGAGCTGCGCCACCTCACGGAGCTGCTCGACGTTGCGCATCGAGTAGCGCCGCGATCCCCCGCGCGTACGACCGGGCACCACCAGGCCGATACGGTCGTACTGCCGCAGCGTCTGGGGGTGCATGCCCGCCAGCTCGGCGGCCACCGCGATCGCGAAGACGGGGGAATCGGCGTCCATGATCAGCCGCGCGCCTTCGACATCATCTCGGCCCGCGGGTTCTCCTTGGGCTCGAGATCCTGGAACTTCTGCAGCGCCTCGCGCGCAGCGTCGTCGAGGTGGCTCGGCACAGCCACCTGCAGCTCGGCGAGCAGGTCGCCGGTGCCCTTGGCGGTCTTGATGCCGCGACCCTTGACGCGCAGCACGCGACCCGACGGCGTGCCGGGCGCGACGCGAAGCTTGACCGTCTCGCCGCCGAGTGTCGGCACCTCGATCGTCGCGCCGAGGGTCGCCTCGGTGAAGGTGACCGGCACCGTGAGGCGCAGGTTCAGCCCGTCACGTGTGAACACCGGATGCGGCCGCACCGCGACCTGCACGACGATGTCGCCGGGCTCCCCGCCGTCCGGCGAGGGGCGGCCGCGTCCGCGCAGACGGATCTTCTGCCCGTCGGCGACCCCGGCCGGCACCTTCACCTTGAACGGCTTGCCGTCTTCGGCCTGCAGGGTGATGGTCTCGCCCTGCGCGGCGGTCGTGAAGTCGAGAGTGGTGCGGGCCGTGACGTCGGCGCCCTTCTGGGGTCCGCCGAATCCACGGAATCCGCCGGTGGGCTGCCCGAATCGGCCGGAGCCGAACGAGCCGCCACCGCCCTGCGAGAACATCGAGAAGATGTCGTCGAAGTCGGCCGTCTGGCCGCGGCTGCCGAACCTGCTGAACACGTCCTCGAAGCCGCCGGCTCCGCCGGAACCGGGCGCGGTGAAGCGCGCGCCCGATCCCATGGCGCGGATCTCGTCGTACTCGCGACGCTGCTCGGCGTCGCTGAGCACGCTGTACGCCTCGCTGATCTCCTTGAAGCGCGCCTCGGCCGCGGCATCCCCCTGATTGGAATCAGGGTGGTACTTGCGGGCGAGCTTGCGGTACGTCTTCTTGAGATCCGCGTCCGAGACGTCCTTCGAGACGCCGAGCGTCTTGTAGAAGTCCTTGTCGAACCAGTCCTGGCTAGCCATCGATCACCTACTCTGCGGGTACGGCGACGACGACCTTGGCCGGTCGCAGCTCGACGTCGCCCAGGCGGTAGCCGACCTCGACCACCTCGAGGACGGTCGTGGACGTGGCGCCGGGGGTGGGCTGCTGGAAGACGGCCTCGTGCTGCTGCGGGTCGAACTCGTCACCCTTCTCGCCGTAGGCCGTCACGCCGAGGCGCTCCACGACCGCGCGCACCTTGTCGGCGATCACGGCGAAGGGCGAGCCCTCGACGAGGTCGCCGTGCTGCTGGGCGCGGGCGAGGTCGTCGAGCACGGGCAGCAGCCCCTTGGCGGCCTCGCCCTTGGCGCGTGCGATCTCGATGTGCCGCTGCTCCTCGGTGCGCCGACGGTAGTTGGCGTACTCGGCCTGCAGACGCTTGAGGTCGTGCAGCAGTGCGCTCTCGGCATCCGCGATGCCGGCGTCGGAGCCGTCCTCGGAGGCGGCCTCCTCGGTCTGCATCGCGTTCAGGATGTCGTCGACCGTCAGGTCGTCGTCAGATCCCTCGGCCGCGGCGGCCTCGGTGGAGTCGGGGTTCGCATCTGCGTTCTCCTGCGGCGCGGGGCCGGATGCCGCAGCATCCGACCCCTCGTCCTCAGGAACTTCGTCGAAGTTCTTGTCCGTCATGGTTACTTCTTCTCGTCCTCGTCGTCGATGACCTCGGCGTCCACCACGTCCTCGTCGGAGGCGGTGTCACCGGCCGGGGCGTCGCCCTCGCCGGCTGCGCCGGCGGCGGCATCCGCCTGACCCTGAGCGTAGATCGCCTCGCCCAGCTTGCCCTGCGACTGCGACAGCTTGTCGAACGCGGTCTTCACGGCCTCGTCGTCGTCACCGGCGAGCGCGGTCTTCAGCGCGTCGACGTCGCCCTTGACCTCGGACTTGACGTCCTCGGGGAGCTTGTCGTCGTTCTCGCTGATGAGCTTCTCGATCGAGTAGGCGAGCGTCTCGGCCTGGTTGCGGACCTCGGCCGCCTCGCGGCGCTTCTTGTCCTCGGCGGCGTGCTCCTCGGCCTCGCGCACCATGCGGTCGATGTCGTCCTTCGACAGCGACGAGCCGCCGGTGATGGTCATCGACTGCTCCTTGCCGGTGCCCTTGTCCTTGGCGGACACGTGCACGATGCCGTTGGCGTCGATGTCGAAGGTGACCTCGATCTGCGGAATGCCACGGGGGGCCGGGGCGATTCCGGTGAGCTCGAAGGTGCCGAGCGGCTTGTTGTCGCGGGTGAACTCGCGCTCGCCCTGGAAGACCTGGATCGCCACGGACGGCTGGTTGTCGTCGGCAGTGGTGAAGGTCTCGCTGCGCTTGGTCGGGATCGCGGTGTTGCGGTCGATGAGCTTGGTCATCATGCCGCCCTTGGTCTCGATGCCGAGGCTCAGCGGGGTGACGTCGATGAGCAGCACGTCCTTGCGCTCACCCTTGAGGACACCGGCCTGCAGGGCGGCGCCGACGGCGACGACCTCGTCAGGGTTGACGCCCTTGTTGGCCTCCTTGCCGGTCTCGCGCTTGACGAGCTCGGCGACGGCGGGCATGCGGGTCGAGCCGCCGACGAGCACCACGTGGTCGATGTCGCCGACCTTGATGTTCGCCTCGCGGATGACGTCCTCGAAGGGCTTCTTGGTGCGGTCGAGCAGGTCCTTGGTGAGGTCCTCGAACTTCGCGCGGGTGAGGGTCTCGGAGAGCGAGACGGGGCCCGACTCGGTCAGCGAGAGGTAGGGCAGGTTGACGGAGGTGCTCGTCGAGGACGACAGCTCCTTCTTGGCCTGCTCAGCGGCCTCCTTGAGGCGCTGCAGGGCGATCTTGTCACCCGAGACGTCGACGCCCGTGGTCTCCTTGAACTGCTTGATCAGGTAGTCCACGACGCGCTGGTCCCAGTCGTCGCCGCCGAGGCGGTTGTCACCGGCGGTGGCGCGCACCTGGATGGTCGAGAAGTCATCGTCCTTGCCCACCTCGAGCAGGGACACGTCGAAGGTTCCACCACCGAGGTCGAAGACGAGGATGAGCTCGTCCTCCTTGCCCTTGTCGAGGCCGTAGGCCAGGGCGGCAGCGGTGGGCTCGTTGATGATGCGCAGCACGTTGAGGCCCGCGATCTCGCCGGCCTCCTTGGTGGCCTGACGCTCGGCGTCGTTGAAGTACGCGGGAACGGTGATGACCGCGTCGGTCACGGTGTCACCCAGGTACGACTCGGCGTCGCGCTTGAGCTTCTGCAGGATGCGCGCCGAGATCTCCTGCGGCGTCCACTTCTTGCCGTCAACGTCGAAGCCCCAGTCGGTGCCCATGTGGCGCTTGACCGAAGAGATGGTGCGGTCAACGTTCGTGACGGCCTGGCGCTTGGCGGTCTCGCCGACGAGCACTTCGCCGTCCTTGGTGAAGGCGACCACCGAGGGGGTGGTGCGGAAGCCCTCGGCGTTGGCGATGACCTTGGGCTCGCCACCCTCGAGGACGCTGACGACGGAGTTCGTCGTACCGAGGTCGATACCGACAGCACGTGCCATGTGATTCTCCTTGTTATTGGAAGTCAGAGGGCGAATCAGAAAACCTGAGTCGCGATGACTCAAGGGTACGACGCACGTCGGATGCTGTCAAATCAAAGTTGATACGAGGCGACTCAGGTTTGAATCGGTCGTCGCGGATGTCGGATCGAGTGGCGCTCAACGACCACCGGGAGGGCCGACGATCAGCAGGATCACGTAGAGCGCGACGATGGCGACGGCGATGAGCGCGACCAGCAGCCAGGCGTGGTTCAGGAACCAGCGCATGGTGCGGTCGTACCAGGTGCGGTCCTGCGGGTGCTCGCTCTCCTCGAGACGCCAGTCACCCTCGAGGCGGCCCTTGCGGTGCAGCCAGATCTCCATCGGGATGGTGGCGTAGGGCACGATCGCGCTGGCGACCGTGAGGATGCCGAGGCCGATCGGCCAGCGCTGGTTGAACGCGACGAGGATCGCCGTGGCCCCATAGGAGAGGAACACGAATCCGTGGATGCCGCCGGCGATCGTCACCACGATGCTCGGCGCACCGACGGCGCGGGCGATCAGCGCGGCGATCAGCAGGGTCCAGGTGATCGCCTCGGCGATCGCGAGCACGCGGAACAGGCGGGCGGGATTGGTGAACACGGGTCTCCTCGGGATTGTCTTCCTCCACGCTAGGCGAGCGCACCTATGCACTCCCGCCAGATCGGGGAAAGATCAGCCGAACGGATGAGAGCGGGCGCCCCCCACAACACACCCGTCACCATCCGTTCACCACACGCGGCGAGACTCCGCTCATGATCGACCGACCCGCGCGCGATGCATCCGGTAGCGTGACCGCATGACCGACCGCCGCGATGACGCTGCTGTTCCTCCGCCGAACACGAGCACGGCCGCGCTGATCGCCTTCGGCGCGAACGCCGCCGGCGATGTCGAGATCCCACGCAAGCGCGTGATCTCCTGGGCCATGTGGGACTGGGCGCTGCAGCCGTTCAACACGGTCATCCTCACGTTCGTGTGGATCGCGCTGTACCTGACCTCGCGGATGTTCCTCGAGCCCGAGGTGCGCGAGTCGGGCATGCTCGCCGACGGCAGCTTCATGAACTGCAACCAGTCGGAGTTCGCCGGCTCCGCCTACTGCCACGGACTCACCGACCTCTCGGAATGGTGGGGCTGGGCCAACTTCGCCGCCGGCATCGTGATCCTGCTGCTCGCGCCGGTGCTCGGCCAGCAGGCCGACGCCCGCGGCAATAAGAAGAAGTGGGTGATGGGCGCGACGATTGCGATCGCGCTCGTGCAGTTCTCGCTGTTCTTCGTCGAGGCCGACCCGAAATTCTTCTGGTTCGGCGCCTTCGCCGTGGCCATCGCCGCCGTCATCAGCGAGATCGGCAACGTCAGCTACTACGCGATGCTCTCCGAAGTCTCGACGCCGAAGAACGTCGGCCGCGTCTCGGGCCTCGGCTGGGGTCTCGGCTACATCGGCGGTGTCGTGGCGCTGATCGTCTGCATCCCGGTGCTGTTCCTCATCGGGCAGAGCGAGCCGCTGGCGTTCAAGCTCGTCGCCGTGATCTGCGCGGTGTGGACGATCGTGTTCTCGATCCCGTTCTTCCGCAATGTGCCCGAGTCCCCCGCGTATGCGGCCTCGCAGAACGTGGGCTTCTTCCGCTCGTACGTCGTGCTCGCGCACAACATCGCGAAGCTGTTCCGCGAGAACCGGCCCACGTTCTGGTTCATGCTCTCGGCGGCCGTGTACCGCGACGGTCTGGCCGGCGTCTTCGCGTTCGGCGCCGTGCTCGCCGCGCAGGGCTTCGGGTTCTCTTTCCTCGAGGTCATCATCTTCGGCCTCGCCGCGAACCTCGTCGCCGGCGTCTCCACGCTGCTCGCCGGCCGCCTCGACGACCTCATCGGACCGCGCCGCCTCATCACGATCGCCCTCGCGGGGCTCGTCGCGATGGCGTTCGTCGTGTTCGCGCTGAAGGATCTCGGCACGATCGTGTTCTGGGTGTGCGGCCTGCTGCTGTGCGCGTTCGTCGGCCCGACGCAGGCCGCGAGCCGCAGCCTGCTCACCCGCCTCGCTCCACCCAGCCAGCAGGGCGAGATCTTCGGCCTGTACGCCACGACCGGTCGCGTCGCGTCGTTCCTGTCACCGCTCGCGTGGTCACTGTTCCTCGCCTGGTTCGGCGGGATCGTCTACGGCGTGCTCGGCATCGGCCTGGTGCTGCTGGTCGGCCTGGTGCTGCTGCTGTTCGTGCGTTTCCCGAAGGACGTCAGGGTCTGACCCAGTTGTCGGCGAGCTTGGTGAGCAGCCGGGCGAGCTCGGCTCTCTCTTCGTCAGTGAACGCGGCGAGCGCGCGGCTGAGGGCCTCGCGCCGCTCGCCGCGCACGCCGCGAAACAGGCGCGTGCCCTCCTCGGTCAGTGCGATGCGGGTGCGCCGCGCGTCGTCGGGGTCGGCTTCGCGCCGCACCCAGCCGCGGTCGACACCCTGCTGCACGAGTCGCGAGGCGCGCGGCTGATCGACGCCGATCGCCTCGGCGAGGCCGCTCACGCTGAGCGGATCGGATGCTGCGGCGAGCGCCTCCACCATCCGGATCACCGCCGGCGCGCCGTGCCGCGCGGCATCCGCCATCCAGGGGCCTCTCCCCCAGCCGCGACCGCCACGCGGGCCGAAACCTTCGTGCGACTCGTGGGGTCCGTGACCTTCGTGTGGACCGTGCGGATGCTGGCGCGGATGCGGCCCGCCGCGGCGTCCGCGCAGGCGCGAGAGCGCGGCGGCGATGGCGTCGGCGGGGTTCACGGGTTCACTGGTCACGCACCCGATTTTACATGTGATTTGACATGCACTCACATTCCATGTCACACTGCATATACATGCAACATGACAAGCAAAGGACTTCCCATGGACACCGATGAGAACAACTCCACCACCTCCCGCCCGTTCGGCTTCTGGATCACCGCGGTCAACCGCCTGCTCCGCGCCGAGTTCGCCACCGTCTTCGAAGACGAGGGCATCACCCGGCGCGACTGGCGGATGCTGAACGTCGTCGACGGCACCGCAGCATCCGCCCGCCCGCTGCGCGGCCGCAAGCTGCACCGCCTGATCGAGCTCGGCTGGGTCGAGCGCACCGCCGACGGCTGGTCGCTCACCGAGACCGGACGCCTCGCGAAGGACCGCCTCGGCGTCTCCGTGCAGGAGATCCGCGACCGCATCGCCGGCGCCGTCACCCCCGAGGAGTTCGCGACCATGAGCGCTGCCCTCGAGAAGATCGCCCGCGAGCTCGGCTGGGAGGAGGGGCGCAAGCTCCCCCGCGGCCGCCGCTTCGGTCGCCACGGCCGCGGACGCGGGTTCGGACACGGTCACCACGGATTCGGTCACGGTTTCGGACACGGTCGCGGCTTCGATCGCGGCTTGCGCGGACACGACCGCGGACACGAGTGTGGCCACGGGTTCGACCGGGCGGATGCTGCTGAGCACCCCCGCCACGGCTTCGACGAGCGTCGCGGGTTCCGCGGCCACGAGGGTCACGACCGTCACGGCCACGAAGGTCGCGGACGTCGCGGATTCGGCCACCCCGGTCACCGCGGTCAGGCGCCGCAGATCCACATCCACACGCACGGCTGAGCCGTGCGGGTCACCCGCCGCGGTCAGCGGCGGCGCACTCCCCGATGGGCGGAGCTTTCACCCGAAAGCTCCGCCCATCGTCGTGTCTCAGAGAAGAAGGTGCGGCGCCGCGGATCCCAGGTCGGATGCCGGGAACGGTGAGACGCCGCCCGCGAGCAGAGCGCCGATCACGACGACCGCGCCGACGAGCAACAGGACGAGGATGCCGAAGATCGCCACCGTCCAGCCGCGATAGCTGCCCGGGGTGGCACCGGAGGGCGGCGGCACGACCTGCGGATCGGGTTCGCGGGGAGGAGCGACCGGGGGTGCGGCGACCGGCGGCGCGGTATCCGTCACCGTGCGGCGCTCGGCACGGGTGGCCGGCACCGGCGCACCCTCGGGGAGGTCGCCGGACGACTGCTGCGATCCGGCGGCGGGCACCGGATTCGGCAGCGCGGGCGCGAGTCCTGCGCGCGGATCAGGCATCGAGGGCGGCGGGATCACCGGTTCGGCGAGCGCGGCCTCCGGGATGACAGCATCCGGGATCTCGGGCTCAGGGATCTCCGGTTCGGGGACGTCGAGGTCGGCGAGAGTGGCCTCGGCATCCGACAGGCCGGCGTCCGCGGGTGCCGGAACGGCGGCATCCGCAGCATCCGTCATCGGAACATCCGGAGCATCCGTGGGCGGCGCGGCGTCCGCCGCGGCCTCCGGTGGGGTGCCGTTCTCGTGCGGATCCGCGTCGCTCATGTCAGCCTCCGATCGACCCCGCATCGGTGACGCCCACGTCGGTGCGGTGGAAGTTGTGGAACGAGCGGGATGCCGTCGGGCCCCGCTGCCCCTGGTAGCGGTTGCCGTACGGGCCGGAGCCGTAGGCGTTCTCGGCCGGCGAGGTCAGGCGGAAGAAGCACAGCTGGCCGATTTTCATGCCCGGCCACAGCTTGATCGGCAGGGTCGCGACGTTCGCGAGCTCGAGGGTGACGTGCCCGGTGAAGCCGGGGTCGATGAAGCCCGCGGTGGAGTGGGTGATGAGGCCGAGGCGTCCGAGCGACGACTTGCCCTCCAAGCGGGCGGCGATGTCGTCGGCGAGCGTGACCTGCTCGAACGTCGCACCGAGCGCGAACTCGCCTGGGTGCAGGATGAACGGCTCGTCAGGGTCGACCTCGATGAGGCGGGTCAGCTCGGGCTGATCCTGCGACGGGTCGATGAACGGGTACTTGTGGTTGTCGAACAGCCGGAAGTACCGGTCGAGGCGCACGTCGACGCTCGACGGCTGCACCATCTCGGGCTCGTGCGGGCTGAGCCCGATGCGTCCGGATGCGAGTTCGGCCCTGATGTCGCGATCACTGAGAAGCACGAGTTCAGCGTATCGGGTGCGGTTCGCGGGAGGTGGTCCCGTGGCGTCGGATGCCGGATCGGGTTTGTTATGCTGGCCAGGCGCCGTGAGGCGTGCGGGGCTGTAGTTCAATGGCAGAACTTCTGCTTCCCAAGCAGACAGCGCGGGTTCGATTCCCGTCAGCCCCTCCACTGTCACGATGACACCCTACGGCCCATCGCTGAGCAGGTCGCAGCGATCTATGGCCACCTCTCGGTCTCATCTACACCCGGGTGAGGCTCGGAGGTGAACATGCGGATACCGCTCGATCTTCCCGCAGAGGACGAGGCTGATGCCGATCGGCCCCGGATGAGCCTCTCGTGCACTACCGTTCATAGTGAGCGCATCTGCGCTCGACGATAGACAGGTTGACTAATGCCTTACCGCGACCGCGCCCGCGTCGAAAGATGGGTCGGTGAGTTCCGTGCAGGGCTCGGCGCCTCATCCGCCTCCCTTGACATCGCCGTACTCGACAAAAACTTCGAGGCGGGTCCGAACTCGGCAATCGTCGTCGTCACGCTCCGCTCGGCGAGCACACTCACGCTACTGCATCCCGATATCCAGCACGGGGTCCCCGTCTGGATCGTGACCTTCGAGGGGCGCTCCGAGGCGATCGACCTCGACCACGAGGGTCTACGGCAGCTAGCCGAGGACATCGCAACGGTGAGTGCGCTGCGCGATCACCTGCAGATGCAGACCGGCGCGCTGGATCCCGCGCTCTGACCTCGGGCCCTCAGGCAGACAGCGCGGTGCTCAGCATTGCGATGACTGCCGTCGCCATGGCCACGATTCCCGCCGACGTCGCGACGGGCTGGAACACGCGCGCAAGCTCCCGCTCGCGCTCGCGCTTCCTCTCGGGCTCCCAGCTGGTCACCGCGCGCTTGGCCTCGACCATCGTGCCGTAGCGTCCGATCGGCGAGTTCGTGCCGTCGAAGGCGATGAAGTGCCCACCGTCGGTCGCGTCGATCGACCCGACGAATTCCCCTGCCCGGGAGGCTACGTGGAACCCGCGATCGACCGTGCTCCACGTCACCGGGCGAGACGGCGCCGCGTCGGCGATGCCAGGGGCGAGCCGCGGCGACGCGGCCGCGACCGGCGGGCGCGTCACCGGCCGCGGTCGGCTCCCGGCCCGGATGCCGGCGAAGCGATCGGCTGCGATGCTCATGCCGCACGCACCAGCGTGGGAGTGCGCGCCTCGAGATCCGCGGCCATGTGTTCCGAAACCTGGTCGCAGAGGTCGATGACGATGCCGGTCGAGGTGTTCGCCGCGTCGGCCAGCTGCTGCAGGTAGGTCCGGTCCAGCTGCCCGGCCGCCTCGGCGTCCATGCGGAACTCCAGCGGGATCGAGCAGTGCAGCCAGATGCTCGAACGTTCGACGACACCGTCGACGATGTGGTCCCACGAGAGCGGGAAGCTCTCGGATCTTCTGAGCTTGGTCGAGATCAGCACCTTGAGGTGCGCGAGGATCCGGTCCGGCATCTCGATCGGACGTCCGGATGCTCCGTACTGCAGCGTGCCCATTTCCACTCCTCGGATGATTCAGGAAGCCTTCTGGTGAGGCGAAGTACAAGTTACGTGATCGCAAAGTAGTTTGTCAAACTACATATCCGCCACACTTGATTGTTGCTAGGCTGGAGACCGGAGCGACGCATGAACCACAAAGACGAAAAAGCCACAGAAGTGCTCGAGGCCCTCCGCACGTACCGTGAGGCCGACGACGCGATGAATGCTCGAGCCAGGGCGTCGTCGTCGATGACCGACAACGAGATTCGAATCATCCAGTTCCTGCTCACGGCACAGCGAAGTCGCACCGACGTGACACCCACCGCCCTGTCGCGGCACCTCGGCGTCACCTCGGCCTCGATGACCGCACTGCTCGACCGCCTGGAGCGTGCAGGAGCGATCGAGCGGACTCCGCACCCATCCGACCGCCGCAGTCAGCTCATCACGGCCACCGACCTCGCCGAGCGCACAGTGGGCGCCCCGGTCGTGGCGTTCCAAGCGGCGACGCGACAGATCGCCACCGAGCTCACCGCGCAAGAGCACGAGACCGTGTTGACATTCCTCGCGAATCTCACCGAGGCCATGAACCAGACCAGTCGGACAACAGCCCGGTGAGCGTGCCCACCCCATCGCCCGAGACGCTCGCGTCCTTCTGGCAGAGCGTTCGCGCCGGCATCCCGTCCCTCCCCGCCGAGGGTCCCGAGGCGTGGGCGTTCGGCGCGACCGCTGAGCACGCCGACGGGCTGCTCGAGCTCGTACTGTCGGGCATCAAGACCGGCACGGCATCCTCCATCTGGGACTACGAGGCATCCGGTGACCCGCTGCCGCAGGTCGGCGAGCTCAGCATCATCCTCGACGGCACCGGCGCTCCGCGCGCCGTGATCCGCACCACCTCGCTGCGCGCCGTGCGGTTCGACGAGGTCGATGAGGAGCACGCGCACGCCGAGGGTGAGGGCGAGCGCACGCTCGCCGCCTGGCGCGAGATCCACGAGCGCTTCTGGCGCAATCACTCCGAGGATCCGCGGGGCTGGGCGCCCGACATGCCTGTGCTGCTGGAGCGGTTCGAGCTCGTTCACCCTGCGGAGTAGCGTTACCCCATGCCGTCCGTCGTCGACTTCAAGTCCGTGTCCACCGTCGGCGTGGAGTCCTCGCCCGTCGCCGAGACGCTCGCGGGTCTGCGCGCCAACGAAGCGCGCTACTTCCACAACAAGTACGACATCGACTTCACCACCGAGCCGGCCGAGGGCACCGACACCCTCGCCTGGGTCACCCGCATCCTCGAAGAGGAGCGCGGCATCGTGGTCTCCTCCCGCGCGCTCGAGGTCGCCGAGCCGCCGGTGCCCGGCATCCGCTGGGCGTACGTCTTCTACGAATCGGGCCTCGCGATCAACGTGCTCTACGAGCTCGCCGAAGGCGGCAAGCGCGCCGTCGGCTTCAAGCTGTCCGACGGCATGGAGGTGCCCGACGAGCTCGGCGCGTTCAAGTTCGCGCGTCAGAAATCGAAGCTCGCCGGCACCATCCGCGGCTCGTACTTCGTGATCAAGGGCGAATACTGACCCTGCCGTCTCAGAGGAACGCGACGCCGTCCGGCGCCGCGAAGCCCCGCATCCGCGCGTAATCGTCCAGCGCACGCAGCGCCGCCCACGCGACGACCGCACTCGACCGCGGCCGCTCGGCCGAGGGCTCGTTCTCGACGACGGTGCGCACCTCGCCCAGATCGCCGACCGCGCGGATCTCGTGGCGCGTCCGCACGGCGCTCGGGTCGGCGATGATGCGGGCGGTCGCGAGGTCCCACGCGTCCGCGGCGAGCGCGAGCGCCGCCGCGACGTTGGCGGATGCGGGGAATCGCTGCGCGACCTCCGCGGCGGGGCCGTCGGCGAGCACGATCTCCTCGTCGCCCCGCCGCAGCCGCTCGGCGAGAGCGTCCGGCATCCACGGCTGAATGAGGGATGCCGGCGCCTTGCGGCTCTCGATCGACACCTCGCGCAGCGGACCGGCGGCGCGCAGCGCCCGCACCTGGTCGAGTCCGCCGATCGCGCCGGTGCAGGCGATCACCTGGGCGCTCCCCGGGTGCCGAGCGATCAAGTCCGCACGCACGGAGGGATCGGCGAGCGCACCGATCGACAGCAGAATCACGTCGACGCCGGCATCCCGAAGCGCAGGCGCCCGCTCGCGCACCGCCCGCTGGGTGGCCGCCTCGACCACCACGTCGACCTCGCCCGCATCGGGCAGCGCATCGTCGCGCCCGAACGACCCGACGACGCGGTACGGCCGCGACTCCCGCACGACCCGACGCAGCACGCCGTTGATGTGCCCCGCGCCGAGGAACCCGACCCGCAGATCCGTCATGCCACCCTCACCTCGCTTCGACCCTAGGCCACGTCAACAGCACCGCCCGGTACGTCACCGGGCGAGCTCCGTCTCGACCGCCACCTCCACCAGCTCTCGGCTCGTCGCCGCGAGATCGCGCGCGCCGCCGCGCCACAGAGCGGTGATCGGCCGTGCGACCGTGCGCCCCTCCAACGGAACCTCGATCAGCCGCCCGAGGCGCACATCGTCGGCCACGGCGAGCGCCGACAGCAGCGCGGGCGCGAGCCCCTCGGCCACGGCCATGCGCACGGCGGCCGAGGTCGGCAGCACGACCGCGGGCGCGGCAGCATCCCGCCCGAGAGCAGTGCGCACCGCATCCTCCCAGGTCTGCCGGGTGCCGCTGCCCGCCTCGCGCGTGACGAGCGCGCAGTCGGCGACCTCCTCAAGGCCCACCGACTGCCGCCGCGCCCACGGATGCGATGGAGCGACCACGAGCGCCAGCGCGTCCTGACGCACGGTCGTGTGCGACAGCCCGGCGGGCACGGCCGACGACTCGATGAATCCGAGATGGGCCGCGCCGTCTCGCACGAGCTGCTCGACCTCGGTGCTGTTGCCGGCGAGCAGTCGCACCGCGGTCGGCTCCTGCCCGGCGCGCAGCTGCCGGTCGCGCAGTGCGACCAGCCACGCGGGGATCATGTGCGCCGCGACGGTCTGGCTCGCCGCCACCGTGAGCGCACGCCGGCGCGCCCCGCGCAGTGTCTCGACACCGGCTCCGAACCGCTCGGCGGCGGCGAGCACCTCCTCGGCCCACGACGCGACGGTCTCTCCCTCGGGCGTCGGCTCCACGCCGCGCGGCGTGCGCAGCAGCAGCTCGAGACCCAGCATCCGCTCGACTCCGCGCAAACGGGCGGATGCCGCCTGCTGCGACACCCCGCAATCCCGCGCCGCGGCCGAGATCGACCCGTGCCGCACGGCTTCGGCGAGCAGCGCGAGCGCGTCGAGGTCAGGAATCCCGTCCATGACCACCCCACAATCCACACTTGTGACCTCATCGACGATAGCCCTCTACCGACAGCCGAGCACCTGCACCAGGGTGGAAGAGTGCAGCTGACCCCCACCGCCACCCTCGCTCCCCGCCTCGGCGCCCGCGCCGTCGAGGTCATCCCCGGCGTGCTCATCACCGCCGCGATCGCACTGGTCGCCACCGGCATCGGCACGCTGCTGCCGGTGGTCGGCTCCGCGGTGCCGGCGATCGTCATCGGCGTGCTGCTCTCGCTCGCGCGCCCCCGGGTGATGGCCGGCCGCGAGCGCGCCGACGCCCGCATCCAGCCCGGCATCGCCTACTCGGGCAAGTTCCTCCTGCAGCTCGCGGTGGTGCTGCTCGGCGTGCAGCTCTCGCTCGGCAGCATCCTCGAAGTCGGCATCGAATCGCTGCCGATCATGCTCACGACCCTCGCCGTGTGCCTGCTCGGGGCATGGGCGCTGGGACGGATGCTGCGCATCGAACGCCGACTCACCACGCTCATCGGCGTCGGCACCGGCATCTGCGGGGCATCCGCCATCGCCGCCGTCTCACCAGTGATCGGCGCGGCGAGCGTCGAGATCGCCTACGCCGTCTCGACGATCTTCCTCTTCAACATCCTGGCCGTGGTGATCTTCCCCCTGATCGGCCACTCGCTGAACCTCGACCCGCACACATTCGGGCTCTTCGCCGGCACCGCGGTGAACGACACCAGCTCGGTCGTCGCCGCGGCCGGCGTCTACAGCACGGCCGCGCTCGGGTTCGCGGTGGTCGTCAAGCTCGTGCGCACCCTCATGATCATCCCGATCAGCATCGGCCTGTCAGTCATGGAGGCACGGCGCGACGCGGCCGGCCAGCCACTCACCGGCCGCCGCATCGCGAAGCTCGTGCCGTGGTTCCTGATCGGGTTCCTCATCGTCGCGATCGTGAACTCCACCGGCGTGATCCCGGATGCTCCGCGCGAGGCCCTCGTGCACGTCAGCGTCTTCCTCATCGCGATGGCCCTCGCCGGCATCGGGCTCTCCACCGACATCCCCGCGCTGCGCCGCGCCGGATGGCGGCCGCTCGCGCTCGGCGGCATCCTGTGGGTGCTCGTGACCGTCACCGCGCTCGCGACGATCGCCGTCACCGCGGCGGTGCGCTGACGCCCGGGCGCTACAGCCAGCCGTTGCGCTTGAACGCGAAGTACAGCCCGAAGCCGAGCGCGACCATCAGCCCGAGCGCCATCGGATAGCCGAAGGTCCAGTGCAGCTCGGGCATGTGGTCGAAGTTCATGCCGTAGATGCCTCCGACCAGCGTCGGCGCGAACAGGATGGCCGCCCAGCTCGAGATGCGCTTGGTCTGCTCGCCCTGACGGATGCTCTGCTCGGTCATCCGCTGCATCTCCTCGTTCTGCCGGCGGGCGACGATCGTCGACTCCACCGTGAGCGCGTTGTCGAGGATGGTGCGGAACGTCGCGGTGCGCTCCGCCACCCGGATCGTGTGGTCCTGCACATCGCGCAGGTGCCGCTGCAGCTCCTCGTCGACGCCGTACTTCTCGCCGCCGCGCAGCAGGGCGTCGATGATGCCGGTGAGCGGCTGCGCCGCCCGCTGGAAGCCGATCACCTCACGGCCCAGCTCGTAGATGCGCTGCGTGGCGTCGACATCCTCCACGAACAGCTGCGCCTCGATCTCGTCGATGTCGTTCTCGAGACCGGCGATCACGGGCTCGTACTTGTCGACCACCTCGTCGAGAATCGCGTACAGCACCGCCTCGGGTCCCAGCGCGAGCAGCTCGGGCCGCGACTCCATCCGGTGCCGCACCCGCCCGAGGTCGGGCGCCTCGGCGTGCCGCACGGTGACGACGAAGTCGGGCCCGACGAAGACGTGCACCTCGCCGAACTCGACCTCCTCCTCGGCATCCAGATACCGGGCCGGGCGCAGCACCACGAACAGGTGCTCGCCGTAGCGCTCGAGCTTCGGACGCTGGTGACCGGTCAGAGCATCCTCGACCGCGAGCTCATGCAGATCGAACTCGTTCGCCACAGCCTGCAGCTCGTCTTCGCTGGGCCGGTACAGGCCGATCCAACCCATGCCGCCGCGGCTGCGCATCAGCTCGAACGTCTCGCTCAGGCTCACGGGATTCTCGGTGCGCACGCCGTCGACGTAGATGCCGTTGTCGATGATCGCCATGCGCGCTCCCTCTGCCGAGGCCGACTCTATCGCGCAGCATCCGGCCCTCCGGGCGGCACGCACGCGGGCGGAGTCCCGCCGACAGGACTCCGCCGGCGCTCGATCAGCTGCGGCGCTTGCGCGACACGGCGACCCCGATCGCGACACCCAGCACGACGACGAGCGCGCCGACGCCGATGAGGATCGGCATCAGCGCGGAGTCGTCCTGCGCGGGGGCGCCGTCCTGCGCGGGGGTGCTCGCCTCGGCCGAGGGCTCGTCCGAAGGCTCCTCGCTGGGCGCGGTGGTCTCGGCGGCCTCCTGCCCGGTGAGCGAGAACGAGTACTCCCCGTCGGTGGGGTGGCCGTCGCTCGAGACGACCTTCCAGGTGACGAGGTAGTCGCCGTCGGTCATGCCCTCCGCGAGCGGCACGGTGACGGTGTCGGCCTGCACGACGGGGTCGCCCGCCACCCAGTCCTTGCCGGCGCCGTCGACGACGGTCACGGCGGTGCCGCTGTTCTCCTCGAGAGAGAGCAGATTGTTCGAGAAGGTGAGCGTGACCTGCTCGGGCGCGGTGGTGAGCTGCTCGTCGGCGGCGGGGGTGCTGCCGACCAGCTCGTCGTGGGCGGATGCGGGGACGGCGACGGCGAGCACGGCGGCAGCGGCCACAGCGATGCCCGCGAGGGCGGTACGGAAACGGAACATGGAAGACCTCTCATCGGATGCCGCACATGCGGCGATCTGTTCATCGGCGGCGCCCGGATGGCGCGACCGGATGCCGCGGCGAGCGCGGCGCTGTTCAGATAGGTGTGACCAGACGGAGCTGATCAGATGAGACGGAGAGGTGGCCCTCGGCGACGCACACCCGCCAGCAGCGGGTCGCGGTGGCGCGGCGCGGCGACGACGACCCAGCGGGCCGCGACCGGACGGACGACGGGTGCCGGTGCCGGCAGCAGCACGGCCCGGCCGAGCCAGGCGCGCAGGTCGGATGCGACGCGCAGCAGCGCCCGCACGAGTTGCTCACCGCGGTGCAGCATCCCGATCGTGACGATCGCCGCGACGGCGTGGGCCCCCCACATGCCGGCATCCGCGGGGATCGGCAGCGCGGCCCCGTCGAAGGCGAGCACCATCGCCCCGTGATCGTGCGGCGCGAAGCCGCCCTGCGGGGTGATGCGGCCCAGCACGAACAGGGCGTGGAACAGCAGCTGCGAGACGGCGACCGACAGGCTCAGGCGCAGCAGCGACAGCGTGCGGCCGGCGAGCAGCGTGCAGAGCATGAACGACAGCAGCCACGGCACGAGGATGCCGAGCAGGCCCGGCATCCGCCCGTCCACCCACACGTGCGAGGCGAGCGCGACGAACGTCGCGATCGAGGCGGCGACGAACCCGCGCAGCAGCGGGATGCGTCGGGAGGCGGGCATGCCTCCATCCTTTCATGCCTGCCTTTCCAGCCGGTCGGGCCCGGTTCAGGGCAGCGGCACCGGCTGTGTGACCGGCTGGGGCCGGGCGCGGCCCGCCCAAACAGCACCGGCGCTGGCGAGCACCACCAGCGCGATGCCGACGATCTCGAGCGTCGAGAGGTGCTGGCCGAGCAGCACGAATCCGGCGAGCGCGGCGAGCGCGGGGCCGAGGCTCATCAGCACGCCGAAGACGGCCGGGGTCACCCGGCGCAGCGCGATGAGCTCCATCGCGTACGGGATGGTCGAGCTCAGCAGCGCGACCGCCGCGCCGAGCGCGAGCAGGTCGATGCGCAGCAGCGCCGATCCGGCATCCGCGATGCCGAACGGCAGCGACAGGATCGCGCCGAAGGCCATGGCGAGAGCGAGACCGTCGAGCTTCGCGAAAGCACGCCCCACCTGCGCCGAAGCGAGGATGTACCCCGCCCAGCTCGCCGCCGCGCCGAGCGCGAACAGCACCCCGGTGAGGGTCAGGCGGTCCCATCCGCCGCCGCCGAGGCCCAGGATGCCGAGCAGCGCCACCCCCGCCCACAGCCACGCCATCCGGGTGCGGGCGGTGATCACGGCGAGCGCGAGCGGGCCGAGCACCTCGATCGTCACGGTGACGCCGAGCGGCAGCTCGCGCAGCGCCAGATAGAACAGGCCGTTCATCAGCGCGAGCACGCCGCCGAGCAGCATCGCCGCGCGCCAGGCCCCGGGCGAATGGCCGCGCAGCGAGGGGCGGGTGATGATCAGCAGGATGACCGCCGAGAACACCAGCCGCAGCATGACCATGCCCAGCGGGCCGACCTGCGGGAACAGCAGCACGGCGACCGAGGCGCCCACCTCTTGGCAGAGCAGGCCGATCACCACCAGGCCGATGGCGACTCCGCCGGCCTTCGGCCCGGCGACCTCGGCGGACGCCGGCATCCGGCTCACTCCGCGGGAGGGGCGCAGATCGCCGCGTCGGCGATCGTCTGCGCGTACTGCTCGGCCGTGAACGGCAGACCGAACTCAGGCGCGGTCTGCCCCTTCGCTGCCGGGGCCTTCGAGGCGATCGCGGCGAGCTCCCACGCCAGGTACGCAGCTGTACCGCCACCGGTGGTGGAGTTGTTCAATGTGACCGCGACGGTGAACCCGGTCGTCGGGTCGGAGTACGCGGCTGTCACGTAACCCGGCGTCCAGCCGTGCTGACCGATCAGCGACCCGACCAGGTAGGCGCCGCCGGTCGCCTGATACCAGGTGGGCGCCTTCGCCGACGCCGGCAGCGGAGCGGCGAAGCGGCCGGGCTCGGCGTTCTTAGCGCGCAGCGCCTGACGCGCCTCGGCCTGCGCGTAGCGGCCGAGGTCTTCGATGGTCGACACGGCACCCGAGTCGGTGAACCCGGTGCTCGACGACATCTTGGTGATGTCGACGGGGGCCGCGCAGTCGAAGCCGCCCTCGATCGCGGGCAGGTAGTTGCCCTTCAGCGCGGGCGACGGCGAAGGGGTGGCGGCCTTCGCGCCCGGCAGCGAGGTCGAGGCGAGCTCGAGCGGGCCGGTGACGTACTTCGCGATCAGCTCGGAGGCGCTCAGACCAGAGGCGCGCTCGAGCGCGAGGCCGAGCATGAGGTATCCGGCATCCGAATCCCGGTAGGCCGTGTGCGCGGGGCCGCGCTGCTGGCCGAGGCCGAAGCTCGCGAGCTGCAGCGGCGCCCACTCCCGGGCGGGAGTGTTCAGCCAGTAGCCCTTGACCGCGGCCTCCGACGAGCCGATGCCGCTCGTGCCGTTGCAGAGGTCGAGCAGGGTGATGTCGGGCAGGTCGGCGACACCCGAGACGTACTTCGGCACGGGGGTGTCGAGGGTGACCTTGCCGTCGTCCACCATGCCGTACAGCACGTCGCAGGTCATCAGGCGGGTGACGTCGCCGATGCGGAACGACATGTCGGCGGTCACCTTGGTGTCGTCGCCGCCGCCCTGGGTGCCGAGCCCGGTGACCCAGGTGCCGCTCCACGGCACCCACACGCCGACGATCGCCCCCGTCGCTCCGGTCGCGGTCATCGCGTTCTCGACTGCCGCCTGCAGTTGGCCGGTGACGTCATCGGGCAGCGGCGCGTCGACCTGCGCCGGAGGGGTGTAGCTGAACTGCTGGGTCTGCCCGGAGCATCCGGTGAGGGTCAGCGCGAGCGCCGCGACGGCACCCACGACAGCGCGTGCACGGCGCGACGAACGAAGCTGCATGAATCGACTCTCCCGAAGATGGCTGCTCCGAGTCTAGAACGCGGATGCTGAGAGGCCACCACCCTCGCCGCGGTCGGCGCATCGCGGCATCCGACGGGCGTCAGCTCGTGATGGCCTCGGCCTGCCGCGCCTCCCATGCCTCGCGCATGAACCGCCGCACGTCCTCGTCGACGCGGATGTCGCTGGGGCGCAGCGGCCGCGACAGGTACAGGCCGTCGAGAGAGGTGAGCCGGCTGAGCGCCACGTAGGTCTGCCCCGGCGCGAAGGCGCCGGAGCCGAGATCGATGATCGCACGGTCGTAGGTCTTGCCCTGCGACTTGTGGATCGTGACGGCCCAGGCCAGGCGCAGCGGGAACTGCGTGAACTCGGCGACCACCTCGCGCGAGAGCGTCTTGGTGCCGGGGTTGTAGGCGTAGCGGAATCGCTCCCAGACGGCGGGTTCGACGTCGAACTCCTCGCCGTCGATGTCGACCCGCACCGATCCGCCCATAATGCGGGTGACCGTGCCGATCGACCCGTTCACCCAGCGCGGCGGTTCGCCGCCCATCGAGATGTCGTTGCGCAGGAACATCACCTGCGCGCCGACCTTCAGCTTCAGCTCGGAGTCGGCAGGGTAGTTGCCCTCGCCGCGACCGAAGTCTCCCGACACCTCGGCGTGCGCGGTCTGCTCGCGGCCGGGCAGGGCGGCCAGGTGGCGGCGGTTGATGTTGTTGACGATGTCGTTGCGGGTGGCGAGGGTGATGATCGGCACCTCGCCCGGCTCAGGCTCGGGAGGGGTGCGAGCGCCCTGCGTGTTCAGCGTGCCAGCGATGTCGGCCGTGACTCGGCCGTAGCGCACGGCGTTCAGCATCGCCTTGAACCCGTCGTCGGACTGCCGATGGATCTGCACGAGCTCGCGCACGTGCAGCTTCGCGCCGTGCGTGCCGAGATCCAGCATCCCGCCCTCGGATGCTGTGCCACCCGTCCACACCTTCGCGTCGAAGAACCAGAACGAGCGGTAGTGGTCTTCGATGTAGCGCAGCTCGTCGCCGCGCGGCGGCACGGGCGCGAGCTGGTACGGGTCGCCGAACATGACGACCTGCACGCCGCCGAACGGGATGCCGCGCTTGCCGCGCGCCTGCCGCAGCGAGCGGTCGATGGCATCCATGAGGTCGGCGTTGACCATTGAGATCTCGTCGATCACGAGCGTCTCGATGGCGTTCAGGATGCGGCGGGTGGCATCCGACTGCTCGATCTCGCTCTCGGCGATGAGCCCGATCGGCAGCCGGAACAGCGAGTGGATCGTCTGCCCCTCGACGTTCAGCGCCGCGACGCCGGTGGGCGCGCAGATCGCGATCTGCTTCTCGGTGTTCCACGCGAAATGCTGCAGCAGGGTCGATTTGCCGGTGCCGGCGCGGCCGGTGATGAACACGTGCTCATCGGTGTCCTCGATGAGGCGGAACAGCTCCTGCTGCTCGGCGGAGAGGGACGGCGCGGACACGCCCCCCATGTTAAGTCCTCGCGTTGCTCATTCGGCGTCGTCCCAGCCCCGCATCCCTAGACTTGCGGCATGATGCACGGTGGGCGGGGGACTCGGCGGCGCGCCCGCTTGGGCACCGATCTCACGATCCTCGGCATCGTCGGCCTGCTGCTGATCGCCGCGATCGGCACCGGCGGCGTCTCGCTGTATCAGCAGTTCTACAGCCCGTCGGCGTTCGTGCAGCGCTACCTCGATCTGCTCGCGTCCGGCCGTGCCGCCGACGCGCTGCAGCTTCCCGGCGTCTCGGTCGATCTCGCCCTGCTCGAAGGCTCGGGCATCGACCGCACAGCATCCGAGGCCCTGCTGCGCACCGCGGCGCTCGCCCCTCTCACCGACGCGCACATCACCTCCGAGAAGAGCGACGACGACGCGTACACGGTGAAGGCCGCCTACACCGCGCGCGGGGTGCGCGGGGCGACGACCTTCCAGGTCGTGCAGGACGGCTGGTCTGGCATCACCCCGAACTGGCGCTTCGCGCACAGCCCGCTCGCCGAGATCGAGCTCACCGTGCGCGGTGCCGACCAGTTCGCCGTGAACGGCTTCGCGATCGATCGCCGCCAGGTCTCGTCGGCGGGGGTGGATGCCGCACCGCTCGACCCGCTGCACCTGCTGGTGCTCACGCCCGGTGTGTACTCGGTGACGGTCGACACGGCGATCGCGTCATCGCCCGGGGTGAGCGTGCTCGCCGACACCCCCCTCGCCCGCACCCCGATCGATGTGCAGGCGCAGGCCACCGAGCGTTTCGTCGAGGTCGTGCAGCAGCGGGTCGAGGAGTTCCTCACCGCGTGCACCACGCAGGCCGTGCTCAAGCCGACCGCCTGCCCGTTCGGGCTCGAGGTGCAGGACCGCATCGTCGACGCGCCGAAGTGGTCGATCGCGCAGCAGCCGACCGTGGCGGTCGTGCCCGACGGTGCCAACTGGGCGATCCCCGCCACGGATGCCGTCGCGCACATCGAGGTCGAGGTGCAGTCGCTCTACGACGGGTCGATCAAGCGCGTCGAGGAGGACGTGCCGTTCCAGGTGAACGGCACGATCGCGATCCTCCCCGACGGATCCGCATCCATCCGGGTCGGCTCCCCCGAGGAGTGACCCTCCGGGGTTCTCGTCAGCGGCCCTCGCGCGCGGCGGCGCGGCGGTCACGCTCGGCGAGCTCCGCGAGCCGGGCGTTGTACTCCTCCAGCTCGGCGTCGCCGGTGCGGTCGGCGTGCCGGTCACGACGACGCTGCAGCCGAGCATCCGATCGCGACCACTGGATCGCGACCGTGATCGCGAGGATCAGCGTGGGGATCTCGCCCACCGACCAGGCGATGCCACCGCCGATGTACTGATCCTCCATCGGAGTCGGACCCCAAGTGCGCCCCATCGACCCGAACCACTCCGCAACGATCAGGCCCTCCTGCATCATGATCGCCATGCCGAAGAACGCGTGCATCGCCATCACCGCGATGAGCGTGATGAGACGGCCGGCATGCGGCAGGCGGTACGGCACCGGGTCGACGCCGATCAGGCTCATCACGAACAGGTACCCCGAGATGAGGAAGTGGATGATCATCCACTCGTGCCCGAGGTGGTCGTACATCGCCCAGCGCACCAGGTCGGTGAAATAGAACGCCCACAGCGACACCACGAAGATCGCGGCGGCCACGAACGGATGCGTGATGAACCGCGAATACGGCGAGTGCACCGCCCACATGATCCATTCGCGGGCGCCGCGGGTGCCGTCCTCGCGCTTGTGGGCGGCGCGCAGCGCCAGCGTGATCGGCGCACCGCTGACCAGCAGCAGCGGGATCGCCATGCTCAGCATCATGTGGCCGAGCATGTGCACGCTGAACAGGTACTCCTGGTAGCGGTTCAGCGGACCGCAGGTGACCCAGAGCAGCAGCAGCATGCCGGCCATCCAGAACACCGTGCGCTGGACCGGCCAGCGGTCACCGCGACGGTGCAGCCGCACGACGCCGGCGATGTAGAAGAAGACGCCGAACCCGACCGCGACCAGCCACAGCACGTCGATGTCGATCGAGGTGAACCAGCGGTCGAGGGTCAGCTCGGGCGGCAGCACCTCGCGCGTCAGGCGCTGCGCCGGGGTCTGCACGGCTGGGGCCTCCTCGCCGGCGGGCGGAGGCGTGCGGGCCAGCGCGGCCGCAGCTCCCGAGGCCATGCCCATGAGCAGCAGCTCGCCGAGGATCAGCATCCAGAACGAGCGCTTCTGCCTCTCCCTCGCGAGGCGCGGGATCAGCATCCGCCGGTACCACGCGCCGAACAGGCCGAGCCCGACGAGCAGCACCGCCTTGCCGATCACGATCAGCCCGTACGGGCTGAGCAGCTCGCTCCAGTCGCCGAGGGCGACGACCGTGCGGGCGACGCCCGACACGGCCACGACGACGAACGCCGCGAGCGCGAGGCTCGAATAGCGGGTCACCAGGGCGACGACGTCGAGCTTCGGGATGCTGCGCAGCAGCACCAGCAGCATGACGCCGCCCAGCCAGACGGCGGCGCCGATCGTGTGCAGCAGGATGGCGTTGACCGCGACGGTGTGGCCGGCGAGATCGCCGGAGTGGCCCTGCGTGGCCATCGGAAGGAAGGATGCCGCGGCGAGCACGGCCGTGAGCAGGGTGCCCGTCCAGCTGCGCCAGCCGAACACGAGCAGGGTGACGACCGCGCCCATCAGGGTGGTGATCAGCCACGCCTGGCCGAGCGGCAGCTCGAGCAGGAACCGTCCGAACTGCTCGCCGAATCCGCGCTCGGCCGACAGCTTCGGGTTGAACGCCGCCATGAAGGTGAGGAACGCGGTGATGCCGGAGCCGATCGTGAAGACCGCGGCGCCGACGGATGCCGTGTCGAGCGCGACGTCGAACGCCTTCTCGTCATTGCGCAGAGCGAACAGTGCGAGGACGAGCGAGCCGAGCATCGCGGCCGCGCCCAGGTTGGCGATGAGCTTGACCGCGGGCAGTCCCCACATCACGAGGGGGCCGGGGTCGAGCAGCTTCGGGGGCACGGCGCCGCCGCCGACGACCAGCGCCGCGATCAGTGCCGCGGCGCCACCGGCGAGCAGGATCGCGAGGCCCGCGAGACGGTAGGGATGCACCGTTCCAGCCTAGGCGCGAAGCCTGTGTGCGGATGCCGCTCTGCCGCGCCTGCGCCCTGCATCCGGGAACGACGAAGGCCGCCCCCGGAGGGACGGCCTTCGTGCGACTGGGGCGTCTTACTTGACGGCAGCCTTCAGCTTGGAGCCGGCGGTCACCTTGACGCGCTTGCCAGCGGGGATCTTGATCTCGGCGCCGGTCTGCGGGTTGCGGCCGGTGCGAGCGGCGGTGGCGACCTGCTCGAAGGAGATCCAGCCCGGGATCGAGACCTTGCTGCCCTTGGCGACGGCGTCGGAGACGGTGCCGAAGAGCGAGTCGAGAACGCGCGAGACGGTGGCCTGGCTCTCGCCGGTGGCGGAAGCGATGCTCGCGACGAGCTCGGTCTTGGTGATGGACTTGTCAGCCATTGTCATCCTCCAGCGACGATGGGCGCCGCATCATGTTGGTTGCGGAGGCGAACCTCCGTCGGTCGTTCGACCGCCTCGACAGTATCAACGGACACACGGAAATCCGCGTCATTTCGCGGGTTTCGGGCACTTTTCCCGGCGTGTCCCGCCACATCAGTCACACCAGTCACAGATTTCGGGGTCGAAAGGGCGGGTGGGGGGCGCGGGCAGGGCTCGAGAACAGGCGTTCACCCCGGCGCAGGAGGATCCGCGCAGCATCCGCCTGCGCTCGGGTGTTGTCCTGTTTTGGGCCGCGCGACCCCACCCCCGGACACGCAAAAAGGGCGAGGATCCGAAGATCCTCGCCCTTTCAGAAGCGGATGCTTACCAGCTCGACTTGGTCACGCCGGGCAGCTCGCCACGGTGAGCCATGTCACGGAAGCGGACGCGCGAGATGCCGAACTTCGTGAGGACACCGCGGGGGCGGCCGTCGATGGCGTCACGCGAACGGACGCGCACCGGCGAGGCGTTGCGGGGCAGCTTCTGCAGGCCCACTCGAGCGGCCTCGCGCTGCTCGTCGGTCGACTCGGGGCTCACGAGAGCCTTCTTCAGCTCGGCGCGACGCTCTGCGTAGCGCTCGACGATGACCTTGCGCTGCTCGTTGCGAGCGATCTTGCTCTTCTTCGCCATGTTTAGCGCTCCTCGCGGAAATCGACGTGCTTGCGGACGACCGGGTCGTACTTCTTCAGCACGAGGCGGTCGGGGGTGTTGCGGCGGTTCTTCTTGGTCACGTAGGTGTAACCGGTGCCCGCCGTCGAACGCAGCTTGATGATCGGACGGACGTCCTGAGCCTTCTTGGCCATTAGAGCTTCACACCCTTCGCCTGGAGGTCCGCGACGACCTTCTCGATACCGCGCGCGTCGATCACCTTGATGCCCTTGGCGGACACGTTCAGGGTGACCTTACGACCGAGCGACGGCACGTAGTAGGTCTTCTTCTGCACGTTCGGGTCGAAGCGACGCTTCGTCCGGCGGTGCGAGTGCGAGATGTTGTGACCGAAGCCGGGAACAGCACCGGTCACCTGGCACACTGCTGCCATGTTGTGACTCCTTCAATACCGTGAGGCCGGACAGCCTCACCCAAGATCCCTTGTCGGCCCCTTCCACCCACACCGGAAGACCCGATAGAGGGAGGGAGGGACGAACTGCGCACAGGAGAGCGCGCAGACAAAGATTCAGTCTAGCACGGGCGAAGTCACTTCTCCGAACCGGCCACCATGCCCTTGATGAAGTACCGCTGCAGCACGAGATACACGATCAGCACCGGCAGCACCGAGATGAGGGATGCCGCGGCCGCAGCCCCCAGGTCGCTCGCCGAGGTGGCGAAGAACGTGCTGATCGACGGGGCGATCGTGCGCATCTCGGGTGCCCGCATGAGATACACGCTCAGCGCGTACTCGTTCCACACGTTCACGCTCGTGAGGATGACGACCGTGGCGGTGACGGGCTTGAGCATCGGCACCACCACTCGGAACAGCACCTGCACCGCGTTCGCCCCGTCGACCGATGCGGCCTCTTCGATCGAGACCGGCAGCCCTCGCATGAACGCCGTGTAGAGGAAGATCGCCAGCGGCAGCTGCGTCGCGGTCATCACCAGGATCGTGCCCCAGTACGTGTTGATCGCGTGCAGCTGCACCATCTGCGCGTACAGCGGCACGAGGATCGACAGCGGCGGGATCATGATGAGCCCGACGATCGCCGCGAACACGAGCTTGTTCACGAGCGTGGGGCGCCGGGCGAGCGGGTAGGCGGCGAGCGCGCCGAGCACGCACACCAGCACGGTCGAGCAGACCGTCACGATCGCGCTGTTGCCGATCGCGCGCAGGATCTGTCCCTGCTCGATCGCGGTCGCGAAGTTCTGCCAGTAGATCCCTCCGAACGGCGGCAGCCACTGCGACGACAGGTCGCTGCGCGCCTTCAGTGCCGTGGTGAGGGTGATGTAGAACGGCAGCAGTTGCAGCAGCACCGCGAGCAGCACGCCCGCGCCGATCGCGAGGCGCGCCGGCCACGGCGAGCGGACGGATGCTGCCGGCATCCGCTCTGCCGCCTCGACCATGCTCGCCACCTGACCCGCGCTCACAGCTGCTCCAGCCGGCGGCGGTTCAGCATCGTGTTCAGCACGAGGGTGAGCGCAGCGATGAGGAGGAACAGCACGACCCCCATGGCCGAGGCGTAGCCGGCCCGCTGGCTGTCGAAGTACATCTTCGCGATCAGCGTCGACACCGAGTTGGTGGCGTAGCCGGGCCCGCCGCCGGTGAGCACCTGGATCACGTCGAACAGCTTGAGCCCGCCGATGAGGTTCAGCACGATGCTCGTCGCGAACGCCGGCTGCAGCATCGGCACCGTGATGCGGCGGAACGTCTGCCAGGCGTTCGCGCCGTCGAGCCGCGCGGCCTCGAAGTACATGGTGGGGATCGACTGCAGGCCGGCCAGGTAGATCACCATCGAGATTCCGACGAACTGCAGCGAGTTGACCAGCACGATGATCGCGACCGCGCCGCCGGCGTCGCTCAGCCAGGCGGTGCGCTCACCGCCCAGCGCGATGACGAGGTCGTTCAGCCCGCCCGCGTTGTACGAGAAGAACAGGTAGTACATGGTGCCCATCACGATGGGCGAGACGAGCACCGGCAGGTAGATGATCGCACGGGCGAGTCCCCGGCCGCGCACCGCCCGGTCGAGCGCGAGGGCGAGACCGAGGCCGACCACCTGCTGCAGCAGCGTCGACCCGAACCCGTACACGAAGGTGTTCAGCAGCGCGGTGCGGAAGTTCGGGTCGTCGAACAGGCTCAGGTAGTTCGCGGGCCCGACGAACGAGCGGGCGGCGCTGTAGCCGTTCCAGTCGGTCAGCGACAGCAGCACGCCGTTGACCAGCGGCCACAGCATGAAGACGCCGAGCACGATCAGGGCGGGCAGGTACAGCAGGTCGAGTCCACGCCCCGCGAAGCGGGGGACGAGCCCCCCTGTCCCCCGCTTCGCCTCTTTCACCGCGATGCCGTCATCGACGGCAGGGGCGGTGGTCATCCGCGCAGCGACTCGTAGCTCGACTTCATCTGCGAGACAGCATCCGCCGGGCTCATCTGCCCGGTGATCACGCCGTCGGTCGTGGAGACCATGGTGTCCCAGATGCCGTTGGGCAGGTACACACGATCGAAGTACGGCTGCAGCGGCAGATCGCCGGGGGCGACGAACTCGTCGTAGCTGGCCTGCAGGATGCCGAGATCGCTGGTCGCGTTCGTGAGCCCCGGGATGCCGCCGACCGCGCCGGCCAGCTTCGAGAGGTTCTCGGGCTGGGCGAGGTAGTCGATGTAGTCGAGCGCCTGCTCCTTGTCGGGCGAGTCCTTCGCGACGCCGTAGGCACGGCCCTCACCGCCGACGAGGAACGGCGTGCCGTCCTCGGACGGGATGGGCATGTAGCCGAGGTCGGCGTCGGGGTTGAACCCGAGCGCGGTGGCGACCAGATAGTTCTGCACGAACACGAAACCGGTCGTGCCCTCGGCGAGCGCGCGGCCGAGGTCGTCGGTGGTGGCCGAGGAGTAGTCGGGGTTGAAGTACCCGTCCTTCTGCCAGGTGGCGACGTGGTCGAGGATGCGGGTGTAGCCGTCCTCGTCGAAGGTGCCGTCGAGGAATCCGTCGAAGGATGCCTCGGAGAAGTCGCCCGAGCCCATGAAGTCGGTGATGTTGCCGGCGAACCAGCTGTCCTTGCCGGAGGAGGAGAGCGGCACGATGCCGCCGTCCTTGAGGGTCTTCAGCGCGGCCTCGAATGCGGTCCAGTCGGTGAGTGACGCGGGGTCGATCCCGGCATCCTTCAGCACGGTGCGGTTGTAGACGATGCCGGCGACGTCGGTGTCGATCGGCAGCGCGAAGAACTGGCCATCGTCGTTCTGCATGGCGGGGGCGAGGGCCTCGTTGAAGTCCTTCGCCCAGGGCCGCTCGTTCAGTGGCTCGAGGAACTCGCTGTAGCGCAGCAGCGACCAGCCGTGCGTGGCCCAGATGTCGGGCAGATCGCCCGACGAGAGACGCACCTTGATGTCGGCCTCGTACGTTTCGGTCGAGGGCACCAGGTCGATCTTCACGCCGGGGTTCTCGTCCTGGTACGCGTCGGTGATCTCCTGCAGCACCTTCAGCGATGGATCGCTGGCGCCGAAGTTGGTCTGCATCTCGAGTTCGACATCACCGCCGCCCGGCCCGTCGGACCCGCCGCTGCATCCGGTGAGAGCCAGGGACGTCGTTGCGATGGCGGCGATCGCGATGGCGGTGCGCTTCATGTTCGTACCTCACTGTTCGTCACGAAGAAAGAACCTGGTGCGATAACTCGGATCCTGTGATAAGTTACACGCGTAGATCACTGGGGATCAAGGGGTCCCGGAACTTGACTGAGGGGCAAAGTTCCGGGGCCTCCCTCCATGTTGACACCCGTAGAGCCTCAATGGAAGACTGCGACAATGGCGTTCAGCTTGGGAATTGTCGGTGCGGGGCAGTTCGCGGGCGAGTTCGCCACCCTCTTCCATCACCACCCCGACGTGTCTGAGGTGCATGTCACCGATGTGATCGCATCTCGGGCCGATGATCTGGTGCGCAGCGCGGGCCTCGCCGGAACCTTCCGCGACTTCGACGAGATGCTCGCCTCGCCCGCGATCGACGCCGTGGCGATCTTCACTCAGCGCTGGACGCACGGCCCGCTGGTGCTCAAGGCGCTGCACGCCGGCAAGCACGTCTACTCGGCCGTGCCGATGGCGATCAGCGTCGACGAGATCGCCGCGATCATCGACGCCGTGCGCGCGACCGGCCTCACCTACATGATGGGCGAGACCAGCTACTACAACCCGGCGACGGTGTTCGCCCGGCAGAAGGTGGCCGAGGGCGCGTTCGGTCAGGTGTTCTACGGCGAGGGCGACTACATCCACGACATGGATCTCGGCTTCTACGAGGCCTACCAGTACTCCGGCGGCGAGAGCTGGAAGCAGACCGCCAGCTATCCTCCCCTGCTGTACCCGACCCACTCGATCGGCGGGGTGCTGGGCGCGTGGCCCACGTTCGCCACCGCGGTGTCGGCGATCGGCGTCGCCGACGGCCGCGGCGACGGGGTCTTCGACCGCGGGGTGAGCCAGTTCGACAACGACTTCTCGAACGCGACAGCGCTGTTCGAGCTCCACGCCGGCGGGTCGATGCGCATCAACGAGTTCCGCCGGGTCGGCTACCCCACCCACCTGCGCGAGTCGCGGTTCCGATGGTTCGGCACCGAGGGCTCCTTCGAGCAGCTCGCCCTCACCAGCGTGTGGCAGACGAGGGAGGGCGTCGACGACGTCTCGCACCTCATCGACACGCATCCGTCGGCATCCGTCGACGATCCCGCGCTCGCCCGCATCGCCCCCGCGCTGCGCGATTCGTTCGTGTCGGGATACGCCGCGATCCACGATTCCGAGCGCTCCCGCATCCCATCTGCGCTTCAGGCCTTGCACAACGGGCACGAGGGCAGTCACCATTTCCTCGTGGACGATTTCGCTCGCGCCGTCACTGACGGCACCCTGCCCGCGGTGAACGCGTGGCAGGCGGCCCGGTTCACCCTGCCCGGGGTGGTCGCACACGAGTCGGCTCGCCGTGGCGGCGAGCGTCTGGCGATCCCGGACATGGGGGCTCCGGATGCCGGATGAGCGCCGTCCGCGCTCGGTGACCCGTGATGACGTCGCGCGCTACGCAGGAGTGAGCACCGCTGTCGTCAGCTATGTGATCAACGACGGGCCGAAGCCCGTGGCTCCGCTCACCCGGGAGCGCGTGCTCGACGCGATCCGCGTGCTCGGATACCGGCCGAACGCGGCCGCCCGCGCGCTGTCGCTCGGATCGGCCGACATGTTCGGGTTGCTCGTGTACGACAACCGCAGCCCGTTCTTCGCCGAGCTGTGCCACGCGCTCGATCAGGCCAGCGCCGAGTCGGGGCGCTCGCTGCTCATCGTGAACTCCGACCGCACCCAGGTCGAGACGGCCGAGCAGATCCGCGACCTCATCTCACGTCAGATCAGCGGCCTGATCATCGCCGACGTGCTCACCGCGCGCGAGCAGGCGCTGGTCGAGGCGCTCGGCATCCCCGCGGTCGTGATCGGCCAGTTCGGTGAGACAGACGGGCTGCACAGCGTCGGCGTCGACTTCTGCGCCGGCACCCGCGCCACCACCGGTCACCTGCTCGAGCACGGCTACACCGACATCGCCTTCGCCGGCAGCGCGGCCCGCTACGACGAGCGCGAGCGCGGCTGGCGCGAGGCGATCGCCGACGCCGGCCACACCCCCGGGATGCTGCTGCACGTGCCCTTCGGCTATCAGGGGGGCTACGAAGCCGGTGTGCGGCTGGCCGAGGCGGAGACGCGCCCGCGGGCGGTCGTGGCGGCATCCGATCAGATCGCGATCGGCATCCTCGCGGCGTTCGGCGAGCGCGGCGTGCGCGTGCCGGAGGACGTCGCGGTGACCGGGTTCGACGGCACCATGGTCGCCGACTACGTCTGGCCGCGACTGACCACCGCGGTGCAGCCGCTCGAGCAGATGGCGCAGGTCGCCGTGCAGGCGCTGATCTCGCCGGACCCCGATGCGCAGCATCGCGAGCTGACCGCCCAGCTGCGCGTGCGCGAATCCTGCGGCTGCGCCCACGCGGGCGACTGACCTGCTGACTCAGAGCGCGGTCGCCGCTCCCCTGCCCCATCGGAAGGGTGAGACGGTCGGGTCGTCGGCGATCCAGAACCGCCACGGGAATGCCGCGGTGCCGGCGACGCCCGCGACGCCGACCCGAGGGCCGGATGCCACGTTCGCGAGCGGCTCCGTCAGGTGCAGACGGGCGACGGCGCCGTGCAGCGGGGCGCCGGTGATCGCGTCGATGCCGTCGTGCCGAGGATGCCGCAGCCCCGACACCTGACCGAGCCGGCCGGGGCCCCGAGCGAGGTCGCGGCCGCTGCGGCCGGAGCGCTCGTGCGCGGCATCCGCCCCCTCGATCACCTCGGCGGCCCTCAGCAGCACACCGCCCGCGGTGCCCTCGGGGCCGCACACCACGTTCACGCAGGAGTGGATGCCGTGGCTGAGGTACACGTACAGGTGGCCGGGCTCGCCCCACATCGTCGCGTTGCGCGCGGTCGGGCCCATGCGCGCATGCGAGCCGGGGTCGGGCACATCGCCCGTGCCGCGGCCGTGGTACGCCTCGACCTCGGTGATGCGCAGGGTGACGGCGACCCCGTCGACGACGGTGCGCAGCTCGCCGCCCAGCAGGCGCGGGGCGACCTCGACCGGCAGGTCGGCGAGGTCGGCGCGCACGGCGGGGCGGATGCTCACGGCTTCACACGCTCACGGGGATTCAGGGCTGCGGTGCGACGCGGCACCACGAGATGTCGAAGCCGCTGAGCGTGGGCAGCTCGGTGTCGCCGCTGAGGTCGATGAGTCGGGTGTGCAGGGTCGACGGCAGCGGCAGCAGCAGATCGTCGTAGGGGTTCTCGGGCAGATTCGGGGCGACGACGACCGCGGCGTACTGTCCGCTCGGCGAGGCGCACACCTGCACGATCGCGTCGGTGCCGCTCACCTCGCTGATCACCTCGGCGGCGCCGTCGTCGTCGACCTTCACGACAGCCTGGCCCGTCGGCATCCCGGTCTCGTCGCGCTGCACGATGTGGCGCAGGGTGCCGCCGGGCAGCGGCTCGATGGTGGTCGCGTCGCCGTAGTCGGGTTCGGATGCCGGCAGATCGCCCTTCTCGCCCGTGGTGAGGTCGATGGTCACGATGCTCGCATCGGCCTGCTCGATGATCGCGGTGTAGGTGCCGCGGCTCACGCCGAGGATGTTCGCGGCGTTGCCCATCGCCTGCACCCCGGCATCCGTCGTGGGGTCGTCGACACCGAGTGCACCGGCGAAGTCGATGAACAGCAGCGACGACGAGTCGGGCACGAAGCGCCAGTCGGCGATGCTCGCATCGGCGTCGTTCACCTGCACGACGCGCGGCTCGTCGGACCCGCTGAGCGACTGGGTGACGAGCACGCTGGCACGGCCCGAGGTCTCGGTGAGCTCACGGTCGGAGTAGCTGTAGCCGACGAGGCCTCCGCGGTCGGAGACCTGGACCGACGACACGTAGCCGTCACCGGGCAGCTTCAGCTCGCGCTGATGCGAGCCGTCGCGGCCCATGACGAGCAGATGCGAGCCGTCGTCCTCCTCGACGGCGACGACGAGCTGCCCGTCGGTGACGCGGTAATCGGAGATGCGCGGATGCTCGAACACGGGCGTCGCCCGCTCGCCCGCGAGATCGGTGCTGAAGATCTTGTCGTCGCCGTCGGCGCTGCGCTGCAGCAGGAAGATGCGCGAGGTCGGGGTCGAGAACGTGGTCGTCAGGGTCGACGAGGGTCCGCCAGACGAGGTGACGCCGGCGACCGAGACGGTGTACTCGGTGTCGTCGTGCAGCGGCACGGTGAAGCGGATGCCGACGCTGCGGCCCGCGGCGTCGACCGTGAACGGCACGGAAGGCTCGACCGACACCTGCGCCTCGTCGATCGTGTCGAGGCGCTGGTTCGCAGTGAGGATGACGCGGCTGCCCGAGGTCTCGATCGCCTGCGCGGGGTCGACCTGCACGGAGCTGAGCCGCGGACCCTGCGTGACGCTGATCACCGCGAGCACGCCGACGACCAGCACGAGCACGCCGAGCACGGCGAGCAGCGCACGGGCGGAGCGGCCGAGTGCCCCCCGGGGGGCCGACACGCCAGGTGTCGGACGCTTCGGGCGATTCGGGCCGACATCTGGCGTGTCGGCCCCCGAAGTGGTGCGGGCTGGTGCCGGTGCAGGTTCGGATGCGGCGGGTTCGGATGCCGGGGGTGCGGCGCCGACGGCCACGGGCGTGGTCGGCGCCGGAACGGCGGGCTCGGATGCGGCGGATGCGGCGGATGCGGCGGCAGCCTCCTCGGCGGCGCGGAGCGCGCGCAACTCGGCGCGGGTGAGGGGAGCGTCGGGCCCGTCAGTACTCATACGGGTCCTTCGGCTCGGCCACCTTCTTCACCGCGGACGGTTCGATGCGCAGCGTGCCGTCGTCATCCGCCCGCACGGTTCCGGTGACCTCGATCCACTGCCCGGTCGCGTAGCTGCCGTCGACCCCGCCCTCGAGCGGGAGGGATGCCGGTTGCGCGTCGATCACACAGTGCGTGATCACCATGCGTGTGAGGTTGAGCCCACCGGCATCCCTAGGGGTGACGAAGCCGGTCAGCGTGACGGCCGCACCGTCGTAGGCCTCGGGGCGAGTGGCGGTCGCGAAGGCGCTCGCCCACTCCCCCACGCCGAACGTCGTGGTGTCGGCGACGCCGAGCGTCACGTCGTCGGCGCCCGCGAACAGCGCCGTCGTCTCGCCGGCGCGCGAGACCGCGAGCTGCGCCGAGAGGGATGCCGGCGGCAGCACGAGCGCGGCGAGCACGACGCCCGACGCGATCACCCCGCCGGTGACGGTCGCGACGGTGCCCCACGTGCGGCGGCGGGATGCGGCGGCATCCGCACCTCTCTCATGACTGTGTCCATGATCGTGACCGTGGTCGTCCTCCGCACCGAGCGGGAGAGCGCACGACCAGATCGCGATGATGAGCGTGACCGCCGCGGCCAGGCACGCGAACCAGACCGTCTCGGGGCTGACGTACAGGGTGAGGCGGCCGGTGAAGCCGAGTCCGAGCGTGACGACCGAGATCACCGAAGCCAGGCCGACGCCGAGCCAGCGGGTGGCGAGGGCGCGGCGGCGCAGCATCCGCTCGTCATGGACGTGGGGATCAGCCAAAGACGTTCACCCCCAGCCCGATCGCGCAGGCCGCGAGCACGACGACTCCGACGACGCCGGCGAGCACGCGACCGGTGAAGGTCGTGCGCATGAGGGCGAGCATCTTCACGTCGACGAGCGGGCCGACCAGCAGGAAGGCGATGATCGCGCCCGACGAGAACGTCGAGGCGAACGACAGGGCGAAGAACGCGTCGACGTTCGAGCAGATCGCGACGGTCATCGCCAGGGCGACCATCGCGATGATCGACAGCACGGGGTTCGCGCCGATCGCGAGCAGGACGTCGCGGGGCACGAGCACCTGCACTGCTCCGGCGAGCGCCGAGCCGATCACCAGGGCGGGCATCACGGCGCGCAGCTCGATCAGGAACTGGGTCAGGCTGCGCTGCATCGGGGTGCCCGGCTCGTGCGCGACGTGCTCGCACGTGGCGACGAAGCGCTCGGTCAGCATCGTCTGCTGGTCAGCGCGCAGGCTCTGGATCCAGCCGATGAGGTTCGCGATCACGAAGCCGCCGACGAGACGGGCGACGAGGATGCCGCCGTCCCACCCGAACGCGGCGTGCGTGGTGAGGATGACGATCGGGTTCACGATCGGCGCCGCGATGAGGAAGGTCATCGCGTCGGACGGGCTGAGCCCGCGCATCATCAGACCGCGCGCGAACGGCACGTTGCCGCACTCGCACACCGGGATGAACATGCCCAGCAGCGACAGCACGGCCCGTCGCGCCCAGGCATTGCGCGGCAGCCAGCGCTGCAGCGCGTCGGCGGGCAGCCACACCTGCACGACGATCGACAGCACGACACCGAGGATCACCCACGGCAGCGCCTCGATGAGCACGCTCAGCGCGAGGGTCAGGCCGTCCTGCGCTCGGGCGGGGAGCGCCTTGGGAAACAGCGCCGGCGCGAAGACGTCGATGAGCACGAGCACGGCGACGATGCCCGCGCCGATCGCGAGCAGAGCCGATGCCGACAGGCGGCGAGTCGGATGCCGGTGCGCCGCCGCATCCGCCCGAGGTGCGCTGCGCTGCGGGGCGGATGTCACCGCTCGGCTCCGGCTGCGGCGTCGGCGGGTTGTGCGTCTTCCGCGTCCTGCTTGTTGGCGCACGAGGCGCACAGGCCGAAGATGTCGACGACGTGCTCGGCGTCGCGGAAGCCGTGCAGGGCGGCGGTGCGCTTGGCCCACTGCTCGACGTCCTTCGCCTCGATCTCGACGGTCAGCCCGCAGGAGCGGCAGATGAGGTGATGGTGGTGGCCCTGGGTGGTGCAGGCGCGGTACAGCGCCTCGCCCTCGGGGCTCTGCAGCGAGTCGGCTTCACCGGATGCCGCGAGCCCGGCCAGCGCGCGATAGACCGTGGCGAGCCCGATGCCGGTGTTCGCCAGGCGCAGCTCGGCGTGCAGGGTCTGCGCGCTCACGAAACCTCGCGCGTCGGCGAGCGCATCGCGCACGCGTTCGCGCTGCCAGGTGTTCCGCTGAGCCATGTCTCGAGTCTAGGACGGATGCCTGTGCCCGGGCCGGGGCTGTCGCCGGGCCCGACGGCTCAGGCGCGGGCGTCGTCCTCGACGAGCTCGGCGTCCTCGATGTCGGCGTCGGTCTCGTCGTCGATCTCGTCGTCGAGCTCATCCTCGTCGAGGTCGTCGTCAGCATCCGCCTTGGCCGCGGCGGCACCGGTGAGCACGCCCTCGGGGCGGATCAGCTCACGCACCTCGGCCATGAAGCTGTTCAGCTGCTGCTGCTGCCAGCGCAGCTGCCGGGTGCGGTCCTCGGCATCCCGCAGCGCGCCGGTGGCGTGCGAGGTGACCGTCTCGACGATCTTCTGCGCCTTCGCGCGCGCACGGTCGAGGGTCTCGCCGGCCTTGACCTTGGCATCGGCCTCGATCGCCTGCGCCTGCGAGCGCATCAGGCGCTCGTAGTCCTCGGCCTTGGCCGAGATGCGCTGCGCGTGCTCGAGCGACGCGGCGACCTGCTCGTTGGCGTCGCTGGTGATGCGCTCGGCGTGCGCGACAGCCTGGTTGTGCAGCACGAGGAACTCCTGCTGCGCGTCGTCCTGCCGGCGGGTGAGGGTCTCTTCGAACTCGAGCACGCGGGCGTTCATCTCGCGCACCTCGCGCTCGGCGGCCGAGCGCTGGTCGGTGGTCTCGCGGGTGACCATCGCGCGCAGCGCGGCGGCACCCTTCTCGGCCTCGGTGCGCAGGGTCGCTGCCTCGCGTTCTGCCTGCACGACCTTCTCTGCGGCGTGCGACGACTCGCGCTCGAGTCGCGCCTCGTGCGCGGTGTACTCGGTGTCGATCTTCAGACGCACCTGCGCGGCGTCGTGCTCGGCCTGCTCGCGGATGCGGGCGATGTCGGCCTCGAGCTCGGCGCGCTTCGCCTCGGCTTCCTCGCGGGCGGCCTCGAGCAGTCGCTCGGCCTGGGTGGCGGCGTTGTGGATCAGCACGCTCGCCTGCTCCTCGGCCACGCGCAGCACGGCCTCGAACTGCTGGCGGCTCTGCGGCTCGTCGCCGCTCGCAGCCGGGGCGTCGCTCAGCTCGGTGGCGAGAGTGGCGACCTGGGCGGCAGCATCTTCGGCCTGTGCACGGACGGCCGCCAGCTCGTCCTCGAGGCGGGCGACACGCTCCTCGCTCTCGGCGCGCAGCTCCTGCAGCTCGGCCTCGCTCTGCTCGCGCACCTGGTCGAGCTCGGCGCGGCGACGGGCGTCGGCGTGCTCGAGGTTCGTGGTGACGCGGCTCAGCTGGTCGCGCAGGGTGGCGACGGCGGCATCCACCTCGGCCTTGTCATAGCCGCGGAACGCCTGCGTGAACGACGAGTGCTCCTTGCCGGGTGCGCTGGTCAGCAGCTGGTCGAAGAAGTCGCCGTTCTGCGCATTGTCGGACTCGTGCGTCTCGCTCACCGGACGTCACCTTTCTCAAGAAGCCTGTTCCCCGCCGTCAATGATCTCATCCCGATCTAGGCGCGGCGTACGCGCTGGCGGGAGCGCTGCACCAGCCAGCATCCGCCGTAGATCAGGAACGAGATGGTGGTGATGTAGGGGCTCACCGGCAGGGTGCCGGCGAGGGCGAGCAGGATGCCGCCGACCGCCGATACGAAGCCGAACACGGCCGCCAGCACGGGCACCGCGACCGGCCCTGCGCTCACCCGCATCGCCGCGGCGGCGGGCGTGACGAGCAGCGCCATCACGAGCAGCGCACCGATGATGTGCACGCTGACGGCGACGATGAGACCGAGCAGCACCATGAAGACGAGGCTCACGGTGCGGGTGGGCACGCCGCGGGCGGCGGCCGATTCGGGGTCGAGCGAGTCGAAGCGCAGCGGGTTCCACATCAGCAGCAGTCCGGCGAGCACCACCACGCTGATGCCGATCAGCCAGCCGAGATCGGGGCTCGACACCGACACGATCTGCCCGGTCAGCAGGCCGAAGCGATTCGAGCTGCGCCCCTCGTAGAGGGAGAGGAAGAGGATGCCGAGCCCGAGCCCGAACGGCATGAGCACGCCGACGATCGAGTTGCGGTCGCGCGCCTTCGCGCCGAGCACGCCGATCAGGACCGCCGCGACGAGCGCTCCGGCGAGCGAGCCGAACACGACGCTGCCGCCGAACAGCAGCGCGGCCGCGGCACCGGCGAACGACAGCTCACTGACACCGTGCACGGCGAAGGCGAGGTCGCGCTGCATCACGAAGACGCCGATGAGGCCGCCGACGAGGCCCAGCACGGCGCCGGCGATGAGCGAGTTCGACAGCAGGGCGAGGAGGGCGCCGTAGTCCTGGAAGGAGAAGATGTCGCCCCAGTCGAGCAGCGGGGTCGAGGCGAGCTGCGGGGTCATGCGTGCACCCCCGATCCGGGCTCGGCCTCGTCGTGCTCGTGGTGCGGCTCGGCATCCGGCACGCCGACCACGACGAGGCGATCACCGGCTCGCAGGACGAACACCGGGGTGCCGTACAGGTCGGTGAGCACCCGGCTCTGCAGCACCTCGTCAGGGGTGCCGAGCACGAAACGGCCGCCGGCGATGTAGAGGATGCGGTCGACCCGGTCGAGGATCGGGTTGATGTCGTGGGTGACGAACAGCACCGCGGCGCCGCGCTCGCGTCGCTCGCGGTCGATGATGTCGGTCACACCGCGCTGGTTGGCGAGGTCGAGGTTCGACAGCGGCTCGTCGCACAGCAGCAGCATCGGGCGGTCGGCGAGCGCCTGGCCGACGCGCAGCCGCTGCTGCTCGCCGCCCGAGAGCAGCCCGACTCGACGGTCGGCGTAGTGCGTGGCGCCGACGCCCTCGAGCAGAGCATCCACCCGGGCGCGATCCCCGCGGTGCGGGATCGGCAGCCCGAACCGCGAGCCGCGCACGCCGAGCGCGACGAGATCGCGGGCGCGCATGCTGGTGTCGGGCGCCAGGTGGCGCTGCTGCGGGATGTAGCCGATGCGCGGGTTGCCGCGGCGGGTCGGCTCGCCGCCGACGCGGATGCTGCCGCTCGAGAGCGGCTGCAGGCCGAGGATGCTGCGCAGCAGCGTGGTCTTGCCCGATCCGGACGGGCCGAGCACGGCGATGAACTCCCCGGGCTGAACCTGCAGGTCGAGGCCCGACCAGAGCTCGCGGCTGCCGCGGTGCAGCGCGGCACCCTCCACCGTCAGCACGGGGGTCGACGTGGAGCCCTCAGCCTGGGGACGGGCGCCGCTCACTCGTCGAGAGCGGCGGCGAGGTCGTTGATCGCGGCGCGCATCCACTCAGCGTACGACTGATCGGCCTCGAGCAGCTCGGAGAAGGTGATGATCGGGATGCCGGCCTGCTTCGCGGCATCCTCGATCTGGGTCGTCTCGGAGCCACCGGTCTGCGCGTTGGCGAGCACCGCGGCGACGCCCTTGCCCTTGATCAGGTCGAGCGAGGCGAGCAGCGTCGCGGGGGCGACGTCGTTGCCCTCCTCGACCGCCAAGGCGAAGCCCTCGGGGGTGGCGTCGTCGAGCCCGGCGGCCGCGGCGAGGTAGCCGGGCAGCGGTTCGGTGATGAACACCGGGGTGCCCTCGAGGCGGGTGTGCAGCCCGTCGAGCTCGGTCTCGAGCTGCTCGATCTCGGCGTTCAGCTTCTCTGCGTTCGCGGTGAACTCATCGGCGCCGTCGGGGTCGATCTTCGCGAGGTCCTCGGCGATGTGCTCGACGACGTGCGTGACCGTGTGCGGGTCGAACCAGACGTGCTCGTTGAAGCCCTCGATATGCGAGTGGCCCTCGTGGTCGTCTTCAGCGTGGGCGTCTTCTTCAGCGTGATCGCTGTGCTCGTCGTCCTCGACGGTGGCGTCGGGGTAGTCGTGCGAGAACTCGACGGCGGTGAGCAGGGCGGCATCGGACCCGTCGACGAGCTGATCCATGAAGGAGTCATAGCCGCCGCCGTTCGCGATGACGAGGTCGGCCTGCTGCACCGCGAGGCGGTCGCGGGCGGTGGCCTCGTAGGAGTGCGGGTCTTTGGCGGCCGAGTCGATCAGGCTGGTGACGTCGACGCGGTCTCCCCCGACCTGCGCGGCCAGGCTGCCGTAGATGTTCGTCGATGCGACGATGTGCACCTTGCCGTCGTCGGCTGCGCCGGTGGTCATGGAGCATCCCGACAGGACGACGACGGATGCTGCGGCGAGCGCAAGGGCGGCGAGGGGCTTCTGCATGACTTTCACCCTACATGCGAATGAGAACCATTATCAACAAGACAGCAACCGCTCCTCGCTCCCGTATGAGTTTGTGCCGCCTGAACGCGAATCAGGCGACACAAACTCATACGGGAGCGAGAGGCGGGCGGTCGAGAAGTCAGTCGACCAGCAGTGCCGGCTCCTCGAGGATCGAGGCGACGTCGGCGATGAAACGGCTCATGCCGTCACCGTCGACCACGCGGTGATCGAACGACCCGGCGACCGTGGTGACCCAGCGCGGGCGCACCTCGCCGTCGACCACCCAGGGCTTCTGGCTGATCGTGCCCATCGCGAGGATGCCGGCCTCGCCGGGGTTGATGATCGGGGTGCCGGCATCCATCCCGAACACGCCGATGTTCGTGATCGTGAACGTGCCGCCCTGCTGATCGGCGACCGGCGTCTTGCCCTCGCGGGCCGTGAGCGTGAGCCGGTTGAGGGCGCGGGCGAGCTCTTTCATGTTGAGCTCCTGCGCGTCCTTGATGTTGGGAACGAGCAGCCCGCGGGGCGTGGCCGCGGCGATGCCGAGGTTCACGTAGTGCCGCACGGCGATCTCGGCGCCGTCGTCGGTCTCGACCCACGCGGCGTTGACCATCGGGTTGCGGCGCACCGCCCAGATCACGGCGCGGGCGACGATGAGCAGGGGCGACACCTTGATGTCGGCATAGTCGGGAGAGGCCTTGAGCCGCTTGACGAGCTCCATCGTGCGGGTCGCGTCGACCTCCTTCCACACGGTCACGTGCGGGGCGGTGTAGGCGCTGCGCACCATGCCGGCCGCAGTCACCTTGCGCACGCCCTTGACCGGGATCGACTCGGTGCGCTCGGCGTCGGAGCCGGGCTGGATGCCGCGGGCCAGACCCGCCTGCGCGAACTGCGGCGCGGGCATCGTCTCCTCGCGCACATCACCCCACTCGGGCGTCTCGATGTTGCGGAACACGCTCGCCTGCGAGGCGTGCTTCACCACGTCGTCGCGGGTGACCTCGCCGTCGGCGCCGGTCGCGGTGACCTCGGTGAGGTCAACCCCCAGGTCGCGGGCGAGCTTGCGGATCGGCGGCTTGGCGATCACGCCGACCGAGGAGCGCACCGGACGCTCAGCCGGACGCTTGCGGCGCGAGGTCGCACCGCCGCCCGAGCCGTAGCCGACGAGCACCGAGCCGCCGCCTTCCTCCGCCGCCGGTGCGGGGTCGGATGCCGCAGGCGCAGCGGGCACTGCCGCAACATCCGTCACGAAGGTGATGATCGGCGCGCCGACCTCGACCGTCGCGCCCTCGGCGGCGAGGAGCTCGCCGACGGTGCCGGCGTGCGGCGACGGGAGCTCGACGAGCGACTTCGCCGTCTCGATCTCGCAGATCACGTCGTTGATCGCCACGGCGTCGCCGGGGGCGACCTTCCAGCTGACGATCTCGGCCTCGGTGAGGCCCTCGCCGACGTCGGGGAGGGTGAAGGTCTGAGTGGTCATGTCGGGGATCCGTTCAGTAGGCGAGGGAGCGGTCGACTGCTTCGAGGATGCGGTCGGCATCCGGAAGGTAGACGCCCTCGAGCTTGGCGGGAGGGAACGGGGTGTCGAAGCCCGAGACGCGCAGCACCGGCGCCTCGAGCGCGTAGAACGCGCGCTCCATGACGGTCGCGGAAATCTCGCTGCCGAGGCTGGTGAAACCGGGAGCCTCCTGGGCGTAGACCATGCGGCCGGTGGAGCGCACCGAGTCGAGGATCGGCCCGTAGTCGACCGGCGACAGCGAGCGCACGTCGACGACCTCGCAGCTGGTGCCCTCGGCCTCGGCGAGCGCCGCGGCCTGCAGCAGCGTCGTGACCATCGCGCCGTGACCGACGAGGGTCACGTCGCTGCCGCGGCGCACGATGCGCGAGGAGTGCAGCGGCAGAGCGGATGCGTCGAGGTCGACCTCACCCTTCGGCCAGTACCGGCTCTTCGGCTCCAGGAAGATGACCGGGTCGTTCGACGCGATCGCCTCCTGGATCATCCAGTACGCGTCGTTCGGCGTGGACGGCGACACCACCCGCAGGCCCGGGGTGTGCGTGAAGTACGCCTCGGGGCTCTCCTGGTGGTGCTCGACGGCGCCGATGTGCCCGCCGTAGGGGATGCGGATCACGATCGGCATCGACAGGGCGCCCTCGTGCCGGTTGGTGATCTTCGCGAGCTGCGAGGTGATCTGGTCGAAGGCGGGGAACACGAAGCCGTCGAACTGGATCTCGCAGACCGGCCGGAATCCGGCCATCGCGAGGCCGATCGCGGAGCCGACGATGCCGGACTCGGCGAGCGGGGTGTCGAGCACGCGCTTGTCGCCGAACTCGCTCTTGAGGTGCTCGGTGACGCGGAACACGCCGCCGAGCGCGCCGATGTCCTCACCCATGAGCAGCACGCGCGGGTCGTCCTGCATGGCCTTGCGCAGGCCCGCGTTCAGCGCCTTCGAGAAGGGCATGGTCTCGATGGTCATGCGTTCTCCCCGAAGCTCGCCTCGTACTGGTCCAGCCACGCGCGCTGCTCGTCGATGAGCGGATGCGGCTCGCTGTACACGTGGTCGAAGACCTTCGCGCGGGTCGGCGCGGGCAGCGCGACCGTGCGCGAGCGCAGGTCTTCGGCGGCATCCGCCCCCTCGGTGTCGACGTCGGCGAAGAAGGCGTCGGATGCTCCGCGGCCGAGCAGGTACGCGCGCATGCGCGCGATGGGGTCGCGCTGCGCCCACAGCTGCTCCTCGTCGGAGCCGCGGTACTTGGTCGGGTCGTCGCTCGTGGTGTGCGCGCCCATCCGGTAGGTGACGGCCTCGATCGCACGCGGCCCGAGGCCGGCGCGCGCCTCGTCGAGCAGCATCCGCGAGACCGCGAAGCTCGCGAGTACATCGTTGCCGTCGACGCGTTCGCTCGGGATGCCGTAGCCGGCGCCGCGGCCGACGAGCGGCACCTTCGACTGGGTCGCGACGGGCACCGAGATGGCCCAGTGGTTGTTCTGCAGGAAGAAGAGGACGGGGGCGTCGTAGCTGGCGGCGAACACCATCGCCTCGTGCACGTCGCCCTGGCTCGACGCGCCGTCACCGTAGTAGACCACCACGGCCTCATCGCGCTCGGGGTCGCCGCTGCCGGTCTTGCCGTCGAAGGCGAGGCCCATGCCGAAGCCGGCCGCGTGCAGGGTCTGCGAGCCGAGCACGAGCGTGTAGATGCGGGTGTTGCCGTTCTTCGGGTCGGTCGGGTCCCACCCGCCGTGCGAGGTGCCGCGCATCACCCGGATGATGTCGAGCGGGTCGACGCCGCGGATGCGGGTGACGACGTGCTCGCGGTACGAGGGGAAGATCGTGTCCTGCCGACGGGCCGCGTGCGCCGATCCGACCTGCGCGGCCTCCTGCCCGCGGCTCGGCGGCCACAGCGCCAGCTGGCCCTGACGCTGCAGGTTGGTGGCCTGGGCGTCGATCGCGCGGATCACGACCATGTCGCGGTAGAACTGCTCGAGCTCGGCGTCGGTGAGGGCGTCGATCAGCGGTAGATATCGCTGCGCGGCATCCGTCGGGGCGAACGTGCCATCCTCTGCCAGGACGCGGACGAGGGGTGTGTCGGTCGAGGTCACGAACCCCACGCTACCCACGCCGGCATGCCCCGTCACGCATAGTTCGGGGGCCCTACTAAGTGCCCGGAACGTGGAGAATCCCGCGAGATCACCGGCCGTGCGCGCGGGCGAGCCGCTCGAGCGCGGCCTCGACGGCGTGGCGCGGGGCAGCGAGGTTCATCCGCTCGAAGCCCTCGCCCTCGGGGCCGAACATGGCGCCCTCGTCGAAGAAGACCAGCGCCTCCTGCTCGTGGATGCGCTGCAGCTCGGCGGCGGTGAGCCCGAGCGCGCGGAAGTCCATCCACTGCAGATAGGTGCCCTCGAGGTCGTGCACGACGACCTCCGGCATCCGTTCGGCGAGGAACGCGCGCACCAGCTCGTGGTTGCCGTGCACCAGCTCGATGAGGCCTGCCAGCCACGGCTCGGCCTTGGTGTACGCGAGCCGGCACGCCTCGAAGCCGAGCGCGTTCAGCGTGGAGAAGCCGGTGCGCGCCTGATCGGCCGCGAACCGCTCACGCAGCGCCGGGTCGGCGATGACGATATTGCTCGTCGACATTCCGGCGAGGTTGAACGTCTTGCTCGGCGCTGTGCAGACGATGGTGCGCGCCGCGGCATCCGCATTCAGTGCAGCGAAGACGGTGTGCTCGTGACCGGGCATGAGCAGGTCGAAGTGGATCTCGTCGCTGATCACCGTGAGGTCGTTGTCGCGCGCGATGCGCCAGATCTGCTCGAGCTCCTCGCGCTCCCACACCCGGCCGGTGGGGTTGTGCGGACTGCAGAACAGCAGGGCCGTGGTGCGCGGATCGGCCGCCTTCTCAGCGAGGTCGTCGAGGTCGATGCGCCAGCGGCCGTCGCGCAGCACGAGCGGATTGCGCACGACCACGCGGTCGTTGTTCTCGATCGCGCCGAAGAACGGATAGTAGGCCGGGGTCTGCACGATCACGCCGTCGCCGGGCGCGGTCGCCGCCCGGATCGCGGTGGCGAACGCGGGAACGACGCCCGGCGCGAGGCGGATGTGCTCGCGCTCGACCGTCCAGCCGTGGCGGCGCTGGAACCACCCGGTCACGGCATCCCAGTACGCGTCGGTCGCGACCGTGTAGCCGAGCACGACGTCACGCAGGTGCTCGCGCAGCCCCTCGGTGATCTCGGGGGCGAGCTTCAGGTCGACGTCCGCCACCGAGAACGGGGCGATGCCCGCGGGCACCTCGGGATTGGCGGTGCGCATCGCGTCCCACTTGGCGGCACCCGTGCCGGTGCGGTCGACGATGGTCTCGAAGTCGTAGGCCATGCCGGTCCGATCAGCGCAGCGACCCGGCGACCTGCAGCACCTTCTCGATCGACTCCTCCTCGCCGACCGAGATGCGGATGCCGTCGCCCGAGAACGGGCGCACCATCAGCTCGGCGGCGTCGAACGCGGCCGCCGCGGCATCGGTCGCATCGCCGGTGGGCAGCCACACGAAGTTCGCCTGAGTATCGGGCACATCCCAGCCCTGCGCGCGCAGACCCTCGGCGAGACGCGTGCGGCGCTCGACGATGACGGCGACGCGCTCGAACAGTTCGGCCTCGGCGTCGAGGCTGGCGATCGCGGCGCGCTCCGCGGCGCTCGTGACCGACAGCGGGATACCTGTGGTGCGGGCCGCGTCGAGCACGCGGGGGTGCCCGATCGCGTAGCCGACGCGAAGGCCGGCGAGTCCGAACGCCTTCGAGAAGGTGCGCAGCACGACGACGTTCGGATGCTGCTCGAAGACGCGCTCCTTCAGCCCGTCGACCGCGTCGGGAGCCGTGACGAACTCGGCGTACGCCTCGTCGAGGATGATCAGCACGTCCTGCGGCACGCGGGCGACGAACGCCGCGAACTCGGCGCTCGTCACGATCGGGCCGGTCGGGTTGTTCGGCGTGCAGACGATGATCACGCGGGTGCGGTCGGTGACGGCATCCGCCATCGCGTCGAGGTCGTGACGCGCGCCGGCGGCGAGCGGAACCTGCACGCCCGTCGCGCCCGCGACGAGCGGAAGGCTCGGGTACGCCTCGAAGGAGCGCCAGGCGTAGATGACCTCGTCGCCGACCGAGGAGGTGCCGAGCACCAGCTGGTGCAGGATCGACACCGAACCGGATGCCACGTGCACAGCGTCTGCGTCGACGCCGTACTTCTCCCCCAGCCGGGCACGCAGCGTCCCGGCGCTGGCGTCGGGGTAGCGGTTGATCGGGGCGGTGTGCTGCAACGCCTCGAGCACCGAGGGCAGCGGCTCGAACGGGTTCTCGTTGCTGGACAGCTTGAAGGCGTTCGCGCCGGCCTGCTTGCCCTGGCGGTACGGCGGCAGGGCGGCGATCTCGGGGCGGATTCGGGGCAGCGTCGGCTCGGTCACGGGATCAGTCTAGGAGCCTGCGCGAGGGGGTGCGGTGGTACCTGATCGCGAAGCTCGGTCTGCATGTGCGCGACGAGGGTCTGCTGTTCTCCGCCCTGGCTCGACCCGCCGCCTCGATGTTCGGCGTCGACGCGTACCCGGCGATCGAGCAGAAGGCGGCGGCGCTGCTGAGCTCCGTCTCGCAGAATCGTGCGCTGTTCGACGGGAACAAGCGGCTCTCGCTGTTCCTCACGTTCATCTTCATCCGGTTGAACGGATTCGAGCTGGCGTTCAGCGATGACGAAGCGTTCGACCTCATCCTCGCCGCCGCCCAGAGCAGCCTGACGGTCGACGAGATCGCGCGGATCATCAGCGCGCACATCCACCCCGTCGAGCCGTAGGCAGTGCGGCAACTGTCGCAGATTCTGCGACAGTTCCCCCACCCGCGTGCGAGACTGACGGCATCATGCGATTCATCGTGCGCGTCCTCATCAATGCCTTCGCCCTGTGGGTGGTCTCGCTGATCTCGGTGCTGCAGGTCACGATCACCCCGTTCCCTCCGGGTGAGACCCTGCAACTCGTGCTCACGCTGCTCATCGTCGGCGCGATCTTCGCCCTGGTGAACACGATCATCGGCACGGTCGTGAAGATCGTCGCCTTCCCGCTGTACATCCTCACGTTCGGGCTGATCGGGTTCGTGATCAACGGCTTCCTGCTGTGGCTCACCGCCTGGATCACCAGCGGCTTCGGCTGGGGCCTCACCGTGGGCCACTTCTGGTGGGGTGTGCTCGCGGCGCTGATCATCTCGATCATCAACGCCGTGTTCGGCGGCATCCTGCGGCCACAGCGCACCAAGCGCCGCGACTGAGGCGCACCCACCGCCCGCCACATCACTTCCGCTTCGCCTCGAACTCCATCCGCTCCACCGAGACCGCCTCGCCGAGGTCGTCGAAGAGCAGCCCGCCCATCGAGCGCACCCGCGAGTCGCTCGCGGCATCCGCCATCTCGCCGGTCTTCAGGTACTCCTCGAAGTCGTGCTCGTCGGTGAACAGCATCCGATCCACGTCTCTCGAGACGGTGAAGCTGTCGGCTGATCCGGTGCCGCCCTGCGGGCCGTCGGCGAGGTTTGCGACCAGGTCGCCGTCATGCTCGAGCAGCGCGAGCGTCTGATCGTCGCGCAGGTGCGGAGTGACCGGATTGCCGGCGGCGATCACGACCTTCGTGTCGTACACGCTGTCCATGGCCGAGAACGAGGCGACCGCCGCCCCCTGTGAGTAGGCCACGAAGTCGACCCGGTCGCCCGGCTCCGCGCCGGCAGCCTCGAGCGCCTGCATGGTCGCCTCGTACGACGCCGAGGTGCGGTGCTCCATGTACATCTCCCAGTTCGACTGCATGTCCCACGGCTCGTCGGTGCCGGGCTTCACCTCGCGGGTGCCGTCGAGGTAGGTCATGAAGCGGTTCGTACCATCGGGCATCATGTACTTCTCGACGACGACCTGGCCCTGCCGCCCGGCCGGGATGCGCTGCAGAGCATCTTTCATGCCGGTCGGCGCGACCGCGGATCCTGCCGCGACGAGCTGCACCCCCACCTGCGGCGCCGGTCCGGTCAGCCGCGTGCCCGGTGCGAGATCACCCCGGTCGAACTTCCGAACCAGGTCGACCTCCGCACGCAGCACCCCCTCGACGGGGCGCGACCTCAGGAAGTGCGCCAGCGCACCGGTCCCCGCGATGAGCCCGCTCGGCGCCAGCATCGACATCGCCAGCAGTCCGTCGCCCAGACGAGCGGCGAGCACGTCGAGCGCCTGATCGTCGGTGCCGGCGTAGCGCTGCTTCTCCCAGGAGGCGTCGATCCACTCCAGCCGGTTCGCCATGTCGGGGTCGGATGCCATGATCCGGTCGATCCGCGCCTGCAGCACCAGCGCCCGCGGATCGTCGATCGCGAGGGCGTCCCGCTCGGTGCGCAGCTCGACCACCTCGAAGGTGTCGGCCATCACCGAGCATCCGTGCGCGATGTTTTCGACCACCGGCAGCACGTCGGCGATGCGCCGCGCGCACTCGATGATCCCGGCCGTGCCGATGTTCGCATTCACATGCGGCGCCTGCTCCAGGGTGTGCGTCGCCCGCCAGAGCAGGTCGCGCGCCTCGTCGAGCCGGCGCCCCAGCACGCGCAGTCGATGGCCGATGCCGCGCACCAGCGTCGAGTCGACCGCGACTGAACCTCCCGACGAGATGTCGATGTCGCTCACGCGACCACCCCGCTGCGCACGACGTCGCGCGCGTTCCGCACCGCGGCGAGCTCGGCGCCGACCGAGTCGCGCAGCGCCGACAGCGCCTCGCTCATCGAGCGGGCACCCGATCCGCGGTTGTGCCACACGGCATCCGAGGCCAGCCCGGCCGCGGTCACCTCGGCATCCGCCAGCACCTCGGCGGCATCGTCGAGCAGCCGCACCGCGAGGAATGCCAACCAGATCTCATCACTCGCCAGTGCATCGGCGCTCAGGGTGGAGTACATGCGAACAGCCTGCGCGCAGCGCAGCATCCGCCCCGCCCGCATTCCCACGCCCTGTGGAGAGAAATCCGGCTCTGCCGGATTGGGGAGAGAAGTGCAGAATGGAGCATGTGACCCGCACGGACGACCCTTTCCGCGTCATCTTCGTGTGCACGGGCAACATCTGCCGCTCTCCCATGGCCGAGGTGGTGTTCCGTGCTCTGGTGACCGAGCGCGGCCTCGGTGCCAAGGTCGTCTCGCGCAGCGCCGGCACCGGCGACTGGCACCTCGGCGAGCGCGCCGACGAGCGCACCCTCGAAGCGCTCACCCGCCGCGGGTACGACGGGTCGGCCCACCGCGCCAAGCAGTTCAGCGCGGCATCCTTCGCCGACAACGACCTCATCGTCGCCCTCGACCGCACGCACGAGCGCATCCTGCGGGCCTGGGCGCGCACCGACGACGACGAGGGGAAGGTCACCCTGCTGCGGGCCTACGACCCGGCGGCGGCGAGCATGGACGTGCCCGATCCCTACTACGCGGGCGAGGCGATGTTCGATTCGGTGCTCGGTATGATTGAGACCGCGACGCGAGGCCTGTTCCGGCAGCTGGAGCCGGCCGTGCGCGCCCCCCGTACGACGCCCCGCGCGATGCGAGGGCCCGATCAGGAGGATCTCCCCTGACTTCTCTGCCCCCGCTCCCCGCCCAGCCGCTCAGCCCCCTCGACGGCCGCTACCGCGCCGCCGTCACCGGCCTCGCCGACTTCCTCTCGGAGGCGGGTCTGAACCGCGCCCGCGTCGAGGTGGAGGTCGAGTGGCTGATCGCCCTCACCGACCGTTCGCTGTTCGGCACCGCGCCGCTGTCGGATGCCGACAAGGAGCGCCTGCGGGCGCTGTACCGCGAGTTCGGGCAGGCCGAGATCGACTGGCTGGCCGAGAAGGAGGCGGTCACCCGCCACGACGTGAAGGCCATCGAGTACCTCGTGCGCGACCGGCTGTCGTCGCTCGGGCTCGACGCGATCGCCGAGCTCACCCACTTCGCGTGCACCAGCGAGGACATCAACTCCGCCTCCTACGCGCTCACCGTGAAGCGCGCAGTCGAGGGCGTGTGGCTGCCGGCTCTGGATGCCGTGATCGCCAAGCTGCGCGAGCTGGCGACCGAGCACGCGGATGCGGCGATGCTCTCCCGCACGCACGGGCAGCCCGCCACCCCGTCGACCATGGGCAAGGAGCTCGCGGTGTTCGCCTGGCGCCTCGAGCGCGTGCGCGGCCGCATCGCGGCATCCGAGTACCTGGCGAAGTTCTCGGGCGCGACCGGCACCTGGTCAGCGCACCTCTCCGCCGAGCCCGACGTCGACTGGCCCGAGATCTCGCGCGCCTACATCGAGGGTCTCGGCATCGACTTCAACGTGCTCACGACGCAGATCGAGTCGCACGACTGGCAGGTCGAGCTGTACGACCACGTGCGTCACGCCGGTGGCATCCTGCACAACCTCGCCACCGACATCTGGACGTACATCTCGCTCGGCTACTTCGCGCAGATCCCCGTCGCCGGTACGACCGGGTCGTCGACCATGCCGCACAAGATCAACCCGATCCGGTTCGAGAACGCCGAGGCGAACCTTGAGCTGTCGGGCGCGCTGCTGAACTCGCTGTCGCAGACCCTGGTCACCTCGCGCATGCAGCGCGACCTGACCGACTCGACCACGCAGCGCAACATCGGCGTCGCGTTCGGGCACTCGCTGCTCGCGCTCGACAACCTGCGCCGCGGTCTGAACGAGATCTCCCTGTCGCGCGACGTGCTGCTCGACGACCTCGACCACAACTGGGAGGTGCTGGCCGAGGCGATCCAGACCGTGATCCGCGCCGAGGTCGTCGCCGGTCGCTCGAGCATCACCGACCCGTACGCGCTGCTGAAGGAGCTCACCCGCGGACACCGCGTGGGCGCCGCCGACCTGGCATCGTTCGTCGAGGGTCTCGAGATCGGGGATGCCGCCAAGCAGCGCCTGCTCGCCCTCACGCCCGCGACCTATACGGGTCTCGCGGAGCAGCTGGCGAAGTAGCGCAGCATCCGAGGCTCGCGCGTTTCGTGCGGGGCCGGACGGATGGGTTTCGTCGCCCCCGGGGTTCCGGGGGCGACGTCTTTCATCTGCGGTCGCGGTTCAGCCGGAGTGGTCGGCGGCGCTGTCGCGCGGCATGAACGCCGCGGCGGCGAGCGTGAGCACCGCGGTGGCCGCGGCGCCCACGAACACCCAGGTGGATGCCGAGACGATCGTCGCCGGATCCTGCGGGCCGGCGCCCTGCGCGATCACGGCGTTCGAGATCGCGCCGAAGACCGCCACGCCGACCGCGCTGCCGGCCGAGCGGGCGAAGGCGTTCATGCCGGTGACGGCGCCACGCTCGCTCCAGCCGACCGAGGCCTGGGCGGCGATGAGGGTGGGCGCGGCGCTCCAGCCGAGGCCGAATCCCAGCACGAAGGCGATGCCGGCCACGGTGAACGGACTGGGCCACGGGCCGGTGACCGCGAGCGCCGCGGCGGCGATAGTTGCGATCGACATGCCGATCAGCGCCGTGCGGCGGAATCCGATGCGCAGGTACAGCCGTCCGACGTTCGCGGCGGCGATGGGCCAGCCCAGCGTCAGCGCGGCGACGGCGAGACCCGACAGCAGCGGCGCGATGCCGAGCGCCCCCTCGAGGTAGGTCGGGGCGAAGCTGGTGACGCCGATCATCAGGGCGCCGATGCCGAACGACACGATCGTCGTGGTGAGGATCAGCCGCCGCGAGAACACCCGGAAGTCGATGATCGGCTCCGCCGCCCGCCGCTCGACGACCGCGAACAGCGCGAGCGCGGCCGCGCCGACCCCGAAGCAGAGCAGGCTCGGCAGCGACAGCCACGCCCACGCGGTGCCACCCTCGAGCAGTCCGAGGATGATGCCGGTGAGACCGACCGTCAGCAGCGCGGCGCCGGCGAAGTCGATGCGGTGCCGGCGCTTCTCGGTCTGCTCGTGGTACCGCCTCAGCAGCATCCAGGCCGCGAGGGCGCACAGCGGCACGTTGACGAAGAAGATCCACCGCCACGCGTCGAGCTGGGCGAAGATTCCGCCCAGCGCCGGGCCGACCACCGACGACACCGCCCACACGCTGGCGATGTAGCCCTGCACCTTGGCGCGCTCGGCGACCGTGTAGATGTCGCCGACGATCGTCATCGACATGGGGGCCACGGCACCAGCGCCGAGACCCTGCACGATGCGGAACACGATAAGCCAGCTCATGCTCCACGCGAACCCGCACAGCACCGACCCGAGCAGGAACAGCCCGATGCCGATCATGATGATGGGCTTGCGTCCGACCGTGTCGGAGAACCGCGAGTAGATCGGCACGCTCACCGCCTGCGCGAGCAGGTACACCGAGAACAGCCAGGGGAACTCCTGGAAGCCGCCCAGATCGCGCACGATGCTGGGCACCGCCGTCGCGAGGATGGTGGCGTCGATCGCGATGAGTCCGGTGGCGAGCATGAGCGCTCCGAGCACCGGTCCGCGCTCGGAGCGCAGACCGACGGAGGCGCGATCGACGGAGACGGTCACCTCAGGCACAAGTCGGCGGCACGCGCGGGTATTCCGGGCGCGCCGGGTTCGGCTCGCGGATGCCGAGTGCACGGGTCGGCGTCGAATGCACGGCATCCGTCCGCCGATTTGCCGGCGCTCGTCGATAAGTGGTGCATTCGCGGGCGGATGCCGGATGCTGGACACATGCGGATGCTGCGCACGATCGGAGTCCTCGCCCTCACCGGCGCTCTTGCAGGTGCGGTCGCGGGGTGCAGCGCCGCGGAGCCCGCGCCGCGTGCGAGCACGCCGAGCGACACGGCATCCGCGGGCCCCGTGACGCTCGCCTCGGGACTGGACGCACCCTGGTCGGTCGTGCCGCTCGGCGGCGGCGACGCGCTCATCTCGCAGCGCGATGACGGCCGCATCCTCGAGCGCACCCCGAGCGGCGAGGTGCGCGAGGTCGGGATCGTGCCCGGCGTCGTCTCGGGCGGCGAATCGGGGCTGCACGGCCTGGCCGTCTGGGAGCAGGAACCCGGCATCCGCTGGCTGTACGCGTACCACGGGGCCGCGACCGACAACCGGATCGTGCGGATGCCGCTCGTCGGCGACGCCGGATCGCTGCACGTCGACACCGGGCACGCCGCGGTCGTGTTCCGCGGCATCCCGAGAGCCGCGAACCACGACGGCGGGCGCATCGCATTCGGCCCGGACGGGATGCTGTACGTCGGCACCGGGGATGCCGGCGAGCGCGATCGGGCGCGCGACCCCGACTTCCTGGGCGGCAAGATCCTGCGGATGACGCCGCTCGGCGAACCCGCCGCCGGCAACCCGTACGACTCGGTGGTCTACAGCATCGGACACCGCAACGTGCAGGGCCTCGCGTGGGACAGCGCGGGCACGCTGTGGGCGACCGAGTTCGGGCAGAACACCTGGGACGAGTTGAACCGCATCGAGTCGGGCGGCGACTACGGCTGGCCCGATCACGAGGGAATGGCGGATGCCGCCGACGCGATCGACCCGGTCGCGGTGTGGGCACCGGCGGATGCCAGCCCCAGCGGCCTGGCGATCATCGACGACGTCGCCTATCTGGCGTCGCTGCGCGGCGAGCGGCTGTGGCTGGTCGACACCGCGACGGCCGACCCCGAGGCGCACGCCGTTTTCACCGGCGAGTACGGACGCCTTCGCGACGTGGTGCCGGGGCCCGATGGGACGGTCTGGGTGCTCACGAACAACACCGACGGCCGGGGATCACCGAGCGACGGCGACGACCGCCTGCTGCAGCTGACGCTTCCGGAGGGGTGACGCGGTGCGCGGCCCGTCCCGGGCCGGGCGGGGCGGGGCGTCAGGAGGCGGAGGGCTCGCCGGATGCCGGGGCCGAACCGGCTGCGCTCGAACCGTCTGCGCCACCATCGCGGGCAGCATCCGCAGTGCCGCCGCGAGTGGTGGGCGTCTCATCGGGGCGACCCTCGGAGTCGAACAGCACGGGGCGGTCGACCGTCTTGGTGACGTCGGCCGGGTCGACGGCGAGCATGAGCATCGCGAGGCCGAGCAGCGTGACGATGAACGACGCACCGCCGATCACGAGGCCCAGGCCGATCGGGGTGAGCCCTTCGTACGTGCCCTTGGCGATGGCCGTATTGACCCGGGTCGTGAAGGCGCCGGTCGAGACGAGCGTGACGACCGTGGCGAAGATGCCGGCGGCGAGCGCGATGCCCACCAGGTGCAGCGGACGCAGGATCTCGCGGCGGGTCGGCTTCTGGTCGGTCATGCGTGTCCTCCATGGTCGGCCAGGCGGTCGGCCTCGGCATCCGTCTGGGTGGCCGACGTCTTCGGGGCCGGGGTGAGTCCTGCGATCCCGAGGAAGACGGCGACGATCGCGGCGTAGCCGCCGAACATCCCGACTCCGACGATGATCCCGGTGAGCGCGAAGGTGCCGGCGCCCTCGATCGTGTACTCCTGCACGAATCCGGCGGGCACGAGCAGCAGCAGTACGGCCAGCAGGAGCCCGAGCACGCCGACGGTCATCGCGTCGCGTGCGCCCTCAGTGCCGCGCAGACGGATGCCGGCGAGCAGCTCGATGAGTCCGGTCAGCGCCGCCCAGGTGATCAGCACGACGAAGAACAGCACGTCGGAGCGCCAGGCGGGCACACTGCTCGCCATGCCGGCGATGAGCGTGACTGCCGCCAGCAGCACGGCCGGCCAGCGGCGTCCGCTCGGGTAGACGAGTCCGGCTGCGAGGCCGAGGATCAGGGCGGTCACGATCGCGAAGCCGCCGAACACCGCGAGGCCGATCGCCGCGGAGTGGTCGGGCGAGAACGTGATCATGATGGCGGCCACGGCGGCCAGCGCGGCACGGCTCAGCTGCACGTGGCGCGCCGTGAACGGGCGGGATGGGGCGGGCATGACAGTCCTCGGATCGGTGGCCCTCCCAGTCTACGCCGGGGTTCGCGGGCCGCCGTCGGCTCCGGTGCGCGACCCCGGGGGCGACCCCGTCGATAGACTGCCGTCGCCCCTCGAGAGAAGGATCCCCCCATGCCGCGTTTCGATCTGCCAGCAGAGCAGCTGCGCACCTACCGCCCGGAGGTGACGGAGCCCGCCGACTTCGACGACTTCTGGGAGCGGACGCTGGCCGAGTCACGCGCACTGGCCGCACCTCCCGAACTCCGCCGGATCGACTCGCCGCTGCGATCCGTGGAGGTGTACGACGTCACCTTCAGCGGCTTCGGAGGCGACCCCATCGGCGGATGGCTGCTGCTGCCGTCCGGGACGGAGACCGCGCTGCCCGCTGTCGTCGAATACAACGGCTACGGCGGAGGGCGCGGTCTGCCGCATGAGCGTCTGGCGTGGGCGGCATCCGGGTACGCGCATTTCTTCATGGACACGCGCGGCCAGGGCAGCGGCTGGGGAACCGGCGGCGTCACGCCCGACCCGCACGGCTCGGGGCCGGCCGGCCCGGGCTTCATGACGCGGGGAATCGACGCTCCCGATCAGTACTACTACCGCCGCGTCTACACCGACGCGGTGCTCGCGCTCGATGCGATCCGCTCGATCGATCGGATCGACCCGGAGCGGGTCGCGGTCACCGGCACGAGTCAGGGCGGCGGCATCGCGATCGCCGCGGCCGCGCTGTCGACCGGCCTCGTCGCCACCATGCCCGATGTGCCGTTCCTGTGCCAGTTCGAACGGGCAGTCGGGCTCACCAACCGTGACCCGTACGCCGAGATCGTGCGGTATCTGGCTGTGCACCGGGATGCCGCCGAGCGTGCCTTCCGCACCCTGTCGTACTTCGACGGCGTCAACTTCGCGCGCCGCGCCACGACCCCCGCCCTGTTCTCGGTCGCCTTGATGGACGATGTCTGCCCGCCGTCGACGGTGTTCGCGGCACGCAATCACTGGAGCGGCAGCGCCGACATCGTCGAGTACGCGTTCAACCAGCACGAGGGCGGTCTGGGCGTGCAGTGGCAGAAGCAGGCGGCGTTCCTCGCCGACCGGATCGCCGGCTGACGAGGCGTCACCGCGATCGGAGCGGGCGTCCCTCCTCGCCTTCGGCTTTGTGGGAGCGAGGGGGAACCGATCCGAGACTGCGGAAGGGGTGGGCGGATCATCCACCCACCCCTTCCGGCTGTCCGGCTCAGGCTGTCGCGAGGGCGCGTCGGTGGCTGACGCGGTGTCCGATCCAGAAGCCGATCGCGATGAGACCGGCGAGGGCGAGACCCAGCATCCACGGCAGCAGGCTGGGTGCTGCCTGGGCGCTGCCGGTGGCGAGCTGGCCCGAGCCGTCGGCGATGCGGGAGTTGCCGTCGGCCAGGTCGGCCGCACCGGTGGCGAGCTGTCCGCCGCCCGAGGCGAGCTCACCGGCGCCGGCCGCGAGTTCGTCAGCACCACCCGACAGCTTCTCGATGCCGGCGTTCAGGTCGGTGGCACCGGTCTGCAGCTTCGAGGTTCCGGCGACGAGGTTCGCGGCACCTGCGTCGAGGCGTCCTGCGCCGCCGGCGAGGTTCTGCGCGCCGTCGTTCAGCTTGGAGGCGCCGGCCGAGAGCGTGGCGAGGCCGTCTGCGAGGCCGTGTGCGCCGGTCGACAGCGTGCTGGCGCCGCCGCTGAGGCGTGCGGTGCCGGCGCTGAGGTCGGCCGTGCCTGCCTTCAGGTCGGTAGCTCCCGCTGCGAGCGCGGTGTTGCCGGCCTTCAGGGTTGCGGTTCCGGCCGAGAGTTCGGTGAGACCCGATTCGAGCTGAGCGGCACCGTCGGCGAGCTTCGCATTTCCGGCGCTGAGCTGGGCGGCCGAGGCTGCCAGCTTCGGGGCGCCCGCGTTGACATCGGCGAGGCCGACCGTGCCCGGCCAACCCTTCGAGGCGTCGCCGTTGACCAGGGCGCCGGCGCCGGCGGCGAGCTGCTGCGCGCCGGCCGAGGCGCCGATGAGGCCCTGCGCCAGCTTCGGCGCCGCAGCGGCGGGCGCCGCCATCGCGTCGACCTCCTGGTCGACGCCGGCGGCGAGCTGAGCGAGCTGAGCGAGCTGAGCGTTCGTCGGGTCGGCGGCGGCGAGAGCCTTGAGCGCGTCGGCTAGCTGCTGCGAGTGCGAGGGGGCTGTTTTCGCGACCTGTGCCAGGCCGTCGCCGGCCCCGGCGAGAGCTCGCACGTCATCAGTCACGTTGACACTGAGCGCAGTGTTCAGGTCGTTCGCACCCTGGAGCAGCTGCGACGAGATGCCGTGCGCGGCCGTGACGCCGGCGCTGAGGCTCGCGGCGCCGGCGGCGAGCTGCGCGGCGCCGACCTTGGCCTGTGCGGCGCCTGCCGCCAGCGTGGTGGCGCCTCCGTGTGCGGCGGCAGCGCCCTGGTCGACGAGAGTCGCGCCCGCGGCGGCCTGACCGGCACCGGCCGAGAGCTTCTGCGCACCGGCGTCGAGCCGCTGCGCGCCCGCGTTCAGGGCGGCCGCTCCTCCGGCGGCCGTGGCGGCGCCGTCGGCGAGGCGCTGTGCGCCGGAGTGCGCGCTCTGCGCGCCCGCGCTGACCTTCGCGGCGCCGGCGGCAGCGGTGTTTGCGCCGGCCGCGAGGGTGCCGGTTCCCTCGGAGAGAGTGGTCGCACCGGAGAGGGCCGAGGTGAGGCCGTCGCGCAGCTTGACCGAGCCGTCCTTGGCGCTGCTCGCGCCGTCGGCCAGCTTGCCGCTGCCGTCGGCGAGCTTTCCGGCGCCCGCGGCGAGCGCGTCAGCGCCGTCGACCAGTCGCGCCGAGCCGTCGGCCGCGGTGGTCGTGCCGCTGGCGAGTTCGGATGCGCCGGCGGCGATCTTGCCGGTGGTGGCGAAGTACACGAAGACCATCGCGGCCAGCAGGATGCTGACGACGATGACGGTGATGCGCATGCCGAGGCCGTGCGCGTGCGGTGCTGCACTCGTCATTGAGAGACTCCCAGGGTGAAGGCGACGTTGCCTCCCGCGAGTGTAGGGACGGATGCGGCCGCAGCACCGACTGTTCCGTTCGGCACTAAGTCTCAGCAGATCTGACACTCGGTTTCTTGTATAGGAGACACAAAGAGGCAGGGGAAGCGGGAGAATCAGCTGTGCCCTCTCGTCTTCGCTGGATGCGGCTGCGCCCGCAGGAGCTCGCCCTCATCGCCATCACCGCGGTGTGGGGCGGCACGTTCCTGGCCGTGCACGTGGCGATGGAGCATTCCGGGCCGTGGTTCTTCGTCGGCATCCGCTTCCTCATCGCCGGGCTCATCAGCGTCGCGATCTTCTGGCGGGCGCTGCGCGGCATCCGCTGGATCGACGTCGGCGCGGGCGCGGCGATCGGCCTGATGATCCACCTCGGCTACGGCCTGCAGACCATGGGGCTGCAGACGATCGAGTCGAGCACCTCGGCGTTCATCACCGCGCTGTACGTGCCGCTCGTGCCGTTCGCGCAGTGGATCTTCTTCCGCAGGCGGCCACCCGCGCTCGCCTTCGCGGGCGCAGGCCTCGCCTTCGTCGGCCTCGTGCTCATCGCCGGTCCCGACGCGTTCAGCCTCTCGCTCGGCGCCGGTGAGATCGTGACGATCATCAGCACGCTGCCGATCGTCGGCGAGATCATCCTCATCAGCGCATTCGCGAACCGCATCGACCTCGGCCGCATCACCGTGGTGCAGCTGCTCACCGCGGGCATCCTCAGCCTCGCGACGATGCCCGTCGTGGGCGAGGGCATACCGGAGTTCTCGTGGATCTGGCTCGGCCTCGCGGTCGCGCTCGGCGCGAGCAGCTGCCTCATCCAGCTGACGATGAACTGGGCGCAGAAGTCCGTCTCGCCCACCCGCGCCACGATCATCTACGCCGGCGAGCCGGTGTGGGCAGCGGTCGTCGGGCGCATCGCCGGCGAGCGGCTGCCGTTCACCGCACTCATCGGCGGGGCGCTGGTCGTGCTCGGCATCCTGGTGAGCGAACTGCGCATCGTCCGCCGCCCCGACAGGGGCAGGATGGAGGAGTCCACTTCAGCGGAGGAGCCCCGATGAGCCGTCCGGCGACGCCAGCCACGACCGCGATCCGCGAGATGCGCGACTTCCTGTTCGCGCACGCCACCGACTACGCGGGCGCCCGCGCCGGCTTCGCGTGGCCCAGGCCCGAGCAGTTCAACTTCGCCCTGGAATGGTTCGACGTGGTCGCCGGCGAGAAGCCCGACCGTCCCGCCGTGCAGATCGTCTCGGCCGACCTGTCGGTGCGCACCTGGTCGTACGGCGAGCTCTCCGCGCGCTCCGACCAGGTCGCGAACTGGCTCGTCTCGCTCGGCATCCGCCGCGGCGACCACGTGATCGTGATGCTGAACAACACGATCGAGCTGTGGGAGATCATGCTCGCGATCACGAAGATCGGCGCGATCTCGATCCCCACCTCGACGCTGCTCTCGGCATCCGACCTCGCCTACCGCATCGAGCACGGCAGGGCTCGTGCGGTGGTCACGCTGGGCGCGCTCGCCGATCGCGTGGCGGATTCCGGCGCCGACCTGCTGCGCATCGCCGTCGGCGATGCGCCCGAGGGGTGGCACGACTTCGCCGCATCCGCCGACGCCGCTGCGGCCTTCGAGCCGGACGCCCCAACCCCGGCATCCGACACTGCCCTGCTGTACTTCACCTCGGGCACCACCAGCCGCCCGAAGCTCGTGCAGCACACGCACCTGTCATACCCCGTCGGGCACCTGTCGACCATGTGGTGGCTGGGCGTGCGACCCGACGACGTGCACCTGAACATCTCGTCGCCGGGGTGGGCGAAGCACGCCTGGTCGAGCTTCTACTCGCCGTTCCTCGCCGAGGCGACCGTGTTCGTCTACAACTACGACCGCTTCGACGCGAACACCCTCATGCAGGTGATGGACACGCATCACGTGTCGACGTTCTGCGCGCCGCCGACGGTGTGGCGGATGCTGATCCAGGCCGACCTTTCGCGCCTCACCCACCCGCCGCGCGAGCTCGTCGGCGCCGGCGAGCCGCTCAACCCCGAGGTGATCACCCGCGTGCGCGAGGCGTGGGGCAGCACGATCCGCGACGGCTTCGGGCAGACCGAGATGACCGCGTGCGTGGGCAACTCCCCCGGTCAGGTCGTGAAGGACGGCTCGATGGGCCGCCCGCTGCCGGGCTACCCGGTGGTGCTGCTCGACCCCGTCACCGGCGAGCCGACCGACGGCGAGGGCGAGATCGCGCTCGACCTCGCGGAGTCTCCGGTCGGGCTGATGGCCGGGTACTTCGAGGATGCCGAGAAGACCGCCGAGTCGCGCGCCGGCGGCTACCACCACACCGGCGACATCGCCGCGCGCGATGCCGAGGGGTACCTCACGTACATCGGCCGCGCCGACGACGTGTTCAAGGCCTCGGACTACAAGATCTCGCCGTTCGAGCTCGAATCGGTGCTGCTCGAGCACGAGCTCGTGATCGAGGCGGCCGTCGTGCCCAGCCCCGACCCGACGCGGCTCGCGGTTCCGAAGGCGTACGTGTGCCTGCGCGCGGATGCCGCGGAGGGTGACGAGACGGATGCCGCCCGCGCCGTGTTCGCGTTTGCGCGGGAGCGGCTGTCGTCGCACCTGTGGGTGCGCACCATCGAGTTCGTGCCCGAGCTGCCGAAGACGATCTCGGGCAAGATCCGCCGGGTGGAGCTGCGGGCGCGGGAGGCCGAGCGCGTGGCATCCGGCGACGCCGCGCACCAGCACTTCGACCGCGACCACCGGTAGCGCAGTCGCGGTCGGAGCGGGGACTCAGCCGCCGGACGGGTTCTCGAGCGGCATGCCGTTCTCGTCGGTGGTCTCCTCCTCGAGTAGCCGTTCAGTGCTCTTGGACCCGATCCGCTCGGGGTTGGACTCGTTCTCGTCGCTCGGCTCCTCCGGAGCACCGCCGGAGGCGGTGTCGGCCTCTTCGTCAGGCCCAGGGGTGCCGTGGGTGTTCTTCGGATCGCTCATCGTCTCTCCTTCGTCCGGTCAGGAGAACGTACGCGCACGGCTCCGCGACGGCGAGGGGGTTGACTCGCGGGCGGCGATCAGGACGCGACGCGGAGCGACTCCGTGCGCACCGGCGCACGCACGCCGGCGGGGCGCGCGGCGGGCACGACCGGGGATTCCACCGCGGGAGCCGTGGGAGCCGCGGGCACTGCGGCGCGAGATGCGGATGCCGTCCGCACGGCCAGCCGGATCATCGCACCGGCGACCAGTGCGACCGCGAGGCCGAGCAGGGCGACGAGCACGGGCAGCCACTCGTTCGCGAACGACGCGGCGAGGCTGAGCAGCGCGCCGACGATCCACACCCCGATCGCGCCGCCTGCGAGCCCGGCGGCACCGCGCGCGAGCGCGATGACGGCGACGAGCGCGCAGACGAGCGCGATGACCGCTCCGGTGACTCCGATCGGCACGAAGATCGACATCAGAGTCTTCGTCAGTGCGAGTGTGGACATTCTGCGACCCCCCGATCCTGTCGCGCTCCCCGGCGCGACACCTCCGAGGTTACGCGCGGCCATCGGGCGATTCCATCCCTCTGGGGAACGATTCGGCATCATTCCCGAGAACGATGCGTGAACCGTCGGCGTGGTGTCGCGAGACCTGGTCAGCGCTTCCGACGCGGCACCCGCAGGCGCGAGAGGCGCGGCGCTGCGACCGGGATCGGCGCCGTCATGACGGCATCCACCACCATCGATCCGTCGGTGGGGCCGACGATCGCGATCGGGGTCGTGAGCGTGGTCTCGGCGGGCGCGACCGGGATGCGCGCGAGGTCACGATGCGCGCGCACGTAGGCGGGGATGAGCAGCGCGACAGCGCCGAGCCAGGCGAGCGGGTTGCTGAGCGCGACCCCGCCGAAGTCGAGGAAGGCACCGAGGACGACCGCGGCGACCACGCGCATGACGAGCTCGATGATGCCGGTGATGGTCGGCACGAGCACCCGGCCGAGTCCCTGCAGCACCCCGCGCAGCACGAACAGCACTCCGAGCAGCACGTAGGTGACGCCGTTGATGATGAGCATGAGGTGCGCGAGCTCGACGACCTCGTCGGCGCCGTCGCCGACGAACAGCCGGATGGCGGGCACGCCGAGGGTGACCATGATCACGCCGAGCGTGACGGAGGCGATCACCGCCATCCAGATGGCCTGCTTGGTGCCGCGGCGGATGCGGTCGGGGCGCCGGGCCCCGAAGTTCTGCGCTGCGTACATCGAGGCGGCGAGACCCAGCGAGGCGAGGAACGCGCTCGCGAGGCTGTCGACGCGGGATGCCGCGGTGTACGCCGCGACCGCCTCGGCGCCGAGCGTGTTCAGCGCGACCTGCACGATGAGCGCGCCGATCGCGATGATCGAGGCCTGGAAGCCCATCGGCAGGCCGAGGCGCAGGTGCTCGGCTGCATCGGCGCGGTTGACGCGCCAGTCCTCGCGGTGCACGTGCAGCACCGGCACCCGCCGCCAGACGTAGAGCAGGCAGAGCAGCACCGAGATGGCCTGCGCCACCACTGTCGCCCAGGCGGCGCCTGCGACGCCCCAGCCGAGCGGGCCGACCATGAGGATGACGAGCCCGACGTTGAGCGCGCACGAGACGGTGAGGAACACCAGCGGCGTGGTCGAGTCGCCGATCGCGCGGATGATCGCGGCGAGGTAGTTGAAGAACATGATCGTGCTGCCGCCGATGAAGGTCACCTGAGTGAAGACGACGGCCTCGGCCATCAGCTCGGGCGGGGTCTGCAGCAGCGCGAGGAACGGCTCGGCGATGAGCGGACCGAGCACGGTGAGCACAAGGCTCGTGGCGCCGGTGAGCAGCGTGCCGGTCGCCACAGAGCGGCCGACCGCGCGAGCATCCCCCGCGCCGAACGCCTGCGCGGTGGGGATCGCGAAGCCGCTCGCGAGACCCCACGCGAAGCCGATCACGAGGAAGATCAGGCTGCCGGTCGCGCCGACGGCGGCGAGCGAGTTCACGCCGAGCTGACGGCCGACGACGATCGCGTCGACGAACTGGTACAGCTGCTGCACGACGTTGCCGATGAGCAGCGGCACGGCGAAGGCGAGGATGACGCGCCAGGGGCGCCCGGTGATGAGAGTCGTGGCCATGAGATGCGGTGGGGAGGAGATCGGATGCCGCGGTCACGGCGAGATCCCCACATCCTATCGAAACGATTCGGTGCGACGCCAGAGCAGACCACGACGGTCGGAACAGGGCCATGATGGAGACGTGGTGGACACGTTCGCAGATCTGAACCGCATGCCGCACCCGCAGCTCGTCGAAGTCGGCGACGGGGTGGGGCTCGCGACGTACTCCTGGGGCGATCCGGATGCTCCCGTCGTCGTGCTCGTGCACGGCTTCGCGTCGAGCACGAGCGACAACTGGGTGCAGACCGGATGGGTGCGCATGCTCGAGCGCGAGGGCTACCGCATCCTCGGCATCGACCAGCGCGGGCACGGCGCCAGCCAGAAGCCGCACGACCCGACCGGCTACGCGGTGCACGGTCTGGCCCGCGACATCGAGGCGGTGCTCGACACCTTCCTCATCGACGAGGCGCTGTACGTCGGCTACTCGCTCGGCGCGCGCGTCGGCTGGCAGGTGGCGCAGGACCTCGGCGACCGCATCCCCCGCGCCGTGCTGGGCGGTGTGCCCGACGGCATCCCGCTGCAGCGTCTCGACCTCGATCAGGTGCGACGCTACGCCGACGACCGCACCCCGGTCACCGATCAGGTGACCCAGAACTACATCGCGCTCGTCGAGCGCGTGCCCGGCAACGACCTGTACGCGCTGCTCGCGCTCGCGCAGGGCATGCGCGACTCGCGCACCATCGACCCCGACCCGGCGCACGCCCCGCAGCAGCCGGTGCTGTTCGCGACCGGATCGCAGGATGCCGTGATCGACGGCTCACGCCGGCTGTCGGATGCCGCAGGCCAGGGCACGTTCTTCGAGATCCCCGGCCGGCATCATTTCAACGCGCCGGGGTCGAAGGCGTTCCGGCAGGCGGCGCTGGACTTCCTGCGCGGCTGACGACGCGGGCGCGGTCGACGACGCTCGCGCGCGTAACCCCGATCGGGCGGGTCTACGCTGGATCCGACGCTCGAGGAGGGCGATGTTCGAGGGTCCACTGGCCGCATCCGCCTACGAGGTGCTGGGCGTCGAGCCGACGGTCGACGACGAGGCGCTGCGCCGCGCGTATCGGCTGCGGCTGCGGCAGACGCACCCCGACACGGGCGGCGATGCCGCCCTGTTCATCCGCGTGCAGCGGGCGTGGGAGCACATCGGCACCCCGCAGCTGCGCGAGGCCTACGACCGCGGGCGCTCGGGTGCGCGGTGGGATGCCGGCGCAGCATCCGCCCCTCGGCACGGCACCCGCCCGCGCACGACGACGTTCGGCGTCGCGGGGGCGTGGCGGCGCGAGCGGTACCTGACGATGCTCGCGGAGCACCTCGGCGCACCGGTCGCGGACCCGTATGACCCGGCGGTCGTGCGCTCGGCACCGTGGGAGGTGCGGCGAATGCTGGCCGATGCCCTCGCCGAGGAGGCGACCGCCACCGCGATCGACGAGCTCGGCATCGGCTTCACGGCTTGGCACGGGGTCGAGGCGGGGTCGGCTGCCGTGCTCGACCACATCGTGCTCGCGCCGTCCGGACTGTACGGACTGGTGTCGGAGGACTTCGGCGACAGCGTGCGGTTCCGGCAGGGCGAGGTGATCGGCGGGGCGGTCGGGGGCGAGACGCCCGTCGCCGACCTGCTGCTGCGGATGCGGTGGATCGCCCGCGCCGCACGGGTGCGCTTCGGCGGGGCGATCCTCATCCTTCCCGACGAAGACCTCGATCACGCGGCGACGCCGCTCGGCACGGTGCGGGGCGTGCCGGTCGTGGTGGTGCGGCGCAGTGCGCTGCGGATGTTGCTGCGCACCGGCGTGCCGGGCGCGCGCCCGCTCGGCATGACCGAGGCGTTCGACGTGCGCACCCGCCTGAAATCCGTGCGGGTGCGCACGCCCTGAGCGGCGCCCCGCCGCATCCGCCCCGACGCTGAGAAACCACATCCCGCGTGAAACATCACGCGTGCGCGTGTGTCTCGAGCGGTATGTGGTTTCTCGTGGAAGCGGGATCAGCGGTTCAGCGCGAAGCCGGCGTTCCAGGCGACCTTCTCGGAGACGGCCAGGGTGAGCTGCAGGAAGCCGATGGCCTCGAGCTCGCGGGCGCGCGACAGGGCGCCGGCGTCGACGGCATCCAGTCCGCCGGCCTCGACGGCCGAGATGAGCGACTGCTTGGCGGCCGCGTCATCACCGGCGACCAGCACGGTGGTCTTGCTGCCGCCGACGGTGCCCGAGACGAGGGTCGCGGCGAAGGTGGTGTTGAAGGCCTTCAGCACGCGCGACTCGGGCAGCAGCGCCTGCAGCTCGGCGGCGGCGGAGCCGTCGGACGGCACGACGAGCGCGTCGAAGGTGGCGAAGTCGAGCGGGTTGGTGATGTCGACGACGGTCTTGCCGGCGAGCTGCGCGGCAAAGCCGGAGGCGATCTGCTTCAGCGCCGGGTAGGGAACGGCGAGCACGACGATGTCGCCCTCGATGGTGGCCTGCGCGTCGGCGCTGCCGATGTACTGGATCGAGGCGCCACCGCGGGCGAGCACACCGCCGATGGCCTGGCCCATGTTGCCGTTGCCGAAGATCGTGATGGTGGTCATGCTGCACTCCTGTTTTGATTGAATGTTCAACTTCCTAGTGGACATAAGCAGGTTGACCCATCAACTATTCCCCGTACGATCAGAGAATGAGCGCAGCACAGGTCTCCCGCGGATTCACCGACGAAGAGCGCCGCACCTGGGCGCCGCTGACCGCCGTGATGGAGCTGCTGCCGCATCAGATCGATGCGCAGCTGCTGCGCGATGAGGAGCTCACGCATTTCGACTACGCGACGCTGTCGATGCTCGCCCTCGCCGAGGGTCGACGGATGCGCATGACCGCGCTCGCGACCGGCGTGAACGCCACGCTCTCGCGGCTCTCGCATGCGATCAGCCGGCTCGAGAAGCGCGGTTTCGTGCGGCGCATCCCGACCCCCGAGGACGCCAGGGCGACGACCGTGCAGCTCACCGCCGACGGTCACCGCAAGGTGATCCGCGCGACGCCCGAGCATGTGCGCACGGTGCGGTCGTTCGTCTTCGATGCGCTGGATGCCGAGCAGCGCCGCCAGCTGCACGACATCACGGCCGCGCTGCTCGCGCGCCTCGACCCCGAGCAGCGGATGCTGGCCAGCCGGATGGTCTGAGCACGGCGAGCGCGGGCGATTCAGCCCGCGAGCGCCTTGCGCACCTGCGGCAGCACCTCGGTCGCCAGCAGCTCGATCGAGCGCAGCGTGTCGCGCTGGGCGAGTCCGCCGAGCCCGACCTGGGCGAGGAAGCGAGTGTGCCCGAGCATCTCGTGCTCCCAGAGGATCTTGTCGACGATCTCGGCCGGGCTGCCCGCGAACAGCGCGCCGTCTGGTCCGGCCCAGGCGTCGAGGGTGTCACGATCCAGCATCCCGCCGCGGGGCATGTTCTCGGCGAAGTAGGCGGCGTAGTGCGGGAAGAACGTGTCGCGGGCGGCCTGGGTGGTCTCGGCGACGTGGAAGTGCGAGGTGACGCCGATGCGGGGCGTCGCAATGTCGGCCCGCGCCGCGGCATCCCGATGCAGGGCGGCGAGCGCGCGGAACCGGGCGGGCGCGCCGAGGATCGCGAGGTACATCGGCAGGCCGAGGCGGCCGGCGCGCACGGCGGATTCCGGGGTGCCGCCGACGGCGATCCAGACCGGCAGCTGTCCCGCCGGTCGCGGCCACACGCCGGCGTCGTGCAGCGGCGGGCGGGTGGTGCCCGTCCAGGTGACGGGGTTCTGCTCGCGGAGGGCGAGCAGCAGGTCGAGGCGGTCGTCGAAGTACTCGTCGTAGCGGCCGAGCTCCTGCCCGAAGAGTGGGAACGACTCGATGTAGGCGCCGCGGCCGGCGGTGATCTCGGCGCGGCCGCCGCTGAGCAGGTCGACGGTCGCGAACTCCTCGAACAGCCGCACCGGGTCGGCGCTGGAGAGCACCGAGACCGTGCTGGTCAGGTGGATGCGCTCGGTCTCACGAGCGGCGGCGGCCAGCACGATCTGCGGTGACGAGACGGCGAAGTCAGGGCGGTGGTGCTCCCCCACACCGAACACGTCGAGTCCGGCCTGATCGGCGACGCGCGCCCATTCGAGCAGCTGCTCGAGACGCGCTTGCGGGTCGGTGAACGCGCCCGTGTCGGTGCGGTTCAGCTCGCCGAAGGTGAAGATGCCCATCTCGAACGGCTGGGTGGTCATGCCGATGCCACCGCGAGTTCGTCCGCGAGGAATTCCCGCACGTCGCGCAGCATCCGTGCGTCGATGCCGTGCCCGAGGCCGGGGTAGCTGCGCTCGGTGAGCGTGGTGTGCGCGGGCAGCCAGGCGTCGGTGCGGGCGACGGCCGGGGCGGCGATGACGCGGTCGTCTTCCCCGCGGCCCGAGAACACGGCGGGGCGGGCGGTCGAGAGCTGCGCGTCGCCGGGCTGCTCGCCTGCCTGCACGAAACCGCCGAGGATGACCGGGGCGAGCACGCGCTCGGGGGCGGTGCGCAGCAGCTGCGAGGCCATCATCCCGCCCTGCGAGAACCCGATCGGGGTGATGCGGGCGCCGGCCGGCAGCGCGGCATCCGCCCACGCGAGGATCGCGTCGGTCGCGGCAGCGACCGGCGCCGGGTCGGGATTGCCGGGTTCACCGATCGGGAACCACGCGTGCGCGCCAGGGCCGACCGCGATCGGCGCCCGCAGCGAGGCCCACGGGATGCCGGCGGGGAGGGCGGATGCCAGCCCGACGAGGTCGCGCTCGTTCGAGCCGAAGCCGTGCAGGAAGACGGCGACGACGGATGCCGTGTCGTCGAACCGCTCGCCCGAGGCGATCGCGTGCAGAGTCATCGCGAGAGCACCTCGTCGACGCCGCCGCCGGGCAGCGCGACGGTGACGTGCGTGCCCCACGGGTCGTCGAGCGAGATCGCGCGGCCGTCGTCGGCGAACTGCAGCTTGCGGTGCATGAGGCGGGCGGCGAGCGCGTCGAGGTCGTCGCGGGACGGCACGGTGATGGCGACATCGCCGAGGCCGAGGCTCGCGGCACGCGGGCCGGCGCCGGCACTGTTCCAGGTGTTCATGGCGACGTGGTGGTGGTAGCCGCCCGCCGACGCGAACAGGGCGCCGGGGTAGGTGTCGACGGTGGTCTCGAAGCCGAGCGCGTCGACGTAGAACGCGCGGGCAGTGGGGATGTCGCCGACCTGCAGGTGCACGTGACCGACCTTGCCGGAGCGAGCACCGACGTTCTCGAGCACGTTCTCGTCGAGGTGGCGCTGCAGGTAGGCGTTCGGGTCGAGGTACAGGGTCGACATCTGCAGGGCGCCGTGCTCGTAGGTCCACTCGGAGCGGTCGCGGTCGATGTACAGCTCGATGCCGTTGCCCTCGGGGTCGGTAAAGTAGAAAGCCTCGCTGACCAGGTGGTCGCTCGAGCCGGTGAAGTGCCCGCGCTGGTCCTGCGCGGCGCGCAGCACGGTGGCGGCGAGGGTCGGGGCGTCGTCGAAGAGGAACGCGGTGTGGAAGAGACCGGCCTGACGCGGGTCGACGCCGGGCAGGTTCGGGGTGCCGATCAGGCGCACCATCGGGGTGCGGCCGCGGCCAAGCACGCGGTGCACCTCGTTGCCGCGTGAGCGCTCCTCGATCGACTCGAGCGCCAGCGCGTTCGAGTAGTACGAGGTCATCTGCTCGAGGTCGCCGACGCGCAGCGTCACGGCATCCATGCCGGTGTTCTCGTTGAGCACGCGGTCGGGGGCGGTGCCGGGCTGGGTGGTGGTCATGATTCCTCCGTGCGGGATGCTTTGGTTGAATGTACAACTAAACGGTCTGCGGATTCATTCCCGCGAGTACGGTTGCCGTGTGGATGCACCTGACCCGCTGCCCGATCACCCCGCCCCCGACAACCCGCAGGGCAAGCTCGTGCTGCTGCGGCACGGCGAGACGGAGTGGTCGCGCACGGGTCGGCACACCGGGCTGACCGACATCCCGCTCACCGCGCACGGCGAGGAGCTCGCCCGCGCCGCCGGTGAGCTGGTGCGCGACTTCGACTTCGGCCTGGTGCTCAGCTCGCCCCTGCAGCGGGCCCGGCGGACGGCTGAGCTGGCGGGGCTGGATGCCGCGATCGACCCGCTGCTCGTCGAGTGGGACTACGGCGGATACGAGGGGCGCACCACGAAGGAGATCCGCGCCGAGCTGGGCTACAACTGGGCGGCCTTCACGCACGGGGTCATCGGCGGCGAGACACCGGGCGAGACCGTCGAGGAGGTCGCGGCGCGCGCCTCCCGCGTGCTGACCCGGGTGCTGCCGGCGATGGCATCCGGCGACGTCGCCCTCGTCGCGCACGGTCACTACCTGCGCATCCTCACCGCGGTGTTCCTGCGGCAGGCGCCGCGCTTCGGCGCCGCGATCTCGCTGGATGCCGGTTCGGTGTCGGTGCTCGGGTTCTCACGCGAGCTGCCCGCGATCCTGGCATGGAACCACGGTCCGCAGCTGCCGCAGAAGCCGGCGGAGTCGTGACCAGGGCCCTCGTGGGCTGATGGCGTGCCCCATGGGAGCCGAACTGAGGTTCCCGGGCCGCCGGAGCACAGTTCGGCTCCCATGGGAGCGCGGGAGGCGGTGACAACCGGCCCGCCGACGTGCTTGCATGGCGGAATGAGCATCGCGACGTCCGCAGACGGCACCGAGATCTTCTTCCACGCGGCCGGCGAGGGCCGCACAGTGATCATCGTGAACGGGGCGCTGTCGACGGCATCCGATGCCGAGCCGCTCGCGGCGGCGCTGACGGATGCCGGGTTCCGGGCGGTCGTGTGGGATAGGCGGGCGCGGGCCGGCAGCGGCGACCGTGCTGGATCGACGCCCGATGACGAAGTGGCCGATCTCGCCGCCGTGATCGCGGCGGCCAGCGGAGCGGATGCCGTGCTCGGGCACTCCTCGGGTGCGGTGCTCGCGCTGTATGCGGCCGCGCACGGGGTGCCGACCGGTGCGCTGTTCCTGTCGGAGCCGCCGATCGATTTCGAGGGTCACGGCTTCGGCGACGAGTTGGCGGAGAAGCTGCAGACCCTCGTCGACGACGGGCAGGGCGAGGAGGCGATCGCGACGTTCCAGCGCGACGGGATCGGCCTGCCCGACGAGTTCATCGAGGCGGGGCGCTCGAACGGGATGCTCACGGCTCTCGCGCCGCTCGCCCAGTCGACCGTCTACGACACGCGCCTCACCGTGCGCATGCGGATGCCGGATGCTGCGCTGCTCGACGTCGCGGTTCCGGTGACCGTGCTGCGCGGTGAGCAGACGTTCCCGTTCCTGCTGGCGGCGTCCGACCGGCTCGCGGCGGAGATCGCGGATGCCGAGCTCGTGATCGTGCCGGAGTCGGTCATGCACCGCCCCGACCCGGCGGCCACGGCACGGGTGGTCGCCGATAGGCTCTGAGCGCGGGGCTGACGACGTCGGGGGTCTCGGGCACGATGGACGCATGACCGACGGGTACGACTCCGAGTTCCTGGCCACCTCCGTTCCCCTCCCCCACCCGCGCGGTGTCGCGCGCGAGCTCACCTACCCGCGGTTCACCGTGCTGCTCGACCCCGAGCGCCGATTCGCCGCGGTCACCGCGGTCAACATCGACGGGGCGCTGCTGCGCGAGGTGCCGCGCTCCGGCGACTGGCGGCTGGATGCACGAGTGGATGCCGACGAGCAGGCGGGCCCGGACGTGTACTCCCACAATGACCTCGACCGCGGGCACCTCGTACGCCGCCGCGATCCGGGCTGGGGCACGGCCGATGAGGCACGGGATGCCACCGAGGCGACCTTCTTCTACACGAATGCCGCGCCGCAGGCAGCCGTGTTCAACCAGTCCAAGGAGCTGTGGCTCGGGCTCGAGGACCACGTGCTCGCCTACGCCGAGGCGACCGACCAGCGCATCTCGGTGTTCACGGCTCCCGTGCTCGCGGACGGCGATCCGCCGTATCGCGGCATCCGGGTGCCGCTGGGGTTCTGGAAGGTGGCCGCGTGGCAGGGCCCGTCAGGCCTGGCTGCCGCCGGATTCGTGCTGGATCAGACCGAGCTCGTCGACACCACGCAGGGCGTTCTCGCCGTGCCGCCGCTGGGCGCGTTCAAGACGTTCCAGGTGCCGATCGGCGACATCGCCGAGATCACCGGCATCGACTTCGGTGCACTCGCCGACGCTGACGTGCTGGCCTCACATGGCGTGCGACCTGGCGACTGGCGGATGCTCGCCAGCGCGGCCGACATCGTGCTCTGAAACGGACGGCACTACCCGAGCGCGATGAGCAGCGACAGCAGGGCGAGCACGAACACGATCGGCGTCATCGTGACCCGCTCCGGTGTGCTGCGCGAGAACGCGTTCAGCGCGATGCCGATCGTGAAATAGGCGAAGATGACCCACATCGCCACCTGCGCGACGATGTCGGGCAGCAGCGAGCTCATTCCCGCGCGCTCCCAGGCGACGAACGCGATGAGGGCGTAGATGACGATCGAGCTGACGCTGCCGATGCGCAGGTTGCGCGGCAGCACCCGATGCTGCCCGCCCCACGCGAAGTGACCCCACGGCACCCCCGCGGCGAGCGCCGCCTGGAAAACGGCGAGCAGGGCGAGGATCACCGTCAGCGCGATTACGAGGGGCACGAGTTCACCGTAGCGGGCGCATCATTGTCGTCAAGCACGCACTCGACTCAAGGGGATCGACCATGGCGACCAGGATCGCACTCGTCACCGGAGCCTCATCGGGAATCGGCGAGGCCACCGCCCGCCGACTCGCCGCGCTCGGCTTCACCGTCTACGGCGCTGCGCGCCGCTTGGATCGCCTGCAGGAGCTCGAACGCGACGGCATCCGCCCGCTCGCGATGGACGTCACCGACGACGTGTCGAGACGGCAGGGGGTCGCGACGATCCTCGAGGATGCCGGCCGCATCGACGTGCTCGTGAACAACGCCGGCTACGGATCCTACGGGGCGATCGAAGACGTGCCGCTGGACGAGGCCCGCCGGCAGTTCGAGGTGAACGTCTTCGGCGCAATGGCGCTGACACAGCTGGTGCTGCCGACGATGCGCGCGCAGCGGTCGGCCACGATCGTCAACGTCTCGTCGATGGGCGGAAAGATCCACACGCCGCTGGGCGGCTGGTATCACGCCACGAAGTTCGCGCTCGAGGCGCTGTCGGACTGCCTGCGCCTAGAGCTCGCGCCCTTCGGCGTCGACGTGGTCGTCATCGAACCGGGCAGCATCGACACCGAGTGGAGCGGCATCGCGTCGGACAACCTCGACGAGGTGTCGCGCGGCGGCGCGTACACCCGGCAGGCCGACGCGTTCGCATCGTCGCTGCGATCGGGCGTGAGCGCGCGGCACGGCTCGCCTCCGTCGGTGATCGCGGATGCCGTCGCCAAGGCCGTCACCACCCGGCGCCCGAAGACCCGCTACGCGGTCGGGCTCGGCGCGAAGCCGCTGATCACCGCGAAGCGTCTGCTCGGCGATCGACAGTTCGACGCGCTCATCCGCAGAGCCACCGGAGTGCCGAAGGGCTGACCGCCGCTCACGACTCCGCATCGGTGCGGACGTGCGCGCGCTCGCCCTGCCTGCCGAGGATGCTGAGTACTTCGACGGGTTCGCCGACGCCCCCGCGACGCAGGACGAGCATCGCGCGTTCTTCGCCGACCCGGTGCGTCTTGGCGACACCGTGATCGTCACCCTTCGGTCGACCGGCGAGGTGATCGGCGATTTCCTGCTCCGCCGGACGGATGCCTGGGCGCAGCTCGAGGTCGCCGATCGCGCGCGCGGCGTGCAGGCCGAGTGTTGGCAGAGGAGTGGAACGAGACAGGGGCGGGACTCAGTTGAAGTCGCCGCCGGCACCTCCGCCGCCGAAGTCGCCGGGCGCCATGTCCTTGAAGCGCGAGTAGTGGCCCTGGAAGGCGACGGTGATCGTCGCGGTGGGGCCGTTGCGGTGCTTGGCGACGATGAGGTCGGCCTCACCGGGGCGCACGTCCTTGTCGTAGACCGAGTCGCGGTGCAGCAGGATCACCATGTCGGCATCCTGCTCGATCGAACCCGATTCACGCAGGTCGCTGATCGCGGGCTTCTTGTCCTGCCGCTGTTCGGGGCCACGGTTCAGCTGCGACAGCGCGATGACCGGCACCTGCAGCTCCTTCGCGAGCAGCTTCAGGGCACGCGAGAACTCCGAGACCTCCTGCTGACGCGACTCGACGCGCTTTCCGCTCGTCATCAGCTGCAGGTAGTCGATGATCACCATCTTCAGCCCCGCTCGCTGCTTGAGCCGGCGGCACTTCGCGCGGATCTCGACCAGCGTCATGTTCGGGCTGTCGTCGATGTACAGCGGCGCGTCGTTGATGCGTCCGCGGGTGGAGGCGACCGTGGTCCAGTCGCGCGGGTCGAGCGTGCCCTTGCGCATGTTCTGCAGCGGGATCGCGCCCTCGGCGCTGAGCAGACGCATCGCGATCTCGCTCTTGCCCATCTCGAGCGAGAAGAAGATCGATGGCTCGTCGTGCCCGATGGATGCCGCGCGGGCGAAATCCAGGGCCAGGGTCGACTTGCCCATCGCGGGTCGGGCAGCGACGACGATCATCTGGCCGCCGTGCAGGCCGTTGGTCAGCTCGTCGAGCTCGCGGAATCCGGTCGGGATGCCGGTCATCGTGCCGTCGCGGCCGTTGGCGGCCTCGATCTCCTCCACCGCGGCATCCACCGCGACGGTCAGCGGCACGTAATCCTCGGCGGTCTCCGACCCGGTGACCGAGTAGATCTCGGCCTGCGCGTTGTTGACGATGTCGGTCGCGTCGCCCTCGCCGGCGTAGCCGAGCTGCACGATGCGGGTGCCCGCGTCGACGAGGCGGCGCAGGATCGCGCGCTCCGAGACGATGCCGGCGTAGTAACCCGCGTTCGCCGCGGTCGGAACGATCGACGTGAGGGTGTGCAGGTAGTCCGCGCCGCCGGCCCGACCCAGCTCGCCGGTCTTGATGAGCTCGTCGGTCACGGCGACCACGTCGGTCGGCTCGCCGTGCGAGTACAGCGACAGGATCGCCTCGAAGATCAGCTCATGCTTGGGCACATAGAAGTCGGCGCCCTTGAGGGTCTCGATCACATCGGCGACCGCATCCTTCGACAGCAGCATGCCGCCCAGGGCGCTCTGCTCGGCGAGAAGGTCGTGCGGAGGGGTGCGCTCAGGGGCGCGCGAACCGCCCAGTCGCTCTTCTGAGATGTCTGCGATCGACGACACTCTGCTCCTCCCCGTGATGCCGCCCACGACGGGGCTGCCTGCTGCGCGACCGGATCGGGTTTCCAGCCATGCGCACAGCGAATCACGGGCCTCGGACATCCGGTCTCGACCACGCTAGGAGCCGACTTATCCCCATGCAAGAGCCCCTGTGGATAACTCTGTGGAGAGGATGCGGAGAACTCCGGAGTGTCTGTGCAGAACGGCTGTGGACAACTCGGTGGAGAGTAGCGATACTCACGCCATAAACAAGTGGTGACCAGGTTTTCTTCTGCACACAGGACTGTGGATGGAAACCCGCTTCAACACGTGCTTGAAGGTTGATGGTCGGCGGAACAGGGTGTGAGCAACTTGGGGAAAAGTCAAGGGCGGTTCCGCCCGGGCGTTGCGCGGTTTGTCGAGATCCACAGTCAGGTGGACAGTCGCCGTCCTCACCAGGTAGTGTCACGGGGATCGCACGTCATCCGGAGGGATCGGATGACGTCGTTGGGGAGGGAAACCCGTGCTCTTCGCAGCCACAGATCGTCGCCTGGGTGCGACGTTCCTCTGGTGTGCGCTCATCGTGCTCGGCTGGGCCCTTCTCAGCGTCTTCTTCGGCGGATCGGCAGCACATGCCGACGACCGCGGACGCGACCAGCATCCCTCGACGAAGGCCTCGATCTCTCGGCCGCAGGCGCCCGCCGCGAACGCCGAAGCCCACGAGCCCGGCGCGAGGGCCCCCAAGGCTCAGACTCCCAAGCCGCAGGCACCCAAGTCCCAGGTTCAGAAGCTCCAGGCGCCCAAGACCACGGCCCCCGCGACGCGGACGTCGGTCGCCGCCGTCACGCAGTTGCAGACCTCGGCCGCGACCGGTGCGACCACAGTTGTGAAGCAGGTCGCGCCCGCCACGAGCATCCGTCCCGCCGTCGCCGCGAAGGCCGACCGCCTCGCGCTCGCGGCGAAGGATGCCGTGGCATCCGCCGAACGCAAGCCGCACCCGCACGCCGACGGCGTGCGCGGCAACGGCCACGGCGCCCACCAGACCGACGGGCACAGGACTCTCCCCGCGCACGCGAACGCGCGTGCGCACGGGCGCGCGGCTTCAGTGCCCCCAGCCACCCACGCCGCACTGAAGTCGGCGCACACGCAGACGATCGCGCCGCCCGCGGCACCGGCACACGCTTCGGCGACCACACAGGCCGCTGCCCCCGCGACGGGCGACGAGCCCGCCGTCGCCGACGAGCCCGCGCTGACCTCGCCGCCGTCGACGCCACCCTCGGCCGGATCGTCGATGAGCGGCGCCGCCCTGTCTGCGGTGCTCCTTCCGTACGATCTCGAGCCCGCTGCATCCGGCGCCATCGGCGTGCTCTCACGTGCCGCAGACGTCCCGCTCCCCACAGGGCTGGCCAGCTCCACCGACGTCTCCCCCGACTGATCACGGACACGCCGACATCATGCGTCGGCACGGTCGCGCACCCACGCGACATCCGCACCGTTGATCTTTCGAGGAGAAATCCGATGCGTGCTCTCGCGCCGCACGTCCGCACGGACGAACACCGCCGCACGGCCTGACGACTTCCGTCGGTGATGCGCCGCCTTCGGGGGAAGGCAGCGCCACTGACGGAGGGAATGCCATCCCTCCTGCGCCCCGTGACGATCCCAGCGTCCCGCGCGGAGCGGCATTCCCGACGGCGCCGTGGGGACCCCCTCCCCCACGGCGCCGCTCTCAGAGCGGCAACCCGGACCCTTCATCCGGACCGCTCGCACGCGGGGCGGACCCTTCATCCACCCCGCGCCGGCAGGCGCCTCGCACCCCCTCCGCGAGGCGCCTGCCCTTCCTCTTCGCCGGTTCACGACGATGTGAACGGCACGCAACCCGGGTAGACGCGGCCCGAAGGACGGCGTATGGTGTCGGCCAAGACGCTGTCACACTCGCGTCGGCGTCGCGGAGGGGATCGTGATGACGGGGAGCGCTCGGAGGGAAGCGCCGTCGGCGCTGCTCTGGGGCGCGCTCGTGATCCTCGGCTGGGCGCTGCTCAGCATCCTCTTCGCGCCGGGTGACGCGCACGCCGCCGAGAGCGACGATCGCCCCGGCCTGCTCTCGGCCGTGACCGACACCGTGCGCGCCGGCACAGACGCGATCGGCGACACGGTCGAGGCTGTGACCGAGCCCGTCGCCGAGGTGACGGCTGCCGTGCTCACGAAGACCGTGGCGACCGTCGAACCGGTGGCGACGCCCGTCGTGAAAGCCGTGTCGAAGCCGGTCGAGAAGACCGTGCAGATCGTGACGGATGCTCCGATCGTCGGCGACACCGCGGAGAAGACCGTGACCGCCGTCAAGGATGTCGTCACCGCGACGGTGACTCCGGTCGTCAAGACCGTGCGCGAGACGCCGATCGCTGATGTCGTCGAGCCGGTGACCGAGCTGCTCACCTCCACGCCGGTGGTCGGCGATGCGCTGACGGAGCTCGGCGTCGATGAGCTGCTCGACCGCACCGCAGGCGCGGTGGATGACGTCGTCGGCACGGTCGTCACGGGTACGGAATCGGTGATTGACGTCGTCGCTCCGGTCGTCCCCGCGCCCGTGACCGATCCCACGCCCGACACCACACCGTCTGCGCCGGATGCAGCGCCGGTGACAGCTCCGGACACGACCGCTCCGGCGGTCACCGAACCCGCGCCGGCGAAGGCCATGGTCGGGTCGCGCGTCGCCGAGATCGCGGCGGTGACGGATGCCGCGGCGCCGGCCGCCTCGCGTTCCGCGACAGATGATGCCGTGACGGTGCCGGTCGATCCCCCTCATCCGCCGACGGATCCCGGCCCTCCGGGAGCACCCACGACGAACGCCGGCTCCTCCGGGGCGGGCAGTGCCATCCATGCCACTGCGGGGTCGGATGATCCGGCCGCTGCACTCTCCGTCGCCCTGCGCGGCCTGCCTGCCGGGTCTGCGCTGCCGCCGTCTCCCGCAGACGGCACCGACGTCACTCCTGACTGATGAGAGACGCGCCGATCCTCTGATCGGCAAACGTCACCGTCGCGCGACCGCGCGGCATCCATCTCATCCAGTCAGGAGTTTCATCATGCACAAGATCGTCACGCACGCTCTCTGGGGTGTGCTCATCGCCGGCGGCATCTCGCTGCTCGGCGCCACGGCCGCGAACGCGGCCGAGACCGACGGGGACGACAGCCTTCTCGGCGGCACCCAGGCGCTCATCGAAGCGGTCGTCCCGGTCGAGATCTCAGGCAACGCGATCTCGCTGATCGGCGACAGCTCGAGCGCTGACGCAGACAGCGAGCCCCCGGCAGCTCCGGCACCGGTCGAAGCCACCACGGGTGGCACCGACTCGGTCGCCGGCGGCAGCCAGGTCGTCGCGCCCATCTCGGTGCCCGTCACGGTGACGGGCAATGCCGTCTCCGTCCTCGGAGACAGCGCGAGCACCGGCAGCACCGCGACCAGCGGGGGATCGGATGCTCCGGCATCCGACGCCACCACGGGCGGCAGTGACTCGGTCGCCGGCGGCACACAGGCCGTCGCACCCATCACGGTGCCCGTCACCGTGACCGGCAACGCGATCTCCGTCCTCGGAGACAGCACCAGCACCGGCAGCACGAGCACCGGCAGTGGATCGGATGCTGCCGCACCGGCGGCGTCCACGAGTGGCACCGACTCCGTCGCCGGAGGTTCGCAAGTCGTCGCGCCCATCACGGTGCCCGTCACCGTGACCGGGAACGCGATCTCCGTCTTGGGAGACAGCACCAGCACCGGCAGCACGACCACGACGGGGACGACGGATGCTCCGGCATCCGAGGCTACGACCGACGGCACCGACTCGGTCGCCGGAGGCACGCAGGTCGTCGCACCCATCACGGCGCCCGTCACCGTGACCGGCAACGCGATCTCCGTCCTGGGAGACAGCACCAGCACCGACAGCACCGCCACCAGCGGAGCATCGGATGCTGCGGCTCCCGCCGAAGCCACCACGGGTGGCGCCGACTCGGTGCTCGGCGGCACGCAGGTCGTCGCACCCATCACCGCTCCGGTCACCGCGACCGGCAATGCGATCTCCGTGATCGGCGACAGCAGGAGCACCGGCGGCACGGTCGGGACGGCGGATGCTCCGGCATCACCCATCGTCACCACCGACGGCACGGACTCGCTGCTCGGCGGCACGCAGGTGCTGCTGCCCATCACGGCGCCGATCACGGTGTCGGGCAACGCGATCTCCGTGATCGGCGACTCGAGCACCGATACCGGAACCGACCCGGGCACGGACCCCGGCACCGACCCCGGCACTGACCCGGGCACTGACCCGGGCACGGATCCCGGCACCGACCCCGGAACCGACCCCGGCACCGACCCCGGCACCGACCCCGGGACCGATCCCGGCACCGATCCCGGAACCGACCCGG